>Ga0209724_1000945_pt1 | contig 27349 bp, 22 predicted proteins | sample grotaG_FD_184143 | JGI IMG/M metagenome (GOLD analysis project Ga0209724, IMG submission 184143) | Glacier valley bacterial and archeal communities from Borup Fiord, Nunavut, Canada, to study Microbial Dark Matter (Phase II) -... | ecosystem: Environmental > Aquatic > Freshwater > Ice > Glacier ...
TACAGGGGAATCTATGCCAGCAGAAAAAAGAAATTTACCAATACGTGATGCTGTTAATATATCGCCGCTGGAGTTAGACAACATTTGTTTTATGGGTACCAATGTAGTAAGTGGATCAGCAACGGCCATGATTGTTACCACAGGTAACCAAACTTATTTTGGATCAATCAGTAAATCAATCGTTGGTAAAAGTGCAGAAACAAGTTTTGATAAAGGCGTAAATAAAGTGAGTTATTTACTCATAAAATTTATGCTGATAATGGTGCCTTTAATTTTTATTATAAATGGTGTTGTTAAAGGTAACTGGATGGAAGCTTTACTTTTTGCCATAGCAGTTGCCGTTGGTTTAACGCCCGAAATGTTGCCGATGATAGTTACTGCAAACCTTGCTAAAGGAGCTGTAAATATGAGCAAAAGAAAGGTAATTGTAAAACGCCTGAATGCCATTCAAAATTTAGGCGCTATGGATGTATTGTGTACTGATAAAACAGGAACACTTACGATGGATAAAATTGTATTGGAAAGACATTTAAATATTTTTGGTGATGAAGATGAAGAAGTGTTGAAATGGGCTTTTTTAAACAGTTATCACCAGACTGGTCTAAAAAACTTATTGGATGTAGCAGTATTAGATCATCTTGAGCTGCACGATTATTTAAAAGTAGAAGAATACTTTTTGAAGGTAGATGAAATTCCTTTTGACTTTCAGCGTAGAAGGATGAGTGTAATTTTAAAACAGCGAAATGGCAAACATTTATTGATTTGTAAAGGTGCTGTTGAGGAAATGCTGGATTTGTGTACACATGCTTTTGACCCGGGGGAAGATAAGCAACTGCATATTGAAAATGATACGGTAATTGCAATGGATGCAGAAGTGAGAAAAAAAATATTAAACACTTCCAAAAAATTAAATGAAGAAGGATTAAGGGTATTGCTTGTTGCCATAAAAGAATTCGATGACAGGGCATTAACCTATTCTGTTGAAGACGAGAAAGACATGACACTTACCGGTTTTATAGGTTTTTTAGATCCCGCAAAACCTTCTGCAAAAACTTCTATTGAAGCGCTGCAAAAATTAGGTGTTACAGTTAAAGTATTAACCGGCGACAATGAAATTGTAACAAAAAAAATATGCCGGGATGTTGGTATTTCTTACAGCAATATTTTATTGGGTAATGAATTAGAAAAAATGAGCGATGATGAATTGCAAAATAAAATAGATGACATTTCCATACTTGCAAAATTAAGTCCTGTTCAAAAGGCAAGGGTTATAAAACTTTTACAGGCAAAAGGCCATACAGTTGGTTTTATGGGTGATGGTATAAATGATGCAGCAGCATTAAAAGAAGCAGACGTAGGTATAAGTGTAGATACTGCCGTGGATATAGCTAAAGAAAGTGCTGATATCATTTTATTGGAAAAAGATTTAATGGTATTGCGTAAGGGCGTAATTTATGGTCGCAGAACTTTTGGCAATATTATTAAATACATTAAAATGACTGCCAGCAGCAACTTTGGTAACATGTTTAGCATGCTGGGCGCAAGTGCTTTTCTTCCCTTCTTACCGATGTTACCCGTTCAAATTTTAGTGCAGAATTTATTGTACGATATTTCTCAAACCTCTATTCCATGGGATAGTATGGACGAAGACTTTTTAGAGAAGCCAAAAAAATGGGATGCATCGGGTATTCAGCGGTTTATGATTTATATCGGACCCATCAGTTCCATATTTGATTATGCAACTTTCTTTTTAATGTTCTATTTTTTTAAAGCAAATTCTCCGGAACACCAAAGTCTTTTTCAAAGTGGATGGTTTATAGAAGGACTGCTGTCACAAACGCTTATTGTACATATGATACGGACAAAGAAAATTCCTTTTATACAAAGCTGGGCTACTGCACCGGTTGTAGCATTAACTTCTATTATAATGCTCATAGGAATTGCAATTCCTTTTTCGCCCTTTGCAAGTGCAATAAAATTGCAGGCTTTGCCTTTAAGTTATTTCCCTTGGCTTATTCTTATACTAACGAGCTATTGCCTTCTTACACAAGTAATAAAAAATTGGTTCATCAAAAAATTTAGTCAGTGGTTATGATACATTCAATAAAATTTATGCTACCGGTGCTGTTATGTGTATCCTTTTTAAAAGGTACAGCACAGGATAATTATGAAATACAGGTTTATGGTGCTGCTACCGTAAAAAAGGGAAGCACCATGTTTGAGTTACACAGCAATTACACAAAAATCGGTTCAATTGAAACCAAGAACGGAGTGTACGCAACCAACCATATATTTCACGAAACTATAGAGATTACACATGGATTTACAGATAATTTCGAAATAGGTATTTATATGTTTAATGCCCTTGGTAGTGATGGAAGAACTGCTTACGTAGGCAGCCATATTAGGCCACGCATTGCAGCTCCCGAAAAGTGGAAATTACCTTTTGGGCTTAGTTTAGCTACTGAAGTAGGTTATCAAAAATCACATTACAGCGAAGATGATTGGTCGCTGGAAATCAGACCAATCATTGATAAAACAATTAATAAATGGTATGTTGCTTTTAACCCTACTATTGATAGATCACTGCATGGGTTAAACAAAAGCCAAGGTTTTACTTTTTCTCCAAATGTTAAAGCGAGTTACGCAATATCAAAAATTATAGCACCCGGTATTGAATATTATGGTTCGGTTGGCCCTGTAAATAAATTTCTTCCATACAATCAACAAAATGAACAAATATTTTTAACCCTGGATGTTGATTTTTCAGCAGATTGGGAATTGAATTTGGGTTATGGCTTTGGCTTAACGGATGCTACTGATAAATCTATTATAAAAATGATATTGGGTAGACGAATTGATTGGAACCATAGAAAAAAGAAATAAAATTTAGTTTAATTGAAGGACTGAGTTTAAAAAATTTAATCAAAACAGCCACTGAAAAAACCATTTTAGAAAATGAAAAAAATAATTACACTAATTTCTATTAGCACAATATCAACAGCCGTTTTTGCACAATCTTTAGATAGTAGTAAAAAATGGAGTTATCATTTTCAATTAACAGCTATTAATCAAACACACCCTTCTTTTAAAGCCAAATATTCTGGAGATAATAGTTTGAGCAACACTGCAGAAAGCAGGAAACTTTCTTTAACCACCACTTTGTTTTTAGGGCATAAACTTTGGAAAAACGGAGCCTTATATTTTAACCCTGAAATTACAGGTGGATCAGGTATTAGTTCTACAAGAGGTATAGCAGGTTTCACAAATGGCGAAACGTTTCGTATTGGAAGCACAGCGCCTGCTTTGTACATTGCAAGATTATTTTTAAGACAGTATATTCCATTAAAAAATACAGAATACAAAACCGTTGTATCTGGTGTAAATCAGGTAGAAGAAAAAATTCCTACTTCAAGAGTTACCATCACCGCAGGTAAAATTTGTTTATCTGATTTATTTGATAATAATACCTATAGTCATGACCCACGTTCACAATTTATGAATTGGTCGTTAATGAGTAATGCTGCCTGGGATTATCCTGCAGATACAAGAGGTTATACCCAAGGAATTGTTGCAGAGTTAATAAAACCTTCTTTTGCAATACGCTTTTCTTCTGTGTTAGTTCCACGCAAAGCAAATGGATTAAAGCTGGATTATAAAGTAACAAAAGCACATTCTGAAACTATAGAGTTTGAAAAAACATTTAAAACAAAACGCCCAACTATTATCAGGCTATTGGCTTTTCGCAGCATATCACAAGCACCAACTTACAACAATACTTTAGCCGAAGTAAAATTGGGAGACAGTGCAAGTGTTGATGTTTACACAGGAGAAATGGAATGGAAAAGATACGGTGGCGTAAAATATGGTTTTGGCTTTAATGCAGAAAAAGAAATTTCCGGTACAATTGGTACATTTTTAAAAGCAAGTTGGAACGATGGAAAGACCGCTACATGGGCATTTACAGAAATTGACCAGAGTATTAGTGCAGGCATAAACATTAAAGGAGACAGCTGGAAAAGAGTGAATGATAATATTGGTATTGCTCAGGTAATTAATGGCATATCTAAAGCGCATCAAAATTTTTTGAATGCGGGTTTATATGGGTTTATTATTGGCGACGGTAAATTAAATTATGGTGTAGAAGCCATTACAGAAATATATTATAAAGCACAAATTGCAAAATCATTTTTTATTTCAGCAGATTATCAATTTGTAAATAATCCTGCCTACAATAAAGACCGTGGGCCCGTTCATGTTTTTGCAATAAGAGGGCATATAGAATTTTAAAAAAACAATATGGAACACAATCATTCCGATCATAATCATGCAGGGCACAGCCACAGCCATGTCCCGGTAATTACTAATTTAAACAAGGCATTTATTATTGGTATTATTTTAAACCTGGCATATGTAATTATTCAAATAGTTATTGGGTTAAAAATAAATTCGTTGTCTCTGCTTTCTGATGCAGGGCATAATTTTTTAGATGTAGCAGGTCTAGCACTGGCTATGATTGCTTTTAAATTATCTAAATCAAAATCAACAGAAAAATATACTTACGGGTATAAAAAATCATCCATTTTAATTTCCTTGCTCAATGCAGTTATTTTATTAATCTCTATAGGCGCAATTGGTTATGAAGCCATTTTTAGGTTTCAAAATCCGCAACCATTGCCGGGAATAACCATTGCTGTTATAGCAGCAATCGGTATTGCTATAAATGGTGTTTCTGCATTTATGTTTTTTAGGGATAGAGAAAGCGATATTAATGTAAAAGCAGCCTTTCTGCATTTGGCTTCTGATGCCCTGGTATCCTTAGGTTTGGTTTTTGGTGGCATCATCATTTACTACACACACCTGTATTGGATAGATCCATTGTTGAGTCTTATTATTTGTGGGGTAATCATCGTAAGCACATGGGGTTTATTAAAAAACAGTTTACGGCTTTCATTAGATGGTGTGCCGAATAATGTAGATATACAGGAAGTGAAAAACAAAGTATTAAAAATGCAAGGTGTAAAAAATTTTCATCACCTGCATATCTGGGCAATCAGTACAACACAAAATGCGCTTACAGGTCACCTGGTAGTAGCAAATGATTTTACAATTGCACAAATTATAAAGCTAAAACACCAGATCAAACATGAGTTAGAGCACCTCAATATTCATCACTCAACATTGGAGATAGAAACAGAAATTTGTCCGGAGCTGGTTTGCGGAGAAAAAGAAGAACACAAACATTAAAGTTCCCTGACTTTACAAATAGTAATTAACAGCAAATTTATCTGACTCTAAAACGTATATTTTAAATTTAAGGCACCGGAAAAAAGAAAAAAATACTTTAGACAGCTATTTCGATTTGGCTTTTGAAAATATGTGCGACATCATTAGTTGAAACATCAAGAGATGTATTGGCATCTGTACTTTTTGCCATAATTAAAAGAACTCTCTAAATAATAAATGCTGCCGGAATCTGCACTATTTATTCTACGACTTGTTTTAGGAAAAAGTCATTTTTTTTCAAAAAAAGAAGGCTGTCTATTTACCAGACAGCCTTCTTTACAAAATATTTTAAATTTATTAATAGAGATACTTTAGTCCTACAATATCATTTGCATTAAATGTACGGTCAGCGCCATTAGAGCAGGCAAGCATCCAGGAATTAGGATCAGCAGAAGAAGGTGTACCCGGAATTAAAATAGCACCGATTGTACTAGCGCCTTCATTTGTTGCAGTTCCGCCACAGCTATAGCTTCTATCAAAATAATCTGTATGTCGCATTCCTATGCAATGTCCTACTTCATGTTGTATAACGCTTCCTACATATGTTACTGAAGGGTTGGTTCCGTAAGCCGCTGAATTTGTATTCATTTTAACCGTATTGTACGGATTTCCGTTTGTTGGGAAACCGGAAGAACCCAGGGTAATATAACCACCTTTTGCTCTTTGATTAAATCCAAGAATGGTGATGTCAGGCGTGCCTGAAGTAATGCGAACAAAAGTCATTTTTAAACCCAACCCATTGTAACGTTGAATAGCCAAATCAGCACCATCTATAAATGCCTGGCCAAGGTTTGAAACAAGGATTGTAACAACTCTGCCTGTGCCGACAGTTACAAGATTTGTTGTTCGGTACTGCTCATTATTAGCAATACGGATCAAGCTTTGAGTGGGTGTACTGTTCAGCAGCGCATCTGTAAGAAGGATATCACCTTCTACCAGGTAACCATCTTCTGTTTTATGGATGTTGGATGTGCCAAAACCAAGGTTTGCAATCTTTGCTTTTGTTGCTGCAGAAATGTTGTCGGGTGCATTTTCATCATCTAAATTTGTCTTTTTACAGGAATACAATGAAACAGCGAGCAAAGAAAAAAATAGGATTTTTTTCATAGTAAGTGGGGTTTGTTTTTTTAATTAAAAATTATTTGATAAGTAAAAGTTAACAAATAATTGTTTAAAATATTGTGATTGAGCTAAAAAAAACCTGTTAACGTATGATAATTTTATGCACAACCACAGCATTCGTTTCAGGATCAAAAACTTTTAGCAGATACAAACCTGTACCAAAACGTGCGGAAAATGAAAATGTTGAAGCAGAAGCTTTGCCTTTGTAAACCATGCGGCCTGCTACATCCGTTAAAGTAATTACCTGGTTATTGAGCAGACGGAAATTAATAGTAACCATGGAGCCGGCTGCAACAGGATTTGGAAAAATAATTACATCATTATTCCCTTGATAAAATAACTGTTCAATGCGACTGTAAATTATTTTACCGTCAGCAAGGTATACAGCAACCCGGTAAGTGTTATAGCCGGTGTACAGATTTACATCAGTTGTATTATAACCTGTGCCGTTTATAATATTAACCTCAGATAATGTGATAAAATTACTACCTGATAATTTTTCAAAAACAATCTTCTTAACCAGATAAATTGTGCCTAAGCTCAGTTGAATAAATCCGTTGTTATTTTTAAGATCTGCTGTAAGATTGTTTACATAACAAGCCGTACCCTGTGTATTATAATTAACGGTATAACTTTTTACGCCTGGCTTTCTGGCAAGCAGTGCAGACAAAGCAAAACTTGTATAAGGCAGTGATGTTTTCTTAAAAATATATTGGGTATCTGTAACTGCAATAATGGGTTCAAGATATTTATTTCCTAAGCCATACAAATGGTATTTACTCACATCTTTATTTTTATTCCAGTATAGCAGCACAGAATCAGGGCAGTTGAAACCCACATGAATATTAGGTCGGGCACTGATAGTAAAAGTATCGCTCACGAAATGGGTTACTCCAATATTCATTCGAAGCAATGCTGTTGTGTTTGTATCAGGCGCAATCCACTTTGTATAACCTGCAGAGAGATTTACACTGGTAGGAATGGGCAACCATGTGATTCCCTTATCTACCGAATAATCCATACTTGTAAGGGTGTTGCCGAAGCTACTCCCCCAGCGTAAAAGATTGTAAGTTGCCGGAAAAATATTATCTGCGGCTGCGGGAAAATGCCAGAAAAAAGTATTGGCAGTATCAAACTGATAAGCAATGGAAAAAGGTTGTGCCTGGCCCTGCACGGAAAAGCCAGAAACATTGATTGTGTAATTACCCGCACTTGGATCATCAATGGTAACCTGTTCAATATTATTAAGGCTGTCTCGTTTTCTTACCGGTAATAAATTTAAAGAATCTATGTTCGGAAAACTATTTAAAACCCATGGTAGAAAAACCTGTGAAGCTGGCGATGTTACACGAACATCCAGATCATTTTTTAAAGCAGTAAATGCATTTGCGGCAGCAGACAAATCATTCCATACCAGCGTAATTTTAAGCTTTTTAATATTTGGCGGAATAGGAATTGAAAAATCCTGAGCACTGCCGTTTGTAACACTGCCTGTAAAATATTGCTGCATATTTATTTCCTGTGCGGCACGGTAAGCATTGAGGCTGCCGAAGCCTGATTTATAATCAATTCCTGGTGCAGCAACATCATCACAACTATTCAACAGCACTGCTTTTATGAGTGAAGAAGGCGGCAGCGTGCCGGCATTTTTATTTTTGTAAGCCTCCTGCAAAATAATAGCAGTACCCGAAACAAGTGCTGCAGCACCTGAGCTACCATCTTGTCCATATGCTACCATTTCAGGTTTTATGCGGCCATCATAGGCAGGACCTTTGGAACTTAAATCCGCTATATTATAAAAAGAATCTATTGCGCCAACGGTTATAATATTTTTGGCCATCTTAAAACTACCCGTAAGGTTAGCCACTTTGGTTATGCCTGCATACCTGCCAATTGTAGTTGTTGTAGGGCCCGAGTTGCCCGCAGAAAAAACGAATAAAAGTTTATCGTTGTTAAGCGCAGCATCATCATAGGCAGCAGCATCTGCACCATAAAAATTCTCTATGCCCACGCCGTAAGAATGGTTTTGTACAGAGATGTTGTACTGCTGATAATTAGCAGCCGGATCAGGTAATAAATTACCGGAAGATGCTGACGTAATACCTGCGCCATCTGCTACGCCACGGCCGAGATACCAACTGTTGCCGGCTCCGGCAGCCATCGTGGCCATAATAGTTGCATGTTGATCTGTAATTGAAGAAGCCAAAGGGTTTGAAATGTATCTGCCCGCAAAATCAATATCTGTTGTATCAGGTTTGTTTTCTTTAATTGAAACCACTAGCCCATTGCCCGTAAGTGCAGGAAATTTACTGTGCAGCAGGTTTATTTTATTACTGCTTAGGTCCAGGCTGTTTATCTGTAACTCCTGCCGGGGTTGTGTATTGTACCGGCCTATATAATTTATGGCTGACGTTTCTATTAAAATATTTAGATCCTTCAATGTATTTATTTTAACTGTATAGGTATTTGATGCCGTAGTTTTTGAAGAAGCAATATTATTGACTATGGACCATTTTAGGAAACTTTCATTATCGTCAACTGTAACTAAAAAGACGGAGGGTAAGTTTTGTTTGTTTTCGGAAAGCTCTTTCATTAACGCAGGCGAAAGTTTCCATTTATTATTTGCAGGCAGCAATGGAAATGTAAACAGGTTTTGAGCAGGATCGATAGCTTCAATAATTAATATGGAATCGCTCAGCTGTCTTAAAACAGTAAAGCTGATGCTTTTTTTATTTGCTGCAAGGTCTTCTTTACGGAGGCGGGCAATGAATAATTTATTTGCTCCCGTTAATTTGGGCGACACTGCTGTACAGGTCGTAAAATCACTGTACGGGAAGAATATATTATCCTCATTCTTTTGCTGAGCAATGGAGATAAAGGGCAGGCAGGTAAAACAAAAGATAAGTTTTAAATAGGGTAGAAAGTATTTCATTAAAGAAAGAAAAGGCATTAAATTAACTGATGACCGAATGATTATAAAGATATTTATAAAAATAGACAAAAAATATTATGAAGGTGTGGAGAATGATTCAACCAAATGTACTGCTCAGAATATTGGTACAAAGAATGCTAATTAATTTCTTGTACAATAACAACCATATTTATACTTTGTATATATGAAGGTGGCAAAGCAGCAAGATTTTACAAACTGTCGTCCGCATTAATTGTAACAAAAATTATATTTAAACAACTTGACTCTTTTTTAGCATTAAGATCAAAGAGAAATTCTAAAGAAAAAAATCTTTATGCAAACAGTTACAGAGAACAAATTTTGGCAATTTGATAACAGCTATTGGTTCGAACAATTAAATAGTTCTGACCATGGTTTATCTCAGCAAACTGCAGCTGCTAAACTGCTCTCATCAGACCATCACAAAAAAAATGAATCTCATTTCATAAAAGATGTAAAATTATTTATCGGACAATTTAAAAGTCCATTGATGCTTTTACTTATTGGTGCTGTAATACTGTCCGCATTCCTTGGAGATACTTCAGATGTTTTCATCATATTATTAATAGTAGTTTCTACAGGGTTACTTAGTTTTTTTCAAGAGAGAAATGCCGGTAAAGTAGTTGAAAAACTGCAATCACTGATTTCGTTAAAAAGCAATGTAATAAGAGATAATCAAACCATTGAAATCAACTCATCCAAAATAGTATCAGGCGACGTTCTCTTTTTAAAAGCAGGTGATATGATACCAGGCGATAGCTTAATTATAGAGAGTAATGAGCTGCATGCAAACGAGGCTAGTCTTACAGGAGAATCCTATCCTGTAAGAAAACAAGCTGGAAAATTAGACGAGCAAACAGAGCTTTCCAAAAGAACCAATTGCCTTTGGGAGGGAACAAATATTGTGAGTGGAAATGCAAAAGCTTTGGTTATACAATCCGGCAACAATACTATTTTTGGCAGCATTGCACAGAGTGCTTCCAAAAATGTGGAAACTACTTTTGAAAAAGGGATTAAAGACTTTGGTTTTTTTCTGATGAAAATTACTTTAGTACTTTCCTTTTTTATTTTAGTAATCAATTTAATCAATCATAAAAGTCCTATTGAATCCGCACTTTTTGCCTTGGCATTGGCTGTTGGTATGGCTCCCGAACTGCTCCCCGCCATAACAACGATTGCTATGAGTGCAGGTGCAAAAAGGTTGTTGCAAAAAAAAGTAATTGTAAAAAAATTGGCTTCTATTCAGAATTTGGGTGAAGTAAATCTGCTTTGCACAGATAAAACAGGAACTATCACGGAAGGGAGCATTAAAATCACTGGAATGGTAAATGGGTTAGGGCAAGAAAATGAATTTGTAAAACAACTTGCTTTTTGGAATGCCTCATTTGAGAGTGGTTATTCAAATCCAATTGATGACGCACTGAAGCAGTTAAAAATAGAAAAAGCCGGTTCCCCAAAAAAGATTGGAGAAATACCCTATGACTTTTTTAGAAAAAGACTGAGTATTGCCATTAAGACAGAGAAAGAAAATTTATTAATTACAAAAGGGGCATTTACTCAAATAGTTGAAATCTGTTCGAAGATAAAATTAGACAATGATAACATTGAAGAAATTGCATTACATAAATCAACATTGGAAAACAAATTTGAACAATATGGTATTGATGGGCTTAGAGTAATAGGTATTTGCTATAAAAATATTGTTGGAGAAACTATTAATAAAAGTGATGAAACGGATATGATTTTTGCCGGTTTCATTTTATTGCAGGACCCGATAAAGGAAGGTATTATTGAAACCATAAAGGAGCTGGATAAATTACAGGTAGGTTTAAAAATAATTACGGGTGATAATAAAAACGTTGCAAAATCTATAGCTATAAAAATTGGAATCGTTAATCCTAAAATATTGACGGGTGCAGAAGTTTTTAAAACCAGTTCAGAAGCCCTTAATCATTTGGTTAAAGAAACGCACATCTTTGCAGAAGTAGAACCTCAACAAAAAGAACGGCTTATTATGGCGTTAAGAAAATCATTCACCGTTGCCTACATTGGCGATGGTATTAATGATGTATCTGCTATTAATGCTGCTGACGTTGGTATTTCTGTAGAAAATGCGGTAGATGTAGCAAGAGAAGCTGCCGATTTTGTCCTCATGGAAAAAAGCTTAATGGTGTTAGTAGACGGGATTAAGGAAGGTAGAAAAACCTTTGTTAATACCTTAAAATATATTTTTATTAATACAGGCTCTACATTTGGAAATATGTTTAGTGTGGCAATAGCATCTCTGCTATTACCATTTTTGCCTATGTTGCCGAAGCAAATATTATTAATGAATTTTATAACAGATTTTCCATACCTCACAGTTGCCGCTGACAATGTTGACCAAGAGCAATTAGATAAACCCGGGAAGTGGGATCTAAAATTTATTAGAAACTACATGTTAATATTCGGCATTCATAGTTCCATCTTTGATTTAATAACATTCCTCACTCTTTTATATATTTTAAAAGTAAAAGAATCTGCATTTCAAACGGGATGGTTTATAGAGTCTATTCTTACAGAATTATTTATTTTATTCATCATCCGAACACACAAAAATTTTTTTAAAAGCAAACCGGGAAAATACCTACTCATTTTAAGTATTGTTGGTTTGGTAATAACACTTGCGTTACCATATCTACCATTCGCCATTAAAATTGGCCTTACTCCCTTACCACTCATAAGTTTAGCATTAATGTTATTAATTGTTACTTTTTATATTGTAACTGCAGACCTTCTGAAAGTATGGTTTTTCAAAAAATATCATAGTTCCTAAAAATAATTTTACAACCAGACTTAAAATTCCCGTCTTTTTTTATTGTGCTTAATCATTAGAACTATCCTTAAATAATTTTAGTGGTTTACGAGGTGGGAAATTTAAAAACAAACATTGTTTGTGAAAGATATCGGCATATCTATTGTTACGTATGCCATGCCTGTATTTGCAGGTAATTTATTAAAATATGAAACAAATATAATGGCACAATCAAAAAAACCTGAGCCGGCTCCGAAAAAAGCCAGTATGCAGGCAACAACCGGTTATCCGGCACCAATACAACTAGCCACCCCAACAGATTTAAAAACTGAAGAAGTAAAAAATGTTGTAAATGCGGTAAACCCTTTAATTGCCGATGCGTTTGCATTGTACGCTAAAACAAAAAATTTTCACTGGCATCTTTGCGGGTCTCATTTTAGAGATTACCATCTAATGTTTGATGAACAGGCTGATGGTATTTTTGAAAGTATAGATATTCTTTCCGAGAGAGTAAGAAAGGTTGGTGGTACCACAATCAGAAGCATTTCTCACATAAGTCAGTTACAAACTATTAAAGATAACAATGATGATTTTGTACCTGCCGATAAAATGATTGCTGAATTGCTAAGCGATAACTTGCATATAGCAAAAAACCAAAGGCAAGCTATTGAAACAACTGAAAAAAACAGGGATACACCAACGAGCAATCTTTTGCAGGATCAACTCGATCAAACAGAGAGAAGAATATGGTTCCTTTATGAGGTTAGCCGTGGTGGAAAGAATGAACTATAAACCGGTTTTGTACTTTTAAAATATATGCACACCTCTATAGGGTAGGAAAATATTTCTTACCCTATTTTAATCAACAAACGAATCGTTTGGAAAAAGGAAATTCTCAAATTTTTGCCAGGTGTTTCTTCAACATATTCTATTAAATATATTTTATACCATTCTATTTAAACAATAATTAAAGTTATCAGATAAAATATAAAAATGATGTTCTATCTTAATACAAAAAACTTTTTTATATGTTGGTAAAGCGAATCAGTGTTATTGTCTTTTTCCTATTTTTTATTAACCAACTCCATTCACAAGGATTTATTAAAGTTGATGGAAAAGCCATAGTAAAAGAAGATGGTAAAGAAATAATTTTAAAAGGAATGGGTCTTGGTGGTTGGATGCTGCAAGAGCCTTATATGCTGCAATTAAGTGGAATAGCAATCAATCAAAGTTCTATCCGATCTAAAATTGTAAACCTGGTTGGAGAAGATAAAACGGCTGTATTTTTTAATGCATGGCTGGCAAATCATTGCCGTAAAGCAGATATAGATTCTTTGGCTGCGTGGGGATTTAATTCTATAAGATTGCCTATGCATTTTAACCTGTTTACGCTTGCAGTAGATAAGGAGCCTGTGGCAGGAAAGAATACATGGATAAGCAAAGGAATTCAATTAACTGATAGTTTGTTAAGCTGGTGCAAAGCTGATAAGATTTATCTTATTCTTGACCTGCATGCTGCACCGGGTGGGCAGGGTAATGATAATGCTATTTCGGACAGAGATTCAACAAAACCCTCGCTTTGGCAAAGTGAATTAAACAAACAAAAAACAATTGCACTTTGGAAAAAGTTAGCCGTGCGGTATGCGAATGAACCATGGATTGGTGGGTATGATCTTATCAATGAAACCAATTGGGGTTTTCAAAATACTACTGATAAAAACGGTTGTGCAGAAACTGAAAATGGTTCTTTAAAAAAGTTACTTACTGATATTACAAAAGCAATAAGGGAGGTCGATAAAAAGCATATTATTTTTATTGAAGCCAATTGCTGGGGCAATAATTATAAAGGAATTTTTCCCTTATGGGACAATAATATTGTTGTGAGCTTTCACAAATACTGGAACAATAATGATCAACAATCCATACAAAGTTTTTTAGATTTTCGGGAAAAGTACAATGTCCCGATATGGTGTGGTGAAACAGGTGAAAACTCTAACGCATGGTTTACTGCGGCTATCCAATTATTTCAAAAAAATAAAATAGGTTGGGCATGGTGGCCATTGAAAAAAATGGGGGTAAGTAATCCATTGCAAATAATGTCTGATAGTGGTTATTTTAAGCTGATAAGTTATTGGAAAGGAGTATCCCCAAAACCCACGGTTGCTGTTGCCTTTAAAGTTTTAATGCAACTGACGGAAGCTATAAAAGCAGAAAATTGTCTTTTTCATAAAGATGTAATTGATGCCATGTTCAGTCAGGCTAATGATATGGAATAGAATTTTTTTAAGCATAATTCTTTAATAAAAATACAATGGTATTTATCGTTTTAAAACTAAAAACAACATCATGTCCAGCACCACCACAATAAACCCATCCAACGGAAAAGAGATAGCAGCATACAAACGCATAAATGTTGATGTTGTAAAAAGTAAAATTGCACAGGCAAACAAAACTTTTACAGCCTGGAAAAAACTTAGCTATGAAGAGAGGGCAGTTTTTATGCATGAACTGGCCAATATTTTCGAAAAAAATAAAAATGAATATGCCTTATTGATTACAACTGAAATGGGAAAAACACTGGAGCAGGCAAAAAAAGAGGTAGAAAAATGTGCGCTTGTCTGCAGATATTATGCTGACAATACTTCCACAATTTTAAAGGATGAAAATGTGGTGACTGAGGCCAGTAAAAGCTATATAACTTATCAACCAATAGGTGTTGTTTTAGCAGTGATGCCCTGGAACTTTCCTTTTTATCAGGTAATACGTTTTGCTGCTCCCGCAATAATGGCGGGCAATACAGGAGTTTTAAAACATGCTTCTAATGTACAGGGTTGTGGTTTTGCGTTAGAAGATGCGTTTGCTAAGGCCGGTTTTCCGGTAGGGATATTTACTAATTTAAATGTGGAAAGTGATTCAATAAAAGATATTATTGAAGATAAAAATATTGTAGCTGTAACCCTTACGGGAAGTGACTCTACAGGTAGGTCTGTTGCATCTATTGCTGGTCAAAATCTTAAAAAAACTGTTATGGAACTGGGAGGCAGCGATGCATATATTATTTTAGATGATGCTGATTTGGATAAGGCTGCTGAGATGGCCACTTTGGGCAGGTTACAAAATAACGGGCAAACCTGTATTGCTGCTAAACGTTTTATAGTATTAGATGAAATTTACGATAAATTTTTAAAGCTCTTTGCACAAAAAATGAAGGCTGCAAAAATGGGCGACCCAACAGCTGCAGATACTTTTTATGGTCCGATGGCAAGAAAAGATTTAAGGGAAGAATTGCACAAACAGGTAAAGAAAACAATTAAACAAGGTGGAAAATTAATTCTTGGTGGCGAAATACCTGAAGGTGATAGTTCTTACTATCCTGCAACTGTTATTGCAGATGTAAAACCCGGAATGACTGGATTTGATGAGGAACTTTTTGGTCCGGTTGCCTGTGTAATTAAGGCTACAGACGAAGCAGACGCTATTGCACTTGCTAACCAATCTCAATTCGGCTTAGGTTCAGGCGTTTTTACAGGCAATAAAGAACGGGGCGAAAGTGTGGCAAGGCAACTGGAAGCAGGCAGCAGCTTTGTAAATAAACTCGTAGTATCTGACCCTCGGCTACCATTTGGCGGCGTAAAAAACAGCGGCTATGGCAGAGAACTTTCAAGCTATGGTATTAAAGAATTTGTGAACATAAAATCTATTTGGATTGATTAAAACCGGCATTATCTTTTTCGGACTTTTTGTTTTACTTTATAGATTTTGTAAGAAAATATTTTTTATAAGTTTACGGTTATATTGCTTCTTTAAATACATCATTATAAACCTTTAAAAAAATAATGCATAAAGAGGCTGTCTCATAAGTGCGAGACAGCCTTTTTGCATTCGGATCCCTGTCGGAGAGGATAAGTCGTTTAAGCAAATCTCAGCGCCATTTTCTAATTATGAGACAGCCTCTTTAAAAAGCTTTTTTATTTCAACATTGCCTTAGCTACCGGCTTCTCCAATAAATATTTATAGATAAACTGTGTTTTTAAATTCTGAAAATGCAGGTTTTTATTTCCACCCCAACCATGTCTGCCTCCGCTGTAAAACATTTCTTCAAAATCCTTTTTAAGATCCTGCAACTTGCTGGTAAACTGTATGCTGTTTTGTAAATGCACATTATCATCTATTACACCATGCACAATTTGAAGCATGCCTTTATATTTATCAGCATAGTTTAAAACTGAACTTGTTTTGTAACCTTCTGCATTATCAGCAGGTGTACCCATATAGCGTTCAGTATAATGTGTGTCATATAAAGTCCAGTCAACAACACTGCCGCCTGCCATACCATGTGTAAAAACATCTGCACCATAAGTAAGTGCATAACACGTCATGTAACCGCCATAACTAAAACCTGTAATGCAAATCTTTTTCGGGTCAGCGCCACCATTTGCAATCAACCATTTTGCCATGGTCGTATAATCTTTCATTTCCCAATAGCCAAGGTTGTGGTACATATAATTTACGCCTTCTTTACCAAAATGCCCGCTTGCTCTGTGGTCCATGGCAACCTGTATCAAACCTTCTTTTGCATAAAATTGTTGGTTGCCCGTTAAGCCCCACGTATCCATTACTGTGCCTGCATTTGGACCGCCATAAACAGAAATAAGTGCAGGATATTTTTTGTTTTTATCGTAGTTCATTGGCCAGGTAACTTTCATAGGTAAATCATACAAACCATCATCACTTTTTACCCGAATGATTTCTGTTTTTGCCAATGCATAATCATTCATTTCTGCACCTTTGCTGTCAGCAATTTCTTTTATTATTTTTCCTGTATTATTTACGAGTGTCATTTTTGTAGGCGTGCTTACATTGTTGTAAGTGGTAATAAAATAACTGCCATCAGGGCTCATATTTATTACGCCATGGTTGTAATCGCCAAAAGTTAAGCGCTGCATTTTTTTACCGTCAAAGTTTACACTGTACAAATCTCTGCGGGCTGTATTTTCTTTGCTGCGTGCAGTAAAATAAATAATCTTTTTTGCCTCGTCTATATAATTAACATCAGTCACTGTAAATTTTCCCGGGGTAATTTCATTAATTAATTTACCGGCCATATCATACAAATACAAATTGTTCCAGCCGGTTTTATCGCTTTCTAAAATAAAGTTTTTATTGTTTGCAAGAATGTGCATGCGCTCATAACCATCTTCTAACTGTATCCATGTTTTTTGTACTTCATCATACACCTGCTTTTTAGAACCATTTGTAGGATCTACCGCATAAATCTTTAAGTTGTTTTGTTTTCTGTTCATCCACTGCACCCACAAAGAAGAACCATCGTTTGTCCAGATAGGGGCACCAAAATACTGATCATCATTGGCGTTAAAATCTGCAAACACCACTGCGCCACCGGCAGGGTTTACTATTCCTACTTTTACTTCAGGGTTTTTATCACCGACTTTCGGGTATCTTTCTGTTTCCACATAACCATGTGTACCCGGTCCATCTGTAATTGTAAAAGGTGCTACGGGGCTGTCATCTGTACGAAAGAAAGCAATTTTTTTACTGTCGGGGCTCCACCAAAATGAGCGGTAACGGCTTGCTCTACCTAAAATCTCTTCTGTATAAACCCAGCTTGCATAACCGTTTAAAATAACATCACTACCATCGCTGGTTAGTCTGTTTTCTTTTTGCGTAGCTATTTCTACTGTATACAAATCATTGTTTTTTGTATAGCCAACATATTTACCATCGGGACTAATCTTTGCATTTATTTCAGGGAAAGTGTCCTTGGTAAGGCGGGTTTCCACTTCATTTATTTTAATGTATAGGTCTTTGCTTTTGGTAAAAGGAGAAGCTGCTACTGTGGTTTTTTGCTGGGTTTTGTCTGTATCATTCTGCTCTCTTTCCGTTCCGTTCTTTGCATCTACCACAAATGTTTTTCCATCTCTTACTAACAAAAAATGGCTGTTGTCAACCCACCGGGTTGCAGCAGGCAAAATATTTACAATTCCTTTAAAGTCATTTTTAAAAAACTGATCATCTGTAAGTTGTTTTTGCTGTGCAAAAGTCGCAATTGAAATAATTAATACTGCGGAACATGCAGCTGCATTTTTTAATAAGGACATGTATTTTATTTTAATTGATAATGTTGAATATACAATATAGGACTTTTGTAAATATCCTTTAAATGGTATTGATGGAAGGACTAGAACATTTATTTTGTTTTAAACGTTATCGTAATTTATAATAATGTATTAACTTTCATATCTGTACATATTCAGTAAAACTTTTTTTATGATAGTGATAGCATTGTATAATTTAAAAGGCGGCGTTGGTAAAACTGCCAGCTGCGTTAATTTTTCTTACCTGGCCGCAAAAGAAGGGTATAAAACTTTGTTATGGGATATTGATCCTCAAGGAGCAACCTCTTTTTATTTTCAGGCAAAGCCAAAAGCTCACCCAGGTATAAAAAAACTTATAAGTAAAGACGCTGATCTTGGAAATGTTTTGATGGAAACAGGATACGAAAATCTTGATATTATTCCTGCAGATAATTCAGCAAAAAGTTTTGATGTGATGCTCGAAGAAATGCGTGGAAATAAAAACAGACTTAAAGGTGTATTAAAGCAATTTAACGGGGAATATGATTTTGTTTTTATTGATTGCCCTCCGGGTTTTAGTGCCCTTAGCGAAAATATATTCAGTGCTGCAGATATTGTGTTGATGCCTGTGATACCAACAACACTTTCGGTGCGCACTTACAATATGGTAAAAGATTATTTTAAAGAAAAAGAAATAGATCCTGCAAAGCTGATGTGCTTTTTTACCATGACGGATCTGCGCAAAAACATGCACCACGAAATAATGGAACTGCTTTTTAAAGACAAACGTTTTTTTGGTAATTATATTCCTTATTTATCTGATGTAGAAAAAATGGGTATACACAAAAAACCTATTGAAGAATTTGCCCGAAGCGGCGATGCTGCCCGTTGTTACAGAGAGTTGTGGACGGAAATTACAGAGGGTGTGTTAGAATAGTTTAAATGCCTTGAATGGCACAATTTTCACTAATAAATAATGGCTGTATTTGATAATGATGTTTTATGGGATGGTGGCGCTGATAAGTACATGGTGCAATAATTGAGTACCCGAAAAATCATCAATGCTTAAACTTTCAATAAGGCCAATTCCTCTTGCAAAATAATATTCGCTTTGCCCTCCCGGTATTACTGTGCCCATTAAATCTAAAGTAGTTTGCTCATGCACATGTATTACATCTGCATAAGTAATACCCGCAACCGTTCTGGGCATCCCTTTAGAAACGATGGTATAAGTATAAACAGCATCCTGTCCGTTAACAGTAATCGTATCCGACCACAATGTACCGACAGCTGCATTTTCTTTTAGTGTAGTTATTTTTACATAAGGTAATAAAATTCCACCTTGTGTAGATCCGTTCAAAACAATGGCGGTGCTTACACCTGAAGTGCAATTAAAAAATCCGTTTTGCTGCCCTGAAACAGAGAACTTTTTATATGTTTTACTCTCTATGCTGGTATCTTTTATGTAGGTAAGGGTATATCCCGAAGAGGTAGCTGTTGACGAACCGGAACTGGTATCGCTGTAATTATAAACTGAACCTGAGCATATAGGATAATATATACAATCTTTGCAGCCGTTGTTTGTTGAGCTGACGCCGGTACCTGTTCCGCCAGCGGTTAACTGACTGCTATCTACACTAAATTCTTTTTGGCACGAAGAAAATACAAAGGATATAAAAAGAACTGCACCACTCAAAATGAATCTCATAAAATCTGGATTTTAATATGTAAGAAATGTAATTATATGGTTTATTATAACTCAAAATCAGATAAAATATTGTTTCTATATTTACAGCAATCGAAAATATTACAGCAAATAAAAGTTTATGAAAAAAGAAACAGCTAGTTGGTTCAGCCCCGCACTTCAAAAAGACATGCCGATTGTTGCCTATGGCGATTATGGTTTTGCCTTGTTATTGGTACCTACTGCAGCCGCAGATTATCTGGAGTATGAGCGTTTTCAATTAATGGAAACACTGGCACCATTTATAAACAGCGGTAAGGTTCGTATTTTTTCTGTAAACAGCATTAACAACGAGAGCTGGCTTAATAAAGAAATGGAAGGAGCCCACAAAGCCATTCGCCAGAACCAGTTTAACAACTATATTTTTAATGAAGTAATTCCATTTATAAAAACAAATACATCTGCCGAAACGCCCATTATTATTGCAGGTGCATCGTTTGGTGCATTGCACAGTTTAAATTTATTTTTAAAGCGGCCCGATTTAATTGATGGCGTAATTGCTATGAGTGGAGTATATGATCTTACAGAATATACCGATGGTTATTGGGATGAGCAGGTATATCTAAATTCTCCGGCGCATTACATTCCGAACCTTACAGATGAATGGTATTTAAATAATATCCGCAAAAGCAATCACATACATATTATTACCGGCAGCGGTGCTTATGAAGATCCATCCGGTACAGCAAAAATCTCTGAAATATTATATGCAAAAGGCATTGACCATGATGCATCTATATGGGGAACAGAATGGAAACATGACTGGCCTACATGGAGAGCAATGTTGCCGATTTACCTCGAAAAGATAATTGGTTAGTGAAGATTATTTAATTACGAATTTCAAATTACGAATTACGGGGCGTAAGAACGGAGAGGTCAATTACGAACTAAAAATTACGAATTACGAATTACGCGGGACTAGAACGGGAGAGGGTAATTACGAATTACGGGGGGTGAGAATGGAGAAGATAATTACGAATTAAAAATTACAAATTAGGAATGTGAAAACAGATAATGTAATACAACAGAAAAGTTTTGCATTTGCTATACGTATTGTAAATGCCTACAAATATTTAAAATGAAATTACCAAGGTATGAGTTAAAGGCAGAAGAATCTTTGATGATCTATGAATTTATAAGTGAAGGACATAAAGGGGAAATCATAAAGCTTATAAAATTTAGCGAAACTACTTTAAAAGATTTTTTTAATCTGGCATTTGGAGATAAAAATAAAGATACTGGTGAAATAAGTGATACAGTTGTATCTGACAATGGAGATACTGAAATGGTTTTAGCTACAGTTGTAGCGGCTGTTTATGCTTTTACAGATAGCAAACCCAATATGTGGGTTTACGCTACCGGTAGCACAAAATCCAGAACTCGGTTATATAGAATGGGAATTTCCAAATTTATAGATGAGATTAAGAAAGACTTTTCAATTTATGGACAACTGGAAGGTGAATGGGAAAATTTTGAAAAAGAGACAGCATATACCGCTTTTTTAGTAAGGAGAAAATAATGTAAATTTATATTTGTAAACATCACGGAAATATGAAAACTGTAAAAGAATTAAACGAAAAGAAAATCCCAATTATACGCATAGATAAATCTTTGGAAAAGTATAAAGACTTACCTCTTTTTCAAAACAAAGTAGATAAAGCAAATGAGATGTTGAGGACAGTTGGTCTTCCTAAATTATCTGTAAAATAATTTTATTTAAAATATTAAATTTTATGCGGTCGCCATTGGGGACCGCATTTCATTTTATTAAACCTGCTGCAATAATTATCTTTACCCGATGGACGAAAAAAAACTCTTCTTACTCGATGCAATGGCGCTGGTGTTCCGTGCATATTATTCATTGGTACGAAGCCCACGCATAACCAGCAAGGGCAGAAATACAAATGCCCAGTTTGGATTTACTAATACACTTGCGGAGCTCATTAACAACCAAAAACCTACACATATTGCTGTTTGTTTTGATACACATGCACCTACGGAACGCCACACAAATTTTGCAGATTACAAAGCAAACCGTCAGGAAACACCTGAAGATATTTTATCGGCTGTGCCAGATATAAAAAGGATCATAAAAGGTTTTAATATTCCCTGTATTGAATTGGATGGATATGAAGCAGATGATATTATTGGTGCGCTTGCAAAGCAGGCGGAGAAAGCTGGTTACGAAGTTTACATGGTAACGCCTGATAAAGATTACGGGCAGTTGGTATCAGACAAAATTAAGATTTACAAACCCGGTTACCAGGGTGGAAGTGTAGAAATTATGGGCCCAAAAGAAGTATGCGCAAAATGGGGAATAGAAAGAGTAGACCAGGTAATTGATATTTTAGGATTGATGGGCGATGCGGTGGATAATATTCCCGGTATTGCAGGGGTGGGGGAAAAGACAGCAGCAAAACTTTTAAAGGAATACGATAACATTGAAAACATTTTAGCCAATGCTGATAAAATAAAAGGTTCGTTGGGTGAAAAAATTCGTAACGGAAAAGAGAATGCCATTCTTAGTAAACAACTGGCAACGATTATTTTAGACGTTCCTGTTGTATTTCATGAAGAAGATTTTCAGCTTGATCCTATGAACAAGGAAGTATTATTGGAAGTTTTCACTGAGCTGGAGTTTAAAACAATGGGGGAAAGAATTTTGGGTACAAAAGTGCAATTGGCAACGGGCAGCGGGCAGTTGGCGACACCACAATCGGGACAAATGGATTTGTTTGGAAATGCAACAGCAGCGCCATCAAATTTTACTGCAGAACTTGTGCAGGAAGAAGCGCCACTTGTGGCAGACAAAAACATTGAGAATACACCACACGATTATAAACTTGTACAAACAGATGAAGAGATAAAAACCCTGATTGCTGAATTAAATAATTTTGCTGAAATAAGTTTCGATACTGAAACCACGCACATTGATGCAAACTGTGCAGACCTTGTGGGGCTTAGCTTTGCAGTAAAACCGGGAGAAGGCTGGTATGTTCCCTGTCCTGAAAATAAAGAAGAAATCCTTGCAATCTTAGAAAAATTTAAAACGCTTTTTGAAGACGAAAGCAAGACGTGGATCGGTCAAAATTTAAAGTATGATCTGCTCATGCTTAAATGGTACGGCTACACATTAAAAGGAAATATTTTTGATACCATGCTGGCGCATTATATTACTGAACCCGAGGGCAAACGCAATATGGATTTGCTGAGTGCAAAATATTTGGGCTACGCTCCTGTGAGCATTACATCGCTTATTGGTAAAAAAGGAAAATCGCAGGGAACCATGAGAGATGTGTCCATTGAAGATGCCAAAGAATATGCTGTGGAAGATGCAGATATAACCCTCCAATTAAAAAATACTTTTCTTCCATCACTAAAAATTAAAGAAGTTGAAAAAGTTTTTTACGAAGTAGAAAATCCGCTGGTAAAGGTGTTAACAGATATGGAATTTGAAGGAATAAAAGTTGATATGGATTTTCTCACATCCTATTCAAAAGAGTTGGATATAGAAGCAAAAATTGCAGAAGAAAAAGTATATGAGTTGGCAGGTGTTCGTTTTAATTTGGCAAGCCCAAAACAATTGGGCGAAGTACTTTTTGAAAAAATGAAACTGGATCCAAAAGCAAAAAAAACCAAGACCGGTCAGTACGCCACGGGAGAAGATGTGCTGGCTAAACTTGCCAACAATAATCCCATCTGCGACCAGATTTTAAGCTTTAGAGAATTGACAAAACTGCGCAGCACTTATGTAGATGCTTTTCCGGTATTGATGAATGCACGTACAGGCCGTGTGCATACAAATTATGCCCAGGCAGTTGCGGTTACAGGAAGATTGAGCAGTACAAATCCTAACCTGCAAAATATACCGATACGTACAGAAAAAGGCAGAGAAATACGCAAGGCATTTATACCAAGAGACGCCAACCATGTGTTGGTTTCTGCAGATTATTCACAGATAGAACTGCGTGTGGTAGCGGCTATAAGCGGAGATGTAAATATGTGTGAAGCTTTTAGAACAGGTAAAGATATTCATACCGCTACTGCCGCAAAAGTTTTTGGGGTGTCTGAAACTGACGTAACAAAAGAAATGCGTTACAAAGCCAAAAGTGTAAACTTCGGTATTATTTATGGACAGGGCGCATTCGGACTTTCAGAAAATTTGTCTATACCAAGGGCGGAGGCAAAAGAGATTATTGATAATTATAAAAAAGAATTTCCTGGTATACAAAAGTACATGGATGACACCATCAATTTTTGCAAAGAAAATGGTTATGTAGAAACATTGATGGGACGAAAACGCTGGTTGAAAGATATAAACAGTGCAAACTTTACGGTACGTGGATTTGCAGAAAGAAACGCCATCAATTCCCCCATACAGGGCACAGCGGCAGATATGGTAAAACTTGCCATGATTAAGATAAGTGCGGCTTTAAAAGAAGGGAATTTTAAAAGTAAAATGTTGTTGCAGGTACATGATGAATTGGTGTTTGATGTGTTGAAGGAAGAATTAGAAGCTATTAAACCTTTAATACTGGAAAGCATGAAATCTGCATTGGTTTTGCCAAATGAAATTCCTGCAGATGCAGAATTGGGTGTAGGGAACAACTGGCTGGAAGCGCATTAGAAGTATTGAGATGTGAGTATTTAGTATTGAGATCTGATTTTTATACTAAGATGATTTTATAATCTTTAAATGTCAATATTTTTGTCAGTTGATATTTTTCGTTTTACTAATCTTTTTTTTAATACTAGCTTTTTTTATACCATAAAAATGTAAATAATTATAATGACAGAGAATAATCTCAATACTAATATCTCAATACTCAATACCATCATTTACTGTTACGATGCTTATTGCGGTTGGTGCTATGGGTTTAGCCCGGTTATAAAAAAAATAGCGGAAGAATACAAAGAAGTAATGCCCACAGAAGTTTTGAGTGGCGGTATGGTATTGTCCGAAAAGCCCACGCATATTGGTGTTTCAGCAAATTATATTTTAAGCGCTTATAATAATGTAGAAGAACTTACGGGCGTAAAATTTGGTGAAGATTATTTGTGGCATATAAAAAATCCTGAAGAAAGCGACTGGCACCCACACTCAGAAAAACCCGCAATAGCCATGTGTATTTTTAAAGAATTTTATCCGGATCGATCTTTAGAATTTGCTGGCGATTTGCAATACTCGTTATATGTTGAGGGTAGAGATTTAACGGATGATGAAGCTTACAGACACTTGCTTGAAAAGTACAGCATACAGCCTGAAATATTTTATGAAAAACTGAAAAGGGAAGAATATAAAGAAATGGCTTACTACGAATTTTCGCTGATGAAACAGTTACAGGTAACGGGTTATCCGTGTGTGTTTGTACAAACCGGCGATTCAAAATTTAATATGGTTGCACGTGGGTATACTGATTACGAAATATTAAAGGAGCGGATAGATGCTGTGTTAAAGACAGTAAAATAAAAAACCTTTTAATATAGAAAGGTTTTTTTGCTATCTATTTTAATTTCTTGCAGGTATTCCTTGATAGCCCAAAGCAGGTTTATTTTTCCCTTCTTTGTGTTTCACTGTTGGGTCTGGTCATCATTTTATAAAAACCTGTATCAAAAACAGCACGTTGTTTTGCTGTACACAAATTTCTGATTTCTTTTAAATGGTTCAACATTTTCATCTCCAGATTTTTTTGCTGGGTTGCTGCATATTCCGCAGCATTGATAATGGAACTGTCGCTAAAATTTTGCGCACCAATATTTTTTAAATTTAATTGTTTGCGGGTTCGCATTTCATCAAACATAGGTTTTACTACAGCTCTGTGGTGGCTTTTTACAGAATCAAAAGCAATGATTTGTGCATCTGAAAAACCAATTTCGGTTTTTAAATAATTTCGCATACTGTTTTTATGGTCGTCGTAATTCGTTTTTTTATCAGTAATCAAAAGGCCTAAAGTAACAATGTTTGCAATAAGTAATAACCCAATTACAATGATGAATATTTTATTGGATGGATTTTCAGTTCTCATTTATGGTTCGTGGTTTTCTGTATCATATAAAACAGATACGTTAATGGCAAAATCATATTTTTGAGTAGTTGCAGCTTTCGCAATATTTTCAATTTCACTTTTATTTTTAATGCTTTTAATTACCAGAATATTTATAAATATTAAAAGCAAAATGGTGAATCCAAAAACAATTGGTTTTTTTAAAAAAAATGCTATCCTTCCCCACACAGTTTCTGCAACAGGATTATTTAAACTGGCGTTTATTCTGGTAAGTAAAAAAGGTTTGGGTGAAGCCTTGGCTATTCCGTCAATGCTGCTTAAAATAAAATCGATTTTGTCACTTAATATATCTCTCATTAACACATTATATTTTAACTGAAATGTTTTTTATAATATTCATTTAAATGGGTTCTCAAATTATTTTTAGCCCTTACCTGCAAGGATTCTACTGCAAGCAAACTGGTTTCCATTATTGCTGCTATTTCTTTGTTTGTAAGCCCTTCCATTTTATGAAGTAAAAAAGCTGTCCGTTGTTTTTCAGGCAATTTTTTTAAGGCCATAAAAAGAACTGCTGCATCTTCCTTTTTATCCAAAGCAACACCCGGATGAAAAAAATCCGGCTTCTCAACTGCCTCAGCATAACCAAATACACGCTGCATCAATCCACCTCTTTTTTGTCTTTTTTTCTGTTTTTCAAAATCAAGAGCAGTAGTAATTGTTATTCGGTAAATCCAAGTAGATAAGCTGGATTCACTTCTAAAACTTTTAAGCCCTTCATACACTTTTAAAAAAACTTCCTGTGTTACATCTTCGGCATCTTCTTCATTTTGTACAATAATTAATGCTGTATTGTAAACCATTTGCTCACGGTCATTTACAATTCCTGCGAAATCATCTTCACTTTGTTTTACTTTCTGAAAAATAGCCTGTTGGTTCAAAAATGATAATTTAATCCAACTAAAGATACTTACTAGAAACTAATATTTTTATTCGTCAGGTATAAACGACATCCTTCCATTTTATAAAATATATTTATTAAAACCCCGGTCCTCCTCTGTAACCACTTTCTGCATTTTCTCTTTTTACGGCAGGTCTTGCGGCTACCCCAAAATTTTTAAGGTTATAAGTAAATGTCAGTAAAAAATATTGCTGTAAAACCTTGCTTTGTGCATCTTCAATATACCTGGCATCCACAGTTCTTACAATACTTTGGTTTTGTTTTAAAAGATCAAATACAGAAAGTTTTAGTTCACCTACTTTATTCTTTAAAAACTTTTTGCCAATGGCAGCATTCCATAAACTGTATTTTTGATTAAAGCCTGCACTTAAGCCGGAGTTTGCCTGATAAGAAAC
>Ga0209724_1000946_pt1 | contig 27339 bp, 19 predicted proteins | sample grotaG_FD_184143 | JGI IMG/M metagenome (GOLD analysis project Ga0209724, IMG submission 184143) | Glacier valley bacterial and archeal communities from Borup Fiord, Nunavut, Canada, to study Microbial Dark Matter (Phase II) -... | ecosystem: Environmental > Aquatic > Freshwater > Ice > Glacier ...
GACGAAGTGACCTTTGACCTTCAGGATGGTAAAAAGGGATTAAATGCCGTAAATGTTAAACTCGCGTAGTTTATATATTATAAAAGACATTTATTAGTGAGAGCCTTACGGAAACGTAAGGCTCTTTCTTTTTGTACTAAAAATTTCCCGAAGTGAAAATACGCCGGTAGAAATGTCTGTTTACAAGTTTAGTATTGTCCCGTAAAGGACAATAGACCAACTTGTTTTTATATCGCTGTAGATTCGTATGCTCCGGAATTGGTTGGCTGTTAATTGCTGACAAAATAGTTCCCGCTATTTATTTTTGGGTTTGCTGAAAAACTCAAATTTTATTTGGAAGACCTCAGAGAGGTCGTATGTTTATAGAAACGGATTCGGAATAAGGTGTTCGACCCCTGGGGGTCGTATATTTGGTTGTCCAATACATTTTCTATAAACATTTCATCCCTCCGGGATAATTTTTCGGTGCTCCCATTTTTTTGAAGTGCAAGCTTTTCACAACACAATAGAATAAAACCTTGCACATCTTTTCGTCAATCAGGTGTTTATTGTATTTAATATCAATAGTTAATGAATTTTTCAACAGTCCCTATTTTAAACCATCGGTCTGTAAATCGAGGCTCTCTTTTTTAGCCGGTAAACGATCGTGCCGGATCATTAACTCCCTTGTTTGCACGAACAAACCACGAAAAGCAAACAAAGCACCAGTATAGTCGGTTTTTTCATCATTACATTTTCTTTAAAGATGCGAATTACACTGGAAAGGTTGCATGATTGATTTTAAATATCAGTTATTTAGATAAGATTAGAATGCCATCCATCCGATGAAGAGATATTTCTTTTCAGACAATAGGCTCGATTGAGATTCCATCCGATGATGATTGATCATTGTGATTTCTATTTCATGTCCATTAATTTGGTATTTATTTACCTGTTCTCCACAATCTTTATTTCATCTTCCGTTAAACCATAAAGCTCATAAATAAGTTGATCGATTTCGGATTCGAGAGTGGAAGTATCGCTATTGGGAGCTTGTTTTTTTGTGGAAATAATATTATCAACCAAATCAATAATTACTTTTTGATTTTTCGTTTCTTTAGGTATCGGTATCTGACCAAAATATTTCCATATTAATTGATAACCATTTTGTATCGCAGTACAATAATTGGAAATCAACCACCAACCCATCTTTGAATTAAGAATCCCAACTAAGAACTTATCATCTCGGGGAATTATCCAAATTGAATTATTACAATATTGTCCGATGTCATCGTATATAAAGCAAGGCTTAACTTGCATTACCTGATACATGATTTTAGGTCTTTCAAACTCTTGATAGTAATCACAAGCTCTTAATTCCCACCAAAAATCACCCTTGTCTGTGCGCTTTTCAGCTTTATTTTCGAATTGTAATAAATGTTTTGATATTGCAGGAAAAGTTTTGCTAAACCACTTCCATGCTTCATTATAGGGCATTACACCATATCTTGGAGTTGGTTCATTTAATGAATAAGGATTGTCTTTTGGTAAATTTCTTTTAATTGTAAATCCTTTAGGTATTAAAATCAACCAATTCTCGGCTTTCAAATTTGAGTATGGTTTGATATTTCTTCCGAGTAAAAACGGTTTAATCAATTCTTCCGAACTTTTATCTTCTAAAATTAATCGCTCCTTAGTCTCATTATTGATAAGAAAGGCTTCTGTAAGCCCGGTCAAAATACCTCTAAATGAATTTCCTCCAATATAATCAGAAAGACTAACTGAGATAGATTTAATTTTAGACAATAAAATTTGATCTGCTTCAGATGAAATTACCCAGGTTTCTGCGTTTAAATCAGATGTTTTCATTTCAACTTCAATGGATTTTGTATATTGCTCGAATCCATTAATGTATTGTAAGGTTTTTACAATAATTGATTTGAAAATGTTGGATTGATTTTCTTTTGAAGCATTTAAAATACAAGGATAGGTTGTAGCTTCTTCAAATACTTGCAAATCACCAAAATCAACCACTGAATTAAGATGATTGTCAAGAAACAAAGAACGTAATGGTTTGCCATAACCTGCTTGCATCCATTTGTTCGGCATGATGTAGCAAAAGAGCCCTGCTTCTTTAGCTATTTTAAACCCTTTCTCCACAAAGAAAACATACAAATCTGCTGTACCTGTATAGGTCTTATAGTTCTGCTGCAAATATGGTTTTATCTCAGAGAATTCTTCCTGCCTGATATAAGGCGGATTCCCAATAACAACATCAAAACCAATAAAATCGCCATCGTCATTTAATACTTCCGGGAACTCGAAGCGCCATTCGAACGCATTCTCATAAATCTTGTTACTCCTGATCTCTTCAATCTCGGTTTCGAGCTGGATAATGGTATCGGTTAGCCCTTTTACCTGTTTATTCCAGGTCGTTTTTTCGGCTTTGGTGCGTTCGAAAATTGTTGTTTGCATTGTTAAGGCAAGTAATTCGCCTTTTGCATTATTGAGTTTCAATAACCGTTTGTCGTTGACTGCAATTTCGCTTTCGAAATCGTTCTTGATTTGGTTGATCATGCGCTCCATCGCCCGTTTCTCATCCTTACTTTGCGCATTGCGATAGGTCATTACCGCCAAACGATAACTATCGATGCTCCATTTACTCCGTTTCAGCGCTTTCTTAATATCGGCATCGAGCGCATAACGGCTGATCAGCGAATTTCCGCATTTGATATTGATATCGATATTGGGCAATGTTTCCAATTCACCTGTTGGACGGTAATAGGCATTTTTCAACAATTCAATCCAAAGTCGCAGCCGGCAGATTTTAACCGAATTGGGATTGATATCGACACCAAAAAGGCAGTTTTCGATAATGGTTTGCTTCTCGTGAAAAAGTGTTTCCTGTATGCGTTGGCTCTCTTTGTTGCGCGGATTGTAATCGAACAATTCGCCTTCATCATCAGTGACAATCAGCTCGTCATTCTCAACTTCAACGCTGTATTCTTTAAGTCGTTTTCCATTGCGATCGATCAATATTTTAAGCTCGCTTTTAATCGCAATGATTTCATTGAGCGCCGACACAAGGAAATGACCCGAACCAACAGAAAGATCGCAAATCTTAAGGCTGTTTAAAATTGTATTGGCTTCTTGGCGATCATCGATCTTGTCATATACCTGTGCGAGATCGGTACAATTCCAGTTTTTGGTTTCATTGAATTTCTGCACCACGGCACGCCGGATGGTTTCGCGGCACATATACATCGTAATAAACCCTGGGGTGAAAAACGAACCATCTTTATAGCCATTGATTTTTTCAAAAATCAAACCAAGCACGGAGGCATTAATCAGCCGCTTATTGTCTTCCTGTATTTCTTCGCTTCCCTCACTGGCAAAATCATAGGCATTCAGAAATTCAAAAATATATTCAATGATCACCAATTCTCCGGTCCGTTTCTGACCTGTATTGTTCTTTATGACAGTCGACGAAAGCAACGGGAGTTTGCCATCTTTCAGTTGGCTGATAAAAAGGCAGTCATGTTCGATCTCGGTTGGCTCGAACAACGAACTGTTCAGATAGGGAACATTGGCAAAAAGTTTCTTTACTTCATCGTTGCGTTCCTCTGGCTTGCGAGCGAGGACGCTAAAGAACAGGTTATTTAAATCATCGAGATTCTGAACCCGATCGAGGTTCAGAAATGCATAGGCTTTGTCGCCTTTATGATATTTTATCAACTGCGCTTCGAGCAGTTTAAGGAAAAGAATCCGGTTAACCCATGTAATCGATAATTCTAAGGAAATATTAAACAATCGCTCCTGGTTGTTATCGCCAAATTGCGAAGGTTTAGCGAGGCGCGATATTTTATCAAGGTTATCGAGCTGAAAAATGGCGCTTTCGATCAGTGAACCGGCATTTCGCTCACCCTCTTTTTTCCGTTGAATGAGTTTCTTGCCCCCTTCTTTGGTCTCTGTTAATCCGATGATGTGCAAAAGCTCGGTATAGAATGATTTATCGAGACTGTTGCTGTCGTTGGCAAACGGAAGTTTTAGAAGATGTTCGGGCGAAAGGAGTTTATAAAGCGCAATCAGGATATGATCATCCTTTTTATCTGCATTGCGCAAAGGTTTATCGTAATCCTTAATATTGAACCACGTAAATGTTATTTCGTGATCGATGGCCGCAATTGCAGGTTCTGCAATCTGTTTGTAAAAGAAATCGGTTGTTTTACCCGATAAACGCCCCTCTTCGAAATCGGTGAATTGCTTCACAAGACTTTTATTTTCGGCAAACTCTTTTTCGAACAGGTTTGCATCGAAAATAAACCATTCGTAAATATTAGTCGCGACAAGGTATTTTATCCCGAGGTTTTTCTGGGTAATACGCTCGCGCAAATAATACAGAACAAGTTCCTGAAATGCTTTCGTATTGATATTGTCACTTCTAAGCATCTCTGCCTTATTGCCAGGTTTCTTTGCTTCAATGATAACGCCAACGGTTCCGGAGGCAACGGCACCATTATGGATGACCAGATCGTTCCGTCCCTTTGTATTGATGTAATGATTGACGCCGTAATAAGTATTCTTCAAAAAATCGGCAACGAGGTTTTTATGAAACTCCTCCGTTTCCGATTCATTGATCCGATCCAACAGATTGATTAAATTAACTTTGAAAATTTCAATTTCATTCCTGTGGGCTTTTACCTTTAGGAATGCTTTGTTTAGGGCCTTTCGGGGTTTTTGAATATTTAGGATAGTCATTGGGCAAAATCAATATTTAATCCGCTAAATGTAAGTATAAACTTTGCAATGAGGTAGCATATCGCGCAAAAATTGTTCGGTCGACTTAAAGAGTTTTGTTTTACAAAAAAGTGGGAACTTTAATGTTTTGCAGGGGTATTTTTAATTTTAATCAGTCTACCACAAAATGGAAATCGCTGAATCCATGATCAGCAAAGCAAATAATCGGGGGTGTCAAACCCTCTTTCTTTGGGTTTCTGTTAATCCAAAGCCCCGCTTTCGCGAGGCTTCTTCATTGCATTACACCCTATTCAATCGTTCAACACGCTAATTTTTCTGGAATGTTTTTAATAAATCATTGAAAAAAAAATTAATTGAAATTCCACATCGCAATTGATTATTTAATTTAAAATAATAATATTTTCATAAATGTATTCAGGAAGAAAGAAGAATAAAAATGCATGACAACTATTAACGTTCACACAATTACTTTTAAAAACCATACGATAACTATTAATTTCCATGAGATGCAATTTAACGCCTGCCAAACACTTCCTAAAGCAGTTAAGATGCCTTTTAACACCTGTCTGTCACATCCTAAGGCGGTTAAGTTTCCTTTTAACGCCAGTTAGTTATTTCATAGAAGAGGTAAGATACATTTTAACGTCAGTAAGATTGCATTTTAAAGTGGATGAAATACCTTTAAAAACCCGTATGATTGATTCAAAAGCAAGCGATTTAAATTTTAACAATCGGGAGAGACTTTTATGCAAATGACAGATTGTTTAACATTCATACGCGTTTTAATTTCAGGTATGGGAAATCCATTTTGTCATGCTCATAAAAGGTCTATGTATTGATATGGTGCATCCTATAAAAATATTTCAAACCAACAAACCAATAATCCAATTATATAAATGTGTGAATAATGTAAAACATATCTTTAATTGTGTAACATTTTTTGTGTTTACTGTGCTTATTTTTGCTTGTAGATAAAAAATATTTAATATTTAATTTAAAAAATGAAAATGAGAAAACTATTAGCAACCCTTGCAATAGTATCGGTTGTTTTAATGAGCGGATGCAAGAAAGACGATTATCTGGCGAAAGTTGGTGTTTGTCCTTTAGTTGTATCGACAATTCCGGCCAATGCTGCCGTTGGAATTCCCCTCAACCAGATAATTTCGGCAACTTTTAATGAAGTGATGAATCCTGAAACTTTTACTTCTGAATCCTTTTCAATTCAAGGGACAACAGTTGTAGCCGGCGTAAAAGCGGCAATTGTAGTTACAGGTGTATTTACTTTCAGCGACAAAACCGTAATTTTCACCCCTTCCAGCCCATTAGTGGCCAACACTACTTATACCGGAACAATAAAAACATCGGTGAAGGATTTAGCAGGTAATGCTTTGCAGGTTGCACATGTATGGTCATTTACAACAGGTATTCCACCTACTGTAACTTCTACAGATCCTGCAAATGCTGCATTAAGTGTTGTACTTAATAAAGTTGTTAATGTAACCTTCAGCGTTCCAATGAATCCGCTGACCATTACTGCATCAACATTCACCGTTAAACAAGGAACAACAGCTGTGGCTGGAACTGTTACTTATACCGGGTCAACAGCATCTTTTACACCTGCAACCCCTTTTGCAGCAAACACTGTTTACACAGGTACCATTATGACCGGAGCTAATAACTTAACCGGTATTCCATTAGCAACTGACTATGTATGGACATTCAGTACAGGGACTTCACCTACTGTGATTTCAACAGACCCAATAAATAATGCAATTGGTATTTCACTTACCAAAGCTGTTGCTGCTACGTTTAGTGTACCGATGGATCCACTGACCTTTTCAAATACAACGTTTACGTTGAAAATGGGAACATCAGCCATTGCAGGTGCAGTAACATATAGTGGATCAACCGCTGTATTTACTCCTACAATTTCATTTATACCTAACACGGTTTATACTGCAACCATTACCACCGCAGTTAAAAATGTTGCAGGACTTCCATTGGTTAGTGACTATGTATGGTCATTTACAAGCGGCATCGCTCCTACAGTAACTTTAACCGATCCGATAAACAATGCTACAGGCGTCAACTTAACGAAAACAGTTACCGCTAACTTTAGTGTTGCAATGGATCCACTGACACTCTCTACGACAACTTTTACCTTAAAACAAGGTACAACTCCTGTTGTAGGTGCTGTTACATACTCAGGAACAACAGCATCGTTTAATCCAACCATGGTTGCACTGTTACCAAACACAGTTTATACAGCCACGATTACAACTGGCGCCAAGAATGTTGCTGGTATTGGGCTTGCCATTAATCATGTTTGGTCATTTACTACTGAAGCTTTAGTTGCTCCAACAGTAATTCTAACCGATCCATTGGATAATGCCATTAATGTAATTACCGGAAAAACAGTTACTGCAAACTTTAGCATGTCGATGGATAGATTGTCCATTACCGGGACAACATTCACCTTAAAACAAGGGACAACCCCTGTTGCAGGTACTGTCTCCTATGCAGGAATAACGGCATCGTTTAATCCTACCAATGATCTTTTACCAGGTCTTGTATATACAGCTACAATTACAACCGGAGCCAAAAGTTTAGCAGGCGCTTCGCTGGCAGTTAACAAGGTATGGTCATTTACCACAAATGCAAGTACAATTCCTGAAGTAATTTCAACTGATCCGTTGAATAATGCAATTGATGTTCCTCTTAATAAAGTGATTGGTGCAACATTCAATGTAACGATGGATCCTTTAACGATTACAACAACCTCCTTTACTTTAAAGGCTGGCGTTACATCGGTTTTAGGAACCGTTAATTATCTTGGAAAGATTGCAAGCTTTACACCTACTGCAAATCTTTTACCAAGCACCCTTTATACGGCAACGGTTACAACCCTTGCTAAGAATTTAGCTGGTATATCAATTGCAAGTAACTATGTATGGAGCTTTACCACTCACGCATCTTTAATTGTTACACCAATAGTTGATCTTAAATCTGCCGGCGAGTTTGGTATTCTTGCAGGTGTAGGAATCAGCAATAACGCTGGCTTTAGCGTAATTAATAACCAGGATGTTGGAATTTATCCGGGATCTCGGTCTTCAGTTACTGGATTCCCTCCTGCAAAAGTTGTTGGTGGAGCAATCTTCTGCGCTGACGATCTTATTCCTGCTGGAACACCTGCCATGCTTGCTCAGGCTAAACTCGATTTAGTTGCCGCTTATTTGTTTGCTGAAGGAGCAACTTCTCCTGCACCAGCAACAGTTTCAGGTGACCAGGGTGGTAAAACACTTGCGCCAGGTATTTATAAATCAACTTCGACACTGTTAATTCAAAACGGCAACCTTACACTTGATGGAAAAGGTGATCCGAATGCCACTTGGATCTTCCAGGTTGCATCAGCCTTTACCACAGTAGGTGGAGCAGGTGGTAGTATCATCCTTACCGGAGGTGCTCAGGCCAAGAACATCTTCTGGCAGACCGGCAGTTCAGCTGTTATCGGTGACTACACCACATTTTATGGTAATGTATTGGCTTTACAGTCTATAACAATGAATTCAGGTGCTGTTGCTACAGGCAGAATGCTTGCACAAAATGGAGCGGTCGTTATGACAAATGCAAACACAATCAATAAACCATAAGTTATAAATAATAATGAAATCAATTACAAATTTAAAAAAGGGATCACGCTTAGCGTGGTCTCCTTATAGACTGGCCATCAAAAGTCTTATCGGAGGCACTTTGATATTGACCGCTTTTCAGTCATCGGCTCAAACACAGGATGTGCAATATACAAGACCTTCATGGTATTTTGGCGCAGCAGCAGGAGCAAATTTCAACTTCTATCGTGGTACCACGCAGGAATTAAATTCACTGCTCTCTGTACCTACAGCTTTTCACGATGGTTTTGGTGTTGGACTTTATGTTGCACCACTTATTGAGTTTCACCGTCCTGATACACGATTTGGCGCGATGCTTCAATTGGGTTACGATAACCGCAGTGCAGTATTCAACGGAGTAACTACCCCGTGTAATTGTCCTGCTGACTTATCGACCGATCTAAGTTATTTTACAGTGGAACCAAGCATTCGCATTGCTCCGTTCAAATCGAACTTTTATATCTATGCAGGTCCTCGTTTTGCTTTTAATCTGAACAAATCGTTCACTTACAAACAAGGTGTTAATCCAGCTATTGCCGGACAAGTAGCTCCTGCCGATGTAAAAGGCGATTTCAGCAATACGAATGACAATCTGATTTCGATGCAAATTGGTGCCGGATACGATATCTTCCTTTCATCACAGAGCAAGCATACTCAATTTGTAATCTCTCCCTTTGTTACTTTTCATCCCTATTATGGACAGGATCCACGTTCGATCGAATCATTGAATGTGACGACTATCAGAGCAGGTGTTGCACTGAAACTGGGACGCGGACATCGAATTGAATTGCCAGTCGTTGAGGCTCCGATACCTGAAGCTAAACCAGCTCCAAAACCGGAACCGAAACCAGAGCCAAAACCGGAACCAGTTGTAGTTGTTAAGCCAAGTGTTATTGGAAATGTATATAAAGTATACTTCGAATTTGACAAATGGGATCTTGACGCGCGTGCTGAAGCCGATCTTGATATTCTTGCAAAAGATATGAATGAGTATCCAACGGTTAAGATTGAAATTAAATCGCATACCGACTCAAGAGGACCAGAAACATACAATATGAAACTTTCTGAAAAACGTGGTAAATCGGTGATCGATTACCTGGCTGCAAAAGGTATTGTTGCTTCAAGAGTAAACGCAAATGCTTATGGCGAAACTGAACTGACAAATAAATGTGCGGATGGCGTTCCATGTACTGCAGAAGAACATGCAGCCAACCGCAGAACAGAAGTTCTCGTTATTGAATAAGTACACTTTAAATTCACCTTATTATTGGTGATATTAAATAGAATAAAAGAGAGGTTGCCATTCGGCAACCTCTCTTTTTTTAAATATTAAAATAGTTAAGAGGTGTGAAATATGTAACTCTTTCCTTTAATTGTACAACATATTCAGAAATTGGAGGGCCTACTTTTACACCGAAGAAATACTTTAATTATTTAATGAGAAATATGAAAATTAGAAGACTATTAGCAGCCCTTACAATAGCATCGGTTGTTTTAACAAGCGGGTGCAAGAAAGACGAATACCAGGCAAAGGTAAGCGTTTGCCCGGTTGTGGTATCGACCATTCCAGCCAATGCCGCCGTGAGTGTTCCCCTTAACCAGGTGATTTCGGTTACCTTTAATGAAGTGATGAACCCTGAAACATTCACTCCCGAATCCTTTACTTTACAGGGAACAGCTGTGATTGCAGGTACTAAAGCAGCAACTGTTGTTACAGGCGCATTTACTTTTAGCGACAAAACAGTCATCTTTACACCTTCCAGTCCATTGGTAGCCAACACTACCTATAAAGGAACGGTAAAAACAGGGGTTAAGGATTTAGCTGGAAATGCTTTACAAGTTGAGCATGTATGGTCGTTTGCGACAGGTGTTCCGCCAACTGTGACTACTACCGACCCTGCAAACAATGCAACTGGAGTAGCTCTTAATAAGACTGTTGTTGCAAACTTTAGTGTTCCAATGGATCCTTTGACAATGACTTCAACATCTGTTACAGTTAAACAGGGCACTACAACTGTTGCCGGAGCCGTTTCATATACAGGTTCAACTGTATCGTTTGTACCAACAGCTCCTTTTGTTGCTAACACGCTTTACACCGCTACAATTACAACAGCAGCCGCTAATTTATCCGGCTCGATGCTTGCAAGTGACTATGTGTGGAACTTTACTACAGGTCAGTCAACAACAACTGGTCAGCCAGCGCTATTCTCTTCTTCTTTCGGTGCTTTTGGCGGTAATGCCGGGATAACGAATCAGGGAATATTTACGGTTATTAATAATGGTAGTATCGGTACCACCGGTGCCTCGACTTTAGTGACCGGATTGCACGACAGTACCGGAGATTCTTACAGCGAGTCGCCACTTAATATCGGAGATGTAAAAGGGTTTATTTACACCGCTACACCTCCACCAGTAATTCCTGCAACCGGCGCACACGGAGGAACTGCTGCAACAATGGCTATTGCACAGGCGGGTCTGCTTGCTGCGAGCAATTTTTACATCAGTATTTCACCGGCGAACAAACCAGGTGGTATTACACTCAGCACCGATGAACTTGGTGGCAGAACTTTAGCGCCAGGTATTTATAAATCGGGAAGTTCTTATAACATTTCGAGCCTTGACCTTACACTTGACGCCCAGGGCGATGCGAATGCAGTCTGGATATTCCAGGTTCCATCAGCATTAACCGTAGGTACAACTACCGGCGCACGCAGTGTGCAGTTGGTAAACGGCGCCCAGGCTAAAAATGTATTCTGGTATGTTGGCGAAGCAGCTGTTATTAACTATGCCGGAGGTGGTACAATGGTGGGAACCATCATTGCAAATTCAGGCGTAAGCTTGTCATCACCGGGAAACAGCACAAACACGACCGTTCAGACAGTATTGAATGGCAGGGCGATCTCGCTTGTTTCTGCAGTTACAATGGTGAACACAGTTATCAATGTTCCTAATTAAAGAATAACAATATAAATATCTCCCGTCTTCTTTCGGGAGATATTTAAATATGAAAAAATAAATTTTACCGGAATAATTCAAAATAATAATGAAATCAATTACAAATTTAAAAAAGGTATCACACTTAGCGTGGTCTCCTTTTAGACTGGCCATTAAAAGTCTTATCGGAGGTGCTCTGATATTGACAGCTTTTCAGTCAACACTTCAGGCACAGGATGTGCAGTATACAAGACCATCATGGTATTTTGGTGCGGCTGCAGGAGCAAATTTCAACTTCTACCGTGGAACCACGCAGGAGTTGAATTCTACACTATCTGTACCTACTGCTTTTCACGATGGTTTTGGTGTTGGACTTTACCTTGCACCCCTGATTGAGTTTCACCGTCCCGATACAAGGTTTGGTGCGATGCTTCAGTTAGGTTACGATAACCGCAGTGCAGTATTCAACGGAGTAACTACCCCATGTAATTGTCCTGCAGACTTATCGACCGATCTAAGTTATTTTACAGTGGAACCAAGTCTTCGTTTTGCTCCGTTCAAATCGAATTTTTATATCTATGCCGGTCCGCGTTTTGCTTTTAATCTGAACAAATCGTTCACTTACAAACAAGGTGTTAATCCAGCTATTGCCGGACAAGTAGCTCCTGCCGATGTAAAAGGCGATTTCAGCAATACGAATGACAATCTGATTTCGATGCAAATTGGTGCCGGATACGATATCTTCCTTTCATCACAGAGCAAGCATACTCAATTTGTAATCTCTCCCTTTGTTACTTTTCAACCCTATTATGGCCAGGATCCACGTTCGATCGAATCATTGAATGTAACTACGCTCAGAGCAGGTGTTGCACTTAAACTGGGACGCGGACATCGGATTGAATCACCAGTAGTTGAGGCTGCCATACCGGAAGCAAAGCCAGCTCCAAAACCGGAACCGAAACCAGAGCCAAAAGCGGAACCAGTTGTAGTTGTTAAGCCAAGTATTATTGGAAATGTGTACAAAGTATACTTCGAATTCGACAAATGGGATCTTGACAATCGTGCTGAAGCCGATCTTGATATCCTTGCAAAAGATATGAATGAGTACCCAACGGTTAGGATTGAAATTAAATCGCATACAGACTCCAGGGGACCAGAAACATACAATATGAAACTTTCTGAAAAACGTGGTAAATCGGTGATCGATTACCTGGCAGCAAAAGGTATTGTTGCTTCAAGAGTGAGCGCAAATGCTTATGGCGAAACTGAACTGACAAATAAATGTGCGGATGGCGTTCCATGTACTGCAGAAGAACATGCAGCCAACCGTAGAACAGAAGTTCTGGTTATAGAATAAAGCTTTGTGACGTTTGGTATGGGAAATTGGATTTTGTAATGATTGCATAAGTCATTTGAAAGCTGTTTGCAAATATTACCCATACGATCCGTCAAGAGACTAAATTCACCTTGATTGCAGGTGATATTAAATAGAATAAAAGAGAGGTTGCCGTTTGGTAACCTCTCTTTTTGTTGATTGTGAATCAATTCAATAGGATGTGTGAATAATGTAAATCTTTTCATTAATTGTATAACACATACAAAAATTCACATATCTAACTTTGACCCCCGAAGAAAAGAATTTAATTATTAAAATAGAAAAATGAAAATAAGTAGATTATTGACAACTCTTACATTAGCATCGGTTGTTTTAATAAGCGGATGCAAAAAGGACGAATACATGGCAAAGGTTGGTGTATGTCCGGTTGTAGTATCGACAGTTCCAGCCAATGCGGCCGTGAATGTTCCCCTTAACCAGGTGATTTCGGTTACCTTTAATGAAGTGATGAACCCTGAAACGTTCACTCCCGAATCCTTTACTTTACAGGGAACAGCTGTAATTGCAGGTACTAAAGCAGCAACTGTTGTTACAGGCGTATTTACTTTTAGCGACAAAACAGTCATCTTTACACCTTCCAGTCCATTGGTTGCCAACACTACCTATAAAGGAACGGTAAAAACAGGGGTTAAGGATTTAGCAGGAAATGCTTTGCAAGTTGAGCACGTATGGTCATTTGCGACAGGTGTTCCGCCAACTGTGACTACTACCGACCCTGCAAACAATGCAACTGGAGTAGCACTTAATAAGACTGTTACTGCAAACTTTAGTGTCCCAATGGATCCTTTGACAATTACTGGAACATCTGTTACAGTTAAACAGGGTACTACTACTGTCGCCGGAACCGTTTCGTATACAGGCACAAAGGTATCTTTTGTACCAACAGCTCCTTTTGTTGCTAACACGCTTTACACCGCTACAATTACAAGCGCAGCCGCGAATTTATCAGGCTCGATGCTTGCAAGTGACTATGTGTGGAGCTTTACTACAGCGCAGGCAATATCACAACCATCGCTATTCTCTTCTTCTTTCGGTGCTTTTGGCGGTAATGCCGGGATAACGAATCAGGGAATATTTACAGCTATTAACAATGGGAGTATCGGTACCACCGGTGCCTCGACTTTAGTGACCGGATTGCACGACAGTACGGGAGATTCTTACAGCGAGACGCCACTTAATATCGGAGATGTAAAAGGGTTTATTTACACAGCAACACCTCCACCAGTAATTCCTGCAACCGGCGCGCACGGAGGAACTGCTGAAACAATGGCTATTGCACAGGCGGGTCTGCTTGCTGCAAGCAATTTTTACATCAGTATTTCACCGGCAAATAAACCAGGTGGCATTACACTCAGCACCGACGAACTTGGTGGCAGAACTTTAGCGCCGGGTATTTATAAATCGGGAAGTTCTTATAACATTTCGAGCCTTGATCTTACACTTGATGCCCAGGGCGATGCGAATGCAGTCTGGATATTCCAGGTTCCATCTGCATTAACCGTAGGTACAACTACCGGCGCACGCAGTGTGCAATTGGTAAACGGTGCACAGGCCAAAAATGTATTCTGGTATGTTGGTGAAGCAGCTGTTATTAACTATGCCGGAGGTGGTACAATGGTGGGAACCATCATTGCAAATTCAGGCGTAAGCTTGTCATCACCGGGAAACAGCACAAACACGACCGTTCAGACAGTATTGAATGGCAGGGCAATCTCACTTGTTTCTGCAGTTACAATGGTGAACACAGTTATCAATGTTCCCAATTAAAGAATAACAATATAAATATCTCCCGTCTTCGGGCGGGGGGTGTTTAAATGAAAAAATAAATTTTACCGGAATAATTAAAAAAATAATGAAATTAATTAAAAATATAAAAGGGGGATTGGATTCAATGTGGTCTCCTTATCGGCTGGCGATTAAAGGTCTTATCGGAGGCGCTTTGATTTTGACAGCTTTTCAGTCAACACTTCAGGCACAGGAGGTTCAGTATACAAGACCTTCATGGTATTTTGGAGTTGCCGGAGGCGCAAATTTCAACTTCTATCGTGGTACCACGCAGGAATTGAATTCAAAACTCTCAGTACCTACAGCATTTCACGATGGCTTTGGTGTTGGACTTTACCTTGCACCGCTGATTGAGTTTCACCGTCCCGATACAAGGTTTGGTGCGATGCTTCAGTTGGGTTACGATAACCGAAGTGGCGTATTCGACCAGGTAACTACCCCGTGTAATTGTCCCGCCGACTTATCGACCGATCTAAGTTATTTTACAGTGGAACCAAGCCTTCGCTTTGCTCCGTTCAAATCTAATTTCTATTTGTATGGTGGTCCCCGTTTTGCTTTTAATTTGTCAAAATCATTCACTTACAAGCAAGGTGTTAATCCAGCTATTGCAGGTCAAGTAGCTCCTGCCGATGTAAAAGGCGATTTCAGCAATACAAACGATAATCTGATATCGATGCAAATTGGTGCCGGATACGATATATTTCTCTCTTCGAAGAGAAAGCATACGCAATTAGTACTCTCGCCATTTGTTTCTTTTCAACCCTATTATGGACAAGATCCGCGTTCGATCGAATCATTGAATGTAACAACGCTCAGGGCAGGTATAGCACTTAAACTGGGACGTGGTCATAAAATTGCAGCCGCTGAAAAGGTTTTTATACCAGCAGCTGTTGTAGCAGAACCTTCAGTTGAGTTCTCAGTTTATTCGCCCAAAAATATTCCGACTGAACTTAGCATCAGGGAAATATTCCCGATACGTAATTATGTGTTCTTCGATATTGGATCAACTGAAGTACCTAACCGATATGTGTTACTCACAAAAGATAAGGTGGCCGATTTCAAAGAAGATAATTTGGAACAGACCAAACATATCGACTTATCGGGTCGTTCAAAAAGGCAAATGAATGTTTATTATAATGTGATAAATATTCTTGGTGAACGCATGTCAAACGATCGTTCAACAAACATTACTTTGGTAGGATCATCTCAAAAAGGACCCAAAGATGGCAAGGCAATGGCCGAGTCAGTCAAGGTTTACCTCGTAAGTGTGTTCGCAATTGATCCGTCAAGGATCCATACGGAAGGTCGTGTCAAACCTGAGATCCCATCGGAACAGCCAGGTGGCAAACTCGAACTTGTTCTTCTTCGTGAAGGAGACCGCAGAGTTTCGATCGAAAGCAATTCTCCTGTATTACTGATAGAATTTCAAAGTGGCCCAGATACTCCATTGAGGTCAGTAGAAATTTTAAACGTGATGGAAGCACCTTTTGAAAGTTATGTCGCTATCGATGTAAAGGGAGCCAATAAAGCATACGCATCCTGGTCAATCGAAATGGCAGATGAATCGGGTAGCGTGCAGAAATTTGGACCTTATACCCAGGAACAGGTGAGTATTCCCGGAAAATCTATTCTGGGATCTCGTCCCGAAGGCGATTACAAGGTAACGATGATCGGTCATACAGAAAGCGGTAAGGTTTTTAAGAAGGAAACTACCGCACACATTGTACTTTGGACCCCTTCAACAACGAAAGAGATGATGAGGTTCAGTATTCTTTATGAATTCAACAGATCAAAGGCAATCAATCTGTACGAAAAGTACCTTACAGATGTTGTAATACCGAAAATTCCTAAAGATGCGAAGGTCATCATACATGGCCATACCGATATTATCGGAGGCGAAGACACCAACTTGAAATTATCGGTTGCACGTGCCAACGATGTGAAGATCATCCTTGAAAAAGGTCTGTCAAAAGCTGGCAGAAGTGATATTAAATTTGAAGTGCATGGATATGGCGAGGATTTAAACGCAGCGCCATTTGAAAACAAATATCCGGAAGAACGCTTTTATAACCGTACGGTTATGATCGACATCATTCCCGCTTTGTAAATATTCATTGAAATAGTTTACTTCTGAAAAATAAGGGGGCGGTCTAAGAAATTAGGCCGCCCTTTTTTTGAACGTAGAAATGTGTGAATGTTGTAACTCTTTGCTGTAATTGTGTAACGTTTTTTAACAATATGAGAACCATCTTTGTATTGAAATTTTTCATGACTTAAAACAATAAAGATGAATACGACAGAAATTAAAGGAAACTGGAATGAACAGAAAGGCAAACTGAAACAACAATTTGCCATTTTGACGGACAATGACCTTATGTTTGAAGAAGGCAAGAAAGACGAAATGTTCGGAAGAATTCAAATCAAACTCGGCAAGACAAAAGAAGAATTGCGCAAATTGATTGAAGGAATTTAATCATTCATTTAATTTATGAGGTCATCGTTTAACGGCATTCGCTGAACGGTGCCTTTTTAAATTAAAGCTATCCTGAAATGAATCAAAAGTTTCATCATGAAAAAATTAATCCCCGCAATAAAAATAGCCCCCAACCTTCATAAGGCAAGGGAGTGGACCATTAAGATAAGCGAAAAAACAATTACAAAAACGGAAGAGGCAGGCAACTTTTTAACCGATTTTGCAGATGCATTGCTGTTTATCATGCGTACGGCAAAAGAAACGTTTTCGCGTGATTTTGAATTTAAAGAATTTTTGCGCCAGTGCTTTCAAATTGGATATAAAACTTTACCACTTATTTCAGTCACCGGTCTCATTATGGGCCTGGTGCTTACCATTCAATCACGTCCTGCATTAGCGAAATTTGGTGCTGATGCAATGTTGCCGGGAATGGTTGCTGTATCACTTATCCGCGAGATGGGGCCGGTAATCACCGCATTAATTTGTGCCGGTAAAATTGGTTCAGGGATGGGCGCCGAATTGGGTTCCATGAAGGTAACTGAACAAATCGAAGCCATGGAAGTATCTTCCACCAACCCAATGCGGTTTTTAGTGGTCACACGTGTATTGGCTGCAACGCTTATGATCCCCATTCTAATTTTATATGCCGATGCACTCGGTATAATGGGAAGTTGGGCCGGTGCAAATATAAAAGGTGATGTATCCTTCACGTTATTTTTTGCGCAGGCATTTAGCTCAATTGATTTTGTTGATTTCTTACCTGCAGTGGTGAAATCATTTTTTTTCGGAGCTGTCATTGGATTGGTAGGATGTTATAAAGGATATAACGCAGGACGTGGAACAGAAAGTGTAGGTATTGCAGCAAATTCTGCAGTTGTGTTAGGATCACTCCTCGTATTGATTGTGGATATGATTGCAGTACAAATTACCGATATGCTTTAATAATTTGAAAATTGAAGTGATGATGATAAGTGATTCCCAAATAGATACGATCGATACAGTTGCTAAAAAAAGCAAAGAACAGGTGATTGATATCAATAACCTCAAGATAAGCTTTGGCAAACAGGCCGTATTAAAAGATGTATCATTACAACTCTTTAATGGTGAAAACCTTGTTGTGCTTGGAAAATCGGGTTCAGGGAAATCGGTTCTGATCAAATGTATTGTTGGTCTGTTAAATTTTGATGGCGGATCGATTAATGTACTCGGCGAAAACGTGAGAGACCTAAAACCAGAAGGTTTAGGCGAGCTGAGGAAGAAAATTGGCTTCCTATTTCAAAGCGGTGCATTGTACGATTCAATGACGGTAAAACAGAATTTGGAATTTTCACTGCGAAGGATCCGGAAGAATCTCACGCAACTGGAGATGGATGAAAAAATAATGGAAGTTTTAGAAAATGTAGGACTATCGGATGCTTTAAACAAAATGCCGTCACAGCTTTCCGGTGGTATGCGCAAGCGAATCAGTCTTGCCCGAACCATTGTTGTTGATCCGTTGATTATGCTTTACGATGAGCCAACTACGGGGCTCGACCCGGTAACTTCCGATGAAATTAGTTTACTTATCAATGAAGTTCAAAAAAAGTATAAAACATCATCTATTATCATCACGCATGATATTGAATGTGCCCGAAACACAGCAGACCGGGTTATCATGCTACAGGATGGTGAAGTTTATCTGGAAGGAAGTTTAAAAGAGTTTGAAAAGTCGGATGATGTGTTAATCAAATCATTCTTTAAATAATTAATACCAAAAACTATGGAAACGCATACTGATAATTTTAAAGTACGGTTAGGGCTTTTTGTTGCAGGAGGATTGGTGCTCTTTGTACTGGCAATCTTTATTATCGGAAAACAAAAGAATCTGTTTAATCCTGTTTATAATCTTTCATCCACATTTTACAATGTAAGCGGATTGCAGATTGGAAATAATATTCGCTTCTCGGGAATCAATGTTGGTACGGTTGACAACATCACCATCATTAACGATTCAACCGTCCGGATCGACATGGCAATTAAAAAAGAGATTCAGAAGTTTATTAAAACCGATAGTGAAGTCGCAATTGGATCTGAGGGATTGATTGGCGACCGGCTTATAATTATTACACAAGGAAGTGCAGGTGCATCTTTAGCTGTCGAAGGTCAGCAACTGAATTCGAAAGAGCCAGTCGAAACGGATGCCATCATGGCAAGTTTGAAGGTAACTGCCGGTAATGTTGAAATCATTACGCAACAACTTGCCGAGGTGATGATTAAAATAAACGGTGGAAATGGAACACTGGGTAAATTAATTCAGGATACCACGATTGCCGAAAATCTGAACCAGACCATTGTGAATCTTAAAAAGAGCTCAAAAGGTTTAGGTGAAAATATGGAAGCTGCCAAGCATAATTTCCTTCTCAGGGGATATTTTAAGAAGAAAGCCAAAGCAGCGGAAGAAAAGGCAGAAGAGAAAAAGAAATAAGTAAAACTTGTAAATTAAACATTTGCCACCAACATGGAAACGGTTCAACCACAGGGAAAAGACATCAATATTAACCTCAAAGGGGTTACAATTTGTTGCGATGATTTTGGAACAGGTGATGTTCCGGTCATATTTATTCATGGATTTCCTTTTGACAAATCATCGTGGCAGCCTCAAATGGAATTTCTGAAACACACGCATCGTGTACTTGCCTACGATATTCGGGGATTTGGTAAATCAACGGCCGGTGAAGAAAATTTGAGTATCAGTTTATTCGCTGATGATTTGGTCGAACTGATGGATGTTTTGCAGATCGACAAGGCTGTTGCCTGCGGTTTATCAATGGGTGGGTATATTTTATTGAATGCTGTAAACCGTTATCCCGAAAGATTTGAGGCGATCGTATTAAGCGATACTCAATGCATTGCCGATTCGGCTGAAGGGAAGGAAAAACGATATAAAACGATCGATCAGATTAATGCGGAAGGATTAACAGATTTCGCAGAAGCTTTTGTCAAAAATGTTTTTTGCCCCGATTCATTGAATACTAAAAAAGAATTGGTTGAGAAAATAAGAAACATCATTCTCACAACTTCACCTATTACAATTACCGGAACATTAAAAGCCCTGGCACAGCGCCCGGAAATGTGTTCTACGTTGAATGAAATATTGATCCCGGTATTAGTCCTTTGTGGCGAAGAAGATACTGTTACCCCATTAGCACAGGCAGAGTTTTTAAATAGAAATATTGCAAATTCAGAATTCGGTACCATTGATAACGCCGGACATCTGTCGAACCTTGAGCAACCCGATGAGTTTAACCGCTGTCTAACTCCGTTTATTACGAAGTGGTAATTTAAAAAGCAGATTATTTGTGTGATACATCAAAACAATAGCGTTATAAAAGGGCAACTTCAAAATATTCAAAAATGGCAGATGCAAATGTGGTTCAAAAAAATGATCCTCCTCTTTCTCGTTTCGGTTTCAATAAGTGAAATTGCATTTGCACAGCAAACTCCTGCTAAAAAAGATACTACCATTCTTTATAAGAAAATTGAGACCTATTCGAAACGAAGTAAGGTTGCTAAGTTGGCTTATGGTGCAATATTCAAACCTGTACCAACTGCTTCATCACGTAGACGAAAGTATAAGAAGAGACTTGTCTATAAACCATACAGTGCATTTGAAGGGAAAACAATCAGGCATATTAATATCGAAACACTCGATCCCTTTGGTTTTTCAGTTCGTGACACCACTGAATCGTCACAAAACTTCATCACAAAAACCGCAAATAACCTGCATGTAAAATCACAGTCAATCGCTATCCGAAACCTGCTGCTGATCAGTCAGAACCAGGTATTCGATTCGTTGCTTGTGCGGGAATCGGAACGTTTGGTGCGTACGCGTGAATATATAAACGATGTTTCATTCTCCGTTAAGGCGACAGCCATCAACTCCGATTCTGTTGATATTTTTATTCGTGTATTAGACATATGGAGCATCATTCCCGGTGGTTCAGTTTCCACATCGGGTATCACCATTGATTTGGCCGATAAAAACTTTTTAGGACTGGGCCATGAATTCAGAAATGTTTATACCCGGAACTATGATGAACACAGTAACTACTTGAATACAAATTATACGATTCCGAATATCAGGAATACCTATATCCGCACAAATGTGCATTTCGATATTTTGGGAGATAAAAATTACAACAGGGGCTTATCATTCGATCGACCGTTTTTCTCCCCTTTCGCAACATGGGCCGCAGGAGCTTATTTTACGCAACAATTTCGCAACGATTCGATCCGGTCAACCAACTTGCTCTTTGTCCCTCAGCGATTTAAATATAATGTACAGGACTTTTGGGGTGGAAGCGCTATACGGTTATTCGGAGGAAATACAGAATACACGCGTACAACCAATTTTATTTCGGCTGCCCGTTTTTTAAGAATCCGTTACCTTGAAAAGCCTACTGAATTGATTGACCCTCAGCATATGTTTTCGGACGAAGATTTTTACCTGGCAAGCTTTGGCATCTCTGCACGAAGATATGTGAAAGAGAATTACGTTTATCGGTTTGGAGTTACAGAAGATGTTCCTGTAGGAAAGGTTTTCAGCATAACCGGTGGATACCAGGTAAGAAATAATGCCGGCAGAGTATATTTAGGAGCGCGTGCTTCGTATGGTGATTATTATTCATGGGGTTACCTGGCTTCCAGCATCGAATATGGAACCTTCTTGCGGGGATCACAAGCCGAGCAGGGAGTTCTTTCGGTTGGTCTCATCTATTTTACCGGATTGCGTGAACTCGGTAAATGGAAATTCAGGCATTTTGTGAAACCACAAATAACATTTGGTATGAACCGGTTTTCGTACGACAGTCTCACAATTAATGAAGGCTATGGACTTGATGGATTTAATAGTTTAGGATTATCGGGTACCAAACGTATTTTATTGACGGTGCAAACACAATCATACGCCCCATGGAATTTTGTAGGCTTCCGTTTCGGCCCTTTTCTGACCTATTCCTTCGGAATACTTGGTAACGCATCAACCGGTTTCAGAGACAGCAAAGTGTATTCGCAAATTGGTTTGGGCGTGCTGATTAAAAATGAGAACCTGGTATTTAATGCATTCCAGATATCCATTACCTTCTTTCCGATTATCCCCGGCAATGGTCAAAATATTTTTAAAACAAACTCCTATCAGACAACCGATTTCGGCTTCCGTGATTTCGAAATTGGAAAACCGGGAACCGTGACCTATCAGTAAAATTAAAACGTTAATGCGATGCAAATACCTGGTGTAGCAAATAAGATTGGATATCTTCTGAAAGAAACTTTCAATGGATTTATAGACGATAACGCCATCAAACTCAGTGCCGCGTTATCCTATTATACTGTATTTTCTTTGCCTCCTTTGTTAATCATCATCATGTCTCTTAGTGGAATATTTTTTGGCGCGGATGCTGTAAGAGGGGAGATTTTCGGACAGATTAACGGACTCGTCGGAAATGATGCGGCGCTCCAGATCCAGGAGACAATAAAAAATGTGGAACTTTCGAACAGCAATTCTTTTGCCCAAACCATCGGAATCATCGTTTTGTTAATCGGAGCATCCGGTGTGTTTGCCGAAATTCAGGATTCCATCAATTATATTTGGGGCATTAAAGCAAAACCAAAACGTGGTTTCGTGAAGTATTTGTACAACCGCCTGATGTCGTTCTCAATGATTGGCTCTGTCGGATTTTTATTGTTGGTCGGTTTAATCGTGAATTCCTTAATTGATGTGCTAAGCAAGCGTTTGTCAGTTATATTTCCACAGGATTCCATATTCTTATTTTATGTGATAAATACGGGTGTGATCTTCGTTATTATAACACTATTATTCAGCATCATATTCAAAACATTACCCGATGGGAAAATAGCGCTCCGCGATTGCATTATCGGTGCCTCCTTTACAGCCATTCTCTTTATGATTGGCAAATTTGCAATTGGTTTTTACCTTGGACGATATAACATTGCCTCTGTTTATGGTGCGGCAGGGTCTGTTATTCTAATTCTTGTCTGGGTTTATTATTCTGCCATTATACTTTATTTCGGTGCTGAATTTACGAAGGTTTATGCGCATACCCATGGACAGAAAATAATTCCTAACGCCTATTCAGTTCAGATCGTTAAGTAAAATGTGTGAATCATGTAATTTAATTTAAAAGTTGTGTAACACATTTCAGCTTAAAGCGGCTCAACTTTGTCTCTCTAAATATTCACTTAAAAAATCACAATGAAAAAGACATTTCACTTCCTTGCTTTCTCATCATTAATTATTAGCATGTTATTTACCTCATGCGTGGCAACTAAAAAATTCAAGGCTTCGGAAGCCAAAGTTAACATGCTGCAGATCGACAGTACCAAAACACATGGTCAACTGGCTGATTGCAACGACAAGGTTAAAGATCTTAATGACCAGAAGGCATCATTGCTTAATGAAAATGCATTGGTCAACAACGATTTGAAGGCACTTTCTACCGAATCGCAAATGACGATTGCCGATCAGGCAAAGCGGTTAAAGAAACTTCAGGATATGATTCAATCACAAAAAGATGTGATGGCGAAGCTTAAAAACTCGATAGCTGATGCATTGATGAATTATAAAACCGATGAGCTCTCTGTTTATACAAAAGACGGAATGGTCTATGTTTCGCTTGCTGAAAAATTACTTTTCAAATCGGGTAGCGATGTAGTCGATCCTAAAGGAAAAGAAGCACTTAAGTCTCTTGCCCAGGTGCTAAACAGTACCAAAGACATCACCGTGATGATTGAAGGTCATACCGATAATATTCCAATCAGAACCCAGGTATTTAAAGACAACTGGGATCTCAGCACCTCAAGGGCTACTTCGATTGTTCGTATTCTGACAAAAGATAATGGTTTTGATTCGGGCCGTATCACTTCATCAGGCAGAGGCGAATTTCACCCTGTTCAATCGAACGAAACAGCTGAAGGACGTGCCGGAAACCGCAGAACTGAAGTTATCTTATCTCCCGACATGAAAGAGCTGTTTAAGCTTTTGAATCAATAAGATGGAAGACTGACTTATCGTATTCAAATTCGTTGAATATTATAATAGAAAATAAACTGCAACACCCCGCAATCTTACAAATTGCGGGGTGTTTTGGTATTCCCTTCATCGGTTAAGCGAAAATTACCAATATCTTCAGAAAAGTTAACGGTATTAATAAATATTTCTTTCTGGGTATTGCAAATTCCAAATAAGTGTTTTAATTTTAGTCCATCAAATCCAAAGTTTCGGTACTCCTTCTTTCATTGTTTTCTGCTTCCGTATTGATGATTTTTCTAATATAGAAGTCTGGTTTTTTGATTCCGTATGTACGAGCGTATATATACGGAAGTCTGGGATCGTGATTCCGTATATACGTGCGTCTAAATACGGAAGTCCGTAAACCTGATTCGATATATACGAACTTCTACATTCTGAATCAGAAAAAGCAAGGTGTAATCTTTTATGCAATTATATAATTTTCAGAGTATTAACTAATGTAAAACAAAAAAATTATGTCGTTACAATTTAACGTCGTTGAAAGACCAAATCCTCTTACAAAGGAAAAGAAATGGTATGCTGCGCCCAGACTAACTGGTAAACGTGATCTGAAAAATTTCAGCAAAGATTTGTCGGAAGTATCTTCACTTTCGGCAGGTGATGTACAAAATGTTATTGCAAACCTGATCGATCAGTTACCCAAATGGCTGATGGAAGGAGATAGTGTGAAACTGGATGGATTCGGAACTTTCCGTCTCTCATTTTCGAGTACAGGTGAGGCTGTAAAAGATGATGTTTCAGCCGACAGTATTAAAGATATTTACATTCTTTTCGAACCCGATGTAGCAATTAAGGACAGGGTAAGCAAAACGAAGGTTCATCCGATGGGATAAACGGAATTTGAACAATCCCAAACAAAAGATCTGTTTCTTTTGCCTTGCACCAACATGCGTGAATAATACAACTATTATATTTAATTGTGTAAGGTTTTACTGCCTTAAAGGGATCACCTTTGGAGGATAGTAATTAATTCACAGAGAAATGAAAACGTTGAAATTCATGGTGTTCGGTATTGTATTTTTCTTAACAGTAAATTGTCAGGCGCAAGCAGCGCGCACAACCGGAGGATCACCTCCTGCATGGGGTCCTGTTGGAAATTCTCAGGTAAGATATTACTACCTGCCAGATGTAATCGCCTTTTATGATGTCAAAATGTCCATGTTTATTTACTTTGAAAATAAAACATGGGTTCGTAAATCGTATCTCCCCAGTCGATACAGAAACTATGATTTATACAAGGGATTTAAAGTCGTCATGAAAAGCTACAATGGTTACACGCCTTACACCCATTTTTGTGAATTTAAAAGAAGGTATGCACCAGGTTATAATGGGGAAATTCAAAAGACAATTGGTGAAAGGCCAGAAGTAAAGAGCAGCGCTGATAAATACTATGGCGAAGCAATCCTCTGAAATAAAGATATCTCCAAATTATTGTCCTGAAATATTTGGACAAGCTTATCCTTAGATGAATACGAACACGCAGAGCCCGTCTGTTGTGGCTGCTTTGACTAAAAAAACAGGTTCAGACACAGCGCTAGATATCGAAACACAATACAAAAATGTGTGAATCATGTAAATTTTTTATTAAATTGTGTAATGCTTCGCAAGGATAAAGAGCCCACCTTTGCATCATTCAAGTTAATTTAAATTGTAAATTTAATTAAAAGATGAAAGCTTTAAAATTGGTTGCCTTAGGAATAGTGTTGTTTTTTGCAAGCACAGCTCAGGCACAAATTTCAGTACACTTAAATATTGGCACACCTCCAGCATGGGGTCCTTCAGGATATTCCGATGTGAATTACTATTACCTGCCCGATGTAGAGGCCTATTATGATGTTCCTAACTCAATGTTTATATATTACGAAGGAAGATCATGGGTGCGCAGATCATATTTGCCAAGCAGATACAGAAATTATGATTTGTATGGCGGATACAAAGTTGTGATGCGGGACTATCATGGCAGAACTCCTTATTATAATCATCGCGAATACAGAACAAAGTATGCTAAAGGATACCGTGGACCATCACAACGCAATATAGGTGAGCGTCCGGGAAGAGGAAACAGCAGCAAAGATTATCGCCAAAGCAACCAGGTTAACAGGGGACGTGGAACTGTAATCGACAGAAATGACAGACACGGAGATAATAGCTACGACAAACGCGGAAATGAAAATAAGAATAACAAACACGGAAATGACAAACGTGGTAATGATAAAAATGATCGTGGCAACGACAAAAGAAAATAATATTTAAAGTGCAATTATCAATTATACATTTAGTAACTAAAGAAAATTCGAAAAAATGAAAAGAACAGCTTTTGCATTACTATTCCTACTCACATTATTAGGAACCAATTTATCAGCCCAGAACAGACATTATTCTGATAGCCATGGAAATACCCTAAATTTAGGGCTGGGCGTTGGAGGATACGGCGGATATTATGGATATTACGGTCGTTCACTGCCCGTGTTTAGTATAAACTATGAATTTGGCGTGGCCAATAATTTCACGCTGGCCCCTTTTGCCACTTTCGTTACTTACCATGATTACTATCAGGGACATGGGTATAGGGAGACTGTTATACCGTTAGGCGTTAAGGGATCTTACTATTTAGACGAAGCATTTGGAGCTGGCCAGGACTGGGATTTTTATATTGCAGGTTCATTGGGATTTTCAATCGTAAATTCTAGATGGGATGACAATTATAATAGCGAAGTCTACTACGACAGGGCTCAACCTTTATTCCTTGATGGACATTTTGGTGTCGAATACCATTTAAGTAACAAGGTTGGATTATTCCTTGACCTTTCTACTGGTGTTTCTACAATAGGTCTTGCTTTTCATTAATTTAGGAAATATCGAATAAAATAAACGAGCCCTGACAATTCAGGGCTCGTTTCATTCAACTCATAAAATCTTTTTAAAATGAAGCATTCTATAATTCTTTGTGTCATTTCTGCATTGTTTATTTGTGCAGGGAATACTTCGGTAAAAGCACAGAAAACAAATTCACAAACGTTTGGCATCAAGGGTGGTATTAATTTCTCAAATCTTTATGCAAAAGATGCTGCCGACAATAAAATGCTTACCGGCTTTAACCTGGGACTTTTCGCTAAGTTGCCTATCAATACGACTTTTGCAATTCAACCCGAATTGTATTACACTACCAAAGGAGCACAAACTACTTACAATAGCACCTTTGTTAACGGTACTTTCAAGTACAATTTTAATTATTTGGAATTGCCGCTGTTATTTGTTG
>Ga0209724_1000947_pt1 | contig 27279 bp, 20 predicted proteins | sample grotaG_FD_184143 | JGI IMG/M metagenome (GOLD analysis project Ga0209724, IMG submission 184143) | Glacier valley bacterial and archeal communities from Borup Fiord, Nunavut, Canada, to study Microbial Dark Matter (Phase II) -... | ecosystem: Environmental > Aquatic > Freshwater > Ice > Glacier ...
TTCCATTCACCTGCCCCTGGCGAAATTGTCCAGAGCTATTATTACCGCTACGAACGCTGGGTGGTGCGCCGGGTTATCAAACGGGATGAATAAATAGTAGGGGCAGAGGAGAGAGGAAGGGCGAATGGAATGCAGGTTGGGTTGCGGGGCTTGTTGTATTGCTCCCTCTATCTCGTCGGCCATACCGGGAATGCCACAGGGAAAGCCCGCCGGAGTTCGTTGTAGCCAACTTACCACTGATAATCGCTGTAAGCTGTTTGGGAAACCAGAACGTCCCACTGTCTGTCTTAGTTTAAGACCTTCCGCAGAAATGTGTGGGCAGAATAGCCTGGAGGCAATGCAGCATCTTAATTTCCTTGAGACAGCCACCACGCCAGATTAAGATAAAGAATTCGTATGAGGATGCTCCGTCATCCGATGGTTTTATCGGAGGACAGAGCCTGCTCCTACAAAATATCCAGTTTATCCTGTCCATTCTTGTTAATGGTTTTCAAGGACTTTAATTCTGAATTTTAGATTTCCCAGGACGACCACGTAGGATTATTCTTGAGTTGGCGGCTATTATTAAGGGCGGTGGAGAGGTGGGCGCGGGCATTAGCCAAATCCGACCAGATTGCGTTTAATTCCCGGTCATTAGAGGCACAAATCTTGAAAGCCAGCTCATTAACCTCAGTTACCAGATGCTCTAACTGGCTACACAATAGTTCTTTATTCTCGGCAGTTTGCGACTTAGTAATATCTTCCTGTTTCATTGTTACTTCTCCTGTTAGCTGACGCTGACTGCAACCCGTCCTGCACAATCTCTAATAATATTCAATAAACCTGACTTTATCAGTCAATATTGTCAACAACTATAAATTAACACACCCTATTCCTAATGTCAACAATACCTGGTACTATTCCCCCTTCACTGAATCACCCCCCTGAGTACAGGAGGGGCAGGTGTCCGGGGGCTAGGGGGTTAGGTCAGCCAATTAGCTGGAGGGAGTGAAAGGTAATTTGACCTCAATAACGCAAGGCTCACCGTCATAGCCTACCTGGAAAGTTCCGCCCGTGAGGGTAGCATCGAAGCGATATGAACCAGCATTATTATGTAGCTCCAGAATAGCGGGTAGACTTTCGGTGTCATATTCTGGCGAAACGGCATAAGTGCGAATTCTAAGCTGACGGGCGTGAGTAGGGGGTAGCTGGAAAATAGCACTTTTCAGGCGGGCAATTTCCTGAACTTCCTCGTTATAATTTTCGGATTGTTGCTCACCTTCGGGATAGAGCAGCCGCACATCTGACAGGGCGGGTTTGCCCCCAACCGTAACCGCAAAGAAATCGCGCCCCCGTTTCCGACGATCATCCCGTAGCTCAACGATAATCCGTACAATCAGAGCGTTACGAGCCAAAAAGATCGTTACCAGAATAGTTGCCAGCCCAAACAGAAAAGCGGTGGCCCGTCCTGCTGGATGCTGCCAGAGCACAATACTGTGGAAGAAATACATCGCCGCCGTTAAGACCCCAATCCCACAACTAATCACCGGGAAGCCCAGGAGTTGCCACAACAGGTCGGGCATTGCTTCCCCCTTGCGCTGAGAGGAAGTCAGAAGTTGGGCCGGGATAAGCCAGGCCAGCAAAGGTACAAAGAAAAAGCCCGTCAGCCCTAATACGCTGGGGAAAGTAACACTATCCAGCACCATCAGACATTCGGCAACCACAAAAACAAAAATAGTTGGCAAGAAGCCCAACAGGAACTTCTGGCGCGGGCCAAGATTTAGCTCGATACCCATTGGGGCGGCGGTTTTAGGGGGGGGGGCAACGGCCCGACGACCTAATCCAGCGGGTGGCAATACCCCATTTGGTAATGAGGAGGGCGGCGGTGGAGTTGCGCTAACTGGGGCCGTTCCTACCGGTAAGCCTAAAACCGGGCCGGCCATATTAGGGGTCGGCGGACGATAGCCAGGAGGGAACGGCCCTGCATTGTTTGGCCTTTGCGGAGGCACATATGGGCGGGCTGTACCAGCATTTGGTTGATAAGGGGCAGGGGCGGGTTGCTGTTGGTAGGGTGCAGGTTGTTGGTAAGGAGCAGGTTGCTGCTGATATGGTACAGGATTGTTTTGATAGGGCGCAGGGGGTTGGTAAGGGCTAGGGGCGGCCTGATAGTTGTTTGGTACACCCATCGCCGGGGTAGGAGCAGCAAAGGGATAGGCTACCCCAGCCGCCGGGGTAGCTCCGGCATAGACGGATTGGAGAAAACCATTCATGGGCGCAACGTTAATAATCTGGTCAAGGCGTTCCACCTGATAGCCCTGAATAGTGGGGGGAGCTTCTGGACTTTCCAGCAAAACCTGGGCCAAATCCTGCACCAATTGGCGGGAACGTCGGGCCTGGAAACGGGTGCGGAAGCGTGGCTCGTCATCGCTCTCGATTTCGCGGACGAAGCCCCGATCTACCAGCGAATCCAGCACCACCACTGTTTTTTCAGGGGTTTGGGTCAGGTAGGTCACCATCTCGCTAAGTTTGACCTCACCCTGCCGCATAATCCAGTTAATAATTTTTTGTTCGGTTTCCTGGAGGGTTAAAACGTCCGAAAGACTAGGGCCAACGTTGTCGCGCTCTCGTTTGTAGGCTACCAACATGGGCGTGACGGGCCGGGGATTTTGCCCACCGGTATAATCCACCCCCGTTACGGTAGAAATTATTTGCAGTCGGGCATATTCCGGGCTTTCATCCTGAATTTCAAAGGAAATCTCTACCCCAAAATCGCGCAACTGGGGGTAACGTTGAATCAAGGTAAAACTGTCCCAGTGGTCGGTGGCCCCAAACTCTACCCGGTGACTTTCGTAGCCGATTTGTACATCCAGCCGAAATTGGCCGATACCGTTATCAAGGCCCATATAACTCAGGCCAAAACGCGGCGCATTAGGGTCTTCGGGATGATAGAAAAGCAAACGACCTTTGCGGCGGGCCAGCATCACATAATGGCGGGATTGGCTGGGGAAAATCGCTTTTATCTGGCGGGCTAAAGTTGCGCTAAGTTGAGACGCTCCCAGCCCCATCACTACCAGCGTTAGCACAAAACTTGCAATCCCGACGGGCCAACCGATAGCGTCGGTCAAAGGCATCAGGGCTGTGCCAGAGGTAGCTACCAGAGCTTCCGGCCCAGTTACGCCATAGACCAGTAGCGTCCAGCCGAAATAGAGAGCCATTACAAACAACTGCCCAAACACCGTGCCGTAAATCAAGGGGCGGGTGGTGCGGGAGCGACGCAAAACCACCCGCGTACAATTGCTGACAGTAGTATGCCCGAAAAAGGCAAAAGCGATAAGGCCAACCGCTAACCCGGCAATGGGCGGGGTAAAAGGCAGACTGGTAGGCTGATTGGGTCGCTGGTTGAAGGCGGCGGCTATCATTAATCCACCTAACAGCACCAGACTCAACGCCCCTAGCATCAGGGTGACGGGCACGCTGTTACTGATGGGTCTGCGCCATAGGCTGAATAATACTATCAGCAAAAGCACTGCCCCCCAGACCCACGAAGGGAAGGGGGTAAGGTCAGACATACTCTCGCCAAAACCGATGAAATAGGCCCCTAACGCCACTATCGAGAGGATAAACAGGCCGATGTTGTAGCTCAGTTCGCCAAACTTGCCTAGAAAATCTTTAACCAATCTCCCTAAAAAGCCGCTATGATAACGGGAGTCTACGCTACGGGCGGCACTTTCGGCGATTGCGACAACAGTATAAACATTTAGTAAACCCAGCCCACCCATTATCAGTAACCCTACGTACAGACCGAGGCTGGCAACCGCGATTGGCAATACCAGTACCCCTACGCTGATAGTCGAAACCAGGCTGAGAAAGAAGGCCACCAGGAAGGGGTGCATTTTATCCAGCCCCTCCGAAAAACCCCGCCACAACCAGGCCATGCGGTCGCCAAAACGGGGGTGGACGCTAAAGATTTTTTCCGGCCCAACGTTGTACAGGCGCAGATAAGCCAGCCGCACCGTCACATCATCAAAGCCGATAGCCGTCCGAATGCGCGGAATGTCGTCAAAGTTAAATCGGTAGTTCTGGCCTAAGAGGTTGGCGAAAGCGGCCCGTAAACGAGGATTTTCCGGCACGAGGTTCGCCCAACTGGAACAATAGCGTTCCAAATCCTGAATGCTCGGTTTGACCGGGGGACGACGGGCCAGCGTAGCGGCTTCCAGAAAGGCCATATCGCGGTCAGCCATAGTTTCGTCGGTGCTGAAATCATCCAACTCCTGCCGAGTTTGGGTAATGATGTAGGCTACTTTACTTTCTACATAGGAAAGCAAGCTCTGGGCGCGGCGTGCCGGAAGCCCATTTTGAATATCCTCACGTGAAATTAGTTCGTCAAATGCCATAGGACCTTATTTGAAAATAGTGTTAACTTTTAATTTGAATAATTTCCAGCGTCATAGTCTATCCCTCTGACCTATTCTAACGCAGAACCTACCTATTTGTATAGCTTTTTTGGAAATATGACCAGGACTAGAGGTTGGGGGACGGGGTAAGAATGTCGATTCGAAGGAGTCAGAATAAAGAATTTGTAGGAGGCTGCTCCGTCAGCCGATTGGTATCGCAGGACAGCGCCTGCTCCTACAAAAATTCTTCTATATCCTGTTTATCCTGTCCATCCTTGTTAATTTTTTCCGACAACCGACGACCGCTAACTGACTACCGATTAGCTCCCGCCAGAAGCCAGGAAAAGAGCGTTACTACCAAACTCCTGGGCAGAGCGCAATAATTCGCGGCTGGGCGGCTCACTACGTTCCTGACCACGCCCTTCCCACAAACAGCCGAAGTCGCTAGTGGCAATAACCAGACGACCCGCTTCTACCACTACACCCGAAGGGTCAAGACCTACCGGGACAGAGGCAAATAAATAATAGGACGTTAACAGAGGATGTCCGCCGCGTGGTTGGGTAGGTTGGCGACCAAGCCGTTGCGCCATTTCAATAGTAGAGCGGCTGAAATCGTCGGGCGTGCCGTTGGGCAGACCGTTGCGGCAGGGCTCGGACCAGATTACGCCACCCCGATCCAAAAAGCGTTTAAGCGATTGTTCTTCTTCGGGGGTAAAGCGGTAGGCACTCCGCCCGGTGACATAGAGCATTTTGCAGGTACGCATAACCGACTCGTCCAGTGGGTTTACCCCTTCCAGCACATTACCATCGAGGTTGGTGTAGCCGCTGGTGTCACGCAAGAGGCGGCGCAATCCTTCCGAGTGTCGTTTCCATTCGACATTCCCGGCCTGTCCATAGCGCAGAATACCAACGGTCATAGTAACGCGGTTAGAGGTTGGGCCAGAAGTCGCCCCCCCGCCACTGCTGGTGTTACTCAGCCGTCGCCCACTCAGGTTAATTTCATTGACGGTGGCCTGTTTATTAGGGTTAGCGATGCGGAGTTGTTTAGCTCCGGGCTCAACCGCAATCCGGGCCAGTTCCAGCGCACCGGGTGTTACTTCGACAGTCGCCCGCACCTGACATTCTTCCAGCACGCGGGCCGCCTGGGGTTTGCCCCCTTCGGTTACGGTCTGGGTCTGGGTCACTCTTTCGCTAAACTCCAGCACGATGAAAACGTTGCTCAGGCTGGCGGAGGGCGTAATCGGTACAATTTTAGCCTCGGATAGCAGCAACATCCGCCCTTCGCTATCAATCGCCAGACCGGGCCGCACTATTAGATTGGTGTCAGGGGTCTGGTTAGCAATTACTTCCAAACCCTGCACAATCCCAATGCCGTGCAAAGCCAACAAATGCAGGCGCATCTGGTTGCGGTGGTAATCATGGGCATCGGCCCAGGTGGTTTCGTCTACCAATAAACCCCGAAAAGGATTTACTCGTAAAAACCGAAAATTCAATTTAGATGCTTGTTGCGGTTGGGTCATAATTTATTTATCCCCTTTGCGATTAATCGTTATTCAGCCCCAGTATCGCCGTTGGTATTATCTTTATTCAAATTTGGGTCTACATCTTTACCCGTAGCTTTAACATTGCCCTTTTTGCCATTTGTTTCAATTTTACCGATGACATTGCCCTCGGCGGAATGTTGTACCGGGGGGGCAACTGTCGGTTTATCACCATCTTTGGGTTTAGGGCTGCTCCCCTTTTTACCCTTGCCTTCGTCGGTAAGAATGACCAGACGATAAGCCGTATGGGCGGGTTTCTCGGCATCAATAATTCGCCGGATAGTCGTTTCCATCGAACTTTTTTCCTCCGGGGTCATCCCGGTGAGGCGCAGCGTGACCGTAAAGCTATGGCGTTCGCGTCCGGCAATAGTGGTATTTATACCCAGCAAAGTTTCGGGGCTAAGAGTCATACCATCCACGTACTCGGTAATTTCCGGCTGCACCCCGGTGTAAAGTTTGAGGTATTCAGCCAGGCCCCGTCTAGTACCCCGGCGGCTATAGAGTTCAACGGCGTTATGGATAAGTTGGCGGCGAAGTTCAAGCGGCCAGCTATCATCCAGCACCAGATTGACCCAGCTTGCCAGCCAGTTCAGCAATTCGGGCGGGGTGGTGTAGGGATGGAAATAATAGAACAGGTTATCCGCCATTTGCTGCAATGGGACTAACGTATCCTCGAAAATCATGAGGAAGCGGTTCAGGAAATCATCACCCGCGTACATTGCCGGAAGAAATTCCAGTAATTTCGAGCGGCGTTCCTCCAGGATTGCCAGCGCGTCGGGCGGCGGCACACTCAAGGCCGTTGTTCTTTCAATTGAGGTGGTCATCTTTTCACCTTCTAAGCATTAGTTTCTAGGTAACTTGAACTGCTTTTTGCCTAGTTTTAACGATTTGGCTCGATTGTCACCTTGATTATAACCAAGAGTCGGCAATTTTGTATGATATTTCAGACTTTTTTGCTATCGGATTTCGCTAACCCTCGATTTCGGCGACGGTTTGGGCCGGGTCTGCCCCTTGCAAAGCCACCTGCATTATCCCCGTTAAATAGTGATCCATCTGGGCAATATTGGCATAAACCAGATTGTGTAGCAGGGCCGGACGAAGGAAATCGCCCTCTACCTCAAGGCTGGTTTTGAAACGCATCTCGCCATCACTAAAATCCAACTCAAAATTGCCAATAGCCAGCGCATAATTAACCCGATTGATAAATTCCGAAACCGCCGCCAGATGTTCGGGCAAGGCTTTTTCTGGCACAATTGAATAAAAAATGAACTGTTTTTTGGTTTCATCGGTGCTAGCATAGCACAGCCACTTGCCGTTATTACCGTGATAGATAATCCGCACCAGCGTATTTTCGCTTATCCGCTCAAAAGGCCAATCATCAGCTTTGAAATAAGAAACCATCGCCTCATAGAGGGGACTTTGGCTGGTTAGACCCCGATTCAGGCTGGTTTCATAACCAAGTTTACTATCACCGAGTTGCTGGGAAACACTCAAAGCCTGCCAGCTTTCGGTGAGCAGGAGCGGGCTACCATTGGGGGGGCGGCGTAGATAAGCGGTAGCCTTCTCAATATCCTCCGATAGCAAAGGCATTAGCTCCGCCAGCAACTGCGCCTCAATTTCGACCTCCTGCCCCGTAATAAACGTCCCCTCAACCGGCGGATTATAGCTTCCATATTTCAAGTGAAAAAACTCGCTACTCTCAACCCGTTGATAATCCTGCCAGCTTATCTTAAAAATCAGTTTGGCAGAACACTCCCGCCCGCCATAGCCCACTAATTCCAGAGCCTGAATAGTCAGGGGCGCACCTTGCGGCGTGTGCAAGGTTAGCATGTTATTCAAAGTGACGCGCTGCAAGTCAGTCATGAAATTGCTTTATTTGAGAAAGGCCCGGTTTTACGCTTGAATAAAGGATTCAGGGTCAGGGCTTATACCTGCTTACCCGGAATCCTTTATTTATTTTGACCTTATATTTACCTTAAATCAGCACGACTTGATGCCGATACGAACAGAGCAACCCGCGTGGCCCGGTAGTTATCTGGCTTACAGGTGCGCCCGCCTGACCGCGTGCCAGGTCAATAACCGGGAACAACTCCAGCTTTTCGACAAATTCTACCCCATCAATCGTTTGCAGAATCGGGTAGAGTTCGGAGATGTACAAAATTCTACCGAAAGGCCAGCCTTCGCCGGGTTGGTCGAAGCGCAACAAGGGGTCTGGCCCACCCTGCACCGGGCGCAGCATATGATAAAGCCGCCGCTCAGCCTCGCGCTTCACTCGTTCGTTGGCGAACTGGTTCAAAGTTTTAATACGCGCTTGCACCGTCACCCACTGATATTTGGGCGTGGCTAATTCTATCTGGGTGGTAAGCAAGCGGCGTTCGTCCAGGTAATCGGTGATAGACTGGCGCATCCCCGCCGGAATCGCCAAATGTTCCGGGCGCAATTCCCGCAAATCCGGGTCAACCTCTGGCACAATCAGCATCACCACCGTGCCGGGTTCGACATATTCTTCGGGGTTGTTGCGGTCAATCGCGCTAGGGCTAAGGCAACGCACCCTGGCAACGCCACTGGTGGCCTCGCGAGTCAGGGTTTCAAAATCCTCGGCGGTCACGGCTCGATTACGGGCGCGCAGGGTCTTGGGGCCTCGCACCAGCGCATGTTCCAGACTTTCGGCGTTAGTACCACCACTGGCGGCGCGGCGATTAGTTACGCTGGTTATATAGGGCACGGAGGATTTTAGCACCGTTATAGTATTGCTGCCGACATTGCCGCCAATTCCGCCACCCGTGCGATAGGCCACCATCGTTATCAGGCTACCAAAGGGCGGGATTTTCCCAAACTGAGTCTCAACCCCCTGCGGATTGCGAATCGCCGGGCCAAACGAAATCTCACCCGAAACGTTATCAAGAGTAAAATGAGGGTCGTGGGAGCCAGAAGCCGAGAAATCCTGCACATGTTTCCAGATTTCGGGAGCTTTGCCGTTTAATTCATCTACCAGAATAAATTCGTTTTCTTTGGAGTCAAGCGAAAGAACGGGCGTATTGCGTAACTTGAAACGCTGTCCCGGCTCACCTTTCGAGCGACCAAATTCTTCATTGCGAATAACCTCGCTATGGCTGGCTGGAACTGTACCGCCAATAGAATAGGCTGAGGCCGAGCGTAAGATAGGGGACTGGTTGTAACCACTCTGACCGCGCCCTAAATCCCGGTAGCGACAGCGCACCCAGTTAGCCATCACCGCATCTTCGCTGCTACCCACCAGAGCCATTTCATGCGTACCGGAAGTGACCGGGATATAAAGTTCCACCTCGGAAAAGTTAATCGTTAGACCCTCGCTGGTATCGCGGGCAATTTCCAGACTCATCCAGCTTCCAACCTGTTCATCCCAATATTCCCAGATAAGGGGCGGGTCGGATGGGTTAATACCAACCCCCAGCTTTTCCCAATCCAGTTTCAAGATTAGGGTATGCGAAGCGATATTGCTGGTAAATCCCAGATAGAAAGTGTTACCGGGTTGGGGTTCGGTCTGGAATACGCTCAGACCAGGGGCATCCTTATCGAAGGCCACCTTGCTAACATCGGTACCATTTTCATTATTAGCCGAGGTCAGGAAATATTTCAAACCGGGCGGGCTTATTTTCAAATCGTTATCGGTGGTATAAATCCGAGCCGATTGCGTTTCGGTACGAACCGTCGCTATTTCAGTGCCTTTAGGAATTAGCTGGGCATTCGGCAACTCGGCGGAGAGGCGGAAGGTAAGCTCAGCCTGGGCCGGGTTGGGTGGCGACATCCGCACCCCAATCATATCCAGAAAGGCCCGGTAGTTTTTCTCTGGCACTCGGTTAATCTGGTAGAGCAGTTGGTCTACCATATAAGCGAAAAGCTCAATTAAGGTTACGCCAGGGTCGCTGACGTTATGGTTAGTCCATTCCGGGGTATAGCGGGGAATACGGAGCTTGGCTTCATCTACTAAATCCTGAAAAGTTCTTTCGTCAAGCTTAATGTTCGGCAACGCCATTTCAATAGCCTCTCTTTTTAGTTTGGATTACGCTTAGTCCTGGCCGCGTGGAATGGTATAGAACGGGTAAACCAGGTTACGCTCGTTATTATTCTGGCGGATGCGATAGTTAATATCTACCAGCAGGCGTTCGGGATAGCCGGGATCCATATCGGCATCTACACTTATTACATCAATCCGGGGTTCCCAACGACCCAGTGCCTGTTGGACGTAGTAGGCAATCAAGCCGTAGAGTTGGGGGCCGGGGGTGGAAAAAACTAGGTCATGAATCCCACAGCCGAACTCTGGGCGCATCACCCGCTCGCCGGGGGCAGTGCTGAGGATGATATAAATGGACTTGGCAACATCCTGGTCGCCCGCCAGCATCTTAACCCCGCCTTCGCCATTTACCCCTAGCCCTTTGCCGGGAATATAGCTCCAGCCCTGCCCGATAAAACTGTATTCAAAAAAGTAATTTTTATCGTACATAAATCTCCAGGTGGGGGGACAAACCTAACCCCAACCCCTCTCCTGTAAGCGAGAGGGGCTATTATACCCCCTTCCACTTTAGGGAAGGGGGCTAGGGGGTTAGGTTTACTTAGTTTATCTTGACCATACCGCCCTTGATTTCGGTCATCGCGCCGCCGTCCAGGCTGGCACTAGCCGGGGTAAGTTCCAACTTACCGCCACCCGCATCCAGCTTGACACCCGCTGTGCCCTTAATCTGGGCGTTCATAGTTGCCTCAACCTTAAAACCCTGCGTGGCTTTCATATCAACGTTACCAGTGGCTTCTACCTTGAAATCTTGGGTAGCTTTGAACTGAATGTTCTGGGTCGCTTCCACCTTAACATTCTCGGTGGTTTTCATCTCAATATTTTTGGCTTCCAATGAGATTAAGCCATTTTTGGCGACCAGTTTAATATCTTTATCCGACTCAATCGTTATAGTGTTCTCGGTTGAGTCAATAATAATCTTGTTCTTGGTAGTCTTGTCTATAATATTAATACTGGGTTTGTCATCGGTTTCATCAAAGGCGATAATATGCCCTAACTTCGATTTAACATAACGATGTTTAACTACGCCACCATCAACCCCTTTCCCGCTATATTCGGGGACTTTATCGGTGTTACTGTAAAGGCCACCAATCATTATCGGGCGGTTCGGGTCGCCATGCTCAAAGACCACCAGCACTTCGTCATTAACTTCGGGCATAAAGTAAAAGCCCCGACTATTACCCGCCATTGGAGTGGCTACCCGCGCCCAGGCACTAACCACGTTTTCATCAAAAGTCGGGAACTTTATTTTAATTCTACCAACGTTATCCGGGTCATTTAAATCAGTAACAAGCCCGATTATCGGCCCTTCGATTGAGCGGTTATTGCTCGAATGCTGGCTGGTTAGTTCCAGAATGGTGTTGGATTGGCGGGAATTAGCCTCAAAATGGGAAACATAGCCAGTTCGCCCGGTGTAGCGATGGCTAACCCTAGTTAGATAATATTCACCCGCAAACTTGCCGATATTCTCAATTTTAGCTTTTTTCCCGGCAGTCAGTAAGCCCTGACCCTGGCAAGACCCTTCTACCTGAATAAATCGCCCTGCCAGGTCATCGAAAATAGCTTTGGCAAAATTCTGGGCTTCGCTTTGGTCTTGAACAGCGTAGTTTACCACCAACATTTCATGGGTACCGAAGCTGCTGGAGGCCGCCTTACCCGTTTTACCATTATAGGCCGCCGAAGGTTTATAAGCGTTGGTGGCTGCCTCGGAATTACCCACAATCGCTTGCTTTTGTTTGGGGTCCCAGTTACGGACGGTTACTTTGTCTACCTGATCACTGGTGTTAACCCGCACGGTCAAGTCTAGCAGGTCATGCTCAGGCGAAATTGTTGCCACCGGGCCCCCCGTGCTCATTTTTTTGACCTCATAGCTGCCAGTGGCGGTTGAGTGAAGTTCCAGCCCATTAAGGTTAGCCAGTCGTTGAATAAAATCATAATCCGACTCGTTGGTCTGGATAGTATGTTTCAGGACAGGGGTAGTGCTATCAACCGCTACACTCAGACCGTTTTCCTGAAAAAGCTGGCTGATAATATCACTATGGGATTTATCTACAAAAGCTCTGACTTTGCGTCCTCGTTGCAGACGGTGAAGTTTATCGTAAGCCCGCACTACCAGGCCGGGTATTTCGCCAGTCGGATAGCTAAATTCAACGGCGGTTATTTCCCCCTTAAAAACAGCGGTCAGATTGTCAACATACCCGAATTTGATTTCGAGTTCGTTACCAATTTCAAAGGTGTTACCAATGGTACTGTCGGGGTAGGTTCGAGTGGTTGGGTCAAAATAGAGCATCCGAAGTTCAGCCATTGACGGTAGATAAAGGGCTTGTTCAACATTGATCGAAATAATGTCTCCCGTGACATCAGCCGAAACTTTTGCACCGTTGGCCTTGATTTCGTAATCGTTAGCTACTATACCTGGTAAATCTCTACCTACTGTATGTGTCATGCTGCTTATTACCCCTTTTGGTTATGGCAATGGTGGAATAATCAGGCGCGTACCGGGCTTGAGGTTGCGCGGATTATCAATATCGTTATGCTCAGCGATATATCGCCACAACATCGGTTTTCTATAATACTGGTTTGCCAGCAAATCCATACGGTCGCCCTCTCGTACCAGATGGATTTTGCCATCAAGGGCTCCACTGGTCGGGTTTTGTCGTCCAAAGCTAGTATCATCCACCACCTGGGTTAGGCCCAGGCTAACGTTAGCCCGAATTGGCATACCGTCACTATTGAACAGCACAAATTCGGTGGATAGGCTATTGATTACGGCCTCGAAGCTCCAGGAACGTCCCCAGATAAAAATTACATGGGGCGGCTCGGACATTCCGCTAGAACTGCTGGTAGCAGTGGAGTCAATCTTGGCAGCATCCCACAGTGGCTTGATATAATCGCGCACGTCCTTGTTGGTCTGGTCGGTAGTATCGAACATCAATGCCAGGGTCATTTTGTTTGGCCCACCGCCCTTGAATTGGGTAGTAGGTTGGTCGCGTCCTCCCGCTGGTTTCTGGTCATAATTAATCGTGCGTTGAATAGCATATTTTTCCGGGTTGAAATGTACTGGAATACGGGTTTGGGCCCCACTTTTGGGTTTGATTACCAACACCGCTTTTCTATCACTTGAGTTAGTTGGACCTACTGGCATATTTCACTCCACATACTTAATGCACATTATTTACTAAATTGACTTAACTATTCCTATTTTAGCCTTTTGCTATTCATCCGGCAGTGCCTATTATCACACCTGTTTTTATTCTTACCGACAACTGATAACCGCCTAGAAGTATGAGCCACCCCGTAAGCCGTGCCGTTCGCGCTCAATAAGCAATCTTTCCTTGAGCATCTTGAACACCTTCTCGGCTAATTCCTCATCGCTCATCTGCCCACCGCCGCCAGGGCTGTCCCCCGAACCATTTTCGTCTACAGTTACGGCTCGTTGGATACTATTGTAACTGCCAATTTCGCGCTCAATATAAGAGCCGGGTTCGGGCTGTCGGGCAATCGCGCCACTATCGGCGGGGCGTAGATGTACCGACTCTACCGGGGCTACGCTACGTTCCACCACGGGGGCGGGGGTGGGGGCTGTCGCCAGACTGCGGCTAACATTGGTTTGAATTGGGGTATAGGGGGTTGGATCAAGGTGGCGCAAAATAGTGCGCTCGACCTGTTGGGCCTCCCGCTCCAGATGTTGATGGTCGCTGGAAGCTTCTAATACTCGACCATTTCCTAACGAAGGCAAGGTGGCGTTCTGGATAATATGGGTCAGCTCGTGACCAATAAGAGCCTGACCTTCAGGGGTTTCGGGCTGGTAACGACCCGGCGCAAAGAAAATGCTCTGCCCCACGGTAAAAGCTTCCGCCCCCATATGTGAGGTCGCTTCGGCGGCGTGGTCGTCAGTATGTACCCGTACATGCTCGAAGTTACGCCCGAACATACCACTCAAGCGGGATTGTACCCCGCCCTCCAGAGCTTTGGCGGCCCCGGAGTCCATACTCCGCATCACGGCGTTCAACAAGGGATTTCCAGCAGTCACGGGTGAGGAGTCGGCGGTTGGTGAGGCAGCCCCATTGTCCCCGCTAACTTGTCGCGCCACACTATTCCCGGCATTTTGTTTAGCGGTTTCGCGCATACTTGGCAACAGGTGCAACATATCCAGAGCTTCAGCTAAAGACTGCTGGGCGGGAGCGGCAAAGGGGCTGGTTTCTTCCACCCTCATAATTCGGTTTTCGTCCCTGGTTTCCGGCACGTAATCCCCAACTTTTCGCAGCAAAAGCGGTGGTACTACCAGTTCGGCAGTCTGGGCGGGCGGCTTATTCATCAAAAACCCATCCTCCGTCCGACTTTCTTCCGCCGCAATTTGTTGTTCCATTCGCTGAATCGCCCGCGCCAAAGGGGGAGGCTCCGCAAAGGATGAAAAGGGGTTGTCGGTTGTCAGTTGTCGGTTGTCGGAATGTTCCGTAGGGGCGGTTCGTGAACCGCCCGACAGGGGGGTTAGGTTTGACTTCTGACCCCCGACCCCCGACTCCTGACTCCTGCTTTCCGCGCGATGTACCATTGCCGGGGTAGCCGCTTCTAGCATAGGCTGGTTGCCATTAACAGGCATAGTTGGGTTGGCCCGTTGGGTCAGTCCTGCGCTGGATTCGGTTCGGGCAAAGCCAGTTTCGTTTTGTTCAATTAGCCGTTCAATCGCCCGCGCCAATGCAGGGGATTGGGAGTGCTGAGTGCTGAGTGCTGAGTGCTGAGTAGACCTCTCCCCCAACCCCTCTCCTACAGGCGAGGGGCGTAATTCTCCCCCTTCCGCTTTAGGGAAGGGGGTTAGGTTTGCCCCTTGCTCCTGATAATTGGGGGTTGGTAATGAGGTTAAGTTGGCTGGTTGTCCCGAAGTTCCTAAATTCTGACTTCTGACTTCTAACTCCTGACTCCTGTGTATCATTGCCGGACTGGAAGCTGTTGCGGCCTCTAAGGCTGCGGATGCCATACGTTCGCCGGGTTGTTCAGCATAAACATTGTTGACAGTAATGGGCGTGTCAATCCGTTCCAACGCCCGCGCCAAAGCTGGGGGCTCCGCAGCAAAGGATGAAGGATGAAGGATGAAGGATGAAGAAGGGTTGTCGGAAAATTCCGTAGGGGCGGTTCGTGAACCGCTCGAAAGAGGGGTTAGGTTTTCCCTATTCTGACTTCTGACTTCTGACTTCTGAATCCTTGTCCCTTGCTCGTGACCCCCGACTGCTTGCCCCTGATTATTAGGGTTTGGTAGAGAGGGTAGGTTGGCTGGTTGTCTCGAAGTTCCTAAATTCTGACTCCTGGCTCCTGGCTCCTGACTTCTTGTTGCTTGCTCCTGCGCTCGGTGAATCATCGCGGGAGTGGAAGCCGTTGCTGCTTCAAGGGCGGCAGATACGGGGCGTTCGCCAGGCTTTTCAGCAAAAACGTTATTAACCGTGATAGGTGTATCAATCCGCTCCAACGCCCGTGCCAAAGCGGGGGCTTCCGCAAAGGATGAAGGATGAGGGATGAAGGATGAAGGAGGGTTGTCGGAATATTCCGTAGGGGCGGTTCGTGAACCGTCCGAAAGAGGGGTTAGGCTTTCCCTATTCTGACCCCCGACCGTTTGCCCCTGAGAATTAGGGTTTGGTAGAGAGGGTAGGTTGGTTGGTTGCCCCGAAGTTCCTAAATTCTGACTTCTGACTTCTGACCCCTGATTTCTTGTTGCTTGTTCCTGATTCCGATGAATCATCGCGGGAGTGGAGGCCGTTGCTGCCTCAAGGGCAGGGGATACCTGACGCTCACCGGGCTGCTCAGCGAAAATATTATTGACCGTGATAGGCGTGTCAATTCGCTCCAACGCTCGCATTATAGCAGGCGAGGACTGAGCCTCGAAGGATGAAGGATGAAGGATGAAGGATGAAGGAGGGTTGTCGGAAAATTCCGTAGGGGCGGTTCGTGAACCGCCCGACAGAGGGGTTAGGTTTGCTCCCGTATTCTGACTTCTTACCCCTGACTCCTGGCTCTTGTATTCTGACTCCCGCCCTCCGACCCCCGACTCCTGATTCCTGACTGCTTGCTCCTGCGCCCGATGCACCATCGTAGGACTGGAAGCGGTAGCAGCCTCAAAATTCCCAAAAACAGGGGTCGCAGATTCTACGACTTGTTGGGCAGCCGGATTGTTAACCGTAATGGGTGTGTCCATCCGTTCCATCGCCCGTGCCAAAGCGGGGGATGAGGTAGGACTGAGGACTGAGGACTGAGTGAACCTCTCCCCCAACCCCTCTCCTACAGGCGAAGGTCGTAATTCTCCCCCTTCCGCTTTAGGGAAGGGGGGAAGGGGGGTTAGGTTTGCCCCTAAATTCTGACCCCTAACTCCTGCCTCTTGGCTCTTGTATTCTAACCCCCGACCCCCGACCCCCGACTCCTGACCCCTAACCGCTTGCTCCTGAGTTCGATGAACCATTTCCACCGGGCTAACAGGTTCAAAAGAGGAGATAACCGACCGTTCGCCTACTTCTTCGGCATAAGGGTTATTAACCGTGAGGGGCGTGTCAATCCGCTCCAACGCCCGCGCCAAAGCAGGGGGCTCAACAAAGGATGAAGGCTGAGGGATGAAGGATGAAAAGGGGTTGTCGGTTGGCGGTTGTCGGTTGTTGTGAAATTCCGTAGGGGCGGTTCCCGAACCTCCCGGAAGGGGGGTTAGGTCTGCCTCCTGATAATTATCCTCAAATTGGTCAGGGTAAAACCCATCTGGCTCGTTATAATAGCTAAGCGATTCCGCTTCTATGAGACGTTCGATAACATCTTCCGAGCGGTGGAAATCATTAGGATTAGTTAGGGTTGGGCGGAAGCGTTGGGACATTTCTGGGCGAGTTTGAGCGGTGACTGGCACGGGCTGCCGTTTCATACGCATAGTGCGTTCCAAGGGGCGGAAAGCAGTATCCAGGCGCAGGTAGCGCGAAACCACTCGCATATCCAGACGCGGCATACTGAGCGGCACTACATGACTTTGCGAAAGGTGACGGCTGAAATCGCTATAGTGATTGTGGCGTTCGGCTAACCGGGCAATACTGCGGCTACGATCAAGGGCGGTTTGCCAGCTTTTCAGACCCAGATTTAACAGACCGCCGGGGCGAATATCTACCCCATCCAACGCCCGCCGCAGGATATTTGGATTTACCCCTTTATCCTTATTTGAAGTCCCTTTTTGCTGCTTACTCACGTTCTGCTCCGCCTGTTACTGGTTGAAAATGTGAAAAATTGCCCAGTAACTATATAAAGACTCGCCATTGATAATTGACAAAAAGCTCTGAAGCCCTAAATCTTTTTACCAGAACTGGTTTAGCTCGCCAGTTTGAAAAATTCGTAGGCCAATTCCATCGTTTCTACCGACCATTCATTACTTTTGGCACTAAAACTGCCAAGCTGGTATTTTACAGGATAGGCATTGGTTATTTCCCAGCGTTTGACTACGGGATGTCCTTCTGCATGATTGGTATATTGCAAAATAGTAATATTTTTACGCTCTGGTTTGCCATTAATCGTAGATTGATACCATTGCAGGAATTTTTTGGATTCGGTTATACCCCGTTTCAAAACAACATTGGTATAGCTGGTGCGGACTGGCAATTTATGGACGTAATTATTATTTCCACCTTCTTTAACAGTCAATACTTCGGTTTCGATATTCATTCCACTAAGCTCGGTGAAATAAGCGTCCAGAATACCTTCGCTTTCAATCCAGAATTTATTAGCCAGCAGAACCTTCTGCTCTGGCATCAGGTCGGTAGAGGAGCCACTCCCGCCCCCGGCTGAAGCGACAGCCGAAACAGAAGTTGAAGCGGAAAATGAAGCGGTTGTACTAAAACTCATTTTGGTAATACCCCTTGTAGCTCTCAGCTTTCAGCAATCAGCTTTTAGTATTTTTAAATTAGCTGACGGCTGATAGCTGATGGCTGACTGCTAAATCGAATACTCTGTTGGTTTTGTATCGTTAAGTTGCTCATTGATTCGGCTAATTTCTTGCACCCAGCGTCGCCTTTCGGCATGTTCCAGTTGCATAATGTAATCAGACGGCCAATGAAAGTAATAGGCGATGTAAGCTACCTCCTCGTAAATTTGCTCCGAGGGGTAGCTTACTATCCCCCCACTTCGGCTGTTTGCCCAACCTCCTGTGGCTCCTGCTCATAGGGGCGGTTACAGGTGGGGCAAACTTTAGAACTATCAAAATCTACTGCATTAACCCGGTTGTATAAAGCTTGCAAGTAAGCTAAATCAGCCGAGAAAAGACCTTCCAGCAAACCAGGGCTAATATCGTTGGAGGTCAAAGTCCCCAGCCGGGTAACTACCCGTGAAAGCAGGATAATAGAAAGATAGGCCTGATTACTACGAACTCGCGGGTCACGTAGTGGCGCAATCTCATCCATCGCCGTTGCCATCCGCATAGTACCCTTGCGCTGGAGGTTGCCATCCCGGTCAATAAACCCTTTAGGCAACATAAACTCAAATTCGGTCTGTAAACTAGCCATCATCGCTCCTAACGTTGCTAGAGGTCGGGGGTCAGGGGTCGGGGGTCAGTTTTATTTGGTTTTACTAACCCCTAGCCCCTGACCCCTAGCCCCTTTTAAGAGTTGTAGCCCTTGACTGCCATACCCTCGTGTTCCAAAGTAACCGTAATCATTACTGGCTCGTTACTCTTGGCGGTGAACGAAGAAAAGCTGTATTTGGAAGGCCAGGCATTGCGGAAGGTAAACGACATCTCTTCCTTACCCTCACGGTCATAGAGGTGGACAGTGACATCCTTGCGGATATTGGCAATCTTGCCGCCAATCACATCCTCCCGCCATTTACGTAATGGGTCAGTTTTGAAAGCGGCATATTTCACCGTCAGCTTGCCCAGCTTCAGCGAGTTTGCCCCTAGCCCTTTGGTTACGATGATTTTCCCTTTTTCGGCGACCTGAGTTAGCTCCACCACATCTGACTCGTCTTCAAGGCCTGAAACCTCGGAGATAGAGCCAACTTGAGCCTGTCCCATGTCAAGCCAGAAGGTATTACTTTTAATTGTTTCGACAGACGCGGCCATTCTGTGTAATCCTCCGTCTATTCAAGCAAAAAGTAACAAGTAACGAGTAACGAGTAACGAGTTAAGAAGTTTTCCCACTCGTTATCAGGTCTTGTTACCAGGTACTCTTCATTTTTACGAGTTAAAGCCCTTGACTGACATACCCTCGTGTTCCAGGGTAACAGTGATAGTTAAGGGGTCGTTGCCCTTGGCAGTAAGGTTAGAAAAAGCATACTTGGAAGGCCAGGCCCGCCGGAAAATATATTCCATTTCCTTTGAGTTTTCCTGATTGTAAAGAATCAGGGTTACGTCTTTGCGTCCGGTGCCCAACTTGCCAGCAATAACCTCTTCGCGCCACTTGCGGAGCGGGTCGCCCTTGAAAGCGGCGTATTTTATTGTCAGCTTCCCGACCTTGAGCGGGTTAGCCCCAGTGGACTTGGTCGAAATCGTTCTACCTTCTTTGGTAACCTGGGTTAGTTCGAGAACGTCGGTTTCGTCCTCAATCCCCGACACTTCCTGAATAGAGCTGATTTTGTCCTGTGCCCATTCCAGAAAGAACGAGTTACCAACCATTATTTCGGTTGAACCTGCCATTTTTTATAGTACCTCCGTCTTTTATTGAGGGTTGAGGTCAGGGAACGGCTATCCCCTAACCCCTATTCCGCTCCTAGCCTGCTTGTGATATCTGGCCGATGCGGAAGACCACAAATTCCGCAGGTTTTACCGGCGCGATACCAATTTCGGTAATGACGATACCAGCATCTACAATCGCGGGCGGGTTAACCTCGGCATCGCACTTCACGAAGAAGGCTTGATCCGGGGTTGAACCAAAGAGCGCGCCGCTCAGGTAGACCTGATAGAGGAAGGAGCTAATATCACGCCGAATCTTGGCCCACAGGGTCTCATCGTTCGGCTCGAACACAATCCATTGAGTGCCCCGGTCAATTGAGGACTCAACGAAATTGAACAGACGGCGGACGTTCAGATAACGCCAGCTTGGGTCACTCGACAGGGTGCGTGCGCCCCATACCCGGATACCACGACCTGGGAAAGCCCGGATGCAATTTACCCCATTCGGGTTCAAACCGTCCTGCTCGCCCATCGTAATCTGGCGTTCCAGGCCAATCGCGCCGCGCACGATTTCGTTTGCGGGAGCTTTGTGGACACCACGCTCGGCATCATTCCGCGCCCAGATACCCGCCATGTGACCGCTTGGAGGCGAGAACATGGTTTTACCCTTCTGGGTGGGGTTATCAATCTCAATCCAGGGATAGTACAGAGCAGCGTATTTGCTGTCGTAGTTGGCTTCCTTCATCCGCCAGTTGCTGACGGCCTGGGGAGTCAGGCTGGGCGGGCTATCCAGAATGGCAACCCGGTTTTTCATCTTTTCACAATGGTTCATCAGGGCGGTCTGGGCGACCTGCACCGACTTCATATCAATTACGCCCTTCTGATAAAGGTTCATCAGGTCAGGCATTGATACCATTGTTACATCGTCCAGAGCTTCCAGTCCAGCCAGACCAGTCCGCTCCATAATGTCCCCGGTGAAATCGGCAGAGCTATAGTTCACCTTGCCGTTGGAGGTAGCGGGGGCAGCCGCAGTCAGGGCAGTAGTGCCAGCCGCCGGGCGTTTGTCTGCCGGACTAAGGGTACTATCAGCAGCCAGGTCTTTTACTTTAGCCAGCTTGCCTCTGTTTACTACGGTTTCAACGTATTGCGGGCCTTTTTTGAAACTGACATCATAGCTTTCCTCGGCATCGGTAGATTTGAGGACGAGCTTGAACAGTTCATCATTTCCCGCAATATCGGCGATTTCAACCGACAATCCAGTGACCCCGGTATTGGCTTTTACTTCCAATGCGGCCTGGTCGCCTGCACCCCGTGCGTTCAGACGGCTTGGGCCAGCCGGAAGCTCGGCGGCGGCTTTGCCATCACCACCGAAGTCGAAGCGACCACCTTTGGGGGCGCGTACTTCAGAGGCTAAACGGTCGCCACTGGCATCGTATACCCGCACGAATTTGGAACCTTTAGCCGGGTCGTTTACGATTGATTCAATATGGCGAGCGGCCTGGTCTTTTCTATCCACACTCAGGTCGGTGAATTTTTCAGTAGCGTCGCCCCGTTTAATGGTCAGGTCAAAGCGACCACTACCCGTATCAGCTACCGTCACGGCTACGGCATCATCCCCAGCAGTCAAGAGGGGAGTAATTTCCACCGAAGTGTTGCCATTTTTGCCGGGAATAGTGATAGCTGGGCTGACTCGCATAACGTAGGCCCGGGTTCCACCATTCAGGAAGTAGCCATAGACTGAGGTTGGCAGGTAGGCCCCATCAATGAAATCGCCATAGGTTGTGCGGAATTGTTCCCAGTTAGTAATTAGTTGGGCATCACGCGGCCCCTTTTCGGTGAACCCGATAAAGGCGGCAACCGCTGTACCAACACCTTCAATCGGTTTACTACCTCGGTCTACCTCTTCAACGTACACACCAGGGGAAAGATACTGTGGCATTTCTGATTTCTCCTTTTTCGCGTTGTTTAGCTATCAGCCGTCAACCATTAGCCATCAGCCAAAAATATTACTATTAGCTGAAAACTGAAAGCTGGAGGCTCATTACTTCTTTGCTAATTCTGGATCAGGTTCAAGGCTAATATCGTAATCAGCCGACGGTATGGAAATGGTTTTTCTGGTAGTTTTGTAACCTTCCGCCACTACCAAAAAGGTGTATTGCGGGCGTTTCACCACGTTCTGAAAAGTGTAACGCCCTTCGGGGTTGGTTTTAACGTTCAAACCTTGCTCTAAAAGGATAACTTCGGCTTTTACTGCTTTACCGCTGTCGGTGGCATCCTTAATGTAGCCTCCAACTTGAACGAACTGGACTGAGCCTACCCTCGGCTGTAAAACCTTGTCGGGGGTGGGTGGTTCGCGCCGCAGGTCGTCTACTCGCTCCCGGTTGAGCGTTGGCACATCGCTGGTGGGTGGTAAAAAATTGAGGAATCTTGTACGCACCTCCGGCGCTTCTCTGGTAAAGAGCGGATCCATAATCAGGGTTACAACGTAGGGTAAGACCGGTTTCAATTGGTTATCAAGGGCAGTCCACACGTCGGCGATGTTGCGGAGGATGCCGTCGGGTTGAGCGCACTTGGTATCAATTGGAATTGGTTGATTCTGCAAGGGGTCTTGCAAAAGTTCGCGCGGTAAATAGGGATATTTCAACAGGGTTCCCATTACATACCACAGAAGGCGATGTTCGTCCTCCACATTGGTAGTCCAGACAGTAATCAGATAGGATATATCGAATTTGCCCGGTGTTTTGGTAATGGTATAAGTACCCTCTACAATGTTACGCTCGGAACTATAGCCCGCATAACGTTGCTCCAGGTTCTCCCGAATGTCATGTAAATAGATATTGATTGTCGGCTTGGAAATTGCCCCGCTCCACTCCCGGTCAGGTGCTTCAAAACTGATGTCCACCTCCGACTGGTTCAGGGGCATTTTCTGAATGAGTAGCTGTTTAATTGTCTCGTCCAGAGCTTCAATCATTTTGCTTATCAGCTTTCCACAATCAACTAGGCTTCGCTATCGTCACCATGTCGTTGGACGGCGTTAGGGTCGCGGGCCATTTGCAGGTCGCCACCGTAATCTTCGGGATTGTGTAAATCCTGTTCGCGCTGCACATCGCGGGACATCGCTACTTCATCTTCTTCGCCTTCTTCGCGTGACATGGCAAGCTCATCTTCTTCGCCTTCGGCACGAGACATTGCCAACTCGTCTTCCTCACCCTCAGCACGGGACATTGCTAGTTCATCTTCCTCGCCTTCTTCGCGCGACATGGCAAGCTCATCTTCTTCACCTTCGGCACGAGACATTGCGAGTTCGTCTTCTTCACCCTCACGCTGGATATCACGGGACATCGCTACTTCATCCTCATCGGCCTCACGCTGGGCCGTGCCTCCGGCGGGCGCACCACTGGCGGCGGCTTCGGCGGCATGTTCGTGTTCGGTGTCGGCGGCCCCAATGGCACCACTGGCGGCGGCTTCGGCGGCATGTTCGTGTTCGGTGTCGGCGGCCCCAATGCTGCTGGGGGCTTCCTCACTCATCCCCTGCTGAATGGTGTGGGTCAGTTCGTGGGCCAACAAACCCTTATCGGAGGGGGTGGATTTGCTGCTAAAGAAGACATCCCGACCACTGGTGAAGGCGTGGGCTCCCATTTGTTCGTTTAGTTCGGCGGCGGCGTTCCCGGTGTGAACCCGGACTTTAGACAGGTCAGCCCCCATGGTACTTTCCATATCACGGCGTACATCTGCGCCAAGCGGTTGACCGTTAGGCCGTTCGGTCTGCACGCGCTGGGCTAAATCGTTTTCCAGTGGCCCACCGTCTGGCCCGGACGAAGCCGAGCGACTAACTGCCCCTAACAAACGTTGTACCTGTTTATTCCCCATGCTTTGGCCCATCGCCTGGACTAAAGCCTGTCGTTGCACTCCCGCCATTGGCTTGCTGAGCGCGGCTTTGGCGGCAGCCGGGGAGATTTTAGGAACGTCCGCTACGCCACCATCGGCTTCCATTTCAGATTCAGCCTGATTATTGGTCTTTAGCGACTCTTCTTTGTAATCCATTCCGCTATCGAGTCCCATTTTCCGCACCTCCTGTTGCTTTTAACACAAGCCTTTCGGCGATTTTTAGCATATTATTAGTTAACAACAAATTACCGATTTTTAGCTATTAACAGTATCACATTTTTAGCTATTAGCTTTCAGCTTTCAGCCGTCAGCTTTTAGGTCAAATTCTAAATCAAATAACTAAAACTACCAAGCCATTTACTCATTACTTTCTACTCAGCACTTTTTACTCGTTACTTTCAAATATCTTGTCTATCCTGTTCATCCTTGTTAATTTTTGCTGATGGCTTATAGCTGATGGCTGACAGCTTTTAGTCTACTGACCACTGACCAACTTAAAGTATGGCCCGAAGTCGCTCTGGGTACAAAGTTTTCCGATTTTCTGAAATTCGCGACGGGTAGCTCGGATAAGGTGCGACATATGCACCTGCTCACCACCACTAGCCGCAAGAAAAGCCGATGTTAATGCGATATTCTTGATATTACCGCCCGCAATTTTGAACTGTCGCGCCATAAAACGCAAGTCCACATCATCAACAAGCGGGGTGTCTTGTGGAAATACCCGCCGCCAGATTTCAAAACGGTCTTCTTCCTCTGGGAAGGGAAACTCAATCATAAAATGCATGCGGCGCACAAAGGCATCGTCCAGGTTTTTGCGAAGGTTGGTTGCCAGAATAACGATGCCGTCGTATTCTTCCATCTTTTGGAGGAGGTAGCCCGTCTCAATGTTGGCATAACGGTCGTGGGCATCCTTGACCTCGCTGCGTTTACCAAAGAGCGAATCCGCCTCGTCAAAAAAGAGGATGCCATTGCTTTCGCCCGCTTCGGTGAAAATCTTTTCCAGGTTCTTTTCAGTCTCGCCGATATACTTGCTAACGACGTTGGACAGGTCAATTTTATAGACATCCATCCGCAGTTCGTTACCAATAATTTCCGCCGACATCGTTTTACCAGTACCGCTTTGTCCGGCGAAAATCACGTTCAGACCCTTGCCCATCGAAAGTTTGCGGTCAAAACCCCACTTTTCATAGACGGTGGAGCGATTTTTAACCTGTTCGCAGATTTCCCGCAACATCAGTTTCTGGTCGAAAGGCAATACAATATCGTTCCAGCGATAGTGCGGCGTTAGCTTGCGGGCAAGGTCAGTTAGTTTCTGGCTGGAATGGCTGCGACAGGCGGCTTCCAAATCATCAATGCTGGGGGTAGTTTCGCCCCGCCAGATTGCTACGTGGTGGGCCGTTGCGGCTGCCGCCATAATCTGGCTACTACTAAGTTTAAAGCGGCTGGAAAGTCCTTCCAAATCCAAACCAATCGCCGCATCGCCAAGTTGGGCTTCCCAGAGGCGTTGACGTTCGCTATAACCGGGCATTACCAGCGATATACGGAACTCGCGGCGGTTCTGACCGGGCAACAGTGGTGGCAAGGGCTGATTGGTAGAGACAAAACTCAAGCCTTCTTGCTCTTTTAACAAACGGTTAACCAGACGGCGGGCTTCCAGAATGGGGGTTTCTTCTTTTAACAGGCTCTCGAAGGAAGACCAATAAATCGGGCCACTCCACAACAGGCTTTCGCGGCGTAATAGCCGTAAATGATTTTCCAGTTTGGGCCAGGTGGTTAGGAGGGGAGTATCCACCACAATCATCGGCACGTTCAGCTTTTCGCAAACCTCAGTGGCGAGCTTACGCTTCATCGCTTCATCCGGGCCAAGCAAGGTTGCCACAAAACCCTCGTCCTGAGCCAATTCACTCAGGCGATTAACGTGTTCCTGGGCTTCCGGCAACAAATGTTGATAGCTATTATTTTCGGTGGCGAACTCGGCAATGCCTCGCAGTCGGGAGTCCAGGTGGACTTCGCCCAAAAGATAGGCTACCACCCCTTCATCCAACTTTATAAAGCGGGCCAGAAGTGAGGTTTGTTTCTGACCATCTTCACTTAGTTCAATCAGACGATAGGTCAATAGGGGCGCGTCCGGGTCGAAACAACGGCGGGCGGCGACCTGTCCCGCCAGACCGGGACATAACAGCCGCAAAGCCAGGTCTACACTGGGGCGGCGGCGGGTAACATCGTCTTGCAGGTAGGCGTAGAGGCGTTCGTAGCGCAATTCCAGTTCGGGAGCCAGGGCGATTAACAGGACATCCAATTCAAAGGGTGATAGTCCAAAAACTTTTTGCAGATGGCCCAGGCGCGAATGAGCGGCATCCACTGGTGCGCCGGATTTCTCAATATTAGTGGTATAGCTGCCGGAAAGAAAAAGATTTGGGTCAGCCAGCAAGCGGGTAACTTCTTCTTCGGATACGTAAAGTCCCCGAAACTCGTCTTCGGTGGTGGATTCGTCGTCGGCCCGCATTTGTTGCAGACGGGCGGAAAGGAGGGCGGTTATCCTTCGCAACTCCGACAAAAGATATTCAAGGCTGTTTCGATAGGACTGATGAGTTATCATGCTGCTCCACAGTGTAACAGACCGAAGTTCAATAAGGAAGAGCTTTTTGGAACGAGTTTAAAAATCCTTTTTGCCAGAGCGACCTACCAAGTAGCCCCTACGTTCCTACACTTGCGTTTCCAAACTTCGCGAATTGCCCATTTAGTTAAACGCTAAAAACTAATATTTACTATGGTTTAAATCACCATTTTATAGCTATTAGCCGTCAGTGGAAAAATCTAAATCCGATATCCCGTAGGAGCAGGCTCTGTCCTGCGAGGCTCGGACGGCAGAGCGTCCTCCTACGAATACCCCCTCTTTTATTCTGACTCCTGACTCTTAACTTCTGACTCCTCCACCAGTCTGTCCAGGGCCTTATCCAGTATAGCGTTAAGTTCTTCCAGGCTGGAAAGTTGCCAGGTAGCCCCCGTTTGAATATGCTGGAGATGTAATACTACCGAATGAGTTCCTTCGTGGTCGTTTTGTTGACTTGGCTGGTCGGAGGTTGAAGGGGTGCGCCAGAGACGCAACAGAAAAGAGGAATATTGCCGGGAGGAAATTTTTTTGGCCTCTTTGCCCTTCACCGCTCCACCTAAAACTGATTTCATAAGAGTTATAACCTGTTAGTCACAACCCAATTCCCAAGTCCACAATTTTGGCTCTGTTACATCTACTCTAGCAAGCCGAAGTTATTAAAAACTTAATCAAACTTAATTTTCGCTTAATTAAAATTTATGATTAGCCAATTTCGTTGCCATCTTTTTTGGAAGCTCTTATTAAAACTTTTTTATTAATACTCCCTTAAAATAGACACTATAAACCAGCTTTTTCTCGCAACCACCTTACTTTTGACTCGTTGAATTGATAGAAACAGATGGAAACCGATAGGTAGCGGTCCGGCTGATTAATATAATTTGTAACAGATCGGGAATTACACTTTCGTCACATAAGCTCATTTCTGGCTAAAAAGTGACAACAAACCGTTCATATTTGTTGACAGTAAAGTGGGTAGTGTTAAAATAGTTATATCTTCAGGGTGAGCTAAGTCATTTTCAGTAGCCAGTAAAAGCCTAATACTGAATACAGATTAATTTTTGGTTCTAAGTATTCTTAGCACCTGGTGGATCTGGTATGGAGCCACCGATTGTAGACTGGCAACTGAGACACAGGAGACCTCAAATGAGAAACAAATTTCCTCGGCCTAACCGAAACGAACAACAGCTTAACATGTCAGA
>Ga0209724_1000949_pt1 | contig 27264 bp, 21 predicted proteins | sample grotaG_FD_184143 | JGI IMG/M metagenome (GOLD analysis project Ga0209724, IMG submission 184143) | Glacier valley bacterial and archeal communities from Borup Fiord, Nunavut, Canada, to study Microbial Dark Matter (Phase II) -... | ecosystem: Environmental > Aquatic > Freshwater > Ice > Glacier ...
CGAATAGGCCGCGTCCGGAATTGCAGGGGCAAGACCAACTTCACCAGCTCGCGTTGTCGGGAACTGGTGCCGATGAGAAACATGTGTGGTGGAGTCCATTGCCACAGATCCGCTCAAGGGCACCGGCTTATGGCCGCCGTTGCACAGCAACTTGTCGTAAAGGGTTGTGATGTGACTGTCACACCCGGTCAGTACCGTCGGATGTCATGCAGACTCGTGCATTCGAACCCTGCGACCGCCATCGTGCGTCGCTCGCCGTGCAAGAACTCCCCCTGGGAAGGGGTGGGTTGCGTCTTTTGTTGGTCTCGCTTGTCGTCTTGGCCGGGCCCGCTTGTGCCGAACGCGCTGACCATGTCGAGGTCTACCTCCTCGATGAAGCGGCCGCCATCCACCTCACTGACGATCCGGGAGTGTTCCCCGCCACGGCGTTGGTCACTGCGAAATCTGCCCTGATCGTCACTGCTGCACCACCGCAGCGGGTCGCGAGGTCGGTCAAATCGCAGCGAGATCGGGCAAAGCTCGGTGTGGTGGTGGCAGCAGTTGCTCAGCGATACGGAATCTCGGCTCGTCTGATCGATGCCGTTATTGCGGCCGAGTCCGGCTATCGGATACGCGCTGTCTCGGTCCGCGGAGCGCTGGGGCTCATGCAACTCATGCCGATGACTGCACGTGGCTACGGCGTCGTGGATGCGTTCGACATGGCGCAGAACATCGATGCCGGCACCCGGCATCTCCGCGCGCAGATGGACCGTTTCCGTGGCGATACCGCGCTCGCGCTGGCGGCTTACAACGCCGGCGCCGAAGCGGTTGCGCGACATGGCAACCGCATCCCGCCCTACGTTGAAACCACGGCCTACGTCTCGCGCGTACTAGCCCATCTGTCATCGACATCGAGCGCCCAATGAGCCATTACCCATTCTTTAGCAACTTGCTGGCTGCCAGTCCCCTGATCACGCTCATGGCGTGTGGCGGCGGAGGCGGCGACGCGGGGGGCGGCGCCAACGTCGCGGTCTATCCCGCGACCGGCTCGTACGGCTGGATCCTGAAGGCCTCGGGGCCGACCAACGCGCTCAAGTACGGCCTGTCGCTCGTGCATCCGAGCGAGCCAGGCACGGAATACGTGGTCGAAACGGCAAACGCGGCTGTGACCGATGCGCGTGCAATCTCGAGCGGCACGGTCGACACGGCGCAGTTACGCGCGAATGCGCTGCAGCCGAGCTACCTGGTCTACATCGTCGGCGGCGACGTGCGCAGCGTGCCACTGCTGGCCGACGGCGGTGCGCCGGGCACGCGGGTGCAGCGTGCGCAATCGAGCTCGGCCTGCAAGTTCGTCGACGAGCCGGCGCTCGATGCGGTCGACTACGGCTCGGTACAGAACTCGCGCTTCGTCATCAAGACTGCCGGTGCCGACGGGCTGTGCGAGACGAGCGACGACGGCCGTGCCGAAGTCAAGCTCTCGGCCACGCTCGGCGTCGTCGTGACGCCGTTCGCATCCGAAACGCCGCTCGCCGTCGTGCGCGATTCGTCGACGCTGGCGCCGCGCGGCTGGCTTTACGCACGCAGCGTGGGCCTGTGGAGCGGCAGCCCAGCGGCCACCTTCCCGACGCGTACCGCGCCTGCACTCGCGGTGAACAGCGTCGTGGCCGCGACCTACAACGCCGCGTTGGTCGACGACGGCACCAGGCTCGCGGTGCTCGCCTTGCCGGGCGGCCAGTCCGTCACCGAAACGCCGCTCGACGCGTCGATCACCGGCGGCGGCGGCTGGAAGCTGATCGGCTACGACGCGGGCAACTTCTTCGTCTACCGCAACGCGCCTCCCCCGGATTTCAGCTCGACCTACACCGTGCTGAAGATCGCTCGCGGGGTGCCGAGCGCGAGCGTGCTGGCGAGCGGCACCGGTCTCGTGAGCCTCGCGTCGATGGGCCGCAGCGTGGTCTACCTCACCGTCTTCACCGCCACCGACAACCGCCTCGTGCGCATCGCCAAGCTCGGCGGCACACCGGCGCAGAGCAGCTTTCCCACCACGACCTTTCTCTCGGTGCAGACGAGCGCGGCTGGCGTCAACGAGGTCTGGCGCGTCACCGGTGTCGGCGGCGCCGCCGCGAGCTATTCCATCGACATGGTCGACGAGTCGGGCGCCACGCTCTACACCGCGCCCGGCGGCTTTCCGATGAGCGTCGCGGAGGCGACGAGCCGCGACTTCAACACCAGCGAAAGCCGGAGCAGCTTCCTGCTGGCGAGCGGCTATGGCCCGCGCGGGTTCGGCGATGCCTCGCTCGTGAGCTACGACGCCAACGCGCGCAGCGCCACCACGCTGGGCCTGCTGCCCGGCAGCGCGCAGTTCGGCACCGACTTCGTCTTCGCCAGCGCCGTCGCCGGGCCCGGAACGCAGGGCCTCGTTTTCGCTGCGCGCTCGGTCAACGGCAGCGTGCAGGACGCTGGCGCGAAGACGTATCGATTCGACATCGGCGTCGCCAACAGCCTGGCCGCGACGAGCCTCGTGCGCTGAGCGGCCGCGAGCGTCGACGGACCGGCGCTGTCGATGGCAGCGCGCGCGAACGTGCCTCTGCGCATCGTGCAGCTCGTGCCTGCGGAGCGCGGCGGCGTGCGCGACCATGCCGAGGGCCTCGCGCTCGAGTGGTCGCGGCGCGGCATTTCTTCCGAGCTGATCGCGTTCGACGCCGCCGCAGCCCGCAGCGCCAGCCTCGCCACGCGGCTGCTCCAGTCGGCACCTGAAGGCGAACCCTCGCGCGTTCTTCTGCACTACTCCGGCTACGGCTACGCACGCCGAGGCCTTGCCTTCTGGTTGCTGCGCGAGCTGGAGCAGGCGCGCCGCGCACTCGGGCCGCGCTGCCGGTTCGTGGCCATGGTGCATGAGCTGTTCGTCAGCGGCGCGCCGTGGCAGCCGGCGTTCTGGCTCGGGCGGCTGCAGGCACACGTCGTGCAGCGGGCGGTTCGTCTCTGCGACGCGGTCGTCACCAACTCCAGTCACCACGGCGCCTGGCTCGCCGCCCAAGTTCGGCACGACACCGATGTACGCGTTTCGCCGGTGTTCTCGAACGTGGGCGAGCCAGCCGGCGTTCTGACGGCGAGCGCGCGCGACAGCGGGCTCGTGGTGTTCGGCTCGGCCTCGACGCGGCAGCGCGCGTTCGACCGGCTCGAGCCCCACCTCGCCGAACTGCGTGCGCTCGGCGTGCAACACGTCGTCGAAGCCGGACCCGGGCCGGCCTCCGCATTCGCAGGCAATAGCCTGCAGCGCTCGCATGCCGGGGAACTCGCGCCGTCGCAGATCGAGGCGCTTCTGCAGCGGCATCGCTATGGGCTCATCGACTACCCGTCGTTCCACCTCGGCAAATCGGGCGTGTTCGCGGCCTACGCTGCGCACGGCTGCATCGTGCTCGACACGGCACCGCATCCCGTACATGCCGACGGCCTCGGCAGCGGCCGCCACTACGTCACGCTCGGCCAGGGCGCCGGCGCACGGCTCACGCGCTCGTTCGAAGATGCCATGGCGCGCCGTCTGCGCACTTGGTATTTCGCCCATCGGCGCAGCCAGCAGGCGAGCCGCTTTCTCGCCGACCTGCTTGGCTGACCGTCGTGCGCGTGGCGGTCGCAGACGCGTCGATCGCAACCCCTCCGTCGCCCCAGCCGGGATCGCCACGCGTCGATCAGAGCGCGCCGATCGCCGCGCGCAGATCGCTCGCGATGCGGGTCGCGAGATAGACGCTGCCGGTTTCGTTCGGGTGTACGCCGTCCGAGCTGAGATACAGGTCGCCGTTGCCATCGCCCGCCGGCGCGCCGGCGCGGCCAGTGCCGGTCTGCCAAGGTCCACTCGGCGTGTTGCCGGCGCCGACGCTGTTGGACCAGCTGCCCTCGAGGTTGTCGAGAAACACCCACGGGCCGCCGACCGCGCGCAGGGCCGCCTTGATGGTCTCGGCCTTGCTGCGCGCCACCGTTTCGGGCGGCGTGACCTGGCGCGGCGCCCACGGGCCGGTTGCGGCGAGCACCGCGTTCGGCAGCGCCGTGCGCAGTGCGACGTAGTGGCGCGCGACGGCGGCTTCGAAGCCTGCCTGCGCGTCGGCGGCGCTGGCGTATAGCGGCAGCGCCGCGACCGAGTTGTTGTCGTTTAGCCCGCCTGCGGTGAGGAACAGATCGGGGCTGGCATCGACGATGCTGCCGAGCCGAGCCAGGAACGCGTTGCTCGGGTTGCGGGTCTCCGCGTTGGCGTTGTTAGGCGCGTAGCCTGTGCTGCCGATCGCGTCGCTGTCGAGATGCGGAATGCCGAGCGCCGCCGCCGCTTCCCAGAAGGGCCCGGTCGGGCCCCAGTGGCGTGAAGGCGCCTGGCCGTACGAGTCGGTCATGACGGCGAACGAGGCTTCGGCCGAACGGTCCCACGGGGCGACGTGGTCGGCACTGTCGACGACCAGCGCGCATGGCCCCTGCGAGCTATTGGCGTAGAGCGAGACCTTGCGCGCGGTCGCGCTGCCGAAGTCGAAACGCAGGAGCGTGTTCGGCACCGAGAGCGGCGTGCCGGGAAGGCCCGCGTCGAGCGTGGTCTCAATCGTGCGCGTGGCCGCGTAGCGACCGTCGACCACAAGCGCGATGTGCGACCCGACGCCGGCCACGAGCAGCTCGAAGGCGCGGCCGTCGAACATGAAGTGGAGGCCGCACACGCCGTTGCTGCCGTTGGTCGCGGAGCGGTGCTCGCGCAGCATCGGGTAGACGGTACGGCCCATGATCACCGCGCCCGCTTGCGCCAGCCACAGCGCGCGCCGATAGCCCCACACCTGCGACGCCGTGCCGAGATTGGCCTGTTGCGGATCGTCAAGCGGCGGGATGAACGCGGCACGCACGCCGAAGCTGCTGTCGATGGTGTTCGGAGCGCCTTGCGAGACGCTGATCGGTGCCACGGGCGTGCCCGGCGGCGCAGGCTCTGACAACGCTGCCTTGAGGCGACGCAAAGACGGCCCTGCCGGCGGCGCTGGAGCAGGTGCCGGGCCCGGCCCCTGCGAGACCGGCGCGATCGGATCGCCGCCGCCACCGCACCCCGACAGCGAAACGGGTACAGCGCAGGCCGCGGCCCACGCGCCGATGCGGCCGAGCGCCTGGCGGCGCGACAGGGCGGCGGCATCGTCATCGGTGGCGGAGTCTTCGGCGGGTCTCGGCGGGCGGGCAATGGTCATCATGGATCGGTCGTTGATTCGTCGTCAATTCGGGTAGCGCGAGAGCACGCGCCGATAGACATCGAGGTAGGCGTCGAGGGCCCTGTTCAAGTCGAAGCGAGCGGCTTGCGCGAGGCCGGCCTCGGCAGCGTCGGCGCGCTCTCGCGGCGAGCGGTCGATGAGCCGGCGCAGAAGGGCGGAACCCTGCGCCGCCCACGCATCGACGTCGGCACCTTGGTCCAGCCGCGGCAGGTAGTGGGCAGCCGCGCCGCCGACCTCCGTCATCGGCGCTTCGCAGGTCGTGATCACCGCGCAGCCGCACGCCATGGCCTCGGCGATGGGCCAGCCGAAGCCTTCGGCCAGGCTCGGCACGAGCAAGGCTTCGGCGTGTGCGTAGAGCGCTTCGAGCGCTTCGCCCGAGAGGCCTTCGATACACCGCACCGAGGCCGGCGAAGCCAAGGTTGCGACGAAGCCGGCGAGGTCGCTCGGGGCCGGGCCGACGATCACCAGCGGTGGCACGCGGGCGGCCGGCAGCGAACCCGCGAGCACACGGTAGATAGCGAGCACGCCGCGCGTGTTTTTGTACCACTGCCCGTTGCCGACATGCACGATCGGGCGCACGTCGCTGGCCAACCCCAGCGGCCGCAAGGTGTCGATCGCCTGCTGCCGAGGCACTGGCAGATACGCGCGGTTCAGGCCGTTGTAGACGACCTCCGAGATCACTGGATCGACGCCGCCGCAGCGGTGCAGGTCCGCACGTGAGCGCTCCGAGATCGAGATGAAATGGCGCGCCTGCCGAAAGCCGCTGCGGATGTAGCGCTGATAGACACGACCCGTCGCCGACGTGCGGTGCTCCGCGATCTCGCCGAGCGCCGAACGCAGCGCGAGCAGGTCGTGGCAGTGCACCACGTGCGGCCGCGGCACGACGTGCGGCATCCACGGCCCGAGTGCGTGGTCGCAGAAGACGTAGAGCGTTCCGGGCGGATCGCCTCGCAGCTCGCGCCGCAGGCGCTGCGGATAGAGCAGGTACTGGTCGACGTAGCCGGCCCACTTGCGCAGCGCACCCCGGCCGGCGCGGGCGTGCAGATGCGGCAACGCATGGCGCACGCTGACGCGATGGCCGCGTGCGCGGTAGCCGTTCGCGAGGCTCTCGGCGAAGAGCGCCTGGCTGCGGATGCCGAGGAACGGCGGGTGCGTGTAGAGCACGAGGTCGAGCGGCCGCTGGATGTCGGCTGCGGTCGGCACTCTCACAGCAGCGCGAGCCTGAGCCGCGCGTGCCGCTGCAGGTGCCAGCAGAAATAGGCGATGCCCGCACACGTGCCCGCGGCGCTGCCAGCGGCGTTGATCATGAAGGCGCCCCGCACGCTGGAGACGTCGACCAGTGCCACGGCGGCGAGGGTCGCACCCATGCCCACCGACGCGATGAGCGTCACCGGCATGACCCAGCCGCGCGCGCAACCCACGCCGTACACGGTGCCGCTCCAGGCCGCCAGCGTCGTCGCTGCGACCATCCACAGCAGCTCGTTCGCAAGCCCAGCGTACTTCGCCCCGAGGATCCACAACAGCGCGGCTGGAAAGGCCGCTGCGATCGACAGCAGCATGCCGAGCAGCGCGGCATAGAACAGGTTGACGCCGATGAATGCAGAAGCGAGCTCGGCCGGATCGTCGCGCCGCGCGAAGTACGGCAAGAGCAGCGCCGCGCTCACCGAGCCGATCACCACGAACACCGCGCCGAGGCGCGCCAGTGCACCCAACTCGGCGACTCGCTCCGGGCTGCCGAAGATGCCCACGAGCCACAGCGTGAGTTGCGTGCTGACGATGTAGTAGAGCGAATTCGGCGCCAGCCGCGCGAGCTGCGCGCGCAGCGCCGGCACGTGCGTGCCTAAGTTCGGGGTCTCGTGAGCCGGCTCGCTGTCGTCGACCAGCGCGCGGCTCAGCAGCGTGGTGTAGGCGAACGCGGTCAGCAGGGCGACTGCGCAGGCCACGGTGGCGTCGAGGAACAGCAGGCTCGCGAGCGCCAGCAGCGCGAGGCGCGCGCCGTTGGTGCCGAGGTCGAGCGCTTGCTGCAGGCGCGTGCGGCTCAGCACACGCGCCATCGAGAGGCCGATCCCCGTCGGCACCATGCAGGCGGCTGAGAAGAGCACGATGAGCGTCAGCGCCGCAGCCTGCCACGGGCTCGCGTTCTGTTTCAGCAGCAGCCCCATGCAGCACGGCACGATCGCGAAAGCGGTCAAAGTGAGCAGGCGCCGATGCAGCCGGAGCGCGTCTCGGCCGAGGAGGCCGAGCGACTGCTGCACGCTGCCCGCCGCCGGGCTGAGCGCACCGCCGATCGAGAGCACCGCGGTGGCCAGGCCCAGATCGGCCAGGATGATGCTGACGCTCGTCATGCTCACCACCAACGTGTAGAGGCCGTACTGCGCGTGGTCGAGGCGGCGCACCAGCAGGATGCCGGCGACGAAGCCGATCCCCTGCACCACCAGTTGCGTCGAGGCGAAGCCCGAGGCGCGTGCGAGGCGCCGTCGCGTCAGCAAGCTCATGTCGCGCGTCACGACGTCGAGGCCGCGCCGCGCGGCAGCGCCGGCACGAGCTGCGTGACGTCTCGGGGCCGCGCCGGTTGGCACGCCGCCAGGCAAAGGCCCGTGAACAGCCAGCCGTAAACGTTGATCGAGCCGTGACCCGTGAGCTGGCCCAGCACCAGCACGTAGCCCGCATACGCGAACAACATCATCGGCAGTGGGTCGGCCGCCCGCCGCGTGGCGCCGAGCACGGCCTTCGCGAGCCAGACTGCGAGCACCGCGCGAAAGGCGATGTAGCCGAGGCCGAACACCGGCCCGAGATCGACCATGTGGCGTGCGAAGTCGGTCTCGGCGAGCAGGCCGGGCTCGACGCCGTCGACCTTGGCGTGCATCAGGATGCTGGCGTTGCCGCCATAGCCCAGGCCATAGCCGAGCACCGGCACGTCGCCGAAGAGGCGCAGGAAGTCGACGAAGCCGTATAGCGCGCGCCCCAGCACGCCGCCCTGGAAGCCCGACTCGACGGCAGCCGCCGACGTCCACCTTGTGCTGAACGACTCGAAGCCTTCGGGGAAGACCACCGGATAGAGCACCACGGCGAGCCCGGCCAGCGCGAGCGGGACCGCGAGCGCCCTCGCCTTCGCGCCTGCGCCGCGCCCGACGAGACCGTAGGCGATGGCGCCTGCGCCGATCAGCACGCACTGCAGCAGCGTGCCGCGGCTGCCGCTCAGGGCCACGCTGGTGAGCGTGGCGCCGGCGAACACCAGGAGCATCAACGGCCCGAGCACGCTGCGCGCGGCAGGCCGGATCGCGAACGCGAGCACGAAGGCGAGCGCCGTGGCCACGAACTGCTGCAGGCCGACGCCCGAGGTGAACGGCCCGCTCGCCCGCACCCGTTCGGCATCGAGGCCGAGGCCCGCGAACTGAAACTCCTTTTCCGCGGCAATACCGACGTTGATCGGCGCGCCGATCGGCGAGAAAAACTGCGCCACGACGAGTACCGCGATCGGCAGCGTGAGCCACAACGTGATGCGTGCGATGCGCAGCAGGTCTTCGCGCTGGAGCTGGGCGCCGATGGCGAACGCCAAAGGCGCATATAGGAAATAGCTGCGCCAGCCGTACACGCCGAGCAGCAGCCGCGTCTCGCTGTAGCCGCCGAGCGCGCTCTGCAGCACGAACCAGACGAGCCCGAGCAGCGCGAGCGCGACGCTGGCGACGAACATCGGGCTCTGCCGCGGCCAGAGCGCATGCCGCGTGCACAGCAGGTAGGCGTAGATCACCACCGGGTCGCGCACGAAGAAGATGTATTGCCCGAACTGCGGCGCGACGTACTTGCGGATCGAGCCTTCGAAGATCGCGAGCAGGTAGACCAGCACCACCGCCGAGACGAAGCGCCGGCGGGCACGCTCGCGCTCGCCGCCGATTGCCAGCCCATTCGCTAGGCCGTTCGCGCGCGGCAACGCCGGCCCGCGGGCGCCGAGCGTGGCCGAGGCGAAGACCTCAGACAGCTCGCGTGGCGCGCGGCGCAGCGTGCGCTCGGCAGGCATCGTCGATGATCCTCAGGTAGTCAAGCGCGACGCGTTCGCGGCTGTGGCGCGCGAGGTGGCTGCGGGTGCCGGCGCGAAGGCGCCGCAGCTCTTGCGGGTCACCGAGCAGCGCCTCGATGCCTTCGGCGAGCGCCGCGGCATCGGCCTTCGCCACCACCCGCCCGTGCACACCGACCGCCTCGGGCAGGCCACCGCTGCGCGTGACGAGCGGCACCGCTCCGCAGGCCATCGCCTCGAGCGCGACCACGCCGAACGGCTCTTCCCAGGTCGAGGGAACGACGAGCACTTCGTGTGCGTTGAGCGTGGCCGCGAGGCGGCGGCCGGAGCGGCGGCCGACGAAGGTGACGCACTCGCCCAGGCCGAGCACATCGACGCGTCGTTGCAGCGCCGGCGCCTCGGGGCCTTCGCCGATGACGGTCAGGCGCGGCCTGACGTGCTGGCCTGCTAGCAGGCCGAGCGCCTCGACCAGCACCGCGACGCCCTTGTCGCTGACCAGCCGGCCGACGAACACCAGCTCGGCGCGGCGGGCCACGTCGTCCATGCGCACGAACACGTCGTCGGCATACGGGTTGGGAACGATCGTCGAGCGCACCGGCAGGTCGCTGGCGATCGCGCGGCTGACGGCGATGTTCGTCGCGGCGCGCAACGCCCAGCGCTTGACGCACCCGGCCAGCCCGCGGCGCGGAATCCAGGTGTGGTGGGCCACGATCCACGGCCGGCGCAGCAGCAACAGCGGCCAGGCGAAGCGCAGGCCGATGTTGTTGTGGAACACCGCGTCGGCCCAGCGCACCAGCTCGAACAGTTCGCGCGCTGAAGGGTTGCGAGCGACGCGAAAGGCATCGCCATCGGGCTCGCTGCTCGCAGTTTTCGTGACGACGACGACCCGGTGGCCGAGCCGCCCGAAGCGCTCGGCCAGCAGCGCCGAGACGGTCTCGATGCCGCCGATCGAGGGCCTGAACGGTACCGAGCAGAGCAGGATGTTCATGCGACGACGGCCGCGTTCTCGACCCCGCCACGGTGCTCGCCGACGCGATGGCGCGAGGTCAGGAACAGCCACTCCATGACCATGCCGCGGCCTTCGCTCAGCATCCGCCGCCGCGCCGTGGCGTCGAACGGCTCAAGTTCGGCGAAGTCGTAGCTGCGCAGCTTGCGCGTGTCGTCGACGCTGTCGACGACCACGACCTCGTGCGTGGCGGCGAAGCGCTCGCGCAGGCGCGGGCCGAGCGCGGGATCGACCCGGTCATGCACCTCGATCAGCAGATCGTGCCGAGCCAGCCGCCGCGCGACCTCGGGCGTGAACAGCTCGGCCTCGTAGCCTTCGCAGTCGGAGACGATGAGCGCGCGCGGGCCGAGCGCGAGCGTGAGCAGCGCCTGCTCGCTGCAGTGGCTGCGGACCTGCACGCGATCGGCAACGTCATTGGCCTCGGCCATCGCACGGCACAGGCCACGCGCCTGCTCGTCGGTATCGAAGGCATGCACCCAGACACCCGGAAGCCGCATGGCGAGGCCGACGGCATACCAGCCCTCGGCGCAGCCGATGTCGACGATGTCGCTGTACGCGGTGTGCACCACGCGCTCGAGAACCGGATGCAGCTCGCGCTCGTACGAGCCGAGGATCTTCGGGATCAAGGCGCTGCCCGCGGCACGCGCGGCGGGGTAGCGCATGCCGGCGAACGGCCCGTGCAGTACCGTCAGCGCCGGCGAGAGCTGTTGCGCGAGTTCTGCTTCGCTTTCGGCGCGGCGCTGCAGATCGGCAACGCGCAGCGGTTCGGCGAGGCAGCGGGCGATCACGTCGAGCGCCTTGTATGCGCGCCAGATGCCATCTCGCCGCCCGGCCGCGGCGAAGGCCGCGCGCAAAGCCCGTTTCATGTTTCGTTTCCCGGATCGGCTGCGGCCCCTGCCGCCTCCGGCTTCGCACTCTAGACACCAAATATGGCGCTATCGCGTCAGTTGCGCGGCCGCCCCACCCGCTGGCGTCACAAAGCGTTCCTAGACTCGCCACGGATGGAGCACCCCGCGCTGCCGCGCACGCAGGTCGTCAACTTCAACGCGCCCGAACTGCACCAGCTTGCACTGGCCCTCTCGCGCGCGCATGCGCTCGCGGCCTACGTGCGGCCCTATGTCGACAAGGGCCGGCCGTGGGAGCGGGCGCTGAAGTCGCTGCCGGGCATCGGCCCGGCGTGGAACGCGAGCTTCGGCCGCAGGACGCTCGCCGACGCGAGCCTCGCCGCGCTCACGCGCGAAGCCGGCGTGCTGCCCGACCTGTGCGCCGCCGTGCTGCACCGCGCCTCGCAGTTGCCGATCGCGCTGCGCCACCGCGCCACCAGCCGCCTGCACCGCGCCGTGCGCGAAGCGGTGGCCGAGGCGGCCGGCCGCGACATCGCCGGCAGCCGTTGCATCGTCGCGTACGAAGGTTTCGCTCTGCCCGCGTTCCGGGCCGCCGCGGCCACGCCCGGCGTGCTGCGCGTGCTCAACTATCCGGTGGCGCACCACCGCCGGCGCCGCGCGGTGCGGCTCGAGGAGAACGAGCGCGAGCCCGGATTCGCGAGCACCTGGCCCGACTTCGACGACTGGCCACCCGATCACGAGGCGCGTCTCGACGAGGAAATCCATCTCGCCGACGCGGTGCTGGTGGGCTCGCGCTACGCAGGCGAGAGCTTCGTCGAGGCCGGCGTCGATCCGGCGCGCATGCGCGTCGTGCCGTATGGCGTCGATCTCGACGTGTTCCAGGATTCGGAACGGCCGGCGCACCCAGGCTTTCGCGCGATCTACGCCGGCCAGCTCACGCAGCGCAAGGGTCTGGCCTACCTGCTGCGCGGCTACCGACGCTTCGCGCGCGCAGGGACGCGGCTCACGCTGGTGGGCAGCGTGGTGGGCAGCGAGCGGCCGCTGCGGGCCTTCGCCGGCAGCTTCGAGCACGTGCTGCACCAGACCCGGCCGGCACTGGCCGACATGTACCGCGCCTCCGACGTGTTCGTGTTCCCGACGCTCATCGAAGGCATGCCGTTGGTGGTGCTCGAGGCGATGGCGTGCGGGCTGCCGGTGATCGTCACCGCCAACGGCCCGGCCGACATCGTGCGCGACGGCATCGACGGCTACATCGTTCCCGAACGCGACGAATTCGCTATCGCCGATCGGCTCGAGCGCCTGCACCGCGACCCGCAGATGCGCTGGGCCATGGGCCGGAGCGCCGCGGCACGCGCACGCGAATTCAGCTGGCAGGCGTATGCGCACCGCGCGCTCGGCGTGCTCGCCGCGCTCGCCGATCCGGGCCTGCGAGCGGTTGCCTGACGTGCAGGCGCGTCGCCCGCGCGGTGCTGCGTTAGCAGCCGCGTTGTTCGCGATGACCGTGGCGGCGGCCATGTCGATGGCTGTCGTGCACGCCGACGCGATCGCTACCGATGTGACCGCCGTGCCCTGGTCGTACACCCTGCCGCGCGAGGCCGTCACGAGCGCAGGCGTGTTCGCAGCCGATGGGAGCCTGCTGCGCACGCTCTGGCGCGGCGAGGCGCGTACGGCAGGTGCGCACGACGAAACCTGGGACGGCCGCGACGACACGGGCCAGCCGGCCGCTGTCGTCGCGCACGAGATCCGCCTTCTGCACCATCATGTGCGCTACGTCTGGGAAGGTGTCGTCGGCAACAGCTCCGAGAGCTTCGACGGCACGCGCGCGCACAAGGCCTACCTGCCGCCGGTCAGCCTGGTGCTGCGCGGCAACGAGGTCATCTACACGGCGGGCTACAACGAGCACCAGCCTGGCCTGCACATGTTCACCCTCGACGCGCCGCAGCGCGTGGCGCGGCCGTTCGCATCGATCGATCCCTTCGTGGCCTATGGCATGCTCGCGGCCGACGCCGAGCGGCTGTACTGGGCCGACGTCGGCGGCATGTCGCCGGCGAGCTTCGTCGGCGCCTACGACATCGCGAGCCGCAAGCCGGTGGCCTTCACCCGCGGCACGTCGACCTGCCTGAACCGCCGCTCGCCTGGCGGAGCCTGCTACGAGGCGCAGCGATACGAAGGCGTGATCGACGTGCAGGCCGCGGCCGCCGATGCTCCCGTCGGCCTCGCGGTGCAATCGGCCGGACGCGTGCTCGCGGTGGCGCATCGCGGTCGCATCCGGCTGTTCGACAAGCGCAGCGGCGCACTGCTCAATGAGATCGAGCTGCCGATGGGCGCGGGCCAGCCGAACCAGCTCGCCATGACGCCGCGCGGCGACCTGTGGGCGATCTCGGGCCGCACCCTGGTGCGCTGGGGCGGGCTGCCGGACGCGCCGCGCATCGAAGCGCGCATCGAGGGCTTCGAGCATCCTGTCGCCGTCGGTGCGAACCCGCTCGACGAAGGCGCGTGGGTGGCCGACGGCGCTACCAGCTCGCAACTGAAGCGCTACTCGGCCGCCGGGACGCTGCAGGCCACGATCGGCCGGCGCGGCGGCTATGCGGGCGACCCGGTTGTGAGCGACGACAAGCTCTGCTTTCGCGCCCGCGAAGGCGACGAGCGCACCGGCATCGCGGCCGCGGCCGACGGCAGCGTGTGGGTGGTCGACACCTGCAACAACCGCCTGCTGCGCTACCGCGCCGAAGCCACCGGCGCGTGGCGCTCCGATCTCGCCGTGGCCTACCTGCCGGCGTTCTACGCATCGACGGTCGACCACGCCAATACCAATCGCGTGTTCGCGAACTTCCTCGAGTTCGAGATCGACGATGCCGCAGCACTGCAGCCGGGCCGCGGCTGGAAGCTGGTGCGCAACTGGCTCGGCAGCCTGCCGGCCGGAACCGCCGCGCCGGCGGCCGCCAACTTCGGCTTCGACGGCTTTCTCTCGGTCGAAACGCTGGCCAGCGGCCGCACCATCGCGATGGTGCGCGGCGAGGGCCATCGGCAGAGCCTGGTCGAGTTGCCGCGAAACGGACCGGCACGCTTGCTCAAGCGCTTTGCCGCGCCCAGGCCGGGAGCGACCGGCAGCGTGCTCTACGAGAACGGCGACCTCGGCCACGCGCTCTCGGGGCCTGCGACACAGATCGTGCTGAGGCGGCCGCTGACCGGCTTCGATGCGACCGGCGACCCGCTGTGGGCCGACACGCCGAGCGAGCTGGCGCGCGTGCCGCGCAGCCCCGGCTCGCCCTACGACCGCGGCGCCTTCAGCGGCATGCCGCCGCGCTTCCCGCTCACCGGCTCCGGCCACGTGGTTTTCCTCGATCCATCGATCAGCGGCAACGAAGGCTTTCATCTAGGCGCGGCGGCGAGCGGCAGCGATCGCTGGCTGTGGCAGGCCAGCCCCACCGGCCCGTTCGACGGCAAGGGCAGCTTCCAGACGCGCGCCATCGACGGCTCCCTGCAATACGGCGGCAACGTCGCGTGGGCGAACGGCCGGCACGTCGTCTACGGCTACCACGGCGAGTTCTACCGCGACCTCGTCACCAACCGCGTCGGCCAGGCCAACCAGTTCATGCACTTCGACGAGAGCGGCCTCTTCCTCGGCCAGTTCGGCGAGCCCTCGACGCGCGACCCGCAGCTTGGCCAGCCGGGTCTCAGCGGCAACGCCTTCAGCCCCACGCTCGTTCGCTCCGGCGGCCGCCTCTACCTCTACCACAACGACGAGTCTTCTCATGGCGGGGTGCACCGCTGGCGCATCGACGGCGCCGACGACATCGGTGACTTGCGGGGCAGCGCCGCCGCGGGTGCGCCGGTCGTTTTGCGCTGAGCTTCATGACACGAGAGCGTCACGCTGGCGTGCGCCAATGGCTCCTCCCCAGGCCGCTCGCGCCTGCGCTCCCTCCGATGGAAGAAATGCCCAGAATCCTTGTCGTCGAAGACGAATCCGCTATTGCCGAGCTGCTCTGCCTGAACCTTCGCCATGCCGGCTTCGAGGTCGCCGTGGCCACCGATGCCACGCATGCGCAACGCATGGTCGATGTCATGCTGCCGAACCTGGCCATCCTGGACTGGACGCTTCCTGGCCAGAGTGGGATCGCACTGGCGCGCCAGTGGCGCGTTGCGCCGCGCACGCAGGGTCTGCCGCTGATCATGCTGACGGGGCGCTCGGACTCCTCGGACGTCGTGGCTGCGCTCGAGTCCGGCATCGACGACTACCTGCTCAAGCCGTTCTCCTCGCGCGAGCTGCTGGCGCGCATCAAGGCGCTGCTGCGCCGGCGCGCGCCCGAGCTGCTCGACTCCGAGGTCACGGTCGGCCCGCTGACGCTGAACCCGGTCACCCGGTATGTCCATGCGCACGGCATCCAGTGCCGGCTGCAGCCGACCGAGCTCAAGCTGTTGCACTACCTGATGGTGCATCCCTTCAAGATCCACGAGCGCAAGGCATTGCTGGACCGTCTTTGGGGCGACCACGTCTTCATCGAGGAGCGCACCGTGGATGTCCACGTCAAGCGGCTGCGGATCTCGCTGGCCGCCATCCGCTGCGAGGCGATGGTCCAGACGGTGCGCGGCTCGGGCTATCGCATGGCGGAGCCGGAGACATCGCTGGCGGCCTGAAGGTGCGGCTCAGGAAGTGAGTAGCCCGGCCAGGGTGTCGCTGGTCTGCTCGTCCCAGGGACGGGTCTGGAGGATCGATCGCTCCACCGACGCCATCTCGTCGCTGATGCGGTCGAGGTGTGCGCTGTTCCAGGGCGCCGCGCCGTAGGCGTACGACAGATCAACACGCAGCCGCATGTACTTGCCGATCAGTTCTTCGAGCCCCATCGGACCGCTCCTCATCCAGTGTTGCAATGCAGCATAAGTGCCGGGTGACGACGAGCGTGTGACGGCAACGGGTGGTCCGAACAGCCGTCCGGGCAGCTACAAAGGGGAAGCCGGTCGTGCCGCACCGAGCAAAGTTCAGCGCGGCTTGGTCGCGGCGAAGACCATCGCGCGGGCGAACATCGGAATGCGCCCGATGGTCTCGAGGCGCACGGCATCGAGAGCGAAACCGCTCATCAGTTCGAGCAGCGTCTCACGCGAGTAGAAGCGCAGCCGGCCGCTCTCCGAGTTCGCTTCCCAGCGCCGGTCGAATCGCCCGGCAAGTGCCAGCGCCAGATTCTTGGCATAGCCGTGGTAGGTGGTCGTGACCACCAGAAGACCGCCGGGCCGCAGCGCATCGAGCGCCGTCTCTACGAAGCGGCGAGGTCGGGCGACGTGGTCGACGACATCGATGGCAACCACGGCATCGAAGGAATGGGGCCAAACCGGCCGCTCGGAGGCAATGGCGTCGCCTGCAATGAAACGCACCTCCGGATACCGGTCGCGCGCCTCGCGCAGCCCGGCCGCGTCGTCGTCGAGGCCCGTCATGTCGAAGCCGCAGCGTTCGAGCGCGCCGCTGAACCAGCCGTTGCCGCAGCCGAGGTCGAGCACGCGGTGCGCATCGGCCGCGACGAGCTGCTGCACCACCGGCCGCGTGATGTGCGCGTGGATGCTGCGCGGGCCGTGGAACGGCCAACGCTCGGCACCGTCGGCGTCGGTGATCAGCCGGTCGGTGAGCGCGCGGTCCGGGCTCATCGCGTGCGCTTGCGCTCGCGCACGAAGCGCGCCGGCACGCCGGCATGCACGGCCCACGGCGGGATGTCGCGCGTGGCCACGCTGCCGAGGCCGAGCACCGCGCCTTCGCCGAGGTTCACGCCGGGGCACACGGTGGCACGTGCGCAGACCCAGGCGTAGGCACCGAGCGTGATCGGCGAGCTCACCATCGGGAACGCCGGGTCGTCCATGTCGTGCGTCGCGCCGCAGAGGAAGGCCTGCTGCGAGACCACGCCGTGCGAGCCGATGCGGATCGGCAGCGGGTTGTAGACGACGACGCCGTTGGCAATGATCACCGCGTCGCCGCAGATCAGGTTCCACGGCGCCCAGATCTCGGCCTTGGCGTAGATGCGGCAGTTCGGGCCGAGCTGCGCGCCGAACGCGCGCAGCACCCAGCGCCGCCAGGCGTGGAAGGGCCGCGGCGAAGGCCGCATCAGCAACAGCCAGGCGACGCCCCAGAGAGCCCGCGCCGCACGGTTGCCGAGAGACATGCTGGGCGCGAGATAGGGGTCGGCGCTGGGCGCCACGCGGCTCGGCATCGAATCGGTGGTGGACATCGGTCGCGCGTCGTTCGATCAAGGTTTCGATCGACGCGGAATGGCGAGATCTCGGCACCGAGCGTAGGGCGGCAATGTGTCGGCGGCTTGACGGTTCGGCAACGCGCGTGAAGGTCGCGCGGCCACGTCGATGTCACATGCCGCTGCTAGCGTCACTTCTCCTGCACGACGGCGCCGCCATGACTCCTGCCTCCGAGACACCGGCTCTTTCGGCCTCGCCCGCTCCGATCTGGCGATTCACGCCGCAACAGTGGTTGATGGTGGTGCTGGGCGCCTTGGCCGCGATCGCCGCGTTCTTCCCGGGCCTGCGCTTCATGGTCTCCAACTGGGAGATGCTGGAGGAGTACAGCTACGGCTACCTGATCCCGCCGGTGTTCGCGTTCCTCGTCTGGCAAAAGAGCGAACAGCTCCGCACGATGGCGCTGCGCGGCTCTTGGACGGGGCTGTGGCTGGTGGCGCTGGCCGTGTTTCTCGGCGCGGTCGGCCAGCTCAGCGCCATCCGTCTGATCGCGCAATACGGCTTCCTCGTGGCCGTGGTCGGCCTCTCGGTGTGCCTGCTCGGCTGGCGCGGCACCCGCATGCTCGCCGCGCCGCTGGCGATCCTGTTCTTCATGGTGCCGCTGCCGCAGTTCCTGCTGCGCGAGCTCTCGCAGCAGCTGCAGCTCGTTTCCTCGCAGCTCGGAGTGGCGCTCATCCGCGCCTTCGGCATCAGCGTGTTCCTCGAGGGCAACGTGATCGACCTGGGCAGCTTCAAGCTGCAGGTGGTGGAAGCGTGCAGCGGCCTGCGCTACCTGTTCCCGTTGATGGTGCTCGGCTGCCTCGCGGCCTACTTCTTCCAGGGCGCCTGGTGGAAGCGTGTGCTGATCTTCGCCACGACGGTGCCGCTCACCATCCTGATCAACAGCCTGCGCATCGGGATCATCGGCGTGACGGTCGAGTACTGGGGGCCGGCGATGGCCGAAGGCCTGCTGCACGACTTCGAAGGCTGGTTCATGTTCATGATCTGCGTCGCCCTGCTGATCGCGGAGATGGCGCTGCTGGCGCGCATCGGCACGCGGCCGAGTTCGCTGCGCGCCGTGTTCGGCCTCGAATTTCCCGAGCCGGTGGGCGCGAGCACGCCGCGCCGCCAGCGTGCCTTCCCCGCGCCGCTGGCAGCGGGCGTACTGGTGCTCGCCGCGGCGGGTGCCGCCGTGTGGTGGCAGCCGACGCGCGAGAACGTGCGGCCCGAGCGCGTGCCCTTCTCGCTGTTCCCTATGAGCCTGCCCGGCGGCTGGCTCGGCCGGCCCGACCGGCTCGACGCCGACATCGTGGCCTGGCTCGCGCTCGACGACTACCTGCTCGTCGACTACGTGCACGCGGGCCAGCCGCCGGTCAACGTGTACAGCGCCTACTACGCGAGCCAGAGCGGCGGCGCATCGACGCACTCGCCGCGCACCTGCATCCCCGGCGACGGCTGGAAGATCGTCGAGCTCTCGGAGACGCCGGTGCAGTACCGCGAGTCGGTCTCGATGTCGACCTCCACGCCCGCCGGCAGCACCGGCCGGCTCGAAGTGAACCGCGCCGTGATCCAGAAGGGCGAGCAGCGCCAGCTCGTCTACTACTGGTTCGCGCAGCGCGGCCGCAACCTAACCGACGAGATCGCCGTCAAGTGGTACATCCTGCGCGACGCGGTCTCGCGCGGCCGCAGCGACGGCGCGCTCGTGCGGCTGGTCACGCCGATTGCCGCCAGCGAGAGCGCGGCCGATGCCGACCGGCGCCTCGCGGCCTTCCTCGGCGCCATGCAGCCGCTCGTCGCGCGCCACGTTCCCGACTGAAGCCCACGCGCCGTGCTCATTGCATCGCGGCCAGCCACGACACACCATGAACCTCCATCGATACACCCGATCGCTCCTCCTCTGCGCTCTGCTCCCGCTGGCCGCCGCGTGCTCCAGCCAGGCCGACCGGCTGCAGTCCGGCCTGGTCAAGGGCGAGGCCTTCGTGCGCACCGCCGACTGGGACAAGGCCAGCGTCGAGGTGCGCAACGTGCTGCAGATCGACCCCAAGAACGCCACCGCCTGGTACCTCGGCGGCCAGATCGCCGAAGGCCGGCGCGACGTGCAGCGGGCCTACGGCAGCTACCTGAAAGCGGTCGAGCTCAAGCCCGACCTGCTTGAGGCCAAGGTCGGCCTGGCGCGCATCTACCTGCTCGCCGGCGAGGTCGCGAAGGCGCGCAAGAACATCGACGAGATCCTCGCCGTCGACGCGCGCCACGGCGGCGCGCGCACGCTCGAGGCCGCGCTGCTGGCCCGCTCCAACGACGTCGAAGGCGCCATCCGTGAAGCGAGCGCGCTGCTGGCGGAAGCGAAGACGCCGCCGATCGACACCAGCATGCTGCTCGCCGGCCTCTACAGCAGCCAGGGCAAGGGATCGGCTGCGCTCGAGGTCGTCGAGGCCGCGCTGAAGGCAAACCCGAAGAACGTGTCTCTGCTGCAGGTCGGGGCGCAGATCGCCGCTTCGGGCAACGACGAAGCGAGCGCGAAGAAGGCCGCTGACTTCTTCCGCCAGGCGACCGCCGAGACGCCGAAGAACAACGAACTCTGGAGCGCATGGACCGCGTTCCACCTGCGGCGCGCCGAGCCCGACGCGGCCGAGGCCGTGCTGCGCGCGGCGATCAAGGCGCAGCCCGACGACAGCTCGCGCGGCCTCGCCCTGCTCGAGTTCCTGGCGCAGTTTCGTGGCCGCGAGGTGGCCGAGAAGGCGTTCCTCGCGGCTGTCTCCGAGCGGCCCAAGGACATGCCACTACGCTTCGGGCTGGCGAGTTTCTACCGCGCCACCGAGCGCCCGGCGGATGCGCGGCGCGTGCTCGAGGAAGTCGCTGCCAAGGGCAAGGACACGCCCGACGGCGTGCGCGCCCGCGACCAGCTCGCCGCCGAGGCGCTCGGCCGCGGCCAGACCGGCGATGCGAAAGCACGCGTGGCCGACGTGCTGAAGTCGAACCCGCGCGACGGCGCCGCGCTGGTGCTGCGCGCGCGCATGCTGCTGGCCGACGGCGACGCGCGTGCTGCCACGCTCGACCTGCGTGCGGCTGCGCGCGACGACCCCGGCTCGATCGAGATCGCCGGCCTGCTGGCCCAGGCGCATCGCCGTGCGGGCGAGCCGCTGCTCGCGCGCGAGGTGCTCGCCGATGCCGTCAAGTTCAAGCCGGCAAGCATCGAGCTGCGACTGCTGCTCGCGGCCGACATGGCCGACGCGAAAGACTGGAAAGCCGCCGAGACGCAGCTCGACGGCGCGCTCAAGCTCGCCCCGCTCGACGTGCGCGTGCACGACATGAAGGCGCAGCTCGCGCTCGCCCGCAACGACGCCACCGGCGCCGCTGCGGTCTACGCCGCGCTGAAGGCGAGCGCACCCGCCGACCCGGCCGGCTCGCTGCGGCTCGGCCGGCTCTATGCCGACCAGAAGCGCTACGAGCTCGCGCTCAAGGAATACGACAACGCCGCGCGGCTCGCGAGCGCCGCACCCGAGCCGAAGCTCTACGCCATCGGCGTGCTGATGGCGCAGAAGCGCTACGACGACGCAGGCCGCCGCATCGAGGCGTGGCAGCAGCGCGAGCCGAAGAACGTGCTGCCGCTGCAGCTGCGCGGCGACCTCGCGCTCGCCCGCGGAGACCTGCCGCAGGCAGCCGATGCCTATACGCACCTGGTGGCTTCGGCCCCGACCACCGCCGCCGGCTACCAGAGCCTGGCGCGCGTGCGCTTCGCGCAGAACCAGCCCGACGCGGCGATGGCCGTGCTGGCGCAGGGCGAGAAGGCCCTGCCCGGAGACAACTCGCTGGCCTCCGCCAGAGCCGAGTCGCAACTGCGCAGCGGGCGCACGAGCGAAGCGATCGCGACGTACGAAGCCGTCCTCAAGCGCCAGCCCGACGACGATGCCGCGGCCAACAACCTCGCCTACCTGCTCTCGGGCGAGAAGGCCGACAAGGCCGGTCTCGAGCGCGCGCTCGCGCTGGCCACGCGCTTCCAGGATTCGAACAACCCGACCTACCTCGACACGCTCGGCTGGACGCGTTATCGCCTCGGCCAGTACGACCTCGCCGTGCCGGTGCTCGAGCGCGCGGTGGAGCGCGCCGGCAATGCCCCGCTGCTGCAACTGCACCTCGGACTGGCGCTGCACAAGAAGGGAGACGTGGCGCGCGCACAGGAATTCCTGAACAAGGCCGCGTCGAACCCGAACCCGCCGGCAGGCATCGACGAGGCGAAGCTTCTGCTCTCGCAGCGCTGACGCCCGGCTTCAGCGGCGCGGCCCGCGCCGTAACAGGAACAGCAAGACGCCCAAGCCGCTGGCGACGAAGGGGCCGATTGGCTCGGCTGCCAACGCAGCAGGCGAGTTGCGGGCAGGCGCTTCGACGGCGGCCACGATGCGGGCGCTCGAGCGATCCACGCCGGCCGTTGCGTGAGCGGGATTCGGCGCCGCAAGAGCGATCGCGACAGCCACCGCATGCAAGATTCGCCAGGAGTTCATGTCACGCACGGCAGCCAAGGTGTTGCCCATCGTGCAGCGCCGCCATGACGCGCCGATCGGCACGCGCGCCCGCGCGCTTGGCCTGTTCGGAGCAGCCCCGAATCAGGCTCGCACCGCCCGCGGCATCACGCGCTCTTCCGAGCGCCGCGGCGGCGCCGCAGCCCCGCAACGCCGAGGCTGCCGAGCCCGAACGCAAGCAGCGGCAGGGCTGCCGGCAGCGGCACGGTGCTCGGTGCCGCGATCAGCGAGCCGGAGTAGGCACCGGGTGCCGTCAGCGTGCCGCGCACCTGCACGATGTAGCTGCCCGCACCGAGCGGCGATTGCGGAATGAGCGCGACGAGCTGGTTCAAGCCCGGCGCCGGCGTCGTGACGGTCAACCACGACACGAGCGGTGGGCCGCTGATGGGGTTGGTCACCAGGTTGATCTGCAGGTTCTCGATGCCGAACACCGCCGGCCCGCCGGGCCCTGCCGTGAAGTTGATCGTCGCGGCGATGGTGGCGACGCTCGCGTTCGCGCCGAGCACGAAGGTCCAGCTGTCGAGGAAGTTGTACGACGGGGCCGCGAAAGTGCCGACGGTCACGTTCGAGTTGCTGAACGCGACTGTGCCCGATGGCGTGATCGTGCCGAGGTTGCCGGTCAGATCGGCGCGGGCCGCACCCGAGCAGGCAGCGATGACAACCAGTGCGGCGATACGGAGCGGGAGTGTCATCGTTGATCCTGTGGTGAGGTGGCGCAAGGACGCGTGCATGCAACCACGCTCGCGCTCGATGTTCGTCGGCACGTGTGACGCGATGCAGGCCTGCGCGCCGGCCGGCCCTGGCCCGGACGGGCCGGCCCTTCAAGGCATCGCCACGCTGCGCAGCCGCACCACCCGCTCCACCTCCGCCGGCAGCGTGAACTCGCGCACGCCGAGACCAGCGAACTCCACGCCCGCGACCGCCCGAAACGGGCCGACGCCGCTGCGCGCCTGCTCGATCACGTAGCGGCCCGGAGCCAGCGCGCGCACGGCCACGCGCCAGCCCGCGCCCGAGCGCACCACGCGCACGCCGCCGAACGGCCGCGCCAGCGGGTCGCCCACGAACACGCCCTGCCCCGGCATGCGCACGCTCTTCCAGTACGCCTCGAGCAGCGTCGCGCCCAGCAGGTAGTGCTTCATCACCAGCTCGGGTTCGGGGAACTTCGCGCGGTAGTTGCACGGCTCGACGACCGCGCCGTAGCTGCCGGTCGCGCCCGCCGCCAGCCACTCGAGCGCGCTCGTCTGCGAGCTGCCGTCGAGAAAGCCGCCGAGCGAGGTGAGGTGATCGGCGACGGCACCGTCGGCGAAGCGATGGCCGCCGATGCCTTCGACGCGCGCCTCTCCGGTGAAGGCGAACATCACGTCGCCCCGGCCGAGGAACGCAGCCGCCTCGATGCGCTCGGCCGGGTACGCCGAGCCGACGACCGCGCTGGTGCGCGCATAGCCCTCGGCACGCACGTTGCGCGCGGCGTCGCCGGTCGAGACGAGGTAGGCGGTACCGGCCGGCCATCGATCTTGCGCGCGCAGGCCGCGGTCGATCAGCGCGCGCACCTCGCTCGCGCTCGTGCCCGCGAGCAGCATCGCCGGCCGCACGCCGTGCTCGTCGAAAGGCCGGTGCCCGGCCGTGTCGAAGAGCGGCGAGGGCCGCGTCGGCCGGCAGCCTTCGGCGCAGAGCGCGGGGTCGAAGCCGAACGCGAACGCGCTGGTGATGGACATGCAGTCGACGCGGTACGGCAGCGTCCACGCGAGCGCGTAGGCCTGCGTGCCGGCCGGCTGTTTCGCGAGCACCTCGGCGCGCACACGCTCGAACTCGGCCGCACCGATGCCCGGCACGCCGGCAGCGAAGCGTATGTGCACCACGTGATCTGCGGCGACGCCGCGGCGCTGCGCGTAGTAGGCGGCGCTGTCGCGGCTGGCCGGATCGGCGTCGTTGACGACGACGACGACACTGCCCGCGTCGAGTGCCGATGGCGGCAGCAGCAGCAGCGGCTGCGCGGAGGCTTCAGCCGCCGGCGTGGCGGCGCGTGCGGGCCACACGGCGCAGAGGCAGGCCAACGCGATGCACGCCAGCAGCCTGGCCGCGACACGGCACGCGCCCGAGGCGCGTGCGGTCACCAGCGCCGGTACCACGGGCGCCGCGGCGCGCTGCCGCCCTCGCCCGGCTGCGCCTGGCTCATCACCGTGCCGACGAGGTTGAACGGCGCCATCAGCCGGCCGACGTTCTCGATGTCTTCGAGCGAGGTCGTGTGCTCCTCGACGACGACCAGCGTGGTGTCGACCTGCGGCAGGAAGGCCAGCGCGTCGGCGGTGTCGAGCACCGGCGGCAGGTCGACCACGATGTAGCGGTCTTGATAGCGCGCCTTCATCTCGACGAAGAGCTGCTGCGCAGCGCGCGTGGCAAGCAGCTCGGCCGAGTGAAGCACCGAGCGGTGGCCGGCAGGCAGCACGACGAGGCGCTCGATGCCGGGGTTGACGAGCAGCTCGGCGACCGACACGCCGTCGAGCAGGTGGTCGCCGAGGCCGCGCTCGGCCTCGAGGCCGAACAGCGTCTGCAGGCCGTGGCCGCCGAGGTCGGCATCGACCAGCAGCACCGCGGTGTCGAAGTCGGCGGCGAGCGTCAGCGCGAGGTTCGCGGCCGTCATCGACTTGCCCTCGATCCGGCGTGCGCTGGTCACCGCGAGCAGGCGGTGGCCTTCGGGCCGCATGCGCTGCAGCACCTGGTTGCGCAGCATCTTGAACGACTCGGCCAGGGCGGAACGGTCGTTGCGCACGATGCCGTGCGTGCGGTCGAGACGGGCGCCGGCTTCGGCGCTGATGCGCGTGCTCGAGTACGCGATGTGCAGCGGCTCGGCGCGGCTCTCGGGCGGCGCGGCTGGTTCGCCAGCGCGCACCACGTGGACCTTCGACGACGCCAGCGGAGGCGGCTGGGAAGTTTCGCTCATGCTCGGATTGTTGCCGGTGCGCGGCTTCATGGCCGTGCTGCAGCGCGCCCGCTCATCCGCCCAAACGGCGCAGCAGGCCGAACCATGCAACGTCGAGCGGCATCACCGCGAAGTGGAAGACGGCGAGGGCGATCGCCAGCACGGCGACGAAGCCGGCTGCCAGCGCCCAGCGCACGCGCAAGCGGCGGCGCAGCAGCGCAGGGCTGGCCTGCGAAGGCAGCACCGCGAGCATCGGCACCTGCAACACGCGCATCACCTCGCGCGAGCCGTGCACCGTCTGGTCGAGCGACTCGCGCACGGCCGCTGACACGACGCTCGCGGCGATCGCGAGCAGCACGCCGATGGCGAGGATCAGGGCGCGGTTGGGCCGATAAGGCTTCTCGGGGAACACCGGCGGCTCGATGAGCGTGAAGCGCTCGGCCTTGCGGTCACGCTCAAGCTGCTCGGCGATCTGCGCCTTGGTCTGCTTGTCGCGCAGCTCGCGGAAGCGGTCGCGCGAGCCGCCCATGTCGCGCGCGAGCTCGAGGTACTCGCGCTCGACCTCCGGGCTCTGGCTGAGCCGCACGTCGAACTGCGAGAGCTTGCCGCGCAGGTCGGCGCGCTCGGTGCGCAGCGATTGCATCTGGGCCGTCACGGTGTCGATCTGCGTCTTCAGGTTCAGGTAGACGGGGTTGTCGGCCTTGCGTGCGCGGCGCAGGCTGCCGGCCTTGTCCGGCGGCCCGTCGGCACCGCCTTTCACGGCCTTGTCGAGCGCCGCGTAGACCCGCTTGAGCGCGACCACGTCGGGGTGGTCTTCGGCGTACTTCTGGCGCAGCAACGAGAGCTGCGCCTGCAGCTCGGCGAGCTTAGTCTCGCGCTCGACCGCATCGTCCTGCAGGCCGCTCTCCTTCCTCAGCGTGTCGATCTCGCGCCGCAGTCGCTTCACGTCGGGATGGTCGTCGCTGTAGATGCCGGTCATCGTGGTCAGCTGCAGCTGCAGCGACTTGAGCCGGTCTTCGGGCTCGAGGATGGCGCCGTTGCTGCCCATGACCGGCGTGCTCGGCTTGGTCTCGGCGAGCTGGCCCTGCAGCGAGGTACGGCGCTCCTCGAGGAAGGTGATGTCGCGCTCGATGCGCTGGATCTCGACCGCGGTGCGCTCGCTCGCCACTTGGTTGGCCGCGTTGAGGTCGGGCATGCGGCCCTGGTTCCTGCGCTTGAAGTCGGCCATGAGCTGCTCGAGCTCGGAGATGTGCTGGCTCACGCGCGCCAGCTCCTCGTCGATGAACGAGGTGGTCTCGGCCGCCTTCTGCTGGCGGCTCTTCACGTTCTCGTTGAGGTAGAGCGTGGTCAGCTCGTTGGCGATCTTCTGCGCGTTGGCCGCGCTCTCGCTGTCGTAAGAAAGGCTGAAGGCGATGGTCGACTTCACCGGCGAGCCGGTGCGCCGGTCGGTGACCTCGGCGCTGATCGGCGTGAGCTTGATGTCGCGCCGCATCAGGTCGACGATGTCTTCGCTCGTCAGCCGCTGGCGCGCGTTGCCGTAGAGGCCGTAGCGGTCGACCAGGTCGAGCAGCGTGGCGCGCGTCATCACCTGCTGGCTGATCACCTGGATGCGCTCGTCGGCGAAGCTGGTCACGGTCGAGCGCACGAACTCCTGCGGGATCTCCTGCTCCTTGATCAGGATCGTGGCCGTCGAGCGATACACCGCCGGAAGCAGCAGGGCGATCGCCAGCGCCAGTACGAACAGCAGCGCGAAGACCAGCAGCATGAGGCTGCGACGGCGCCGCACGATGCCGGCGTAGTCGCGCAGCGACTTGCCCGACTCGGCAGGCGGCGGATAGAGCTCTTGTGGCAAGGCAGACATGCGGTGCTCCGTGAACTCAGCGGCTCGCCTCGACGCGCGGCCACTCGAGCCGGATCGAGACGCTGAGGCTGTTCGACTGCGCGCTGCCCACGCCGCCGAAGAGATCGGCCTGCGTGCGCTGGTAGGTGGCGACGAGGTTCGTGTCTTCCGCCAGCCGCTTCGACATCGAGACCGTGAGCGCGCGCTGCGCGGTGCTGCCGCCGCCTTCGGTTTCGAAGCGCGCACGCGACTGCGCGTAGGCGAGCGAGGCCGAGAGCGTCTCGGAGAACGAGCGGCTCATGGCGGCGTTGAGCGTGTCGCTCGTCACCACCGTGCCGGTACCGCTCGGCGCCTGCTTGCGCGCGGCGGCGAAGACGAGCGAGGTGCGCTCGTCGAACTGGTGGCGGTAGCTCGCTTCGAACTGCAACCCCGTCGAAGAACTGCGGCGGCGGCCGATGAACGTCTGGTAGGCGACGAGGCCGGAGCGGCAGTACGCCACGTCGAGCGGGCACGCCGTGCCGATGAACTTCTGTGCCGAGGTAGTGCGGTAGGCGCCGAGGCTGAACGAGACCGAGCCCTGCTCCGAGAGCACGCGCGAGGCACCGAGGTTGATGTCGTCGGTGGTCGAGGTGCTGCCGCCGACGCGTGTGGCGTAGCGCGAACGGCCGGCGTGCGCCGTGAGGGTGTCGGTCTCGCTCAGGCGGTAG
>Ga0209724_1000951_pt1 | contig 27256 bp, 26 predicted proteins | sample grotaG_FD_184143 | JGI IMG/M metagenome (GOLD analysis project Ga0209724, IMG submission 184143) | Glacier valley bacterial and archeal communities from Borup Fiord, Nunavut, Canada, to study Microbial Dark Matter (Phase II) -... | ecosystem: Environmental > Aquatic > Freshwater > Ice > Glacier ...
TTTCGTGACCTCACAGGGTTTCACGGTCGAGGATGTCGAAACCCTCCCGCGCGGGTCCTCAGACCACATCCCGATCTTGGTGACCGCGTCGTACGGCTCGGCTCACGCGTCGCTGAATTGAGCCGCTGCAAGCACATTGGTCCGCCCCCTCGGAGACGGACCAATCGTGTGTGCGCGAAGGGGGACTTGAACCCCCACGCCCTATACGGGCACTAGCACCTCAAGCTAGCGCGTCTGCCATTTCCGCCATCCGCGCGCAATTGTGGCCACCGTGAAGGTCGCCGACGTTCGAGAATAGCACGCAGGAAGTCAGCGGGCCGAGGGCGCCTAGGGTGATGGGATGACCCCAGCCGACGACCTCGAACTCACCGCGAGCATCGCGCGCGATTTGATCAGGTTCGACACGAGCAACTACGGCGGAGGGCGCGCCAATAGTGAAACGGAGGCGGCCCACTACCTCGGAGACCACCTCTCCCAGCTCGGCCTCAAGCCCGAGTACGTGGACGCAGCTCCCGGCAGAACCAGCGTGGTGGCGCGCGTTGCGGGTGCCGATGCAACCAAACCCGCACTGATCGTTCACGGCCACACCGATGTGGTGCCTGCCGAAGCAGGCGACTGGAGTGTCGACCCTTTCGCTGGCGTTGTGCGCGACGGAATGCTCTGGGGCCGAGGCGCCGTGGACATGAAGAACATGGACGCCATGATCATCGCCGCGCTCACCGACATCATCCGATCGGGGGCTCGTCCCGCCCGCGACCTGGTGGTCGCCTTCTTCTCCGACGAGGAGAACGGGGGAATCTTCGGTTCGCATCATCTCGTCGACTCGCGGCCCGACCTGTTCGACGGGGCGACCGAGGCAATCAGCGAGGTAGGCGGGTACTCGGTGCATCTCCGTGGTCGGCGCGCATACCTTCTGCAGACGGGTGAGAAGTCCCTGGTGTGGATCAAACTCGTCACGCGCGGCCCGGCCGCGCACGGTAGCCGGATGGTAGACAACAATTCCGTCACGGAACTGGCCCGCGCCGTAGCGACGCTCGGTTCCCTCGAGTGGCCCGTGACGCTGACCACCACCACATCCACCTTGCTCGTCGAACTCGCCCGTCTTATGGGCGTCGAGTCGACGCACACCGATCCGGACGCGTTGGTGCTCAGCACCGGGTCCGCTGCCGGGTTCATCCGGGCAACCCTTCGAACCACCAGCAACCCCACCGTGCTCGCGGCAGGGTACAAGCACAATGTCATCCCGGAACGGGCCGAAGCACTCATCGACATCCGTACCCTCCCCGGCCAGGAGGATATGGTTCTCGCCCAGGTGCGCGAACTGGTCGGCGATGCCGTGGAGGTGATCGTCGTGCACCGCGACGTGGGTTTGGAGAACCCATTTTCGGGCGCCTTGGTGACGGCGATGGTCGACACACTGCAACGTGCTGACCCCGGTGCCGCCGTATTGCCCTACCTGATGCCCGGCGGTACGGACAACAAAGCCCTATCGAAATTGGGGATCGCCGGTTACGGGTTCGCGCCGCTGCGCCTCCCGCCCGAACTCGATTTCGCGGCGATGTTCCACGGCGTCGACGAGCGGGTGCCTCTCGACGCATTAGTGTTTGGCAGGCATGTGCTGGCCGAGTTGCTAGTGAACTACTAGTCCCCTCCGAAAGGAGACTCCATGAGTTTCATCGAAGCCATCATCCTCGGGCTCGTTCAGGGTCTAACGGAGTTCCTGCCTATCTCCTCTAGTGCCCACCTGCGCATCGTGGGGCTGCTACTGCCCTCGGCTATCGACCCCGGCGCCACCTTCACGGCGATCACCCAAATCGGCACCGAGGTCGCGGTAATCCTGTACTTTCGCGCGGACATCGCCAGGATCATCGGTCGCTGGTTCCGCCACTTCGGGTCGACTAGGGGGAGCCACGCGGCGGGGATTCCCCGGGATGATCCAGACGTCCGCCTCGGTTGGCTCATCATCATCGGGACGATTCCGATCGTCATCATCGGCTTTCTCGCCCAGGACACCATCAGAACGGTCTTCCGATCGTTATGGCTCATCGCGATCGTTCTCATCGTGTTCGGCATCCTCTTGGGCCTCGCCGATCGGTTGGGCAAACGTGCTCGAACACTTCAGGAGCTCACCTACCGGCACGGCATCGTGATCGGGCTCACGCAAATGCTCGCCCTGATCCCCGGTGTCTCCCGCTCCGGGGCGACTATCACGATGGGGCTCACTCTCGGCTACACGCGACCCGCCGCGGCCCGGTACGCATTCCTGCTGGCCATCCCCGCGGTCTTCGGCAGCGGACTGTACGAGCTCGTGCACAGTCTGGGCCAGCCGCGCGGGGTCTTCGGTTACCCGGAAACCCTGGTGGCGACGCTCGTCGCGTTCGGGGTGGGCTACGCGGTGATCGCATTCCTGATGCGTTATATCGAGACTCGATCGTTCCTGCCGTTCGTGATCTATCGCATCCTGCTCGGGGCGACGCTCCTCGTTCTGCTGGCGTTGGGTGTCGTGCCGCCCCTCTAAAGTGCGTATCAGCGGCCGTCTTGCTCAGTCACCTCGGTGCGTCTAGTGCAGCGGCCGCCATGGCTCGTCGCCCGCCGCGCCACCGTCGGGGCGTTCCCCGCCCCGACGGAGATAGCGCTCGAACTCCTGCGCGATCGCCTCACCGCTTGCCTCCGGCGAGTCGACCGTGTCCCGCGCCTGTTCGAGCTGCTCGATGTAGGAGGCCATGTCATCGTCGTCGCCCGCAAGCGCGTTGATCCCCTTCTCCCACGCTTCGGCTTCGCTCACCAGGTCACCGCGGGGGATCTTGACGTGCACGATCTCCTCGAGCTTGTCGATGATCGCGAGAGTGGCCTTGGGGGAGGGTGCATTGTGCACGTAATGCGGCACGGATGCCCAGATCGACATGGTCGGAATCCCGGCTTTCTCGGCGGCATCCCCGAGCACCGAAAGGATGCCGACCGGCCCCTCGTAGCCGCTGCGATCCAATGCGAGCTCGGTTCGCACGGCGGCGTTCTCACTACTGGTGAACACTGTGATGGGCCGTGAATGCGGAACGTCGGCCAACATCGCCCCGAGGAAGACGATCGAGCCGATGCGGTTGGCCTCGAGCACGTCGAGCACTTCGCGCGTGAACGTTTTCCAGCCGCGGGATGGTTCGGTGCCCAGTAATAAGTAGACGTTCGACTCGTTTCCGTCGCTTCCGTCGCTTGCGTCGCTTGCGTGAGCGTCACTTTCGTGCCGGGGTGGCCTCAGATCCGTGTTGGGCTGAGTGGGGCCGTAGATGGTCACTCCCGGCCAGATCAACTGCCGATTGCCGTCGTCGTCGCTCGCGACAGATGGACGGTTGAACTGGTAGTCGAAGTAGTCCTCGGGATCGACCTCGGCGATGGGGTAGAGCTCGAGTAGATCCTTCAGGGTACGGATCGCGCCGCTCGCGGCCTCCCCGGCATCGTTCCATCCCTCGAAGGCGACGACGAGAAGTCGACCGCTTGCGAACTGGTGTGGCACGGGGCTCCTGCGATGAGTCGGGTGCCCGTCGGTTGAGGGGCTCAGATAAGGATAGAACTACGATGGAGCGTTGTGACCGAATCCATGCCCGCGGCCGTGCTGTGGGATATGGATGGGACCCTCGTCGACACGGAGCCCTACTGGATAGCAGCTGGCACCGAGCTCGTGCTCGAACACGGTGGCGAGTGGTCGCATGAGGATGCACTGGCGGTCGTCGGTGCTGGACTGGGATGGTCCGCACGACGGATGCAGCGGCGGGGGGTGCCGCTGTCCGAGGACGAGATCGTCGAGCAGCTCACCGATCGCGTTTGGGACCGAATCGCCGAGTTCGGGATTCCGTTCCGGCCGGGAGCGATCGAACTCCTGATGGAACTTCGCGACGCCGACATCCCCACTGCTCTCGTCACCATGTCGCTGCGCAGGATGGCCCTGTACGTGGCCGATCGAATGGGGTTTTCGGGGTTCGATGTGGTGGTCGGCGGTGACGATGTCGCACACAGCAAACCGCACCCAGAGCCGTATCTTCGGGCGGCATCGCTGCTCGCCGTGAATCCGTTCGACTGCGTGGCGATCGAAGACTCCCTGCCCGGTGTGCAATCGGCGTCCGCGGCCGGCTGCTATGTCATCGGCGTTCCTCTCATGGTTCCACTCGACGACGCGCCAGCCGACATCATGTGGCCCACGCTTGCCGGTAAATCCACTGCTGACCTGGTGGCAGCGCTAGCAGCCGGTCACGGTGCGCACCGGGCTGGCACCGCACGGGCGATGGGATAGGAGGCGTGGGCGCCACACTCTCACGCGACACCGGCCCGCTCCGAGCGGGCGACCGAGTTCAACTCACCGGCCCGAAGGGTCGGCTCAATACCGTGACCCTGGAGGCGGGCGGTGAGTTCCATACTCACCGCGGGGTGCTAGAACACGACCGGGTGATCGGCCAGCCTGACGCCTCGCTCGTGGAGGCGAGCAACGGCGTTCGGTATCTTGCCCTCCGGCCTACTCTGGCCGATTTCGTGATGTCGATGCCGCGGGGAGCCGCCATCGTTTATCCGAAGGATGCCGCGCAGCTCATCGGGCAGGCCGACATTTTTCCCGGAGCTGTCGTGGTGGAAGCCGGCGTCGGGTCAGGCGCACTGTCGCTCTGGTTGCTCCGGGCGATCGGACCGAGCGGAACGCTCCACTCCTTCGAGCGCAGGGCCGAGTTCGCGGAGATCGCCCAGTCGAACGCCGTCACCTTCCTCGGAGGCGAGCCGGAGAACTGGAGCGTCACGGTCGGTGATCTGCAGGAATTGCTTGGGGAATGGTGCACGCCCGGATCAGTCGATCGAGTCGTGCTGGACATGCTGGCGCCGTGGGAGTGCGTCGACGCTGTCGCCCTGGCGCTTTCGCCGGGCGCCATCGTGGTGTGCTACATCGCCACCGTGACCCAGCTGTCCCGTTTCGCCGAAGCTCTGCGCTCCACGGGGCAGTTCACCGAACCGCTGTCGACGGAAACCCTGGTGCGGGGTTGGCATGTGGAGGGATTGGCCGTGCGCCCCGATCACCGCATGGTGGCCCATACCGGTTTCTTGCTCACCGCGCGGCGACTTGCACCCGACACGGTGCTTCCCGCCCCTCAGCGGCGCGCCTCGAAGACAGACTTCACCGACGAGGACGTCGAGGCCTGGACTCCGGGCGCGGTTGGCGACCGCCAGTCCAGCGACAAACGCCTCCGGAGAACGGCGCGGCAGGCCCAGTCGCAGGCGGATGCCGCGGCATCCCGTGAGTCTGTGGGCGTCGACGCCCCCTCGGATGCCACTGTCTCGACGGCCGGTAGAGTGAGTGGCGCCAGCGGCGGGGATCGAAAACGGGATGGGATGGCGTGAGCAGACTTATCGGTGCCGTGGCCTCGTGCGCCTTGGTCATATCGCTGGCGGCATGCGCTAGTGCGCCCGCGGTGTGCGTACCGTCATTCCCGGCTGGTGAAGGTGCTCGCTTGGTAACCGCGAGCGGGGCCATCGGTTCCGACCCCAAAGCAGACTTTCCCACCCCGTTGGTCGTCGATGCCACTCAGGCCACCACGGTTGAAGCGGGCAAGGGCGCACAGGTGCAGCCGGGTGACACCGCGGTCATTCAGGTCACCCTGTACAACGCAAAATCGGGCGGGCGGATCATCTCTACCGACTACACCGGCGCTGGCCTCATCCTGGGGGCTAACCCCGGGGAGCCCGCTTTCGGAAAAGTAGCGCAATGCGCCACTTCGGGTTCCCGCACCGCCGCTGTTGGTTCCGCGGGAGCACTGCTGGGTCAAGCCGCGATCGATCAGAACAAGCTTCCGGTCAAACCGACCGACACCGTCGTAATGGTGGTGGACGTGCTCGAGCGTTTTCTCGGTCGCGCAAATGGGTCCGCACAGGTTCCGCAATCCTCCCTGCCGTCGATAGTGCTCGCGCCGGACGGGCGTCCCGGTTTCGTCATCCCGAAATCCGCACCCCCAACCGAGCTCCAAGTCGCTGTGCTCCAAGCGGGCGAGGGTGCAGAGGTGAAAAAGGGCGACACCGTCGTGCTGCACTACACGGGCGTGCTCTGGGATAGCCGAAAGGTGTTCGACTCGACCTGGGAGCGGAACGCCCCCGCCCTATTGCTCGCCGAGAGCCTCGTCGACAACCCGAAGGGCTTGGTCCCGGGCTTCGCTACCGCGCTGATCGGCCAGCGGGTCGGCTCTCAGGTTCTCGCGGTCATTCCCCCGGCAGTCGGGTACCCGACCGGGTCAGCGCCGACCACAGTACCGGACGGTTCCACGATGGTGTTCGTTTTCGATGTCCTCGGCATCGCGGCACAAAAGTAGGCATCGTGGCATCGGGGAACGCTTCGACTCGCACCCCCGTCGAAGAGCGCCTGTTCAGCCTGGTGCTGGCCCTGCTCGCTACAGATGGTGGGCTGACCAAAGCGGAGATCCTCTCGACAGTTCAGGGCTACCGGCAGAGGTATCAGCACTCCGGCGACAACGCCAACCTCGAGCGGCAGTTCGAGCGCGATAAGGATGATATTCGCGAGTTGGGGATCCCGTTGGAGACCGCCGACGACCCGGGAGATACGGGCAACAACCAGACGCTGCGCTATCGGATCCCGCGAGGTGCCTACGATTTGCCCTCCGACATCCGGTTCTCCTCCGAGGAGATCACGCTGCTCAATCTCGCGGGGATGGTGTGGCGAGAAGGTTCCCTATCGGCCCAGTCCCGGCGGGCGATTCTCAAGTTGCGGTCGCTCGGCGTCGTCAGCACCGAACCGCTGCTCGGCTACGCGCCGCGGGTGCGGGTGCGGGATGCCTCGTTCGAGCCTCTCAGCACCGCTCTCGAAAAACGTCAGGTAGTCAGGTTCGCCTACCTCAAACCGGGGCAGGAGCGGGCGACGATCCGCACTGTCGCACCACTGGCACTCGTTCAACACCAGGGCCGATGGCACCTGTTCGCGGCGGAGGTGGCAACCGGGGCGGAGAAAACCTTCTTGCTTCGCCGGATCGTCAGTGCGATCACCACCGCGCCAGACCCATACCCGGTGTCGCAGGATGGTCAAGCTGGCCGTGCCATGCAGGGCCTTGAGAACGTGTGGGCATCCCACGTCGCGAGGGTGGAGGCCGCGGCCGACAGCGACGCGTCGTCACGACTATCGAAAAGGCGAGACACGGTGCTCGAACCGTCGGGAGTCCTGAGTCTGCACTACTCGGACGAAGCGATCTTCGCGGACGAGTTGGCCGCGTTCGGACCGGAGGTGCGCGTTCTCGAACCTGAAACCCTTATTCAAGCGGTCACCTCTCGCCTGCGTCGAATAGCGACCGACCATGGCTGACCGGGCGGAACCACAACGCGCTCCAGACAAACTCGCCTTCTTACTCGCTCTCGTTCCCTACCTGATGGATCACGACCGAGTGAGCGTCGAGAAGACGGCACAGCATTTCGGGATGGCGGTGCAGCAGATTCGAGATGCGGTATCCCTCATCGGCGTCTCGGGGATACCGGGGGAGACCGCCACCTACCAGCATGGTGATCTGTTCGACATCGATTGGGACGCGTTCGAGGAACGGGACGAAATCGTACTGACGAACCGCGTCGCGATCGACGATTCGCCGCGATTCTCCGCCAGGGAGGCCGCAGCCCTCATCGCCGGTTTGCAATACCTCTCGGCGCTGCCCGAGCACGCCGATCGCGACGCGGTGGCATCCCTCATGACCAAGCTGTCGCGAGGCGCCTCATCGGAGCCGAGCCAGGTCGCCGTCGAAGCCAGGGATAGCGACGACACGCTGCGCCTGGCCAGGGCCTCTGTGCAAACCGGTCGCCAATTGGAGTTCGATTACGTTAACGGCCAAGGTCGCTCGGAGCGTCGTCGGATCGACCCGCTGCGCGTGGAGTCCGTCGATGCGGATTGGTATCTGCGAGGCTGGTGCCACCTGAGAGGCGCTGTGCGCACCTTCCGCCTCGACCGCATCACCGCCCCCGTGCTGACGTCCGCTGCGATCACACACGGCTCCGCTGACCTGACCCTGCCCGACGCTCTGTTCGAGACATCCGATGACGACTTGATCGTGACCGTGGACATCGCCCCGGGTGCGTTCACGCTGATCGCTGACTATCTCCCGGATGGAGTGCGGATGGCCGAGCACGGGGATGTGCTGCGCACCACGGTGCGCGTCTCGCATTACGACGGTTTGAAGCGACTGGTGGCGGGCCTGCCCGGGCTTGCCACGGTGATCGGCCCGCCCGAAGCGCGCGTCGCGGTGGCGCAATGGGCTCTGGCGGCGCTCGCACGGTACGAGTCGTGATTGCCTGGTACGAGTCGTGATTGCCTGGTGGGCGTGGGTTCTTCTGTGGATCGGGCTCGCTGTCGTGCTGGCGAGTGTTCTCGGGACGGCCGGCTGGCAACTCTTCCGCAAAGCGCTGCGAATTCTCGAGGACGCAGCGGCGCTGACGTCTTTAGGTGAAACGCGCCGGGAGGATGTGCCCGAGCGTGCCTCGCCCTCGCGGGCCATCCTGACCCCACCGGCGGCGATCCGGGAGCGAGAGCAGGCGCGAAGAGCGGGCCGAGCGGCCGATCGTCGTCGCACGCATGAGCAACGGATGCTCCGAGGCCGAAAACTCCTGGCGGTCGATGCCGCGCGAACCTCGTGGCCACCCGATTGGTACCGGTAGTATGAGCCTCATCGTTGGAAGGATGGTCCTATGTTCGGGAACCTGACTGGATGGCACATCGTCATCATCCTGGTCGTCGTCGTTTTGCTGTTCGGAGCACCGAAGCTCCCCGGCCTTGCTCGAAGCGTCGGTCAGTCGATGCGTATCTTCCGCAGTGAAGTGCGGACCATGAAAGACGAGACCAAGAACGTCCCGGAAGGCCCGGTCGATGAGTCGGGCGAAGAGCCAGTCGACGCAGCGGAGAAGAGCACGGAAAAGAGCGCCGCAAGCGCTCGTAGCACCACGAAGCCGAAAACCTGATGTCCGTGGCCACCCGCCCTGCGCGGTGGCGCACGAAGGGTGACGAGCGGATGACGCTTGGCGACCACCTGCGCGAGTTGCGCAAGCGCTTGGTTATTTCGGCTGTCGCGATCCTCGTGGGGGCGGTGGCCGGGTTCTTCCTCGCACCGATGGTCATCACCGCGTTACGGGTTCCCATCAACCAGATCGCCCTCGATCGCAACGCCACCATCGTCTACACGACGGTCACCGGTGCGTTCGATCTGCGGATCGCGATCGCCGTAACGATCGCGATCATCATGGCGAGCCCCATCTGGCTGTTCCAGATCTTCGCATTCATGGTGCCCGGCCTCACCGGCCGGGAGAAGCGCTACACATTCGGGTTCTTCTTCACCGCGGTGCCGCTGTTCTTCGCCGGCGCGGCGTCAGGATGGTTCCTGTTCCCGCATATGGTGCAGTTGCTGACCTCATTCTCCGCCCCCGAGGAGGCGACGTACCTCGATGCACGCACCTACTACGACTTCGTCATCAAGCTGGTTCTCGCGATCGGGGTGGCATACGTTCTCCCCGTGTTCCTCGTGTTGTTGAATTTCGTCGGCGTACTGTCGGCCGCGAGCATCATCCGGGGGTGGCGGGTCGCCATTCTGCTCATCATCGTCTTCACGGCGATCGCTACTCCGGCCGCGGATGTGGTCTCCATGTTCCTGCTCGCGATCCCGATGATCGTGTTGTATTTCGCCGCCTGGGCGATCGCTACGCTCCATGATCGACGGGTCGCCAGGTCCATCGAGGAGCTCGATCGCTCAGTCGAAACGGTCTGAGGCTGGCCTCAACCTCGATTGCACACAAACCCGGCCCCCGCGTCTGCGATCGACGCCCTCGAATAGGCTGGGACGGGTGACCGGTCAACTCTCGCCAGCCGAGCGGTTCGCAGCCTCTCGTCGGCGTTCTGGGTCTCCGATCCTCGAAGAATTTCGGTCCCGTCAGAGATTCGAGCTCGATCCATTCCAACTCGCCGCTTGCGAGGTGGTGGAGCAGGGTAAAAGCGTTCTGGTGGCTGCGCCCACGGGCGCGGGCAAGACGATCATCGCGGAATTCGCGATTTTCCGTGCGATGCGCCAGCCCGCGGACAAGGTTTTCTACACGGCGCCGCTCAAGGCGCTGAGCAATCAGAAGTTCCAGGAATTACAGACCGAGTACGGCATCGAATCTGTTGGTCTTCTCACGGGTGACACGAACATCAATTCGCAGGCTCGAATTGTCGTTATGACGACGGAGGTGCTCCGCAACATGCTTTACGCGGACTCCGCGCTGCTCACTCACCTGTCGTGCGTAGTGATGGACGAGGTGCACTTTCTGGCCGATCGCTTCCGCGGCGCGGTGTGGGAGGAGGTCATCCTCCACCTTCCACCGGAAGTCACCATGGTGTCGTTGAGCGCCACCGTATCCAATGCCGAGGAGTTCGGGGATTGGCTGCACGCGGTGCGCGGTGGCACCGAGGTGATCGTGTCGGAGGAACGTCCGGTGCCCCTGGATCAGCACATCCTCATGCGGGGCAAGCTGATGGACCTCTTCGACGGTGGCCCCGCAACCCATCGAGTCAACCCCGAGTTGATCCAAATGGCGCGGTACGGTGGCCGCACCATCCAGTCGAAGCAGATGAGGGATGCCGGGCGTCACCATTCCCGCGGGGGCCGTCCCGAAGTGCAACGAGTCGAGAAAGCCGACGTCGTCCGCCTGCTCGATTCGCGCACCCTGCTGCCAGCGATATTCTTCATTTTCAGTCGAATCGGATGCGATCAGGCCGTGACGCGTGTGCTTCGCGCGGGCATCCGTCTGACGACAGTGCAGGAACGCGATGAAATCCGCTCGATCGTCGAGGAGCGGTGTCGCACCTTGCTCGACGAGGATCTCGCTGTTCTCGGCTACTGGGACTGGCTGAGCGGACTCGAACGGGGCGTGGCGGCGCATCACGCTGGACTACTGCCAGCGTTCAAAGAAGTGGTCGAGGAGTTGTTCCAGCGCAAACTGGTGAAAGTGGTCTTCGCCACCGAGACCCTAGCGCTCGGCATCAACATGCCCGCGCGCACGGTCGTACTCGAGAAGCTCGAGAAGTTCAACGGCGAGGCGCGGGTGCCGATCACCCCGGGGGAGTACACCCAGTTGACCGGCCGAGCGGGACGGCGGGGCATTGACGTCGAGGGACACAGCGTCATTCAGTGGGTGGACGGCCTCGACCCACAGGCCGTCGCATCCCTCGCGTCGCGGCGAACCTACCCACTGAACTCCAGTTTCCGCCCGACGTACAATATGGCGGTCAATCTCATCGAGCAGTTCGGTCGGGATCGCACGCGCGAGATCCTCGAATCCAGTTTCGCCCAGTTTCAAGCGGATCGCGCGGTGGTGGACTTGGCGCGCAAAGTGCGCTCGCAGCAGCAATCCCTCGACGGCTTCGCCACCTCGATGACCTGTCATCTCGGTGATTTCGGGGACTACTTCGGCATCCGTCGAGAGCTGACGGACCTGGAGCGCAAGACGCAGGCGCCAGGGGACGGAGGCGGGCGCGGTGATCGGGATCGCCGACAGCGTCAGATCGGCGAGCTCCGGCGTCGGCTCAAGCAGCACCCATGCCACGCCTGCCCGGATCGTGAGGCACACGCCCGCTGGGCCGAAAGATGGTTCACCCTCAAGCGCGAGACCGACCATCTGGCATCCCAGATCCGCAGTCGAACGGGCGCGGTGGCAAAGATCTTCGACCGCGTCACCGAGGTGCTCGGCCAATTGGGCTACCTGGCGACGGCACCGTCTGGTGAACTGACGCTGAACGCCCACGGTCGGATGCTGCGGCGCATCTACGGGGAACGTGACCTGCTCGTCGCCGAATCCCTTCGCCGGGGATTCTGGCGTGAACTGGATGGGCCGACGCTTGCGGCCATGGCGACAACGCTGGTCTACGAGCCGCGCCGGGAAGAGGGTCAAGTGGGGGACCGGCGCCTGCCGCGCGGTGCCTTTCGGGATGCCTTCGAGCGCACCTCCAGCCTGTGGAGCGAGCTGGAGGATATCGAGCACGCTCATCATCTTCCCGGCACCCAGCCGCTGTCGGCCGGCCTCGCGTTGGCGATGTTCCGATGGTCGAGCGGAACGGGTCTCAACGCGGTGCTGCAGGAGGCGGACATGGCCGCCGGTGACTTCGTGCGGTGGACCAAGCAGACGATCGACCTCCTCGACCAGTTGTCCGTCGTTGCGGACGCAGATGTGGGGCGCACCGCCCGCGCGTCTCTCGACTCCATACGCCGAGGAATCGTGGCGTATTCGAGCGTTGCCTGACCCCAATGCAGCTTTCCGTGATGTGGGCTTGCCTACACTCATGAGGTGATCGCCGTGCCCGCCTCAACGCGCGCGATCGTGCCGCAGTGGGCAGCGATCGTGCTCGCCGTTGCTGCCGGTCCTGTTCTCGACGCCGGTTTCGCGGACCGTGGGATCTGGCCGCTCACCGTCCTCGGGATCGCGGTGATCCTCGTCAGCCTGATCGGCCGAACCGTGTTCGGCGCGCTGATCGTCGGATTCGTCGCGGGGTGCTCGTTCTATCTCACGCACATCTCGTGGGTCTCGCTTTTTCTGGGCGCGTTGCCGATGTGGGCACTCACGGTCTTGGAATCGCTGTTTTTCGCCGTCGGTGCTCTTGCGATCACCCTCGCCTACCGATGGATACCTCGGGCTTGGCCCGGAACCGCGGGGCGCCTTCTGCTCCTCCCCGCCGTCGTGGCGGGTTTGTGGACCGCCCGCGAAGCGTGGGCAAGTGTCTGGCCCTACGGCGGTTTCGCTTGGGGGCGGGTCGGCATTTCGCAGGTCGACGGGCCGCTACGCCAGCTCTTCTCCTGGATCGGGATATCCGGGGTGAGCTTTGTGACCGTATTGCTGGTCGCAATCGGAATCGAGTGCGTACGCGCACGCATTGCTCCGCATGCAGGCTTCGACTCACCCGCTGTCCGTGGGGCCCCCATCCCCGATGGACTGCAACGAGCCGCCCTCGTTGCCCTCGTCGCGTCCCTCGTACTGCTCATTCCCGCATGGCCCGTTCCCATTGACGGCGTCATGCGGGTGGCCGTCGTCCAGGGCAACGGAAAGGCGGGATACTTCGATACGAGAAATGAGGGGGACTTGCTTCGAGCGCAAGTGGATGCCACGGCCCCCCTCTTCGGTCAGACTGTCGATGTGGTGCTATGGCCAGAAGGTTCGACTGATCGCAGTCCGCTCACCGATCCGTACACCGCGACTGTCTTCGACTCCGTGTCGCGGCAGCTTCATGCTCCACTTGTCGGATGGGCGATCACGGAGCGCCTCGGGCAGACGTACAACACGGAATTGCTGTGGAAGCCCGACGAGGGTGTTGTCGACTACTACGACAAGAAGCATCCGGTGCCGTTCGGCGAGTACGTTCCCGATCGCAGCTTCTGGGAGCCGTTCGCTCCCGACCTGATCGGCCTGATCGGGCGAGAGTACACACCGGGCTCCACCGACATGGTGTTCGACGTGAACGGTACGACGGTCGGTGTCAACATCTGCTTCGACATCGTCGACGACCAATTGCTTCGCGAATCGGCGCAAGAGGGCGCTCGGGTGATTTTCGCCTCGTCCAACAACGCCGATTTCGGCCGCACCGATGAAAGTGCTCAGCAACTGGCGATTGCCCGTATTCGGGCCATGGAGTTGGGGCGCAGCGTCGTCAACGTCTCGACGGTGGGACTCACTGCCGTCATCGCGTCGAATGGTTTTGTCACCCGCCAGTTACCGTGGTTTGAAGCCGGCTCGCTCGTCGAGGATGTGCCGCTCAGTTCCGTCGTGACTCCGTACACCGTGCTCGGTCGACAATTCGAGTGGCTGGTCTCGGGCTTAGCGCTGGCCGCTCTCGCGATCGCCGCCCTGACTCTTCCACCCCGACGAAAGGATGCCTGATGGCCGACACTCTGGTGATCGTTCCCACGTATGACGAGATAGAGAGCCTTGCCGGGATGATCGAGCGAATCCGCCGTGCCGTTCCCGATGCGGACTTACTCGTGGTGGACGACGCGAGCCCGGATGGTACGGGCGACCTCGCGGACCGCATTGCAGCAAAGGACTCCCACGTGAGAGTTCTTCACCGCGCCGGCAAGGACGGACTCGGGCGAGCATATCTCGCCGGTTTCGAAGTCGCGATCGACGGGGAGTACACGTACGCGATCGAAATCGACGCCGACGGCTCGCACGATCCGGCGGAATTGCCGGCAATGCTGCAGATCGCGGCCGATGGCGCGGACCTCGTAATTGGTTCACGGTGGATACCGGGTGGGGCTGTCCGCAACTGGCCGCGGTCTCGGCAGTTCATCTCACGAGCGGGGAACACCTACGCCAGGTTCGCTCTTCGCTCCAATATCCGCGACATCACCGCTGGGTTCCGTGTATTCCGGGTAAGCGCCCTGCGATCGGCCGCCGTAGCCGATGTGGCGTCAGACGGTTATTGCTTCCAAGTCGAGGTCGCGTGGCGCCTGGAAAAAAGTGGCCATCGCGTAGCCGAGCATCCCATCATCTTCGTCGAACGCGAATTGGGACGATCGAAGATGCACACGGGAATCGTCGTCGAAGCCCTACTGCGAGTGACCGGATGGGGCATCACGTCGGCATTTCGGCCAACGACCGATACCCGGGCATCGGTGAACTAGAAGGGATTAAGCGGACTTCTTCTGGCCTTTTCTAGATCGGAGAAAATCGAGACGCTCCTGAAGCAACTCTTCCAACTCCGGCCGGGTCCGACGTTCGAGGAGCATGTCCCAGTGACTCCGGGGAACTTTCACGTCGGAAGCATCCAGCACCACGAGTTCCCCATCGCTAGTCAGCAGGATGCCTTCACGGCCGCTTTTCGGTGATTCCCACTGCTGCGGAACTTCGGCATCGGCAGCAAACATGACGTCGAACTCGGTACCGTCTTTCGCGCGGTAGGTACTCCTCTTACGCGGAGAGAACTCGACACCCTCTTCGCTCTGCAGGCTCTGGGTGCCCAATCTCATTCCGCGCAAACTTCGGTCCGCCATCGTGCAGCCCCTTTCATAATGTCGATTTCCTGTATAAACCCACAAGCTGGACGTAACCTTCCAAGCACGCCGTGCTCACAGCGTGTTTTCAGAAAACACGGGGCGAAGACACAGCATTCTTCACTCAAGAACGCACCGGGTCAGGCGTCCGCCATTCCGGCGACGACGGTCAAGGCGAGATCGGCTCGATCGGTCACGATCCCGTCCACGCCTAACTCGAATAACTCTCGGATTCGCACTGGGTCGTTGACCGTCCAGATGTGTACTTCGACACCCGCAGAGTGCAGGTGACGGAGCATCCGGGCGGAGGCCACTCGAATTCCCAGAGCTCGCTCCGGCACTTGAACGGCTACCAGATCTCGAAGGAACCAGTGCGACAGCGGTGTCGCACCGATCCTGCCCGCCAGAAGCGCGCCAGCGAATCGCCCCGCAGACGCCGACGAAGCGACACCGGGTAAGCGGGCAATTGTCGCCGCGCGGCGGGATTCGCTGAAGGATGTGACCAGCACGCGCTCGACAGCGCCAGCGTGGAGGATCGCGTCCGCTGCGGGCGACACGGCCGCCGCATCTTTGATGTCGATATTGAATCGCAATTCAGGGAACGCCGCGAGTGCGTCGGCGAGGGAGGAGAAGCCCTGCCCGCGGCCGAGATCGATACGTCCCAGTTCGGCAAGGCTCAGGTCGCGGATGCGCTCGGGTCGGCCCGCTACGCGAGTCAAGTCGGGGTCGTGCGCGATAACCGCGACCCCGTCGGAGGTGCCGTGCACGTCCGTCTCCACGTAGCTGCACCCGGCATCCACCGCAGCACGGAATGCGCCGAGGGTGTTCTCCGGAAAGTGAGTGGCGAGCCCGCGGTGGGCGAAAACCCTCGGCGCGGGAGCGCTCAAATACGGCGACGGGTCGATCACCACGGTGAGATCGCCTCGTCAGCCGTCAATCATGCGGGGGAGTGGAGCCGCGATGTGCCGGTGCGTCGAGAAACCCCGCGCTGATAGCTTTCAGGGCCTCGGTCAGCTCAGACGGGATGATCCACAGTTTGCTGGCCTCGCCCTCGGCGATCTTGGGAAGGGTCTGCAAGTACTGGTACGCCAGCAGCGGAGCATCCGGGTTGCCTGCGTGAATCGCTCCGAACACGATCGTGATCGCTTCCGCTTCGCCCTGGGCTCGAAGAACCTGCGCTTTCGCGTCTCCCTCTGCCGAAAGAATTGCCGCTTGGCGGGCGCCCTCTGCCGTGAGAATCGCGGATTGCTTGGTACCCTCCGCCATCAGGATGATCGCACGCCGATCGCGTTCGGCACGCATCTGCTTCTCCATCGAGTCCTGAATTGACAGCGGTGGGTCGATGGCCTTCAGTTCGACGCGACCTACTCGGATACCCCACTTGCCGGTGGCCTCATCGAGCACGACCCGCAACTGCCCGTTGATGTTGTCCCGGCTGGTAAGCGCTTCTTCCAGATTCAATCCACCGACGACGTTACGCAGAGTGGTGGTGGTCAACTGCTCGACGGCTCCGAGATAATTGGCGATCTCATAGGTAGCGGCCCGGGCATCCGTCACCTGGAAGTAGACGACCGTGTCTATGGAGACCACCAGGTTGTCCTCCGTGATGACCGGCTGAGGAGGAAAGGAAACAACCTGCTCCCTGAGGTCGATCAGCGGCCGCACCCGATCGATGAAAGGGACGAGGATATTCAGGCCGGGCAGGAGCGTTTTGTGGTATTTACCGAGGCGCTCAACGACCCCGGCCGTGGCCTGCGGGATGATCCGAACCGAGCGAAAAAGCAGGACCAGCACGAAGATCACCACGATGATGATGACCAAGATCAAGGCGATCTGTCCGACGATCTGGGCGATGTTCACGATGTGCTCCGTTCCGTTGGCACGACGACTGCCGTGGCTCCTTCTATTGCCGTGACGGTTACCCGTTCACCTTCGACGAGTGGGCCGACCGGGTTTGAGGATCTCGCCGTCCACGTTTCACCGTTGGCCAGCTTCACGTGGCTCGCATTGCCCGAGAAATCGTTGGTGACGACGCCCGACAGGCCGAGCAGTGCATCGACGTTGCTACGGGCCGGGTCACCGCCGTGGCGCAGCGCAGCCAAGATTCGGGGACGTAAGGCGAGTAAAAGCAACAGAGAGACGAACGCCGCGACGAGAACCTGCAGCCACCAGGGGAACCCGATAAGTCCGGAGAGGAGGGCGGCCAGACATCCCACGGCCACCATCATGAAGGTGAACTGCAGGGTGAGCAACTCGACAATGCCGAAGACCAAGATCAGCCCGAGCCAGACCGCCCACGCGAAACCCGGGTCGAAGACCATGTGCGGCACCTCCCTGGCGGCGGCTGTTCCCCCGAAACTATCACCTCGACCTAGTTGGTAGGGTCGGGAGCTGTGAGCATCTCGACCGTGTCCGACAACGCGCCCGCGCTGGGAAATCTCGATGGGAAGCGTGCTCTGATCACCGGATCCTCTCGAGGAATCGGAGCAGATACGGCCATCCTGCTTGCCGCCGCGGGGAGCCGCGTAGTGATCAATTACCGCAACAAGGAAGCGCGGGCGGTCAAGCTGGTAGCCCAGTTGGAGGCGTCCGGAGCCGAGGCGATCGCGGTCGGCGCGGACTTGACCGATGCCGCCTCGGTCGCGGGCATGCTGAAAACGGTGACCGAGCGCTTCGGGGGTCTCGACATCCTGGTGCTGAATGCGTCGGGCGGCATGGAGAGCGGAATGGACGCCGGGTACGCCATGGCGCTCAACCGTGATGCGCAGGTCGCGATGCTGCGAGCGACGCTTCCGCTGCTCGGCCGGGGCTCGCGGGTCGTCTTCGTCACGAGCCACCAAGCACATTTCATCCGATCGAGCCAGACGATGCCCGAGTACCTTCCGGTAGCGCTGAGTAAGCGGGCGGGCGAGGATGCGCTCCGTGAACTGATTCCCGAACTAGAGGATCATGGGATCGGGTTCGTCGTGGTGTCCGGTGACATGATCGAGGGAACCATCACCGCCACGCTCCTCCAACGAGCGAACCCCGGAGCCATTGAAGCCCGGAAGCACGCTGCTGGGCGCCTGTACAACGTGGGGGAGTTCGCGGCCGAGGTGGCGTTGGCCGTCACCGAGCCCATTCCCGACGATCACACCCGCTACGTCGGGGATGTCTCAGAATTCGTTGCAAACCAAAACTGACGGAGAAGAAACATGCCCAGGCCACTGAAGGAATACTCGGTAGCTGACCTCGAACCGCTAGCGAACCTCAGTTTCGTCGGCTTCACAACCGATGATGCCGTGGACCTCGGGCTCGTGGCGGTGCAGGTGATCAAGGAGTGGGACCTGAGTCTCGCCGTGGACATAGTGCTGCACGGTGACTTGGTTTTCCGAGCCAAGCTCGGGGTAACCGGTGCTCAGAACAATCACTGGCTCGAGGGCAAGGCCGCCGTGGCTGTCGAATTCGGCGAGCCGTCCATGTTGGTCAAGGCTCGACACCGCGAGGCCGGCACATCTTTCACCGACCGCGACTTGGATCACGAGCTGATGAAGGCCCATGGCGGTTCGCTTCCCTTGCGGGTCGATGGTCACGTGGTCGGCACCATCACCATGTCCGGCGAACCGGACGCGACGGATCATGAAGCCGTGGTGGAGGCGCTGCAGCGGTACCTGGCTTCTCGGACCGACGTTTAGCGAGATGCCGACCACTCGCCGCACAGCGCGCATCCTCGTGTTGGACGAGGCCGATCGCATTTTGCTCTTTCTGACTCACTGGGATCGACGCATCGCTCCACCGCGTTGGCTCACCCCGGGCGGCGGAGTCGATGAGGGGGAGTCGACTCACGATGCGGCGATACGCGAACTCTTTGAGGAGACGGGCCAATGGGTGCGCGATCTCGGTGAGCCCGTGTGGCGTCAAGTCCTGCCGTTGCCTACCGGACACAGCTTCGATCAGACAGATGCAACGTATTACTTGTGGCGCACGACATGTTTCGCGCCCTCCAACGCGAATTGGATGCCCGATGAGTTCGACGACATCCTGGACACGCGCTGGTTCACACCGGCGGAGCTGGCGACGAGCAGCGAACATCTCGATGATGAGAATGTGCGCGAGTTGGTTCAACGTCTCGGCTCCGCAACCGGGCCATTCACGATCTGATAATGCACATTATGTCAGTCGGCAAGCCGGAATCGCCATTTTTGCTCTTACGCTCGAAATTGGTTTATCCGACCCAGTGACTCAGATTTGGGTTGACATCCCCCGGCGGCACCAAAAGAAGCAGACCCGGTAATCATGGCGAGGCTCTGCGTCGTGCGGGAGAAGGCCGACGCTGCTTATACCGCCGACCGACGCCTCAGCACGACGAGTCCAGCTCCAAGGGCGACGATCACGAGAGCAAGAATCCCGGTCGGAGCAAGTGGTGCACCGGTAGCAGCCAGGGCCGGGATGACGTGGCCGCACGCGCCGCTCAACGTCGACGCATAAAGCGACTCTCCGCTGGGGCCTGCGGTTCGCTGGTGCCAGTAAGCCGCGAAAATGCCGCGGGAGACGGACGTCTGCGCGTCGGTACGTGCGATCTGGCCGATTGCGAGAACGGCTGGTGTGGACCATGTCGCCCCCGCGTCGCAGCTCACCGACGTGCGGAAGCCCGAAGTCGGTGAGTTTCTGGTGAATTCCCCCCATGACGCGACTCGCACGTCGCCGAGAGTCGAGAATGCCGGCAGGCGGTCGAAAGCTAGGGTCGGCGACGTGGCAATGGTGACGGGAGCCGACACATCTGATGCACCGACAGTCGCTGTCGAGTAGCTGAGGATCGCGTTGTCCAGCGTCGCGTAATGCCAGAGGATTCCGACCGCGGTCGTGCTAACGGCCTTCACGGTGAAATAGCGGAGTTTATCGACCTCCGGGCTCACGCCGAACTGTTGAGCCCAGGTCGCACCGCCATCCGTGCTCGTCGCGGCGAACAGTGCGTCGCCGTTGCCGGTGCCCCGGCTCCACACGGCAACAAGTGTGCCGTCCGCGGGAGACACTCCATAGGTATAGAAGCTCTGGCCGAAGCTGCCGCTCCAGTCGGTGCCCACAATCACCTTGGGGCCCCAGGTCGCGCCGCCGTCGGTGCTGCGCTCGCTCTGGATGCTGCGCCTCCCGGTCTGGCCGTCGAACTCCTGGAAGAGCACGACGATCGCGCCGCCGCCAACGGGAACGAGGTCTGCATTGTTAGAGGAGTTCATGTTCTGCGTGATCACCTGTGGGGCGCTCCAGGTCGCGCCGCCGTCTACTGAGATGGTCGAATACTTGTCGGGTCCTTCGTTCCAGGCGATTGTGTATGCCGAGGCGCTCACAGAGGCGACCACCGGGTCATCCACATCGCTGGAAACTGCGGGGAGCGTCTGGGGCGTGCTCCAGGTGGCGCCCTTGTCGGCGCTGATAGCTACGCGGATGGTGCGCACGGCGTTCAGCGATTCCACCCACGCCGCAGCAAGCAGGCCGCTCGAGGTGACACCCACGGCGGGTCGGACCGCGTAGTCGCCGCCGCTACCCGCGAGCACCGACGGCCCCCAGGTCAGTCCCGCATCCGTGCTAGACGATGTGACGATGCCGGAGGGCGTCTCGCTCACGACTGTGATGGTGCCGTCGGGCGCGACGACAGTCGCGTTGGCGTCACCGTAGGAGTCGGTAATCTCTACTGGCGCAGACCAGGGCGCATCGGCTGCTACAGCCGGACCTGCGGAAAGCGACAACACCGCCACGAGGGCGGTGGTTACCACAAGGGCTGAGACCGAGCGGAGCGGACCTGTGTACGGCATGGTTGTGCAATCCTCGAATCGTCGTACGTGAACAGGACACGCACAGGGTGAACTTTATCGGTCGTGGAGCTGTTCGTAGCACCGAATGACATGAAGCGCTCGGCCACCCAGGCGCCGCACCCCGGAGTCACCAAACGAACCGGAGCCGACGGTCATCCGAGCGCATCCTCCACTCGCGGGTTTGTAAGAAGAGTGAGCAACTCCCCCACTCGATGATCGCTATCTAGCGGATGCCGCAACGGTAACTGTTGGTTGAGTCGGTAAACGTTTCGCCGCCCATCGCGACTCCGTTCCAGATAACCCGTTTCTTCTAGCTCGGCGATGATGCGTTGCGCCGCGCGCTCTGTGATGCCCACCAAATCCGCGACATCCCGCAACCGCACCGTGTTGTTTTCGGCCACGCAGATGAGCACGTGCGCATGGTTGGTGAGGAATGTCCAGTTCGCCATGCAGGAATTTTAGCCTCGCCACGCCGCATTGCAGGGTATGAATTGCGCGACTGTCGTTACGTGCTATATGTTTCGTGTTTTAGGGCACAGGAAAGATGGGACATGCAGGGGTGAGGCACAGCAATGACTGAAGTACCGGCAACGGTGGCATTTCTCACGGTTGCTGCCGCCGCTCCGTTCATTGCGGCATTCGTTGGGCTCATCCTGAGCAACCGAGCCTCGAGCGCGGCTCACGTGTCGGCCTCGGTGGTGGGAATCGGTTTCGCGGCGTCCGTCCTGGTCGCCGTCGGTTCAGCGCTCGGTCTCGCGGTAACGCCCAAGAGTTTCATGCTCTCCGGCGATCCGATGTCCCTTGTGCTGATCACGCTCGTACTAGGGCTCAGCGCGCTCATACAGGTGTTCTCCCTTCGCTACCTGCGCGGCGACCCGCGCCACGCGTGGTTCGTTGTCACGGCCAACCTGCTCACCGGGTTCACGGTAGCGATGGCCAGCGCGTCCACGCTGCTGTGGTTCGGTGCCGCGTGGACGTTGGCAGGAGCAAGCCTGGTGGCTCTCCTGGCGATGTACAACCGGAATCGACAGGCCCGTCACGGGATCCGGCGAGTGGCATCAGCCTTCCTGATCGGGGATGCAGCTCTGTGGTCCGCTCTCGGTTTCATCCTCATTCAGCGCGGCGACATCCCGCTGAGTCAGCTCTCAGCTGTGGGTCGTGGGCTAGAGCAGTGGCAGGTCATCACGATCGGACTTCTGCTCGCTACTGCAGCGCTTGCCCGCTCCAGCCAAATACCCTTCCAGCACTGGTTGCCGGCCACCCTGGCGGCCCCGACGCCCGTGTCAGCGCTTCTCCACGCTGGAGTCGTGAACGCCGGGGCGATCCTGATAATCCGCTTCAGCCCCATCATGCTTCCTGCGGGCCCAACCATGTCTCTGCTCGCCCTGGCTGGCGGGGCCACCCTCGTGTTCGGTGCGGCCGTGGGAATGACGCGACCGGATGTGAAGGGTGCGCTGGTCTACTCCACGATCGCTCAGATGGGGTTCATGATCATGGCGTGCGGGGTCGGGGCGTTCGCCGCCGCACTAGTGCACCTCGTTGCACACAGTCTCTACAAGTCAGCGCTCTTCCTCGGCGCCGGAAGCCTCGCAGCCGACCGAGCCGCCCAGCGATCCCGTCCCAGGGCCGACCCACTCCCCCGCACCAAGCGGGTTGGCGCCATCGTCACAGCATCAGTCGTTCCCGCGACGGCGATCGTCGTCGCCCGCCTCACGGTGTACCCGAGTGCATCTGCGGCGAGCACAGCGTTGCTCGTATTCGTGGCAGCAACGGGTACGACCGTGCTGGCCGCCTTCCTGCTCCATCGGTTCACGGCAGTGACGGTTGTCGTCTCGGTCCTCGGTACAGCCGGGGCATCGTTCCTCTACGTCTGGCTCGTGGATGCGACAACCACCATCCTGGGCCCCACTCTCGTCGCGAGTGAGCCCGCGGCATCCCCGTGGTGGTTGCTGCCGCCCACGCTCGCTCTGGTGTTGGTGCTGCTGTTGCGCCGGAACGGAGCTTGGACCGCATTTGTCAGCGATCGGGTTTATGTTCGGGCGCTCGGAACGGGAACGATCGCCCGATCGAACGGCCCATGGCTGAAGCTACGACCGGTACGCGCAGCGCGTCGGGTAGCCGGGGAGATACTGGCATGAGCAACGAGACCTCATCGGCAGGGATGGTGAGAGCGAAGGTCACTCGGGCAGCAGACCATGTGGTTCCCACGTGGCCGATCGCATCCTTCATCGCGGTCAACCCCATGCGCTCCATGGAGAAAGGGCAGTTCGGCGAAGACCGACACGCTACCGCGCCATCGGCAGGGATCGCTTACACCCGTAACCGGACCGCCTACCAGCGTGATTTCGCCTCAGGGCGGATCACGTCGGACGACCTGCGCGCAGCGATTTCGGAGCGGGTTCCCGAATTGCGTTCCCACTACCGCGACACCCCCTTCGACGAGGCCTTCTACCTCGACCTGTTGGTGGCCGACGTTCTCGAATCGAACGATGCCCGCCCGGTCGCCCGCCCGCGCGACACGGCCGACCTCGATCTCGTCAACACCATCACCAGCGGCTGGCTGGCGGCGTTTCTCACCACCGACGAGACGGTCTGGCAGATGCCCCACCGGGAACTTGGCTTCTACGGGTCGTGGCGCACGCTCGCGCGACACGACCCGCGCATCCCGCGGCGTGCACGCCGGCGATCCACGGACCTGCCGAGCACCTGTGAGATGGCCGTTCAAGTCGCTTTGCAAAGACTCGCAATCGGTCGGGCCGACACCGAGGCCGTACTTCGCGAGGAAATCGACGCCCTGCCGGGGTGGGCCTCGCACGTCAAGTGGAGATCGGAGAACACCGGCGATATCGACCTCGCGCAGTATTTAGCGGTGCGGTTGAGTCTGCGCGTCCTGCTGCTCGAGAATGGCAACTCACCACACCCCGATCACCGACTCGAGAAACCGCAGCGAACAGCTCCCGCTGGCTCCCGTGACTCCCGGGACCGCGCTCGACGCGCCCTGCAGCGGATCGGTGAGACCGATGAGCACCTCGTGATCGCTGCGCGGGTCCTTGAATCGCACCCTGTAACCGATCACTCGGTGACGTGGCAGGTCGCTTACGAGCGCCACTACCGCATGAACGTATTAGCGTCTCTCGATCGAATCCGTACTGACAGCGCGATCCAGACCGCGAGCGACCGAACCGACCGGGTCGACGTGCACGTCGTCACCTGTATCGACCCACGCTCCGAAGGTCTGCGCCGCCACTTGGAGGACTTCGCCTCGGCTCCGTCGGGGCTCGGGCGCGTCGAGACCTTCGGGTTCGCAGGATTCTTCGCCGTCCCGATGCGCTTCACGGCATTGGATGCCCGTGGCTCGGTGGATTCGTTACCAGCACTGCTTCGAGCCCGGCACAGCACGACGGAGATCGCTGTCTCAAACGACGAGGCCGTCCGCCGCCGCCGAGGTCTTCTGACGCTAGAAGCGCTGGACCACAGTGCTCACGCGGGAAAAACCTTCGGTGTTTCACCTTTTGCGCTGGCGGAAGCGACCGGTCTCTTCTTCGGGGTCGCATCCTTCCTCCGCACGGTCGCGCCCTCGACATTCGAGCGGATGCGCGGATGGATCGGTGCTCTCATCGCGCCGCCCACCGCGGCTGATGTCACTGTGCAACTCGCGTACTCTCTCCCGGAGCGCATTCTCATCGCCGAGGCGTCGCTGCGCATGATGGGAATGGCTATCACCGCCCCGCTCGTGGTCCTTACCGGCCACGGCAGTCGCACTATGAACAATCTGTACCAATCGGCCCTCGACTGCGGCGCATGCGGCGGCCACAGCGGGGCGCCCAACGCACGGGCGGCCGCCGCGATATTCAACGATCCGCTGGTGCGCCAATCGCTCAGCACCCGGGGTCTCGTCGTTTCTTCTGACACGGTGTTCGTCGCTGCCGAGCACAACACCGTCACCGACGAGCTCCTGCTGTTAGACGAGCACCTGCTTCCGGCCACTCATCGAGGAATGTGGGACCGGTTTGCGCGAGCCGCCAGCGGGGCATCCGACCGCCTCGTGCGTGAACGAGCGGTCGAATTGCCGGGGGCGAGCTCACGACACCGGCCTTCCCGGGTACGCCGGCGATCACGCGATTGGGCGGAGGTGTACCCCGAGCTCGGGCTGGCAGGCAATGCGGCACTCATAATCGGACCTCGATCGCTGACTCGTGGAGTCGATCTCTCCCGCCGGGCATTCCTGCATTCCTACGAGAGCGCGCTGGACCCCGACGGTAGCGCCCTCGAAACGATCCTCACCGCTCCGCTGGTGGTCGCTCAATGGATCAATCATCAGTACTACTTCTCGGCCTTGAACCCGGAAACCCTCGGCGCCGGCACCAAGACGATTCACAATGCCGTCGGCACCCTCGGAGTCTTCAGCGGCTATGGCGGGGACCTGCGCCGAGGGCTTCCGTGGCAGTCCGTGGGGTTCGGTCGTGAGTTGCTGCACGAACCCATGCGACTCGCCGTCATTGCTCAGGCCCCGCTCGAGTTGCTCGGGGCCATAATCTCCCGAAACGAGGTTCTGCGGAACCTCTTCGACAATGAGTGGATGACCCTCACCGCGAGAGACGACGCTATGGGAGCCTGGCAGCGATACACCCGTTACGGCTGGCAGGACTTCAGCCGCGACATCCACCCTGATCAACCGAAAGGGCACTGATGAACCCGCTTACCCGCATGACGAAAGTTGACATCATCGTGGCCGGAAAAGACGCGCCCGCCGTCTGGGAGTTGATCGGCGCGGTGGGAGCGACCGGCTACACCTCGGTCGCGGGAGCCTCCGGCATCGGCCACCACGGCCAGCATTCGGGCTCGCTGCTTTTCAATGAGCTGGATGCGCTGACGATCGTCATCACGGTGCTTCCTCCGGATCGGGCGCCGGCGCTGATCGATGCTGCGCGCGAACTTCTCGAGGATCGAAGCGGCGTGATGTTCGTCGCCGACACGTTCGTGAGCCGCCCGGAATACTTCCAATGACTATCCTCCAACCATGGCCCACCACATCCTCTCCATCGACCAAGGAACGACCTCCACTCGAGCGATGGTCTTCGGCCGCGATGGCGGGGTCGTCTCGCGCGGCCAGGTCGAACACGAGCAGATCTTTCCCCGAGCCGGCTGGGTCGAACATGACCCGATGGAGATCTGGACCAATACGCGGGAAGTCATCGGCCGCGCGCTCGCAACTGCCGACCTGACCCGTCACGATATTGCAGCGGTAGGCATAACCAATCAGCGCGAAACAGCGGTCGTTTGGGATCGCGCCAGCGGTATCCCGGTCTACAACGCGATCGTCTGGCAGGATACCCGCACCCAGGCCATCGTCGACCGGGTTGCTGCTGGCGATCCGGAACGGTTGGCCGAACGCACCGGCCTTCCCCTAGCGACTTATTTCTCGGCGTCCAAGATCGCCTGGATTCTCGAAAACGTCGATGGCGCACGGGACCGTGCCCGCCGGGGAGGGTTGGCTTTCGGCACCATCGACACGTGGATCCTCTGGAATCTCACCGGCGGCGTAGACGGTGGCATCCATGCGACGGATGTCACCAACGCGAGCCGCACTCTGCTGATGGACCTCGCAACCTGCCAGTGGGATGACGAACTGCTGGCCGCTTTCGATGTCCCCGCCTCGATGCTGCCCGAGATCCGCAGCTCGAGCGAGATATTCGGGACGATCGAAAAATCGAGCTTGCTGCGCGAGGTGATCGTCGCGGGCATCCTCGGCGATCAGCAAGCCGCAACCTTCGGGCAGGCCGCATTCGAGTCGGGCGAATCGAAGAACACCTACGGCACAGGAAACTTTCTGATCGTCAATACCGGAACGACGGTAGTGCGTTCGGCGAACGGTCTGATCTCCACTGTCGCGTACCGGCTCGGTACCGGCGAAACCCGCTACGCCCTCGAAGGCTCGATCGCCGTCACCGGGTCCCTCATCCAATGGCTTCGAGACAACCTGGGCATCATCACCAGCGCTGGCGAGATCGAGAGGCTCGCCGGGAGCGTTCCGGACAATGGGGGGGTTTACTTCGTACCGGCATTCTCGGGACTGTTCGCGCCACATTGGCGAGCGGATGCCCGTGGCGCGATCGTCGGGCTCACCCGCTTCTCCAACCGCGCCCATATCGCCCGCGCCGCCTTGGAGGCAACCGCGTTCCAGACCCGCGAGGTTCTCGATGCCGTGGTTGCAGATACGGGACTTCCGTTACACGAACTCAAGGTGGATGGCGGGATGGTGGCCAACAACGAACTCATGCAGTTCCAGTCCGACATCCTGAATCTGCCGGTGGTTCGCCCGATTGTCGCGGAGACCAGTGCGCTGGGTGCTGCGTATGCCGCCGGGCTCTGCGTAGGCCTCTGGAACGGTCTCGATGAGCTGCGGGCGAATTGGCGGGAGGATCGCCGGTGGGTGCCCTCGATGCCCTC
>Ga0209724_1000952_pt1 | contig 27254 bp, 25 predicted proteins | sample grotaG_FD_184143 | JGI IMG/M metagenome (GOLD analysis project Ga0209724, IMG submission 184143) | Glacier valley bacterial and archeal communities from Borup Fiord, Nunavut, Canada, to study Microbial Dark Matter (Phase II) -... | ecosystem: Environmental > Aquatic > Freshwater > Ice > Glacier ...
CGCTACCTCTCGATCTTCGGCGAGGCGCCGTCGACGCACGGCGCAGCCGGCTGGCAGATCAACGACGATGCGCTGCGCCAGCTCGATACGTGGGCAATGGCCTACGCGTCCGACGGCCGGGTGGCCGACGACGAGACCGATCGCGGCGCGTTCCGGCCCTTCGTCGGCGGTCGCGCGCTCGACTGCATCCAGATCCCGTCCACCTTGCCCACGCTCGACGAACTGATCGGCATCGACGGGCGCGATGCGACCGGCGCGGCCGACGTCCTGCTGGCGCTGACCGCGCGCACCGAGGGCGACGAGGTCTTCACGCTGCATGCCGAACTGGAGGGGATGAAGCTGATCGATGCCTTCGAGCACCTGATCGAAGGCTGGAAGGCCCAGGGCTTCGTCCTCGGGACGCTGGCAGAGGCCTATGCCCGCGTCGACGTGGCGTCACTTCCGCTGCGCCACTGGCGCTGGGGCTCGATCAGCGGACGCAGCGGCGAGCTGATGCTCGGCGGCGATCGCGTCGGCCGTGATGCGGGCGGCATGAAAAAACCCGGCGCGGGGCCGGGTTCCTGAGGATGTGCGACCGCTTAACGACGCCAGCCTTCACGTCCGCGCCAGCCATCGTGATCGCGCCCGCCATCGTGATCGCGCCAGCCGTCGTGATCGCGCCAGCCGTCATGACCACGCCAGCCGCGTCCGTACCCTTCCTGGTAGATGACGCGAGGCGCGTAGCTCGGCTCGTAGTAGCGCGGACCGTAGTAGCGCGGACCGTAGTAGCCGTCGTAGTACACCGGTGCGGGGGCGTAGACCGGGGCCGGCGCGTAGACCACCGGAGGAGGACCGTAATATGTCGGCGCGGCATAGCCGTAGCCTGCCACCGGGAGGCCGACGCCCACCGACAGCGACACGTGGCCGCCTGCATGCGCGGGAGCAGCCGCGAGCATCAGGCCACCGGCAGCAACCATCGCAACAGCAATTTTCTTGATCATGTTGTCCTCCTGGGCCGTGCTCGTTTTGCGCACAGGGATATGAACGCGTGAAACAGCGTGGGGTTCACGCCACTTTCGAGAGCAAATGTATCTTTTGTAACAGGGCCCCTTCGGCGATGCCGACGAGAAGGCCCCCACTGGAGCAGCAATGACGAGCAATTCCGTTGAGGTCGGCAAGGCAATCCCATCATTCACCAGCGAAACCACCAGCGGCCGCTTCGATCTCGCCGAGCAGCGCGGCAAGAAGGTCGTCCTGTACTTCTATCCGAAGGACAGCACCCCCGGCTGCACCACCGAAACGCAAGAATTCGGCGATCACTCGCCCGCGTTCGCCGCGGCGGGTGCAGTCGTCTTCGGCATCTCGCGCGACACCATCAAGTCGCACCTGAAGTTTAAAGAGGCGCTCGGCATCCCGTTCGATCTGATCTCCGACCCCGACGAGGCGCTCTGCGCGCTGTTCGGCGTCATGAAGCAGAAGAACATGTACGGCAAGCAGGTTCGCGGCATCGAGCGCAGCACCTTCGTGCTCGACGCCCACGGCGTGCTGGTGCGCGAATGGCGCGGCGTCAAGATTCCCGGGCACGTGGCGGAGGTCCTGGCGCAGGTCGCGTCGATGTGACAGGGGTGTGAAGCGCCGGATGTTGCAGCGGCAGCACAGGCACCGCGGCGGCCGCGGACAGGCTTGCGTTTTCGCTGCCGGCGATTCACCATGGACCGCACGTCGAAGCCGGATCCATCCGGACCGAACCGGTCACTCCCACCCACAGCCCTACCGGAACACCCCACGTTCAATTTCGCAAGCACCGCCCATTGAACCGTCGTCACAGCGAGGCCGACCGCCCGTGCCGCGAAACTTTTCGCGACCGGCCGTCGGCCTTCGTATTTTCCGGGACTGATCGCGTCGTCGCGACGCGTCGCCCCTAGAAGTTTCCTCATCACCCGCCCAAGCCGATGCCCCTGCCGAAACTGCCTGCTCGTCCCGCTGTCTTCCTGTCGTCCAACGCAATCGAAGAAACGAACAAGTCGGTTTCCCGTCCCAAATCGCTGCCGATGGCAGAAGCACCCCGCGAGGTCGCGTATCTCGAGCCTTCGCCGTCTCGTCATCAACCCACGACACCCGGCCGCCCGGCCGCCCGTGCCGATATCCTGCTGCCAGCCGCCGAACAGTCCTCCGGCGGCAGTGCGCGCAAGCCCGCGTCGGCTCCTGCCGTCGTCACGGTGCTCGAGCCGCGCTCGAAGGCGAAGGCCCAGGGCGACGCCGTCAAGCTGTTCGTCCTCGACACCAACGTGCTGATGCACGACCCGTCGGCACTCTTCCGTTTCGAGGAGCACGACGTCTACCTGCCGATGATGACGCTCGAGGAACTCGACGATCACAAGAAGGGCATGTCGGAAGTCGCGCGCAACGCGCGTCAGGTCAGCCGCTCGCTCGATGCGCTGGTCGGTAGCGCCGGCGAAGCGCAGATCGAGGACGGCATCGCGCTCGCGGCACTGGGCAACAAGGACGCCGGCGGCAAGCTGTTCTTCCAGACCCAGGCGATCGCGCAGACGCTGCCCACGGCCCTTCCGGTCGGCAAGGCCGACAACCAGATCCTCGGCGTCGTGCGGGCCATGCAGGACGCGCATCCGACGCGCCCGGTCGTGCTGGTGTCGAAGGACATCAACATGCGCATCAAGGCGCGTGCGCTGGGGCTGCTGGCCGAGGACTACTTCAACGACCACGTGCTCGAGGACACGGACCTGCTGTACGCCGGCGTGCGCCAGCTGCCGGCCGACTTCTGGGACACGCACAGCAAGGGGGTCGAAAGCTGGCAGCAGAACGGCGCCACCTGGTATCGCCTGTCGGGCCCGCTGGTGCCGAGCCTGATCATCAACGAGTTCGTCTATCACGAGGCCGACGGCACATCGCTGTACGCGCAGGTCAAGGAGGTCCAGGGCAAGACGGCGGTGCTCAGGACGCTGCGCGACTACACGCACGGGAAGAACAGCGTGTGGGGCGTCACGGCGCGCAACCGCGAGCAGAACTTCGCGCTGAACCTGCTGATGAATCCCGACTGCGACTTCGTCACGCTGCTCGGCCAGGCCGGCACCGGCAAGACGCTGCTCGCGCTCGCCGCGGGGCTCGCGCAAGTGCTCGAGACCAAGACCTATACCGAGATCATCGTCACGCGCGTCACGGTGCCCGTCGGCGAGGACATCGGCTTCCTGCCGGGCACCGAGGAAGAAAAGATGTCGCCGTGGATGGGCGCCTTCGACGACAACCTCGACGTGCTCAACAAGACCGACGACTCCGCCGGCGACTGGGGACGCGCTGCGACGCAGGACCTGATCCGCAGCCGCATCAAGATCAAGTCGCTCAACTTCATGCGCGGACGGACCTTCCTCAACAAGTTCCTGATCATCGACGAGGCGCAGAATCTGACGCCCAAGCAGATGAAGACGCTCATCACGCGGGCCGGGCCGGGCACCAAGATCATCTGCCTGGGCAACATCGCGCAGATCGACACGCCCTACCTGACCGAGGGGTCGAGCGGCCTGACCTATGTGGTCGACCGCTTCAAGGGGTGGATGCACAGCGGCCACGTGACCCTGCAGCGGGGCGAGAGGTCGCGCCTGGCCGATCACGCGGCCGACGTGCTGTAGACGCGACAGGAACTGCCGCATCGATGCGCTCGATGATTCCCGTCGAGCGCATCACCGCTCTCGTCCTCGCGGGCGGTCGCGGCAGCCGCATGGGGTCGGTCGACAAGGGCCTGCAGGCGTTCGACGGCGAGCCGCTGATCGCGCACGTCCTGCGCCGGATCGCGCAGCAGGTCGGCACGGTCGCGATCAGCGCGAACCGCAACCGGGAACGCTACGCGGCCTACGGCCATCCTGTCATCGCGGATCTCGACGCGCAGTTCGCGGGTCCCCTCGCGGGCGTGCACGCGGGGTTGCTTGCCTGCCGGACCGAGTTCCTCTGCACCGTGCCGTGCGACGCCCCGTTCGTGCCGCACGACCTCGTCTCGCGACTTGGGGGCGCGATCGACGACGGCGTCGCGCTGGCCGTCGCGAAGACCGGCACGCAGTTGCATCCGGTGTTCTGCCTGATGCGACGAACCGTCGTCGACGACCTGGCGGCCTGGCTCGCGGCGGACGGCCGTGCGGTCCACCGCTGGATCGAGCGCCTGCCGCATCGTGCAGTATCGTTCGACGATGAGCACGCCTTCGTCAACCTCAATACGCTCGATGAACTGCGCACGGCCGAGGACCGCGCATCGCACGGGCCGTGACCGCACGCGCGGGGACGGCGCATTGATGCATCCATGAGCATCGACGCAAAAGCCCATCCGCCGCTGACGCTAGCCGGCGCGCGCCGCGCGATCGATGCCGCGATCGAGCCGATCGCGGCCACCGAACGCGTGGCGCTCGGGGAAGGCCTCGACCGCGTGCTGGCCACGGATCTCGTCTCGTCCGTGGCCGTCCCCGCGCACGACAACGCGGCGATGGACGGTTACGCGCTGCGCGGCGACCCCGCGAGCCCGAGACGACTGCGGATCACCGGCCTCGCGCGCGCCGGTGCGCCCTGGCGCGGACCGGTGGCTGCCGACGAATGCGTCCGCATCTTCACCGGCGCCGTGATGCCGGCCGACTGCGACGCGGTGGTCGCCCAGGAGGACGTCGTCGTCGACGGCGACCACGTCGTCCTCGCGGCACCGATTCGCATCGGCATCAACCGCCGGCTCGCCGGGGAGGACCTCTCGCCCGGTGCGGTCGTGCTGCCCGCCGGACGACGCCTCGGCCCGTCCGACCTCGGCCTGGCCGCCTCGGTCGGCGAAGACGGCTTCACGGTCTTCCGGCGCCTGCGCGTGGCCGTCTTCTCGACCGGCGACGAACTGCGCGACATCGGCCAGGCGCTCGACGCGGGCAGCATCCGCGACAGCAATCGCTACACGCTGATCGCGATGCTGGCCCGCCTCGGCATCGACGTCGTCGACCTCGGCATCGTCGCGGACGATCCCGACACGCTCGAAGCGACGCTGCTGCGCGCGTGCGGCGAGGCCGACGCGATCGTCACCAGCGGCGGCGTCTCCGCCGGCGGCGCCGACTACACGCGCGAGGTGATGCATCGCCTGGGCGGCGTCTCGTTCTGGAAGCTCGCGGTCAAGCCCGGGCGACCGATGGCCTTCGGCCGGATCACCAGCCGCGGCCGCTCGGCGCTGCTGTTCGGACTGCCCGGCAACCCGGTCGCCGTGATGGTCGTGTTCTACGCGCTGGTGCGCGAGGCGCTGCAGAAGCTGATGGGCGCCACCGTCGAGCCGATGTCGTCGATCACCGCGCGCTGCGACGTCGCAATCGCGAAGGCCGCGGGCCGGACGGAGTTCGTGCGCGGCGTGGCGACCCGGCAGGACGGCATCTGGCGTGTCCGGCCGACCGGCGATCAGGGGTCCGGCATCCTGCGCTCGATGAGCGAGGCAAACTGCCTGATCGTCCTGGCACACGACCGCGGACCGGTGGCCGCAGGTGAAACGATCGAGGCGTGGCCCTTCCAGGGCCTTGCCTGAAATCACGCGACGCATGATGCGACCCGCTGCAAGTCCGGACCGCATGATGGAGTCGGCTCACGTCACGTCGCGGCCGGCCGATGGTGCCGCCCGCCGAGTCCGCGCGGCGTGCGCGGTGCTGAAAGACCGGTCAGTTCTTGGTGGTTCCCGACTTGTCCGACTTGGTCGCCTCGTTGAGCTTCGTGACGTAGGTGTTGTAGTCGTCGATCGCCTTGTTCGCAGCCTCGTTGTAGGCCTTGGCCTGGTCGGCGAATTCGTTCGACTTCGCGCCGGTGACCTTGACGTAGGCGTTCACGCAGATCTTGTAGTCCTCGACCTTTTTCGAGAAGCGGCCCATCTGCGGGCTCGCCTTGTCGAGCGGCGCCGAACCGGGGTTCTCGCACTCCATCGCCGGAACCTGGACGGCGGGCGCGGCGGTCTGCGCCGGCGCGGCGAGCGGGAGGACGGCCAGCAGCGCCAGCGAGGCGACCGAGCGGAACATGGAAGTCATGGCTTCTCCGAAAGAGGGGAAAGGTCCGCGTCGCGTGACCTCGTTGCGCGAAGTTTAGCGAAAACGTCCGCGCCGGACGCCGACGCGGCCGTCAGTGCGGCTCGGCGTCCAGGTCCGGCGGGACCACCAGCGTGAGCTTCGACTGGGCCGGCGCGGCGGGTGCCGTCGGACCCGGCGCCTCGTCGGTGGCGTCGCTCCAGGCGGCCGGCAACTGCCGCTTGGCCTTCGCGCCCATCTCCTTGATCTGCTCGACTCGCGTGACGACGCTGCCGCGGCCGGTCTTGAGGCGGCTGCGCGCGGCGTCGAACGCACGGGTTGCCTTGTCGAGATGCGTCCCGATGCCGTCGAGCGACTCGAGCAGCAGCACGAACTGGTCGTAGAGGCCGCCTGCCCGCTCGGCGATCTCGATCGCGTTGCGCGTCTGCTTCTCGCGCTGCCACAGCGTGCGCACCGTCGTCAGCACCGCGAGCAGCGTGCTGGGCGTGACGATGACGACCTTGCGGTCCCACGCATCGACAAACAGCGACTCGTCGAGCGACGACGCGAGGCCGAGCGCCGGCTCAATCGGCACGAACATCGCGACGAAGTCCGGCGAGTCGAGTTCGCTGCGCGTGTGGTACGCCTTCGCACCCAGGTCGCGGGCATGCTTGCGGATCGCCTCGACATGCTGGCGTCCCGCGGCGGCACGCGATTCGTCGTCGACCGCCGCGTAGTAGCGGTCGTAGGCCACCAGCGAGACCTTCGCGTCGATCACGATGTGCTTGCCGTCGGGCAGGCGGATCACCACGTCGGGGCGCAGCGCGCCGCCGTCGTCGCCCTTGAGCGAGAACTGCGTCTCGTACTCGCGGTCCTTGACCAGGCCGGAGCGCTCGAGGACGCGTTCGAGCACGACCTCGCCCCAGTTGCCGCGGGTCTTCGCCTCGCCCTTCAGCGCGCGCGTGAGGTTGACGGCGTCCTCGTTGATGCGCGCCGTGGCCTGCTGCAGGTTGACGACCTCCTGCTGCAGCATCGAGCGCTGCGCGGTCTCCTGCACGTGGGTGTCCGCGACCTTGCGCTCGAACGCGACGATCTTCTCGCCGAGCGGCGCGAGGATCTGCGCGAGCGCGCCGTGGTGCTGCTCGGTGATGCGGTTGCGGTTGGTCTCGAGCGCTTCGCCGGCCAGTTCCCGGAACTGCGCGGCCAGGTCGGTGCGCGCCTGCATCAGCATCGCGAGCTTCTCGCCGGCCTGCTCGCGCTCCTCGCGCAGCTCGATCGCGAGCTCCGCGTGCGCGACGCGGGCGGCGCCGAGCGCCTCGGCCGTCGACCGGGCTTCGGCGAGCGACGCATCGAGCCGAACCTGCGAGCCGCGCAGGTCGTCGTCGCGCGCGACCCGCTGGGCCTCCGCAGCGGCGAGCCTGGCCTGCGCGTCGGCACCGGCGGACGCGAGCGCGGCCTCGATGGCCAGTCGATTGCCGCGACGAAGCAGCCAGGCGGCCGCGACGGCCCCGATCGCGAGACCGAGGACCAGGGCAACCATCAGCGACCAGGATTCCATTGCATGCAGCTTTCTTCGACGGGACGGCCAAGGATACCGAATCGCTCGAGGCCCCTTCGACGACCCGCCACAACGGTGGTCGCATCGTGGCCGGATCTGGCCGCACCTGGTCTGCAACCGCGTCGCGCGCGCGATCGATGGCGATCAAGCTGCTGCTATCCTCCCCCTGAAAGCTCGCCATGTTCCTTTTGAAGAACCGCGCTACCGCCCTGCTCCTGGTCGACATCCAGCAGTCCTTCCGCCAGCGTCCGTATTTCGACGAGCGCGAAGTCCCGGCCTTTTTCGACCGCTGCCGGACCCTGATCGACGGGTTCACGCGGGCCGGCCTGCCGGTCGTGCGGATCATCCATGTCGATCCCGAGGGCCCGTTCTCGAAGGCCAGCGGCTTCGCCGTCCCCATGCCCGAACTGGTCTACCAACCCGCGGCATCATTCGACAAGACCGTGCACAGCGCGATGGTCGGCACGGGGCTCCAGGGGTGGCTGATCGCGCACGGCATCTCGCGGCTGGTCGTGGCGGGCATCCGCACCGAGCAGTGCTGCGAGACGACGACCCGCAACGCCTCGGACCTCGGCTTCGAGGTCGACTACGTGACCGAAGCGACGCTCACCTTCCCGATGGCGACGCGCGCGGGCCGCGTCGTGTCGGCCGACGAGATCCGCGAGCGGACCGAACTCGTGCTCGCCGACCGCTTCGCGACGATCGTGACGGCCGGCGAGGCGGTCGCGCGGGCGAAGGCGGCCATGGCATGAGCCCGACGTCGGTCCGCGTCCACTTCATCGTCCTGCCCCAGGTCTACCTGCTCGACCTCGCCGGCGTGGCCGATGCGTTGCGCGTCGCCAACCACGTGGCGGGTCGCGCGGTGTTCGAGGTTTCGTATCACGGGGTCGATGTCCAGGCGATGACGTCGCTGGGACTGCCGCTGACGGCGCTCGCGCCGTTGCCGCAGGCGCTCGACGACGGCGCGCTGGTGATCGTCGCGGGCGTGACGCCGATCGCGCGCATGCGGGACGCGGCCGCGATCACCGCCGCACGCTGGCTCGCGCGGCACGTGACGCCCCGGCACCGGCTCGCCTGCGTCTGCGCGGGCGCCTTCCTCGCCGCGCGGGCCGGACTGCTCGACGGCCGTGCCTGCACCACGCACCACGAGGACTGCGAGCAGTTGCAGCGCGACCATCCGAAGGCGCTGGTCCAGCACAACCGCATCTTCGTGCGGGACGGGCACCTGATGACCAGCGCCGGCGTGACGGCAGGCATCGACCTCGCGCTGCACCTGATCGCCGAGCACGCGGGGCCCGAGACGGCGTCGCGCGTCGCGCGGAAACTGGTGGTCTACGTCCGGCGGGCCGGCGGCGACGCGCAACTATCGCCGTGGTTCGCGCACCGCAACCACCTGCATCCGGTGGTGCATCGCGCGCAGGACGCAATCGTCGCCGATCCGGCGCGCGACTGGGACCTGGCCTCGATCGCCGCGACGGCCTTCACCAGCGTGCGACACCTGTCGCGGCTGTTCCGCGACGAGGTCGGCGTCACGGTGCTCGCCTACCTGCAGCACATCCGCCTCGCGATCGCGCGCGAGCGGCTCGACACGACGGGCTGGACGATCGAGCGCGTGGCCGAAGCGGCCGGCTTCAGCTCCGCGCACCAGTTGCGCCGGGTGTGGCGACAGCACGAACCGGGGCCGCCGCGCGCGAACCGCGCGCGCGCCGGTACCCACGCCAGGACGACACGCTAGCGCAGGGCCGCGGATCCCTCGACGAACGCGTACTCGTGCTGCGCGTCACGCAGGACGAGGGTGCGCTTGCCGTCCTGCTTCGCGACCACGAACTCGAAGCCATTGGAGCCCGGATCGATCGTCACGAACGACGTCGTGCCGTCGTCGTTGCGCCGCGACGCGACGGCGCTCTTCCAGTCGCCGAAATCGAAGCGCACCTGCGCACCGTTGCGTCTCACTACCAGCCTGCCGAGCGCCGGATTGACATAGGCCCGTGCGAGCCGCGCCGCATCGGCGGCCGCTGCCGGCACGACGAGGCGCTCGCGATCCTTGCGGAGATTCGCCTGGCGGTTCGTCGCTGCCAGCCGGAGCTGCTCGTCGGCCTCCGGCTTCGCGTCGAAGACCACTTCGAGCAGCTTGCGCAGCAGCGGTCCGCGCAGGAGGTAGCCGGAGTCCGCGTTGGTGAGGATGGTGGCGCCCAGGCCGTACGCAGGGAACCAGATCATGTCGCTGTGGTAGCCGACCAGGTCACCCCCGTGATGGATGATCTCGATGCCGAGCTGCCGATCGACGACCAGACCCATCCCGTAGCTGACGTCCTCGCGGACCACCACCTGCGGCTTGCGCCGCTCCATCAGGCTGTCTTCGGACACGATCCGCTTGCCGTCGACCGAGCGACCTTTCGCGAGCTCCATCAGCACGAAGCGGCTGAAGTCGTGGGGACTGGTCCGCAGGCCGCCCGCGGGGCGCGCGGAGAGAATCACGTAGTTGAGGTCCATCGGCTCCACGCGGGTCTCGCCGTCGATCGTCTCGCCGTGCGGTGACGCATGGTTGGCCTTCAAGGCACGGGCGAAGTCGAAGGTCGTGTCGTTCATGCCGAGCGGCGCGAAGATACCGTCGTGCATCAGGCGGTCGTAGGCCGCGCCCGGCTCCTGGCCGGGCGCGAGCGCGCCGGCCGCCACGTAACCGCCCGCCGCGACCATCAGGTTGCTGTACTGGAACACCTCGCCGAAGCCGCTGGTCGGCTTCATCGCGCCCAGCGTGTCGAAGGTCGACGACGGGGTCTTGCCGCGAAACCGGAACAGCCAGTCGAGGTCCTGGCGGGGCATCCCGGTGCAGGCGCACACGAGGTGGTGGATCAGGACCTGCCTGGCAATCGCCTGATCGGCCAGCGTGAACCTGGGGAAAGCCTCGACGACCGGTTCGTCCCAGCGCAGCTTCCCGGCATCGACCGCCTGCGCGAGCAGCAGCGACGTCATCGCCTTGGTGTTCGATGCGGCGATGAACAGCGTGTGGGCGTCGACGGGATCCGGACGGCCCAGCGTCTTCACGCCGAGTCCGCCTTCGAAGACGACCTGGTTGCGATCGATCAGGCTCAAGCCCACGCCGGGCACGTCCAATTGCTTCATGCCGTCGGCAACGAAGCGCTTGAGGATCGCGATGCGCTCCGCGTCGAGCGGGTGCGGCACGCGGCCGGCCAGGTTCTCGCGCACGTAGCCGAGCGGCCGCAGGCTGGCGAACATCTGCGAAAGCGGGCCGCCGCGCTTCTCCATCGTGCCGTCGGTGGCATCGACGAGGACCACGCTCCACGCCTTGCCGTCGCCCACGGTCGTGCGTCGCGCCACCGCGTAGACCACCGCCTTCTCGTTCGGCGACGTCTCGTAGTCGTAGACGCGCACGTCCTGCCAGCCGCTGCGCGAAGGCCGGGGCGTGACGAGCTTCAGCTTGCGTTCGAAACCGGGCCGGATGGCGGCCCAGCCCTGCCTCACCGCATCGTCGGCGTCGGCCGCGTCGCGTCGACGATCGCGATCGTCGAGTCCCCTTCTGGTGGCCGCAGAACCACTGCACGATCCTGCGTCGTCATCGCGAACCCTGCGGGCGCGACGAACGTGTGACCGAAAGGCGTCGCACGCGGCGACGAGGCGGCGATCTGTTCGCTACCCGACGCTGGCGCATCCGCCGCGTGCACCGGCTGGAGCGCGAGGAACACGAACGTCAAGGCACCAGCCAGCATGCGGGAACGAGGCATCGGTTGATCCGTGGAAAGGGTTGATCGAATGGACGCCCGCGGGACGCACATCGACGTCGGGATGGCCAGGACCGATCTTCGCAATCCACGAACTTTTGATCAAGCCCGAAGCTGACCGAGCGACGCCTGAACGGTCGCGAGCTCGGCAAGCTCGGCGGCAAGAAGGTGCACCTGATCGTGTCCGACGTGAACCTGCCGATCGTCCAGGGCCGCGCCCCGTCAGGGCCGCCCCGGCGCACCGCTCGGCGCATCAGTCCTTCAAGAGCAAGAAGGCCCGCTCGAGGTCGTCGATCAGGTCGACGACCTCTTCCGTCCCGGCATAGAAGCGCACGAGCGTTCCCGCGTGCGGCCAGCGCGACGCCGACCGTGCGGTACCGCCGGGCACGGCCATCCGGTACGGCACCGCGAGGCTGTGCACGCCGCCCCAGCTGAAGCCGATGCCGAACAGATCGAGCGCGTCGACCATCGCGTCGACCTTTGACTCGGCGATCGCCTCGTCGACGATCACCGAGAACAACCCGGCCGATCCGCTGAAGTCGCGCTTCCAGAACGCGTGCCCGGGACACTCGGGAAAGGCCGGGTGCAGCACGGCCGCGATCTCCGGCCTCTCCGACATCCAGTGCGCCAGGGCCAGCCCGTTCTCGCCGCTTCGCGCGAGGCGCATTTCCATGGTCGCGAGCCCGCGCAGCATCAGGTAGGCGTCGTCGCCGCCGATGCCGTAGCCCATCTTCATCTCCACCGCCTTGAGGCGCTGGTGGAGGTCGTCGTCGCGCGTCGTGACCGATCCCATCAGCACGTCGCTGCCGCCCGACGGGTACTTGGTCAGGGCGTGCATCACGATGTCGATGCCGTGATCGAAGGGTCGCAACAGCAGCCCGGCCGCCCAGGTGTTGTCGATCGCCGTGAGGACGCCGTGCCGCTTCGCGACCGCCACCAGGGCGGGCAGGTCGGGCACCTCCATCGTCACGGAGCCCGGCGTCTCGAGCCAGATGAGTTTCGTGCGCGCATCGATCAGCGCGTCGAGGGACGCGGGATCCATCGGATCGTAGAACCGCGTCTCGATGCCGAGGCCGGCGAGCAGCGTGCCGCCGAGGTCGCGGCTCGGGTTGTAGACGTTGTCGGGCAGCAGCAGGCGGTCGCCCGACTGCAGCAGCGCCAGGTCGACCAGCACGATCGCCGCGAGCCCCGACGGCACCAGCAGGCAGTGCGTGCCGCCCTCGAGCGCGGCGATGCGATGCGCGAGCGTGAAGGTGGTCGGCGTGCCGTGCAGCCCGTAGGAATAGCCGGTGTCGTGCTTCCAGTCGCGCGCCCGCATCGCGGCGACGGTCGGCCAGGTGATCGTCGACGCGTGATGGACACCGACGTTGAGACCGCCGAAGGGCGACGGCGCGACATAGTCGTCGTGGACCAGTCGCGTCGCCCGACCCAGGGACTTCTTCGGCGCGCTCATGACGCGGCGACGAGACGATCGAGTCCCTTCATGTAAGGCCGCAATACTTCAGGCACGGTCACCGAGCCGTCCGCCTCCTGGTAGTTCTCGAGCACCGCGACCAGCGTGCGGCCCACCGCGAGGCCCGAGCCGTTGAGCGTGTGCACGTAGTCGACCTTGCCCTCGGCGTTGCGGTAGCGCGCCTGCATGCTGCGCGCCTGGAACGCCTCGCAGTTCGACAGCGACGAGATCTCGCGATAGGCCTGCTGCCCGGGGAGCCAGACCTCGAGGTCGAAGGTCATCGCCGACTGGAAGCCGATGTCGCCGGTGCACAGGCGCAGCACGCGGTACGGCAGACCGAGTTGCTGCAGCACCGTCTCGGCGTGCCCGACCATCTCGTCGAGCGCAGCATCGGACTTCGACGGCTCGACCACCTGCACCATCTCGACCTTGTCGAACTGGTGCTGGCGGATCATGCCGCGCGTGTCGCGCCCGTAGCTGCCGGCTTCGGAGCGGAAGCACGGCGTGTGTGCCGTCAGCCTGATCGGCAGGCGATCGAGCGCGACGATCTCGCCGGACACCGTGTTGGTCAGCGACACCTCGGACGTCGGAATGAGGTACAGGGTCTCGCCGTCGCCCTCGTCGCCGCCCTTCTTCACCGAGAACAGCTGGTCCTCGAACTTCGGCAACTGGGTGGTGCCGATCAGCGCCTGGGCGTTGACCAGGTACGGCGTGTGGCACTCGAGATACCCGTGCTCCTCGGTGTGCAGGTCGAGCATGAACTGCGCGAGCGCGCGATGCAGCCGCGCGACCGGGCCCTTCATCAGCGAGAAGCGCGCGCCGCTCATGCGCACGGCGGTCTCGAAGTCGAGGCCGAGCGCGGCGCCGACGTCGACGTGATCCTTCGCCGCGAAGTCGAAGGTGCGCGGCGCGCCCACGCGACGCACCTCGACGTTGTCGGCCTCGGACGTGCCGACCGGCGTCGTCGCATGCGGAAGGTTGGGAACGCCCTGCAGCAGCGTGAGCAGCGCCTTCTGGACGGTCGCCAGACGTTCCTCGAGCGCCTTGAGCGTATCGGGCATGGCCGTGACCTCGGCCATCACCGCGCTCGCGTCCTCGCCGCGGCTCTTGAGCTGGCCGACCTGCTTGGACAGCGCGTTGCGCCGCGCCTGCAGCGCCTCGGTCTCGGTCTGCACGCTTTTGCGCTCGGACTCCAGCGACTCGAAGGCTGCACGATCGAACGCGTAGCCACGGGTGGCGAGACCCGCGATGACTTGCGGGAGGTCCTTGCGGAGGAGATTGAGGTCGAGCATGGGCGGCGGCAGGGCGGGACGGAGCGGACGGGGCCGTATTTTCGCACGGCGACGCGCCTCGCCTGCGAGGGTTGCCTCCGGGCGCGACCGGTCTGACCGGCTCGCTCGGGCGCGACTCCCTCTTCGCCGCGACGCCGGTCGACCGGTTAGGGCCCACGCCGCCCTTGATCCAGATCAAGGAATGGTCCGAATGCGGCGCATTGCCGCTTTCGTTGCGCTACCTCCGGTCGATAGCCAGTGAGCGAGCCGCACGTCCGCTCGCGCGTTGCAGCGCGGCGCGACTTCCGCGCGTTCGATCTCCAGAGGCCCCCTGACCATGACCCCGTTCCTGTCGACCACCCCTCCCATCCGCCATGCCGAGACGGGATCGGGCGACGCGATCCTCCTGTTGACGCTGTTCGGCTCCGCCGCGGCCGCGCTCGCGATCGGCCAGTACTACGGTGGCATGGGCCTGGCGCTGACCGGAACGGCCCTGCTGCTGGCCGCCGGCTGCGGCGCGTTCTTCATGGCTCGCGGCCGGACGATGGGCTGGACCACGCTGACGACCTGCAACGTGGCGATGGTGGCGCTCCACATCCAGCTCGGCCGCGGCACCATCGAGTTCCACTTCGGCGTGTTCGTCCTGCTCGGGCTGCTGCTGGTCTATCGCGACTGGCGGCCCATCGTCCTGGGCGCTGCGCTCTTCGCCGTGCATCACGTCGCGTTCGACCGGCTGCAGGCGCTCGACTACGGCGTGTTCTGCACGACCGAAGCCAACCTGCTCAAGACTCTGATGCACGCGATCTACGTCGTCGTACAGACCGCGGTCGAGATCTTCCTCGCGCTGCAGCTGCAGCGGGCGTCGGTGGAATCGGCGGAGCTCTCCGCCCTGGTCCACCGGGTCGACGACGGCGAAGGCCTGTGCCTCGACGTCACCGGCATCCAGGTGCGCACGTCCACGGCGCAGACACTCAAGGAGGCACTCGGTCGCATGTCGTCGGCCATCGAAAGCGTCGCCGGCGCGACCACGACGATCGAGAACGCCAGCGGCGAGATCGCCACAGGCAACCTGGACCTGAGCACACGAACCGAGGAACAGGCCGCCAGCCTCCAGGAGGCCACGTCGCAGATGGACCGGCTGCAGGAAATGGTGAAGGCCAGCGCGGTGAATGCCGGCCAGGCCAACCGGCTCGCGTCGGACGCATCGGCGGCGGCCCGGCGCGGGGGCGAGACGGTCGGTCAGGTCGTCAGCACGATGAACGAGATTGCGGCGTCGTCGAAGAAGATCTCGGACATCATCGGCGTCATCGAAGGCATCGCCTTCCAGACCAACATCCTGGCGCTCAACGCCGCCGTGGAAGCGGCGCGTGCCGGGGAACAGGGCCGCGGCTTCGCCGTGGTCGCCAGCGAGGTCCGAACGCTCGCAGGCCGGTCGGCCGACGCCGCCAAGGAGATCAAGGCGCTCATCGGGGCCAGCGTCGAGCGGGTCCAGACCGGCGCGCGTCAGGTCGACGAGGCAGGCAGCTCGATGGCGGAGATCGTCGCGCAGGTCCAGAACGTCAGCGGCATGATCGGCGAGATCGCGAGCACCGCCGGCGAACAGTCGGACGGCATCGGCCAGGTGGGCGAGGCGGTCCGCCAGCTCGACCATGTCACGCAACGCAATACCGCGCTGGTCGAGGAGAGCGCCGCGGCCGCCGAGAGCCTGCGGCAACAGGCCGCCCAGCTCGCGGAAGTGGTCGGCGTCTTCACGCGCAGGGCGACCGGCCCGTCCACGATCGAGCGACGCGGCCCGCATCGCGCGACCAACGTGTCGCGGCCTTCGTTCGGCGGGCGGCCTCGTGTGGCAACCGTCGCGTCGCGCGACGGCATCGAGCCCGCGGTCAGCGCCGCCTGACGGCAGCGCCCGCCGCTCGCCCTATCGCACGATCGCGGCGTAGACCATCTGCTTGAGCGCGCGCCGGTAGCCGGGCCGCATCGGTCCGGGGACCTGCATCATCGCCACCACCGCGAGGTTCTGCTTCGGATCGACCCAGAAGAAGGTCCCCGCCGCGCCGGCCCACATGAACTCGCCCTCGGACCCGGGCACGCCGGCCAGCCCCGGTCCCTGGCGCACCATGAAGCCCAGTCCGAAGGTGTAGCCCTGCACGCCCATCAGCAGTTCGCCGGGGGTCAGCGGGACGGTGGTGCGCACGCCGAGCGAGTCGGAGGTCATCAGGCGGACCGTCGTCGGACTGAGGATGCGCTGGCCGTCGAGCTCGCCGCCACGCAACATCATGTCGGCGAAGCGCAGGTAGTCGGACGCGGTCGAGACCGCGCCGGCACCTCCCGAGTCGTTCAGCGGCGCGACGGTCACGTCGAGCACCTTGTTGGGCGCCTTCGTCGCCGGATCGATCGCGAGCGGCTGCGCGATGCGCGCGCGTTGCGCCTCGGGCACCTGGAAGCCGGTGTCGACCATCTTCAGCGGCTTGAACAGGCGCTCGTCGAGGAAGGCCGACAAGCGCATTCCGCTCGCCGCCTCGACGACGCGACCGAGCACGTCGACCGACATCCCGTATTCCCAGTTGCTCCCGGGCTGCGTCGACAGCGGCGCCTTGGCCAGACCTTCCACCTCGCGCTGTGGCGTGACCATGCGGCTGTCGTAGTCGGTGCCGTTGTCGGCGTAGACGCCGGCGTCGATGTAGGCCTTCTTGAGCGCCGCGTTGCGTGTGATCTCGGCGTAGCCGAGACCCGACGTGTGGCGCAGCAGGTCGTGGACCGTGATCGGCTTGGCGGCCGGAACCATCGAATACGTCACGACACCCGCCGCGTCGGTGCTCGCCACCGCGACGTTCATCTTGTCGAACTCGGGCAGATACTTCGACACCGGATCGGTCAGTTGCAGCCGGCCGTCCTCGACCAGCATCATCGCGGCAACCGAGACCATCGGCTTGGTCATCGAGTAGATGCGGAAGATCGCGTCCTTCGTCAGCGGCTTGCCCGCGTCCTTGTCGAGGTAGCCGACCGTCTGCGACCACGCGAGCTTGCCGTCGCGCACGATCATCACCACTGCACCCGGAATGCGCCCCTGGTCGACCTCGCCTTGCAGCCAGGTCTTGAGGTGGTCGAGCCGCGCCGGCGACAGCCCGACGGTCTCGGGTCGGGCCGCAGGGATGCCCTGCGCCATCGCGATCGCCGGTGCCAGCGCGACGCACGCGGCCAGCAACCCCATCGTGAACGATCGTTCCACGGCGCCGCGAAGCGCCCTTGACTGAACCTGCATGTCATCCTCCGATTGTTTTTATGGAGCGCGGATTGCACGCCAGCCGCGCACACCCGTCAATCAGGTCCGTTGCCGAGACCTTCAGCACAGACACCATGCCGCTGCATATCGAGACCCCGCTGATCGAATCCCTCCCGCTGTCCGACGCCTGCGGCCGGACCGTGCTGCTCAAGCTCGATGCGCTGCAGCCGCCCGGCTCGTTCAAGCTGCGCGGCATCGGCGCGGCCTGCGAGTCGCATGCGGCCAGGGGGGCGCGGCGCTTCGTGTCGTCGTCGGGCGGCAACGCCGGCATCGCGGTCGCCCATGCCGGTCGTCGCCTCGGGATCCCGGTCGTCGTCGTGGTCCCCGAGTCGGCCACCGCCCGCGCGCGACACCTGATCGCACAGGAAGGCGCCGAGGTCCGCGTGCACGGCGAATCGTGGATGGAAGCCAACGCGCACGCGCTGTCGATGGTCGATGGGTCCGATGCATTCCTCCACCCCTTCGACGATCCGCTGCTGTGGCGCGGCCACGCGACGATGATCGACGAGGCGGCGCGCCAGGGACCGCGACCGGACGCGATCGTGCTGTCGGTCGGTGGCGGCGGCCTGTTGTGCGGGGTGGCCGAGGGGCTGCGGCGCAACGGCTGGTCCGACGTGCCGGTCGTGGCCGTCGAGACCGAAGGCGCGGCGTCGTTGCACGCCGCCCTGCACGCCGGCCGGCGCGTCACCCTCGACGCGATCACCAGCATCGCGAGCTCGCTGGGCGCGAAGCAGGTCTGCGAAGAAGCCTTCCGGGTCGCGACCGAGACGGCGGTCGTCTCGACGACGGTGAACGATCGGGCCGCGGTCGCCGCCTGCCTGCGCTTCGTCGACGACCATCGCATCGTCGTCGAGCCGGCATGCGGTGCGGCGCTGGCGGTCGTCTACGATCGGGCGGCCGAGCTCGCGCGTTACGCGACGGTGCTGGTCATCGTCTGTGGCGGCGCGACGGCGACGCTGGCGCAGCTCGAGTCCTGGGCGCAGGCGCTGCCCTAGCCTGGTCAGATCGCGACATCCTCCAGCGGGACGCCTGCCCGACATAGCGGGCAGTCATCTTGCGGCCAGGTGTCGAGCGGCTGATGCGACAGCGTCTCGACCGGCAGGTCCTGCGCCGCGAAGAAGTCGCTGCCGCGCGACCCCAGCACCGCGAACGCCGCGACCACGACGGGAACGGCGCCGCCGACGGTCAGCGCCGCATGCGTCGCCCGCAGCGACGAACCCGCGCTCATCACGTCGTCGACCAGCGCGACGCGACGCCCGGGCAGGTGCGCGGCCACGCCCTCGGGGATGCGGTAGCGCGCCCCGTAGAGGCCCGCCGTCGGCGACGACGCGACGCGCTCGGCGAACACGAAGTCCGCGTTCATCGCGTGCGCCAGGAGCTGCGCCAGGAACGCCCCGCCCAGCAGCGGGCCGCACACGACGGCCACGTCGTAGGACTGCAGACGGGCGGCCAGCGCGGCGACCGCGGGCGCGATGGCGCGCGGCTCGACGAACAGGCCGTCGAGGTCGAGCCAGAGATCGGCGTGATAGCCCGACTCCATGCGGAAATGGCCGCGACGGCCCGTGACGCGCGCGAGCGGGTCGATCACGCCGTTTCGTCGCCGTCGAGGCTCTTGAGCAGCCCGGCGCGGTAGAGCGTGATGACATGCACGTAGGCCTGCGTGGTGCTCTTGAACCGCCGCTCGTAGTAGCGCGCGAAGCAGGGCGCCACCAGGACCAGCGCGACGACGCCCTGCAACGTGTGGCCTTCGCGCAGCAGCACGATCGCCGCGAGCACGCAGACGATCATCATGCTGCGGAAGAACTTCGAGTCGGCCTCGAGCCGGTGCACGTCGTCGGCCGCTAGCGGCGCGGACGCGATGAGAACCGACCGGGACCACTGGTAGGTATTGAGCGCGACGCATTCATTGGGATCGATCAGGCGATCGCGGATCTGCATCGCGCACGCGTAGGCGCTGGTGTTGCCGTAGGGGGACCGCCACTCGCGCAGGCGGTTGTAGAGCGGATCGATGTAGGAACCGATCAGGAAGACCAGGTGCCCGATGAAGAAGGCGCACACGAGGAACGCGGCCCAGCTCGCCGCATCGCCAGCCGGCAGCTTCACCAGCGGCCCGAAGACCAGGTGCTCGAAGCGCGGCGCGAGGATCGCGGTCACGATCGCGCCCGGCATGAGGATCGCGAAGAAGTCGAGGATGCCGACGAAGAAATCACTGGGCTTGGTCATGAGCCGCCTCGCTGTCGATCGATCCTATTCGTCGGCGGGATCGCGCGCCGCGTCGTCGAGCGCGCGCAGGTGCGCGAGCTTGTCGCGGATCTTCGCCTCCAGCCCGCGCGGGACCGGCTGGTACCAGCCCGGCTCCTCCATGCCGTCGGGCAGGTAGCTCTCGCCGGCGGCGTACGCATCGGGCTCGTCGTGCGCGTAGCGGTATTCCTTGCCGAACCCGAGTTCCTTCATCAGCGCCGTCGGCGCGTTGCGGATGTGCGGCGGCACCGGCCGCGAGCCGTCCTGCTTGACGAAGCCGCGCGCGGCGCCGTACGCCTTGTAGACCGCGTTGGACTTCGCCGCGCACGCCAGATAGACCACCGCCTCGGCGAGCGCGAGCTCGCCCTCGGGCGAGCCGAGCCGCTCGTAGACGTCGGCCGCGTCGAGTGTCACGCGCAGCGCGCGCGGGTCGGCCAGACCGATGTCCTCGCTGGCCATGCGGATCATGCGGCGCGCGAGGTAGCGCGGGTCGGCCCCGCCGTCGAGCATGCGGGTGAACCAGTACAACGACGCGTCGGGATGGCTGCCGCGCACCGCCTTGTGCAGCGCGCTGATCTGGTCGTAGAACGCGTCGCCGCCCTTGTCGAAGCGCCGCAGGTTCTCCGACAGCGCGCGCGCGAGCAATGCGTCGTCGATCGTCGTCGACGCACCCGCTGCGCGCACCACGATCTCCAGGTTGTTGAGCAGCTTTCGGGCATCGCCGTCGGCGCTCGCGATCAGCGTCTTGAGGGCCGACGGCACGAACGCGACGCCGTCGAGCTCGGGTGCGACCGGGTCGTGCAGCGCGCGCTCGATCAACGCATCCATGTCGTCGTCCGTGAGGCTCGTCAGCACGTACACCGCGGCCCGCGACAGCAGCGCGCCGTTGACCTCGAACGACGGGTTCTCGGTGGTCGCGCCGATGAACACGAAGAGGCCCGACTCGACGTGCGGCAGGAACGCGTCCTGCTGGCTCTTGTTGAAGCGATGGACCTCGTCGACGAAGACGATGGTCTGGCGGCCCCCATGATCGATGGAACCTCGCGCCCGCGTCAGCTCCGCACGCGCCACCGCGTCGCGGATGTCCTTCACGCCCGCCAGCACCGCCGACAGCGCGATGAAGTCGGCGTCGAAGGCATCGGCCATCAGGCGCGCGAGCGTCGTCTTGCCGACGCCGGGCGGGCCCCACAGGATCATCGAGTGCGGCCGCTGCGACTCGAACGCGACGCGCAGCGGCTTGCCGGGCCCGAGCAGCTGCGGCTGCCCGATCACCTGGTCGATGGTGCGCGGACGCAGGCGCTCGGCCAGCGGAATCGCCGCGGGATCGCGCACGGTCGCGGACCCGTCGCTGCGCGCGGAGGGGATCGGCGCTGCGCCGCCGAACAGGTCGCCGGACGCGCTCACGCTGGGTCGGCCACGGTCGAAGACGCAGGGGTCGCGAGCCAGGGCACGGGCGTCAGTTCGAACGCGACCGACTGCGCCGCCACCTTCGGCAGCTGCTTGCGCACGTGATGGTGCAGCCACGCGTCGAAGCGCGTGCGCGCGAGCGCAGACGCCTCGCTCTCGGGCAGCGCGTGCAGCAGATGCTTCGCGACGACCAGGTCGTTGAGACGGCCGAGACGGTCCTGCAGGTCCGCCAGCGCGTCGTGGAAGGCCGCCACCGCCTTCGGCTCGTAGAGGCCCTCGAGCAGGTCGAGCGCATAGCGCAGGCGCTTGACCTCGACGCGCAGGCCGTGACGCGCGTCGTTGTCCAGGACCGCGATGCGCCGCGCGAGGCGGATCAGCCGCTCGCGCTGGTTCGCCAGCCAATCGGGCGCGCTCTCCGCGAGCGTCGTGCGTCGACCGCCCTTCCCCGTCAGGCGCGTCGCCATACGTTCGACCGCGATCGTCGTCGCGCCGAAGGCGCCGGTCGCGAGCGCGGCGATCAGGCGCCGATGCGCGTCGTCGCGCTGCGCGGCAGTCGCGACGCGGATCGCCTCCAGGGCGACCTTTCCCTCATCGTCGCTCGCGACCTCGTCGCGCAACCGCTTCATCGTCGTGGTCGCGAACACGTCCCAGTCGCGCACCCCGCCGAGCATCGTGCCCAGTGCGGTGAGCTCCGCGTCGAGCGCGTCGAGCCGACGCGGTTCGACCACCGATCCGAAGGTCCGCAATGCGCTGCGCATGCGCCGCACCGCCACGCGCGCCTGATGGACGAACTCGATGCCGGCATCGGCGCCCGCCACGGTCTCGAGCAGGGCATGCGCATTGGCGAGCAGCGCGCGGTTGCAGGCCCCCAGCACCCGGGCCAGATGCATCCGCACGTCGTCGTCGCCCCGCGGCACCGGCAGGTCGGCGCGCGCCGGCTCGAGCGCCCTGCCCTCCGCCAGGCGATGGCCGCGCGCCGCCTTGCTGGCCGCGAGCGGGACGAGCGCGACGTCGCGCACGAGGCGGGCCGCGAACTTCATCAGGTCCGGAGTGCCCTCCTTCGCCTCGATCTCGACCTCGCAGATCGGCAGCGTCCGTCGCGACCGCCCGCGTCCCGAGACGATCAGGCCGCGATCGAACGCGAACTCGACGACGCTGCCGTCCTTCAGGCGCAGCAGCCGCGACTCGCGCCGGAAGCTGGTCGTGAAGATCGGCGCGAGCCGCGCGGCGAGGCCGCGCTGCGGGACGATCGTCGACAGCGGCGTGTCGCGCAGCCGCCGCAGCTCCAGCACCGGTCCTGCCACCGGCATCTCCCATTCGCCGCGTGAACTGAGGGCGCCCTCGTCGGCATCGGCGACCTTCAGCGTCTGCAGCCACTGGCGGCCGCTGCGGCGCAGGCGGAGCGCCATGCGGCGCTGGGCGAGTGCCCGGTCGGGCGTGTCGAAGTAGCGGTTGTCGAGGCGCGCTACGCGCAGCGGGCCGATCGCCTGCGCGATCAGCCAGGGGTTCGCCCACAGGTGATCGATGCTGGCCGCCGGCACGAACAGCTTCAGTTCGACCTCGCGCGGAACGGGCGCGGCCGGCTCCGGCGGCGCGCCGGCAGCGGTGTCCTCGACCCGGGGATCCATCGTGTACGCGTTCATCGTTCGTCTTGAGATTGAGCCGCGACGTGCATCGCGGCCGCCTTCGGCTAGGATCGCGGTCTCCCCTGTCCGGCACGAGGAAGAGCCCGTGATGCAGCTGGTCTGGCCCGCAGAAGCTTATCTCGAAGGCCTGCGCGACGCGCTCGCGCGCGGCTGGTCGCCCGACAACCTGCGTCCGGAGGCCGCCGCCGAGGAGCTGGCGCTGATCGACGCCGACCCCGCCGCGTACGTCGCGGCCCAGGTCGACCGCGAGGCCGCCGGCGCGCCGATCCGGCTGCCGGACGGCCGGCTCGCGCCGCGCCTGCCGGGCCATCGCCGCTGGCTGTGGGACGGCGAGTTCTGCGGCCTGATCGGCCTGCGCTGGCAGGCCGGCACGACGGACCTGCCCGACTATTGCCTCGGCCACATCGGCTATGCCGTCGTGCCATGGAAGCGACGCCAGGGGCATGCGACGCGCGCCCTCGCGCTGACGCTCGAGGACGCGCGCGCGGAAGGGCTGCCGTTCGTGATCATCACGACCGATGCGAGCAACCTGCCGTCGCAGCGCGTCATCGTCGCCAACGGCGGCTGGCTCGTGGAACGGTTCGACAAGACCGCGCTGCACGGCAGCGCGCCGAGCCTGCGCTACCGGATCGATCTCGTCTGACATGCAACGCATCGGCCTGATCTCCGACACCCACGGGCTGCTGCGGCCCGATGCGATCGACTTCCTGAAGGGCTGCGACCGCATCGTGCATGCGGGCGACATCTGCGATCCGTCGGTGCTCGATGCGCTGCGCAGGATCGCCCCGCTGGTGGTCGTGCGCGGCAACAACGACCGCGGCGCGTGGGCCGAGTCGCTCGCGGTGTCCGAGACCGTGCACGTCGACGACGTCACGCTCGTCGCGATCCACGATGTCGCGGACCTGAAGACGATCACGCTGTCCGACGACGTCTCGCTCGTGGTCCACGGTCATTCGCACAAGCCCGCCGTGGTCGAGCGCGACGGGATCGTGTTCGTCAATCCCGGCAGTGCCGGACCGCGGCGCTTCAGCCTGCCGGTCTCGATCGGCGAGCTGCGCATCGACGGGACGCGCGTCGAGCCGCGGCTCGTCACCCTCGCCTGAAGGATCGTCGACGATGGACATCCGACCGTTCCGCGAAACGGACACCGAACCGGTCGTCGCGCTGTGGCACGAAAGCGGGCTGACCCGCCCGTGGAACGACCCGCGACTCGACATCGCGCGCAAGGCGACGACGCAGCCCGAGCTGTTCCTCGTCGGCACCATCGACGACGCCGTCGTCGCGACCGCGATGGTGGGCGACGACGGCCATCGCGGCTGGATCAACTATCTCGCCGTCGTCACGGACCGGCGCGGTCGCGGACTCGCGCGTGCGCTGATGGACGAAGCCGAACGATTGCTCGTCGCGCGCGGCTGCGCGAAACTGAACCTGCAGCTGCGCCGCTCGAACACGGCGGCGCGCGGCTTCTACGAGGCGCTCGGCTATGCCGAGGACGACGTGGTCAGCTTCGGCAAAAGGCTGATCGTCGACCAGCCGCCACCCTGAACGGAGCATCGCGATGCGCGTCCGCAAGAAGGACCGGGGCCTGACCGTCAACGCCATCGCCGGCACGCACGTCGTGTTTTTCGGCCTCGACCTCACGCCGGCCAAGCGCCCCGGCTTTCGCGGCTTCGCGTTCATGCGGCTCGACCATGCCAACGGCGAGGCGGTGTGGCTGCGCGGGATGAAGACCTTCAAGTCCACGGCACCGGACCCGGCGCCCGGCACCAACTTCTCGACGCGCGACCAGCCGGTGCAGTCGTTCCAGTGGGCCGACTACGCGGTCCGCCCGGGCCAAGCGTACACGTACACGATCGTCGCACTCCAGGGCGATCCGGCGAAGCTGGTGCCGCGCATACAGACCACCCTCGACATCACCACCGAGGCCGAGGTCGGCGGCACGCATTCGGCCTTCTTCAACCGCGGCTCCGTCGCCACGCAGGAGTACGCGCGCCGCTTCCTGAACAAGCCACCGAGCGTGGCCGGGCCTGCGGCCTACAGCTGGCTGTCGCGTGGCCTGCTCGAGGCACTGGTCGAATTCATCGGCCGCGCGGGCCGGGGCTGGGCGATCCACGCCGCGGTCTACGAGTTCCAGTGGCCCGCGGCGCTCACCGCACTGAAGGAGGCCGCGGCGCGCGGGGCGCAGGTGCGGCTGCTGTTCGACGACATCGGCCAGGGTGCCGGCAAGGGTCCGAGCAAGGGCAACCGCGCCGCGATCGCGAAGGCCGGCATCGGCGCGCTGTGCCAGGGCCGGGTCAACGGCCAGCTGATGCACAACAAGTTCTTCGTGCTCAGCCGCGTCGACGCGCGGACCGGTGCGCTGGCGCCGGACGCGGTGTGGACCGGCTCGACCAACCTCACCGAGAACGGTCTCTTCGGCCACGCCAACGTCGGCCACATCGTCGCCGACCCGCTGGTCGCGACGCAGTACCTCGACACCTGGACACGCCTCGCGGCGGACCCGAAGGTCGACGTGGCCTATCGCACCATCAACACCACCCGCTCGCCCTCGCCGCCCACGCCGTGGAAGACGCTGACGTCGACGGTGTTCTCGCCGCGCGGCATCAAGGCGTCGCCGTTCGACGCGCTCGACTGGTACGCGACCATCGCCGGCAGTGCCACCGGCGCGCTGATGATGACCTTCGCGTTCGGCATGGACGAGCGCTTCAAGCAGGTCTATCGCACCGACGACGGGGTGCTGCGCATGGCGCTGCTCGACAAGGAAGGCAACGGCAGCACGCTCGCGCAGGACCGGAAGGACCTGAGCGCGATCCGCGCCCGCGCCAACGTGGTCGTCGCGGTGGGCAACAACCTCGTGACCAACGCGTTCGACCGCTGGCTCGCAGAAGCGGCGCGCATCTCCAACAGCACGCATGTGCCGTGGATCCACACCAAGTTCATGCTGGTCGACGCGCTCGGCCCGACGCCGCTGCTGATCAGCGGCAGCGCCAATTTCAGCAAGGCGAGCTGCGACACCAACGACGAGAACATGCTGGTCGTGCAGGGCGACCGGCGCGTGGCCGACATCTACTTCGGCGAGTACCTGCGCCTGTACAACCACTACGCGTTCCGCGAGGCCGTCAAGCGCTATGTCGCGACCCACGGCGCGGCGGATCCCGACACGTGGACGCCGCAATATCTCGTCGAGGACGACCGCTGGATGAGCGACTACTTCGACCCGAAGGACCGCAGCGCGCGCTACCTGCGGCGCGCGTATTTCTCCGGACCGATGGCCGTCTAGATTTGCTCACGCCCAAGGAGACGACGATGAAGACCCAGCCCCACGCGATCAACTGGTTCGAGATCCCGGTCGATGACTTCGACCGCGCGAAGATGTTCTACAGCCGGATCTTCGACTACGAGATGCCCGAGATGCAGATGGGTCCGGCGCGCATGGGCATGTTCATCTTCGACCAGGCGTCGGGCAACGTCGGCGGCGCGATCGTGAAGGTCGACGACTTCCTGCCGTCGCGCGACGGCACCCTCGCCTACCTGAACGGCGGCGAAGACCTCACCGCGATCCTGATGCGCGTCGAGGACGCGGGCGGCCGGGTTCTGCTGGGCAAGACGCAGATCACGCCCGAGATCGGCTACTACGCGACCTTCCTCGACTCCGAGGGCAACAAGGTCGCGCTGCATTCGCCGAAGTGATTCGGCGGGCCGACTCCGGCTCAGTCGGCCTCGATGTCCCGGTTGGCGTCGTGATCGAGACCCACCCGACGCCCGCGATCCGGAGACCCGCGCCACGCGGATCGCGACGTCGGTCGCCTGGGTGACCAAATGCAAGACGCGTCACTGGAAGTCCCCAGGAGACGCTGGCAGGCAGCACGCGACACCGGCCGTTGCGCGTCACCATTCCAAAGGAAACATGACATGAGTCTCGTCGCCACCGTGCTGGTCGTGCTCGTCGCACTGCTGCATTTCTATTTCATGCTGCTCGAGATGGTGTTCTGGACCAGGCCGCTCGGGCGCAAGGCGTTCGGGCTGACGGCAGAGCGGGCCGAGGACACGAAGTCGCTCGCGGCCAACCAGGGCCTCTACAACGGCTTCCTGGTCGCGGGACTGCTGTGGGGTGCCATCGCGGCGAGCGGTGGCCCGGCGACGGCACCGAGTGGCTTCGCCATCGAGGTGTTCTTCCTGAGTTGCGTGATCGTGGCCGGCGTCTTCGGCGCCGTCACCGTCAGCCGCAAGATCCTCTTCGTGCAGGCGGTCCCCGCCGCGCTCGCGCTGCTCTGCGTCTTCGTCGCCCACATGGGACGCTGACCGACACGAGACCGCGGCGATCGCAAGCGTCGGAGGTCATGCGACGGGGCTATGCTGCCCATCCACCCGACAACTGGAAGAACCCCCATGATCAAGAAAAGCGGATCGGCCCACTGGCACGGCGGCATCAAGGACGGCGGCGGCAGCATCTCGACGCAGACCGGCGTGCTGAAGGAGGCCCCCTACGGCTTCAAGTCGCGCTTCGAGGGCGGGCCCGGCACCAATCCCGAAGAACTCATCGGCGCGGCGCACGCGGGCTGCTTCTCGATGGCGCTGTCGCTGATGCTCGGCAACGCGAACATGAAGGCCGAGAGCATCGACACCACCGCCACCGTCTCGCTCGACCAGGACGGCGACGGCTTC
>Ga0209724_1000954_pt1 | contig 27228 bp, 24 predicted proteins | sample grotaG_FD_184143 | JGI IMG/M metagenome (GOLD analysis project Ga0209724, IMG submission 184143) | Glacier valley bacterial and archeal communities from Borup Fiord, Nunavut, Canada, to study Microbial Dark Matter (Phase II) -... | ecosystem: Environmental > Aquatic > Freshwater > Ice > Glacier ...
TTACTTCTGAAATGAAAACTTATAATTTTCATTAATTTTATCGGCTGTCTTAAATACAACGGCATTGGTAATATAGACATTTGTTCCTGCAGATTCAGGCCTCTTCTCCCCTTTTACCACAAGCTTTATGGTGTGTTTTCCCAAGGGAAGATTGGTTATATGATAGATGTTCATGTTTTGATGTTCCTGATTGGCGAAGTTAAAATAGCAATCGATTGTGCGTTTTAGCTGTCCGTCAACAAATACATCAGCGATACCACCATCCTTTAACCAGTTACCTTCAATAGATACACCGGTTCCTTCAAAAGCAAAACTGATCTCATCGCCAGCAGTTCCGCTGAATTTGGCCTGATCTTTAACCTCTTTTTTAGACCAGCCTTCAGTATAGCTATAGTTGGCCCACTTACCTTTCAATTCCCAACCATCTTTCCGATGACTATCGGGAGCAAATACGCTCACTCTTTTATCAAAAACCAGTTTCGGGAAAGCCACTTCCAAAGCAAAAGGCTGGGGTTGTTGAATCTTGATTTTCAAATCTTTATCAGTTGATTCACCACCATTTTCAACTGCCAGTTTTTGGGCATATTCCATGGTTTTAGTGACAGCCTTATTAAATGAATAATTTGTATTTATGAATAAAGTGTCACCAATTGCATTTACAGCTTGTTGATAATCAATAGGTAAGCCACTCAATCCTTTTATAACACCCAATACAGCCATTGCATTCGAAGGGTTACAATCAGAATCTTGTCCACATCGGGTAGTAATCTCCATGGTTTTTGCAGGATCGCCATCACCATAAAGCAAACCCATCACGATATAGGCGCCATTTAGTTTGGCATCTATGTTAAAAGTAGTTCCCGATGCACAAATCTGCACTTTTCCCCATTTGGCTTCCAATTCAGACCAGGCAGCGCGCCAGTCAGATGGATATTGATTATGCAATAAAAATACATCATTGACTATTTTAGAATAATCGCTTTCAGCCGGAATGGAAAGCAGTGCGTTTTTAATGATTTTGGGAATATCATTTTCAAAATAAGCTTCAGCATAAAGAGCAGCAACAAAAACACCGCCATACACCCCATCCCCGTAATTCATGATATGACCAATTTTATCAGCTATCTTATTGGCAGTCTGTGGCATACCAGGACACATAAATCCGATATAATCAGCTTCAATCTGAAAATCTATATCATCAGCATGAAGGTTAAAATCGGGATGACCTGATTGCGGAGGAAAGATGCTGTCATAATAATTTTTGCGTCCTTGAACATTGGCATGCCACAATTGATAACCAGACTTGGCAAATAACTCCTGAAATTTTTTGGCCGGAGCATCAATACCATATTTGTCCATGGTCATTAAAAAAGTAAGCTGAACATACATATCATCCTGCCAGATTGAACCCCTCACATCGGAAGGTACCCACTTAATTGAATCTTCGAATGTTTTTCCCTGAGCCCTGAATTCAGTAGGGGCGCCATAAGTTACACCAATCATTTTACCCGCCCAGCCTCCGGCAATTTTATCCTTTAACATTTCATTTGAAATGGTTCGAGTATCTGCGGATTGTTTTTTACTACAAGATGCGATTGGCAAAATTGCTATCAGCAGAATGAATATGAACAAGTTAGTCTTCATAATATTGTTATTTAGTGTTTTAATTAAGTATTTCTTTTCTGAATGGCACAGACGATTGTGCCCCTATACGAGTTACAGAAATTGCGGCAGCCTTGTTGGCAAAAGCAATTGCATTCTGAATTGTGCTACCTTCTGAAAGGGACACAACCAATGCACCATTGAAAGTATCACCGGCAGCAGTTGTATCAACTGCCTCAACTTTTAGGGCACTGATGATTTCTGATTTACCATTGGCCAATAGAAATGCACCGGCTGATCCCATCGTGATAATTACAATTTCAATTCCTTTATCATGTAAAAAGGTTGCAGCCTTCAAGGCCGATAGTTCATCGGTCACCTTGATTCCAGTAAGTAATTCAGCCTCCGTTTCGTTAGGAGTGATCATATAAAGATTTTTAAGCAATTCATCTGACAACTTTGCGGCTGGAGCAGGATTCAGAACCACCTTTTTATTCTTCATTGCCGCAATGCTTGCAATATGCTCAACTGTAGGAATGGGAATTTCGAGTTGCATCAGTACATATTCTGAATCATTGAGCATGGTTATTGCTTTATCGAAATCGGCAGCACTTAAGGTTCCGTTTGAGCCTGGAGCAACTACAATAGAATTTTCGCCTTTACGATCGACTGTAATCAAAGCAACGCCACTTGGATTTTCAGTGTCAACGGCTACAAAGTCTACGTTAATACCTTCATCTTCCAACTGTTGAACAGCTTGTTTTCCAAAGATATCGTCGCCAATTTTACCAACAAAAGTGACTATACCGCCTAACCTGGCAGCTGCAACAGCTTGATTTGCCCCTTTGCCGCCTGCATTCATCAAAAACCTTCCACCCAAAATAGTTTCTCCCGGAGCAGGAAAATTCAGGGTTTTTATCACCATATCGGTATTTGAACTACCAACGATCAATATTTTTTTACCATTCATATCGAGTACTTAAATAATTGAACAAAACCTACTATATCAGATCTCCAGATTTATTCTTTGGAAAATAAGTGAGATTAAAATTGACAAAATCAAAGTTAGATGTTCACAAATTGATATTTTTACCATATTTGCAGAATTGATATAATTTCAAAATATGATTTAAGCATAAAGATATTAATATATAATTGATATTGAATTATTTAACATGAAGTATTCATATATTTTCAATACTCATTTTACCACTCAACTGTTTAAAAACAACTTATGGCAAAACTTGATAGCCTTATCGTTTTAATCAACTCGATGGATACTGCTGATAAGCGATATTTTCAATTGAACACAAAAATGTATGAAGGTAAAAAAGATTATCAATTACTATTTGAATTAATCCATCAATCGGGCCTGCCTGCAGATTCAGTGAAGGCTAAATTCAAAAAACAAAAACCCGAAGGTAGCTTCGACATAATATGCAATCACCTGTATAATTTACTGTTAGATAAATTATCAGCAAAGGATTCAGAAAAGGAAATTGAATATAAGGTTTTAAAAGCCTATCAGCAGGCTAAATTTCTTGCTAACCGTAACTTGTTTGACGATGCTTTTCAATTGATAGAAAAGTACAAAGCCATTGCACTTGAATATGAACTGTTTAGTCATTTCTTACTGCTTGCCAAACTGGAAATCAGATTCTACCATCAATTTGAATTTAAGGAGTTAGATGAATATAAACTAGTAAAGCTTCAATCTAAAATAGAATCAGTATCCCGTCAACAGCGGGCCATTGAAAATCATACAGGGCTTTATAATCTGATAAGCATTCGCCAAATCAAGCAGGGCACTATCAGAAATGTAGGTGAAAAAGAAAAATTAAATGATCTGGCATTTAATGAGTTACAGGCAGTGTCGGGACAAGTAAAAAACTCCTTTGAGGCTCAAAAACTTCATTTGCTGTTTCAATCTGCCTATTTTATAAAAACAAATAACCCTAAGTCGAGTCTGAAAGTCTACTACGAACTGAATACTTTGTTCGAAAATAACCGTAAACTTTGGGGAAGTCCACCTTATTTTTACCTCAGTCATCTGAAAGGAATCCTGAATAACCTAAGGTGGTTTGGTCATTTCAATGAAATGCCATTTTTTATTGACAAAATAAAACTATTGCTCACTGATCACAGTTCAGCCAAAAATTACATTCAAAACCTCATATTCCTTTTTGAAAGTCTTATTCTCACAGACCAACAAAAATATAAGGAAGCATTACTGCATTTGGAGAATCAGGATACAGAACTGATCGAAAAAAATGCCAGCCAGCCATTTGTTTCAAGAGCTGAATTGACTCTACAACTGGCAACTGTCTATTTCTGGAATCAGGAGTATAAGAAAGCACTCAAAATTATACGACCGCTTTTAAATGTTGGAAAACCATTTCTACAGGCTCCTCAGGTTAAAACCATCCGCTTTATCAACATGCTGATCCACCTTGAACAAAACGATTTCGATTATCTGGATTCTGAAATCCGCTCTTATGATAGATCCTTGAAAAATAAAGATAAGCTGTTCAGAAGTGAAGAGATTATATTGAATGTGATCAGATTTTCCTGCCGTCAAACTGACCTTGAGAAAAGAACCAAATTCATTGAAGAGCAAATCATCAAACTAAAGGAACTTAATCATGATCAGTATGAAAACCAACTACTTAAAATGTTTAACTTTATCTATTGGTTGGAAAAGAAAGTCAGAAATTGAAATTCGGTTATTTATAACTTCATAAATATCTTGCCACTCTCCTTTTGTATTTTCTGTATTCATCTCCAAATTCACCTTCCAGATATTTCTCTTCACCCAGAATGATAAAATGATGTACCACCATTCCATAAATCATGACTACAAGCAATAAAATACTTGGCAAGAAAAGAAAAGTAGCAGTATTAAGGAAAATAAAACTGGCATACATCGGATTGCGACTGTATTTGTAAATGCCGCTTGTTCGCAGTTCATGATTTCCGGTAGGAAGACCAATATTGGTTATCAAACCCATTGAAAGATAAGCAGGAACGATGATCAGATTGGCCGGGATAAGAAAAATAACAGCCAACAGTTTTTGAACATCTGGTGTACGATCCTCAATTAATAATGGAACAACATTCCGATATTTAGGAAAAAAAGAAATAAATGCAAACAATGCCCATACCCCAAACAGAAGAAATTTGCCGCTAAAAAACAACGCTGGATGAATCGTAGGTTTACCCATGGCATGTTTCCCATTCTTGGCAAGGAATGCTCCCAATACAACTGTTGCCAAAATGGGCATGCTGATTAATATTGCCAAACTGTAATCAATCCAATTCATTTGATATTTCTTAGAAATTAATACCAAATATAAGGAATCGTTTGGAACTATTGAATATTATTTTACTTAATCTCAATTCGATGGTACTCTTAGAAATTTTAGTTTTCCATTAAGGGCCAAAAAGACAAAAAGACAAAAAGACAAAGAGACAAAAAGAGAAAGAGACAAAAAGAGAAATTATTTTTTTTTATAATTGTCCCTTGTCTCTTTGTCCCTTGTCTCTTTGTCTTTTTGTCTTTTTGGCTTTTTGGCTTTTTGGCTTTTTATGGAAAAATAACCCAGTAAACATTTAATGTTTGCAACTAATTTATGCGTTAAATAAGCAACACATTCACTACATATTCAGCAGCTTAGAAAGGGCTACATAAAAAAAACGAGACCACCTTTAAAGGCAGCCTCGTTGTTTATAGTGTTTAAATGAAGTATTTAATTCATTAAGTAACCGGCAATTATACCTATTGAACTTTTAACGCTGCGTCACAGGCATCTTTTAATTTTTTGGCAGTTGCGTTGTTCGCATCATAGCTTAATGCCTTATCGATTATCGGCATAGCTTTTTCGTATTCATCTTTGGCTTTCTGTTCAGCAGTGATGTAAGCAGGATCGGTTGTTTTAAGTTTCCCAGCTGTAATTTCGTCATTGACTTTTCTGAGTATGTTACTCCCTTTTGAATATATGGCAGTTGCCGATTTTACGTAATAAGCAGCCAATTTGCTTTTAACTTTAGCATCATCAGGTGCAATCGCCAACGCTGCTTCAAGTGCTTTCAGATTTTCAGCATCATTTTTCATGGCTTTATATGAATCAGCCTTATATATCAACGAATTGACTTTTTTATAGTCCATTGCAATTGACTGATCAAAATACTTTAAAGCCTTTTCGTAATTTTTCACACTGTAAGCACAGTATCCCATATTATAAATCATTGACGTGTCTGCAATTGGCTCAGCACCCAATTTTACCAGAGCTTGCTCATAAAGATCCAATGCCTTTTGATAATCTTTGGCATTAATGGCAGTATTGCCTTCATTCTTTAGATCTGCAAATGATTTTTCAACAACTTGAGCATTTAAAGCCATAAAACCCAGACACATCACAATAATTAAAAATAATCTTTTCATATCACCTATTATTAATTTATATATATACTATCTAAAAATTTACTTTTTGTTGTAATCAAAATCTAAGCCAAAAATAGCAATTACCATTCAAAAACCCAACTAATTAACAAATGAAATTAAATAATGCCTGTTAAAAAACAATAATTTACCCATAAATTACATTCAATTATGGATTAAACATATCTGGTGTGAAATATCCCAAAATATTTTTAACCATTTCGATTCCAGATTTTGCTTCCCGATTATCTGGGTCAATTTCCAATACAGCACTATAATCATTCATCGCTTTTCCCCACAACTCCATCTTATATTGAATGCGCGCACGAAGTAATAAAGCATCACTATTTCGATAATCATTAAAAATTATTCTGTTGAGAACATCCAGAGAACCAACCAGTTCATTTAGATCAAATAAAATTTTCGCATCCTTTAAAGTATCATTCATTTTCAATTAAATATTTTAGTCAGCTCTCGAAACTGATATAACACCTTTAATGTTTTTAAGTTTATTCATAAGGAAGTCCAGATGTTCAATGTCATTCACAAAAACACGCAGTGTACCGTCAAATTCCCCATTATTGGTATCAATATTGATGGATCGCATTTGAACGCTGATATCTTTTGAAATAACATGCGATATCTGACCCATGATCCCTACTTCATCGGTTCCTGCAATTCGGATGGTTGCCTGAAATGATGATTTTTTCTTTGTATCCTGCCATTTTGCTTTGATAAACCGATAGGGATAACGTTCCAACAATTGTGGCGCATTCGGACAAGTCTCCCTGTGAATTTTTATACCTTCGCCAATGGTTACAAATCCAAAAATGGGGTCACCGAATATGGGATTACAGCAAGGTGATAATTTATAAATTACATTTTTAAGGTTGTTATCGATGATAAGGAAATCATCACCGCTCGAAAATTCCAATTCCTGAACCTTTTCTTTCGGTAATATTTCAGTAACCAGCTGCTTGGCGGTCTCCTCTTTTTTCTCAACGAGCAATTCTTTTATATCAAGCGGATCTATCTTACCGATCGAAATTTGATAATACAAGTCCTGAGCCAGTTTCAGCTTATAATTCTTCAGCAATTTACGTATACTGTCGTCGTTGTATTCAATTTTCCAGTTTTTAACTTTCCGAAGCAGTATTTCCTTTCCATTTTCTGCCTCCCGCTTAACATCTTCATTTAAACTGGCTTTGATTCTCGACTTTGCTTTAGAGGTCACCACAAAATCGAGCCAGTCAATCTTAGGGCGCTGATGATTTGCCGTATCAACTGATATCTGATCTCCGTTTTTCAACTTATGACGCAGCGTCACATTGCGTGCGTTTACTTTTCCTCCAACACAGCGGTCACCTACCCCGGAATGAATTTCATAAGCAAAATCAAGCAAGGTAGCACCAGCTGACAGTTTGCGTAAATCGCCTTTGGGAGTGAAGACGAAGATCTCATCGGCATAAATATTCATTTCAAAATCGTCGATAAAATCTACCATATTCAAATCCGGGTTTTCCAATATCTCCCGCACATTGGCCAGCCATTTTTCCATTTCTGAAGTACCGGTTCCGCCCTTGTATTTCCAATGTGCCGCTAAGCCTTTTTCGGCAATTTCGTCCATTCGCCTGGTACGTATCTGAATCTCAACCCATTTATCATTCGGACCCAAAACAGTGGCATGTAGCGACTCATAACCATTCGATTTGGGGATAGTAATCCAATCACGCATACGATTCGGATTCGATTGATATTCCTCTGTTACAATCGAATACACCTGCCAACAATCTGACTTCTCATTTTCCAATTCTGAATTCAGGATTACACGGATTGCAAACAAATCGTACACTTCATCGAAATCTACTTTTTGGGCCTGCATCTTCTTCCATATTGAACTGATGGATTTAGTCCTGGCCTTCATATCGAACGAAAACCCTTTTAAATTCAGTTTATTTTCAATAGGCTTTACGAATTCGGCTACAAAACTAGCCCTTTCCCGATCGGTTTCCTGCAACCGCATGGATACGGTATGATATGCTTCAGGATTTTGGTATTTGAGACATATATCCAATAATTCAGAATTAATATAGTACAAGCCCAGCCTGTGAGCCAGAGGTGCATATAAATGGGAAGTCTCGCTTGTTATTTTTGTCCTTATAGATTCATTATGTGCATCAAGGTGGCGCATCACCTGAAGGCGGTCTGCAATTTTTACGAGGATAACACGCACATCTCCAGCCATTGCGAGCATCAGTTTACGGTAGTTCTCCGAATGTAATTCAACGGTATCGGTGCCCAAAGCATTAATTTTTGCCATTCCATCCAAAATCGAAGTGATGGTTTTGCCAAATTGTTTTTCAACTTCTTTAATATGTTCCTCTTTGTAATATGCATTATGCAAAAGGGCTGCAATAACCGAATCAGTCCCCAATCCAATTTCATGAAGTACAATTTGTGCTACTTCAATTGAGTGAACCACAATTGATTCACCCGATTCCCATGCTTCATCTTTAAATATATCATGGACAAAATCGAAAGCATCTTTAATTTTGGAATGATCTTTCTCAGGAATATTTGTCTTGCATTTTTCAAAAAAACCTGAGAAACTCTTTTCAATCAATTCGTTCATAATGCTACTAAAAAAGGTAAAAAAAAACACGAATTTAAAGATATCAAAAAAGGCCACCATGAGGTAGCCTTTTTACAAAATATATTATTGCAAAATTTAGGCTACCGCATTTGGGTCAACAAAAACCCTCATTTGCATTTCCCTATCCATCATAAAAATGCCATTACCTTCACCTTTAATCAGTTTTAGCATGTCTAGAATTTTCTCCACATTGGATTCTTCTTCCACCTGCTCATCCACAAACCACTTCAGGAAACTCTGTGTGGCATGATCACTTGCCGCAACAGCTACATCCATTAAATTATTAATCAGTTCGGTTACATGGTTTTCATGAGTCAATGTTTTTTCAAAGACCTCAACAATTCCTTTAAAATCAACCGGCACCTGAGCAATGGCTTTTAACGATACTTTTCCTTTGCGATCAATCAGATAGTTAAAGAATTTCAAGGCATGAGCTGATTCTTCCTGATACTGAATTTTCATCCAGTTAGCAAAACCCGAAAGACCCATTTCTTCAAAATAAGCCGCCATCGACAAATACATATAGGCTGAATAACTTTCAGCATTAATCTGGTCATTTATGGCCACTAAAACTTCTTTCTTTATCATAGCTTTTGATTTAAAATTTTCATTAAAAATACAAAATTTTAAGCTGTATTAGACTTTATTTCATTGATGAATATAAAAAATCTACTTAAATTTCATAAACCATTAATAATCACTCACTAAAATCAAGATTGAACTTTTGCTTCAGTTCATTCAACTCAGGATTTTTCTGCAACATCATTTGCAATTTCTCCGAATCAGAGAAAATCATACGTTCCGATTCTATTTTACCGATGCTGGTAATCAATTCTATTCCAGCATTTCTTAGTACTTTACGTAACCATGAAATGAGTTCGGGTTTGATCAATCTGATGTCTTCTTCCTGAACTGAATTACCGATTTTAAGCAATAATTTATTCCCGTCTCTTATTTCAGGCACATTTGAAAGAGCAGAACAAAGACTGGGACGATCGGCATTCTTTTCTTTAAATTCATTCCACTTTTCAATCAGCAATTCCTCTTTAACAGGCTCAAAAAGAGCTTCATCATATTGACTGAAGTTCGATTTCTGTCCTTCCGACTGAACCTGATTTTCATTTTCATTTCCTGAAAGTGCATCCTTGATAGAGGGAGTAAAGGAACTTCCCATTTTCCTCATCACTCTCATTCCTGAAGGTTTTTCAATCGGTTCCAGCCTCGTTGGGGCAACGACTTGACTCTTTTCGATCAGTGGTGCAACTGTAACAATTAATTCATTCAGGTTGAAAATCGGAAGAATGGCTTCCTCAACAGGTCCGTCAGCTATTTTTTTTTTAAGGTAAGCTGCGAAATCTTAATGGTCGCCAATTCAACCAATAGCCTTTTATTCTGACTGGCTTTGTATTGAAGATCGCATTCGTTGGCAATCTGCAAAGCACCAATCAAGAAATCGTTATCGCAATGGCTAGCCTGAACTTTATATTTTTCTTTTATTTCACCCCCTACTTCCAGTAACTGTATGGTAACCGGATCTTTGCAAACCATCACATCCCTGAAATGAGAACTTAGACCTGTTATAAAATGGTGACCATCAAAACCATGATCAAGAATTTCATTGAACAGCAACAAGCTATTTGAAATGTCATTTTTGAGGAATAAATCAACCAATTGGAAATAATAATCATAGTCAAGTACATTCAGATTCGAGATGACATCTTTATAGGAGATATTTCTTCCTGAGAAACTGACAATCTGATCGAATATCGAAAGCGCATCACGCATTGCTCCATCTGCTTTTTGGGCAATTACATTGAGCGCTTCACTTTCAACCTGCACCTTTTCGCTTTTGGCAACATTGGCCAAATGACTAGAGATATCATGATTTTTGATCCTGTTAAAATCAAATATCTGGCAGCGTGATAAAATAGTAGGTATAATTTTATGCTTTTCTGTGGTCGCTAAAATGAAAATCGCATGATGCGGTGGCTCTTCGAGGGTCTTCAGAAATGCATTAAATGCATTGGCTGATAACATGTGAACCTCATCAATTATGTATACACTATATTTCCCAACTTGAGGTGGAATCCTTACCTGATCAGTCAGATTTCGGATATCGTCAACCGAATTATTTGATGCCGCATCCAGTTCATGTATATTGTAGGAACGATTGCCATTGAAGGCCGTACACGATTCGCATTCATTGCAAGGTTCTATTTCTGCTGAAAGATTTTGGCAGTTAATGGTTTTAGCAAAAATACGCGCACAGGTAGTTTTCCCTACGCCACGCGGGCCGCAGAACAAATAGGCATGCGCCAGCTGATTGTTCTTGATGGCATTTTTCAAAGTCGATGTAATCGATGCCTGCCCTACTACTGTCTGAAACGTATCGGGTCTGTATTTTCGTGCAGATACAATAAAATTCTCCATAAAATCCTCTTCATTGAAGCATCAAATATACGAATTTTGATTCAATAGTTAAGGTGAAACTTATCAACAGGGGCATTTTTAATAAAAATGTATTATATTTCTGAAATAATGTTTCTTGAATTGACTTCCTGACATTTAATATGGCTAACTATATTTATCCACAATGCTGATGTAGGGGCGGCCCTGTGTGGCCGCCCTTTCTAATAGAATATATACATTTGATTCAATTATTGTGTACATTATTATGAAGGACGGCCACACAGGGCCGCCCCTACCGGAGCTGTAATTATAGCAATATAGGAATCAAAATGTTTCATTAATAATAAATCAAAGTATATACTTAAACTTTTACCAATACATTTTTGTTTCACTCTCAAAATAAATAAATAGATTTTAATATGAAAAAACTTACATTAATTCTAAGCCTGATAGTTACCTCTACCGTGGCTTTTAGTCAAAAATCCTTTTATGATTTTAAGGTAAAAGACATTGACGGCAAGGAATTTAACCTTTCAAGCTTGAAAGGCAAAAAAGTGATGGTAGTGAATACTGCATCCAAGTGTGGATTTACCCCTCAATACAAGGAACTGGAAGCCATTTACAAACAATATGGAGGTGATAAGTTTACCATTATCGGCTTTCCGGCCAATAATTTTGGCAAGCAAGAACCTGGAAACAATAAGGAAATTTCAGAATTTTGTGAAAAGAATTATGGTGTCACTTTTCCAATGATGTCCAAAATATCCGTCAAAGGCGATGATATGCACCCTTTGTATAAGTGGCTGACCAGCAAAAGTGAGAATGGTTTAGAGGATTCTGACGTCAAGTGGAACTTTCAGAAATACCTGATCGATGAAAATGGCAAGCTCGTCGACGTCGAATATTCGCAAGTAAAGCCTACTGATGAAAAAATAGTGAAATGGATCAAACAATAGATTTTCCTGAATTCAACAATTATTGTAGAATTGAAGGATTGGTGGAAAGCAGCATTCGAAAGGATGCTGCTTTTTATTGTAGTCCTTTCATTGCAGGAATTTATGTAGGTGAAATTTGAATAAGGTCATTTTATAGATATCTCTGATTTGATACAATAACTTGGTGTCATGTCAAGGCTAATATGTTGCATAGTCATTCAATTGATGCGATACCTAGACGTTATTAGAATTCCGTCAATATATCAATCCGATGGGTGCAGCGCACCCCTTATATTTGTAGAAATATTAGGGGTGCGCTGCACCAATAGCGACAGCGTCAAGGTAGTGCAGACACAGTGTCTTGTCTCCAAGGATTCTGTGTTAATATGACAAATGATCATTGACACTACACTGGCCTCCAATCCATTAAATCTCTTTTGCCGACATAGAAAGTTTGAATTTCAACCCAACTATTTTCTTCATTTTAATCAATAGTACATTTGTTTTTTGTATATTTGGCAATCGTTATCATATTTAATATTGATTAATATACAACTCTATTTAATTTCCTTTTCATATCTCATTATTTTCCTTCTAAAAGGGCACTACCCGGTCTATACCGAGGCTATTAATAATACGTATTTAATATGTAGATAAAACGTAGCTAAAACGTAGATTAAACGTACAGCGACTTATAAGCTACGTTCTATCTACGTATTATATACGGATTAACCATAGCTTCGGTATAGGCTGGGTAGTAACCTTAAAATCTGTAAAAGCAAGTATCAATTAGCTTCCAAAGCGGTATCCAATACCCGATTCAGTGATCAGGAGTTTGGGTTTGGTGGGTACATCTTCAATCTTCTTGCGTAACTGAGCTACGAAGACCCTCAGGTATTGAGTTTGTTCAATATAGCCCATCCCCCATATTTCTTTTAAAATATACTGATGTGTGAGCACCCTGCCTTCATTTTTAGCCAACAGTGCCAGCATCGAAAACTCGGTGGAAGTAAGTTTAATGATCTCGTTGTGTTTACGTGCAATGTGATTGGCCAAATCAACTTCAAGGGAACCAAAAGTCAGAAGTGAATTGGCTGGAGTACCTTGATTCTGGCGGATGGAAGCCCTGATACGAGCCAATAGTTCGCCGGTTCGAAATGGCTTGGTAAGGTAATCACTGGCTCCCCTGTCGAGTGCTTTCACAATGTCCTCCTCCGAACTGCGGACGGAAAGAATGATGATTGATTTTGAATACCATTCACGCAATTTAGGAAGTATATCAAGGCCGTCAGCATCGGGTAATCCCAAATCAAGAATGATCAAAATGGGGGTATGAGTAGCGGCTATTTGTATACCCTCATGCCCCGTGGAAGCTGAGATTATCTTGTATCCATTGGCAGACAGGGTTATTTCAAGCAGTCGCCTGATCTGAACTTCATCATCAATAATCAGTATAGTTTCGTTTTCAATCATATTGTTAACTGATGTTGTTCATTATTAATTTCTGATATTTTAGTAGGTATTTTTATTGTAAATATAGCACCTCCGTTTAATCGGTTTTCAGCAATAATGGTTCCATTGTGAGCTTCAACCATCCCCTTCACAATCGACAGTCCCAACCCTGTACCACCCGCTATTGCTGATTGTCCGCGGTAAAATTTATTAAATACCAAAGGTAAATCTAAAACTGAGAATCCAGGACCGCGATCCATTATTTGAATGACAAGTAATCCATTGTCGTAGAAGAACTTGACCCTTATATTACTGCCAGGCGGTACATGTTGCGTAGCATTCAGCAATAGATTATGAAGTACTTGTTCCATTAAACCAAAGTCGAGCTGGACCAATGGCATTTCGTCAGGCAAAACACAGTGCAGCTTAAATGGCTTTAATTCAGTCGATAACGTTTGTATCACCTTGTTATATAGATCGTGCAAATCGCACCAGTCAATATGGGTAGTGAGCATGCCGGAATCCAGACGCGACATATTTAATAAGTTATCAATCAAACGGTTAAGACGTATAGCGGCAGCATTAATATCCTGGTACAAGATGTTTCTGGTTTCAGCCGGATAATCCTGAGCAATCAAGGTATCAGAGGCGCCCATAATGGTTGCCACCGGAATCCGAAGTTCATGAGAGATGGAATTGAAAAGTGTTTTATACAATTTGTCAGATTCATTCAGAATAAATGAATTCCTTGCTGCATCTCGTAAGAACTCACGTTCAATTTTACCTGATATCTGAGGAAGGAAACCCTCCCAGAATTGTTCTTCACCCTGGCTGAAAACTTGGGTATGCTGAACGGCAATGACCCCCATATTGTCGTTATTTCCCTTTAAAGGATAGAACGTATAATTTCCCGAAGGCAGGGTATCAGTGTATTTGCCGGCTTTTGTTGAATGTCTGAAGGTCCATTCAGCAACACTTAATTCGTTCTCTGAAAATTTGAGATTCGTAGCATGGCGAATTTGCTTTTCAAGTTTATTGGTGTCATTTCTGATAATAATTGCACATTCAATTTTGAAATAAGTACGGATATCTTTTACCGCCACATTTAATACATTGTCAATTCCTGACACTGCTGAAAGTTCTTTGGCAAGCTGATAGAGGGCGTGCGTACGCTCTTCACGTATGCGTATTTTCTTTTCCTGCCCCCGTATTCTTGATGTCAGCACACCATTTAACAAGGCAATAATGAAAAACATGGTCAGCATCAGCATATCTTCAGGTCGCTCAACGTGAAGCGTATAGGGGGGTGGAATAAAAAAATAGTCCCATATCAATGAACCCAGGATGGCAGCCAGCAAAATAGGACCTCGTCCCAGGAAGAATGCAAGCAGCGAGACCATAAACAGCAATGCAAACGACACCACCTGGTAGCCGACAAACGCTTTGAGAAGGAAAAAAATGGATGCTGTCAGTATAATCATCAATGCAGCAGCCAGATACTGGTTAATACTTGAAGTAAAAGAAGGCATGGAAGCTTTTTCAGTGAACCTGTCGTCGACTCTTTTATCAGAGCCAAGAATGTACACATCAATGTTACCGCTATATCTGATCAGCCTATTCACAAAATTACCCAACCTGAATAGGGTCAGCAGGTTACGAACACGCGGCTTGCCAATAATTATATGGGTAATATTTTCTTTTTGTGCAAAATCCACAATCGCTTTAACAATGTCAGAATTGGTTACGATACGGAATCGAATGCCTAATTGTTTGGCCAGGTTAATGTTCTTATCCAGACCTTCACGCTCTTTATCTGTTAAGTTGTGGGAAGTCTCCACATAGATAGCCTGTATATTGGCACCCATGGCGTCGGAAAGGGTTTTGGCCCATCGTAACAACTTGGTTGACTGTGAAGTAAAGCTAACGGCAACCAGCAAATGAATACCCGATTTCCATGGCCCTTTGATTCGTTTAAGTTGCATGTAATCATGCAGTTGCTGGTCTACCCTATCGGCCACAATGCGCAAAGCCATTTCACGCAGGGCAGTAATATTTCCTTTTCGAAAGAAATTCACCACCGCCTCTTTTGATCGTTCGGGAGTATAGACTTTCCCATCTGCAAGCCTCTGCAAGAGCTCATCGGGCGTGAGATCGACCACCTCAATATCATCGGCGCTTTCAAAAATATCATCAGGAATTGTTTCCCTGACGATGATCCCTGTAATCTGGGCTACCACCTCAGAACGGCTCTCAAGATGCTGTACATTGACGGTGGTATAAACGTTGATACCATTGTCCAATATTTCCTGAACGTCCTGGTAACGCTTCAAATGACGGCAACCGGGGGCATTGGTATGGGCCAGCTCATCGACTACTACAATTTGTGGATTGCGGGCGATGATGGCATCCAGATCCATATCCTCCACACGAGCCGTTTTGTAGGTATACTTCTTACGCTCAATCAGTTCAAACCCTTCAACCAAGGCAGCAGTTTCCTTGCGGTTGTGGGTTTCAACATATCCAATCACGATATCCGCACCTTTCAGTTTTTCAATTTGTGCAGCCTGTAACATGGTATACGTTTTACCCACGCCGGCGCACATACCAAAGAATATCTTCAGCTTGCCACGTTTGCTTTTTACTTCGTCCTCCTTCATCGAAGCCAGCAACTCGTCAGGGTTTGGGCGATTGTCGGTAAATACCATGAATTAATCCTTATTTTCAATTTTTGAAATCATATGCACAGCCTGCTTTTCAATGCTCTTTATTCTGATTAAAATATCTTTCAATTCATCCTTGTCAGCATCAATATTTACATCATCAAATTCATCCCCTAAAGTTACATACTTTTCTTGATGTTTTACAGATAATTTCTCAGCCATTTCATTAAAAAGCAATGAAATTTCATAAAATTCATCTTTTCCATCGAAATAAAGCCTTTGACCATAATTACTTGAAACGATTTCCTTGATTCCATTGTACAATTGAAAAAACCGTTCATTGAAATAGGAAGCAAAACTATAAATAAAGCTCAAGGCAATCAAGAAACAGCAGCTACCAAGTATGGTCATCCCGGTAAGTGCATTTTTTGAAGAGACTTTTGCATCGTCAGTTTTTACCTCGATAGCTTTCCCATTCATTTCTGATAAAAGTAACAATTGCTGAGATAAAATACCCAATTTATTTTGAGTGTTAAGTATTATTGAACTCATTGTTGGATAAAGCATGAACGCCTTTACCGAATCGCGGTATTCCTTGATATTGGATTCAATTTCAGCAACTAATTTATCTTCACCGGGTTCTGTAATGTTGCCTTTCTCCAATTGAAGAAATTTATCTACATTATTCAATTTCTTTAGAACTAATTGGGTGTCAGGATTCCTGTTTGCAAAATAGCCGGTTGTGATTTCCTGATTGACATCCATTAATCCAGCTGTCATTTCACGGGCATAAACAACTGACTCATAGTTCTCTTTGAGTATTGCACTGGTTTTATGGGATAAATTATTCAGGTAGAAAGCTGAAAACCACAGTAAAACAAGGATGATGAAAAAAATAAATACCATCCCCAATGTGAATTTTGTACGTATTGAGAGTTTCATTTTATTTATGTTTATTATTTATTGGTTAGTTTATCCAATTCAACGTTCAATGCCAAAACATTGATACGATTTTCACCAAATACCGAAAACTGAGGCCGTTCAGACAATGCGGTAATAGAGGCCATTAGCTTCTGCTTCTGGTTGTTATCCAATTGACGCACGTTGACAATCCGATCCACTTGTAGTAAAGCTGCTTCGGGTGAAATATGAGGATCGAGGCCACTGGCCGATGCATACAACATTTCCGATGGAATCTTCTCATTACCAGACAGTTGATTTAATGCCATCCATTGAGCCTTGCGCTCAGTCACCAGTTGTTTGAGCTTTGTACTTGTGGGCCCAAAATTAGAACCTCCCGAAGACAGTGGATTATAATCAATTGCTGAAGGACGCGATGAGAAATAAACTGCACTGTCGAACTTCTGACCAATCAATTCACTGCCAATCACCTTATTGTCCTTTACAATTAAACTGCCATTGGCTTTCCCCGGAAATGCAAGCTGTGCAATTCCTGTTATAAATAATGGATAAACGATCCCGAGCAGGATAGTAAACAGGGCAAATATTTTTATTGTAATTAAAATCTGTGTTTTCATAATAGTGTTTTTATTTATTGCAATTAAATATTCAGCGACTAGGCAATTAAATTAATGATCAGATCAATCAATTTGATTCCTATAAATGGTGCAATAACACCGCCGAGTCCATAAATTACAAGATTTCGGATCAATGCCCTATTTGCTGAAACAGGTTTGTAAGGTACGCCTTTTAAAGCCAGTGGAACCAATAATATAATAATAAATGCATTAAAAATTACCGCACTCAATATAGCACTGTGAGGTGAACCCAGGTTCATTACATTTAATGCAGACAAAGGTCCAATGCCATCTTTTCCAGCGTATAGTGAAACTGCAATGGCCGGAATGATGGCAAAATATTTGGCTACATCATTGGCAATACTGAAAGTTGTCAGGGCGCCGCGTGTCATCAGCAACTGTTTGCCAACTTCCACCACTTCAATCAGTTTGGTAGGATTACTGTCCAGATCGACCATGTTACCCGCTTCACGTGCAGCCTGAGTACCCGAGTTCATCGCAATCCCGATATCAGCCTGTGCCAGAGCAGGTGCATCATTGGTTCCATCGCCTATCATTCCAACCAGATGACCCTTGGCCTGCTCTTCGCGTATCCGCCTCAGCTTATCTTCAGGAGTAGCCTCAGCCATAAAATCATCGACACCAGCTTCAGCAGCAATAGCAGCAGCAGTCAGTGCATTGTCACCAGTTATCATGATGGTTTGTATCCCCATGCTTCGTAATTGTGCAAATCGTTGTTTAATGCCTCCTTTTACAATATCTTTAAGTTGAATTACACCCAGAACCTTGTCATCTTCAGCAACAACAAGAGGCGTGGCTCCCATCCTGGCAAGCTCAGCCACTTTTTCTTCCATCTTTTTTGGGAAAAAGCCATTTGCATTCAGCACAAATGAACGAATGGCTTCAGAAGAGCCTTTGCGGATATGACGAACGATTCCTTTTTCATCTGTTAAATCAACGCCGCTCATCTTGGTCTGTGCAGTGAAAGGCATAAATACCGAATTTTGCTGATTGATATCTTGTCCTCGCCATCCGAATTTCTCCTTGGCCAGAATAACTATTGAGCGCCCTTCAGGAGTCTCGTCCGACAGCGATGAAAGCTGTGCAGCATGCGCCAGGTCAGTATCTCTGATTCCATCAGCAGGATAGAAATCAGTGGCCATACGGTTGCCCAAAGTGATGGTTCCAGTCTTGTCGAGTAATAGTACATCCACATCACCGGCAGCCTCAATAGCCCTTCCGCTGGTGGCAATCACATTTCGCTGTAGGAGCCTGTCCATACCACTAATACCTATTGCACTGAGCAAACCGCCAATTGTGGTAGGAATCAGACAAACCAGCAAGGCAATCAATACGGGCAGTGTAAGGTTTTGTGACATGGGTAAACCTGAAGCTGAAAGACTGTAGGAAAAAAATGCAGGTAGGGTTACCACAGCCAGTAAAAATATGATAGACAAGCCTGAAAGTAAGATGGACAATGCTATTTCATTGGGAGTTTTATGCCTTTGCGCACCTTCGACCAGTGCAATCATCCTGTCTATGAACGTATCACCTGGTTCTGAAGTAATTCTAATTTTTATGGTGTCACTGATCACCTTGGTGCCACCCGTTACAGCTGAGCGGTCACCCCCGCTTTCACGAATTACAGGTGCTGATTCGCCGGTGATGGCCGATTCGTCAACACTGGCAATACCTTCAACTACCTCACCATCAGAAGGAATGACATTACCTGCATCGCAAATCACCACATCGCCTTTTCTTAAATCAGGTGCTGCAACCAATTCCTCCTTGGTTCCAACCACCCTGCGTGCCATGGTCTGGGTACGGTTTTTACGTAAACTTTCAGCCTGTGCCTTGCCTCTCCCTTCAGCAATGGCTTCCGAGAAATTGGCAAACAACACCGTAAACCACAACCATAAGGCAATTTGAAAATTGAAAGAGGAGAAATTTCCTGTAAAAAGTCCTGTGATCACAATGGTGGTGGTTAGTACTGAGCCTATTCCAACCATAAAAATGACAGGATTTTTAATCAGTATAACCGGATTCAGTTTGATAAAACTATCTTTGGAAGCCTGCAATATTATTTTTTTATTGAGGAGGCTATTAATTTCCCGTGTGCTCATTTTGTATAATCATTAAAAGGTTATTCCACTATTCATTAGCAAATGTTCAATAATAGGACCCAGCGACAAGGCCGGGAAATAAGTCAGTCCACCCACAATAAGGATTACAGCAATCAGCAGTCCTCCAAAGAGCCAGTTGTCGGTTCGAAAAGTACCAGCTGAGGTAGGTGTAATTTTCTTTCCTGCCATGTTTCCTGCAATGGCCAATACGGGGATGATGACCCCAAAGCGGCCAATTAACATGCCGATTCCAAGAGTGAGATTGTAAAATACTGTATTGGCATTGAGCCCTGCAAAAGCACTGCCGTTATTGCCTGCGGCTGAGCTGAATGCATAAAGTATTTCGGAAAATCCATGAGGTCCTGCATTGTTCAGGCTCGAAAGCCCTATACTACTCACCGAGGCCCAGGCGGTAAATATCAATATCACAAAACTTGTTGACAGGTTGGCAATCATGGCCATTTGCACCTCGAAAGCTTCCACTTTCTTGCCCAGATATTCAGGAGTCCGTCCGACCATCAGTCCTGCAATAAATACGGTTAAGATGATAAATACGACCATGCCATACAACCCAGCTCCTACTCCACCAAATATAACTTCACCCAACATGATGTTGATCATCGCAACCATACCCGCCAATGGTGAAAGACTGTCGTGCATGGCATTTACAGACCCATTGGAGGCTGCTGAAGTGGCAGTTGACCATATTACACTGTTAGTGACACCAAACCTTGTTTCCTTACCTTCCATCGCGCTCAAGTGACTAAATACAGGGTTGGTTGAATATTCTGCATACAAAGAAATTCCCAATCCAGCTAAGAACAATAGCATCATCACTGTAAAAATAGTCCATCCCTGACGCGTTGAACCCACCATCTTACCATAAGTATAGGTAAGTGCTGCCGGGACAAGCAGGATGGCCAGCATTTCGAGGAAATTACTGAATGGCGTAGGGTTTTCGAAAGGATGTGCACTATTGGCATTGAAGAAACCTCCCCCATTGGTGCCCAGTTGTTTAATGGCAATTTGAGAAGCCGCAGGTCCCATGGGGAGGACCTGCTCTGTTCCCTGAAGGGTATGAATTGCTTGGTATGAATTAAAATTCTGAATGACTCCCTGACTGACCAACACAGTGGCAAAAAGAATTGATAACGGCAATAAGATATACAACGTCGACCGCGTTAGGTCTGTCCAGAAATTGCCAAGCTTATCGGTAGTTTTTCGTGAAAGACCTCTTATAAGTGCCATGAGAACAGCTATTCCTGTGGCAGCACTCACAAAATTCTGTACAGCAAGCCCGATCATCTGCACAAAATAACTCATCGTAGTTTCTCCCGCGTAGCCCTGCCAATTGGTATTGGTCATAAAACTTACCGCTGTATTGAAGGCCGCATGCCATGATACATTTGGTAGGTTGGCCGGATTCATTGGCAATTGCGCCTGAAAAAGTTGAAGGAGAAACACCACGATCAAACCCATCAAATTAAATAGAAGCATACTGAAAGTGTATGACTTCCAATTGGTTTCCTTTTCTGGATTTACCTTGATAAACTTATAGGTCAGCTTCTCTAGCCATCCAAAAACAGGATGCATGAAGTGTTTTTCTCCTGTGAATACCTTGTACATGTATTGACCCAAAACAGGTGTCAACCCAATTAACAGGGACAGAAATAGCAGTATCTGAATGATATCCAGTGTTTTCATATCGAATGGATTTAGAATTTTTCAGGTCTGATGAGTGAATAAATTAAGTACCCAAGCAATAGCAGCGCTATCAATGCCCCAATAAAATACCAGGCTCGACTATTCATCTCAACGGTCTTTTGGCCCCCCTCCAAAGCAGAGGGGACAGCCACTAAAATAAAATTCATTGTCTTCATATCATTTTGGTTTTATAATAATACGAAGTTACGAAAGAATCTATAATGGATTTGTAAAGATTAAGGGGGCAGGTATAAAGATTTTATAAAGAGGATGGGGAGTGGAAAGTTGGCAGTGATCAGTGATCAGTGGTCAATAGGCAGTAATCAGTGATCAGTGATCAGTATTCAGTGTTCAGTGTTCAGTAAAAAGAGTAAAAAGTAATAAGAGTCTGCTGAAAAACTCATCCCGAGCACCCGGGACAGTATTATAAGAAGATATCAACCTGCAAATTAAAACAAGTGCTCCCGAGTACTCGGGATGAATTGACGATTCATCCCGAATACTCGGGAGCACTTGTTTGTTTTTAGAATCAATTAATTGGGTAATTTTTGCAGATTCAAAAATAAAACAACCACACAAATACTGGTTATAGGTTATACCCTTGTAATATTTTAAACAGCAGTCACTTGAATCATTTTTGGGTATAACCACCCCGAGTACTCGGGTTCCCTCTGCGGTTATACCCTTTTTCAATATTAAATATTTACAATCAGCTTCTTACAGGGGTATAACCTATAACCAACATCTTTTGGAGAATGTTATTTCCCTTTCACTTCCAATGACAGTTTTAACAAGTCAATGGGAATGAGCAATATTCAATTCTAACCAAATGAACCTAAAAAAGTCGATACTGAGTTTTTCAGCAAACCCTAATAAGAACAACTGTTTCACAGAGTATAAACAGTGTTTCACAATAAAAAATATCAGTATTATAATATGTAACTTTTACTGATTATTGTAAACTGATACTCTTAACTGTTAACTATTTTTACTTTTTACTTTTTACTGAACACTTGTCCTTAATTAACAGCTTCTCCTTCTGTATTTTAATATAAGCACTCAACTCTTTTCGCTCCCTGTCTGTCCAAGGTTTATCCAAAACTGTGAAATCAACATTTTTGGATTCTCTTATTAGTCCCATTGTTATTCCCATAACCCTTCTTTCTTTAGCCACCTTTCTAATCGGGTTTCTTTGCTTGATTGTCTAACCTCGAAGCCTTAACATATTGGGTTTTAAGTATACTATCAATATTGACACCTTTTTTATGGGCTGTCAATATATTTGCCAAAAACATTTCATCCTCAACAAATAAAGCATATTCCTTCTTTGTCATGCCTAAAAATTCATGTAAAGTAATTACAGAATCACTTTCGTGCCAACGCTCAATATAATTATCAACTTCTGATAATAAAGCATCTCCATTGATGCAATCTGTTATAAAATCAGAAATCTATTGTCCTCCCTTTTATTGCGTCCTTAATTAAAATACATTTATCTAAAAAAGATGGTCTTGGAATTGGAAGTCGGCTCACTTTATATTTTAAAGTAAAAATAGTATTTTTTTTATAGGTAATGAAATTGTATGCAGCGCTTTACTATATGTCTCAATTGCTCTGTTCCTTGCAAATACATGGTCAACAATTGGTTGCGGATAAGAGGCAGTTCCATATTCAGGTACCCACTGATGGATGTATTGTGAATCGTGATCAAACTTTTTAGCTTGCAATATTGGGTTAAATACCCTGAAATAAGGGGCCGCATCACAACCTGAACCACTCGCCCACTGCCACCCTCCAGTGTTGGATGCCAATTCGTAATCAAGTAATTGATCTGCAAAATAGGCTTCTCCCAATCGCCAGTCGATCAACAGATGTTTGGTTAAAAAGCTGGCCACTACCATGCGGACCCTGTTGTGCATATAGCCGGTCTGGTTCAATTGACGCATGCCCGCATCTACCAGTGGATAACCCGTTTGCCCATTACACCAGCAATCAAACTCTGATTCATTGTTACGCCATGGAATAAAATCGTAGGTCGTTTTAAATGAATTATTGGCTGAATGAGGAAAATGCCACAAGATATCCATATAGAAATTACGCCAGATCAGCTCATTTAAATAAACCTCTGAATGCTGTTGGGCAAATAAGGTAAGTTTCCGAATTGATATTGTTCCAAATCGAAGGTGAATACCCAGTCGGCTTGTACCATTTTCAGCAGGGAAATCACGTGTGTGAGCATAATTTTCAATAATACTAAGATCGAAATCCTTCTCTGGAAACTGAATATCCTGTGGTTGATAACCGATTTCACTCAATTCAGGAAAGTAGCCTTTTGGTAAGGGTTTTAGCCGATTTAAAAGCTTTTCGCTTTCATACATTGCAATGCCCTTTATAGCTAATTGTGCTTTCCATTTCTTGCTATAGGGGGTAAAAACCGCATACGGCGACCCATCGGCCTTCACCACTTCATTGTGATGAAAAACAACCTGGTCTTTAAAGGCCTGGAATCCAATTCCCATCAACGCCAGCTGCTTTTCTACCAAGGTATCGCGTTCAATAGCAGATGGTTCATAATCCGTGTTGGTATAGATGCATTGAATGGAATATTTGGCTGCAAGTTGATTGAAAACTACTTCAGGAGACGAAAAGTAAACCTGTAAACAGCTTCCATGCTTTTCAAATTCACGGTTCAACTCGGTCAAACAGCGATGTATAAATGTCAGTCGTGCATCGTTTGGATGGTAAAATCGCTTAAGTATAGCAGTATCGAATATAAATATCGCGAGTACAGGCAGACCGGCATTCAATGCCTCATACAGGCCATGATTGTCGTCTACACGCAAGTCGCGCCGAAACCAAAATATGTTTACTTTTTCCATTGGAAATACGAATTGAACGAATTTAAAACGAATTACACTTAAATACAAATTGAACGAATTTAAAACGAATTACACTTAAATACAAATTGAACGAATTTAAAACGAATTACACTTAAATACAAATTGAACGAATTTAAAACGAATTACACGAAAGAACGAATTGCACGGATTTGGATTTTAATTCGTGAAATTCGTATTTTAATTCGTGAAATTCGTAGTTTCGTAAAATTAATCATTTTTTATTATGAAACGAGGTTTTGCAAGTGATAATAATTCAGGAATTCACCCTGACATTTTAAAGGCATTATTCACTGAAAATGAAGGACATGCCATCGGTTATGGTGGTGATGAGACCACCGAATTGGCCATCAACTGCTTCAAGAAAGAGTTTGGACAGGATATTGACGTCTATTTTGTATTCAATGGAACGGGGGCAAATGTGCTGTCACTGTCAACATTGTCTCATTCATTTCATTCAGTGATCTGTGCTGAAACTGCTCACATCCAGACTGACGAATGTGGAGCACCCGAAAAGTTCATGGGGTCAAAACTACTTCCTGTGCCCTCTTCCAATGGCAAAATCACTCCTGAGGGAATCATCAGGTATCTGCATGGATTTGAATTCGAGCATCATTCGCAGGCCCGTATTATCTCTATTTCGCAGGTCACCGAACTGGGCACTGTTTATTCGGTTGCTGAAATCAAGGCCATCACTAACCTTGCACACGCATACGGATTATTTGTTCACATGGACGGTGCACGTTTAGCCAATGCAGCTGTGGCCCTCGACCTTCCTTTCCGCGCCTTCACTGTCGATGCCGGCATTGATGTACTGTCGTTTGGCGGTACCAAGAACGGCATGATGATGGGTGAAGCTGTAGTGTTTTTCTCCCGAGTACTCGGGACTGAACTGTCGAAAAATACCAAATATATCCGCAAACAGAGTATGCAATTGTATTCTAAAATGCGTTTTGTGAGTGCTCAGTTCGTCGCCTATTTCAACAACGATCTTTGGAAAACTACGGCTACCCATTCAAACAAAATGGCCAAGCTGCTTGAACAGGCGGTCATGGACATACCCTCCATTCACATTACCCAGGCCGTAGATGCCAATGGGGTTTTTGCCGTCGTGCCACCTGAAATTATCCCCCTACTTCAGGAGAAATATTTCTTTTATAAGTGGGATGAACATCGTTCAGAAGTGCGGTGGATGACTTCTTTTGATACCCAGGAGTCTGATATTAAAGATTTTGCAGCATTGATTAAGTCTCTGGTATAGATGCCATTATTCAATTATTACCCGCGTAAACAAGAGCCTGTCGACAAGGACACGGAAAAGAAGATTTTCAAATACAGTCTTCTATTTCCGCTTGTCATCGTGGGCCTGTTCTGGGTAGTAAAACTGACCGAAAACATTATGGACCTCAACCTGGCCAAATATGGAATATTACCCCTGCAGCTTGAAGGATTGAAGGGTATCCTGTTTTCGCCCTTTATACATGGCAGCTATGACCATTTGATGTCCAATTCGGTTCCATTCCTGGTATTGGCTTTTGCCTTATTTTATTTCTACCGCAACCTGGCTTACCGTATTCTGTTTCTGATTTACATCTTATCGGGTGTCTGCGTATGGCTTGGTGGCCGCGAATCTTATCATATCGGTGCAAGCGGTATCGTTTACGGACTCGCTTCTTTCCTGTTCTTCAGCGGTGTACTGCGCAAAGATGCGACCCTGCTGACCATAGGCATCATCGTCATTTTTCTCTACGGAAGTATGTTTTGGGGTATCTTTCCCGTCAAGCCCGAAATCTCATGGGAAAGTCATCTGTGGGGCTCTGCCAGTGGACTACTTCTAGCCATCTATTACCGTCATCAGGGTCCCGTGCGTCCTCAATCGACCTGGGAAAATGAACCTGAAGAGGAAGACTCCCCCGAGGCCGAATGGAACCAGCCAGAGGAACCGGAAGAGCCAGATTGATATAATTGAAAAAAACTGAAAATGTAATAACATAAGGCATACTGAACCTCTTAGCAAATATTCCCGGTAGTTATTTCCATAAAAATGAATGATCATAACCCATTTCCCGTAGGAAATTTATATCCATAAAGCGCATAACCCAGTGAGACCCATTTCCCGTAGGGAATTTATACCCATAAAGCGCATAACTCGGTGAGACCCATTTCCCGTAGGGAATTTATACCCATTAAAAGCATCAAAAGGGTAGCTATTTTTTATGTTGTGAATTCATAATTAACTGATTGTGTGTTCAATACTGGGAAGGTAGTTCCTATACATCCTTTTGAGATATAGACAACAGCCATAGTTTATCTATTTACTGTTATTCGGTTTGAGGATCTCAACAAACCGAACTACATCAGGATGGCGGCGAAGTTCAGAAATTAATTTTTTGCCAGCCGCCGTGCATGTTTCTATTTGAACGGTAACAGTCATCTTGTGAATGAATTATTATGAATAAGCGTATACAAATATACAACCATTTTTTTGATTGTAGTATTCTTTATTGACGAAGTTCAAATAAGTCAGACAGTTCCCTTTTCCTTATTCCCTTTTCCTTATTCCTTGTTTTTTATTCCTTATTTTTTATTCCTTATTTTCTTGTTTTGACCTGTTACCTACGCCCAACCAACGCCCTACCAACGTCTAACTAAATAGGTAGATAATAGGTAGTAAATAGGTATATAATAGGAATATTATTCGTACCTTTACCTATGAGATACCAAAATGGTACCCATATTAACCTCATTAATAAAGACTATATTATGGCTCAGGTAAAAGGTGGAATAGGCTCCTTTCTTTCTGGAAAGTTAGATGGA
>Ga0209724_1000956_pt1 | contig 27226 bp, 12 predicted proteins | sample grotaG_FD_184143 | JGI IMG/M metagenome (GOLD analysis project Ga0209724, IMG submission 184143) | Glacier valley bacterial and archeal communities from Borup Fiord, Nunavut, Canada, to study Microbial Dark Matter (Phase II) -... | ecosystem: Environmental > Aquatic > Freshwater > Ice > Glacier ...
GTTTCTGATGTGGATTGAAAACGGTTCGCCAGAACCCATGGCCGATTGCCAGGTTTATGAAAATACAGTGGTGAACTGCTACGGCTATGCTATGAATTTTGAACCGGGCAATTATCCGGAATTCAACTTCAAAAACAATCTATTTTTACTAACTGCACATTCACTGTCATTTGTTAACGGAAATTATACCGGAGCGATGTTTGCCAGTAATCAAGGTTGGTCTATCAACAGACAAGTTCCACTTGCTTTTCCTGAAGACAAACAGGCAATTATTGCTGATCCTAAAATCAGTATTCCAGAAAGTGAAACTGATTTACCAAAAAGTGTTAAAGAAATGAAAGAGATGATTTTCTTCAAGACACAAGCAAAATAGTTCTCTGAGTTATTTTTAAGGAAAAAAATAAAAAATAAGGAATAAGAAATAAAAAATTGTGCAGTGCGCTATTTTAGTAGAGGCAATCCGTGTAATCCTTTTTAATCCGTGTAATCTTTTTAATCCGTGTAATCTTTTTTACTAACTATGAAAAAACCAATTTTTTACAACCAGCCAGCACGAAAAATCATCCTGTTTGGTATCGTTTTTCTGATTTTAAGTGCTCCAATTGTATTTACCTCATGTAGCAACGCCCAAACTGATTTTACCAATCGTGAACAGAATTTTGATGCCAACTGGAAATTTAATCTGGGAGATATAAAAGGAGCTGATTCGGTAAAATTTGATGATTCGAAATGGAGAACACTTGACTTACCACACGACTGGAGCATCGAAGATTTACCTGCCAGTTCAGGCAAAAAGCAAATTGGTCCATTTTCAGAAGACAGTCCGGGGAAAGGCTCTACCGGAAATGTAATGGGTGGAATCGGCTGGTACCGCAAGACATTCACTTTAGATAATTCAAGCAAAAACAAAAAAGTACAGATCTGTTTCGATGGTGTTTACAGGGAATGTAATGTATGGATCAACGGCCAGCATCTCGGATTTCATGCCAATGGTTACACGCCTTTCTTTTTAAATATGACTCCATATTTAAAACCTGCTGGTGAAAAAAACATCCTAGCTGTCTGGGTGAACAATCCTGGCAAGAATAGCCGCTGGTACAGCGGATCAGGCATTTACCGTCATGTCACTTTACAAGTTACTGATTTGGTAAATATCCCTGTTTGGGGAACCTTCATTACTACTCCAGAAGTTTCAGCTGAGAAAGCAACAGTAAAAGTGGCAACTACAATTCATAATATCACTGAGGGAGATGTAGAAATAAATCTCTTAACTCAGATTTATTCACCTGATGGCAAGGTTGTTGGTCAATCAGAATCGACTCTTAAAACCATTTCAGGAAAAAACAATGAAGCGGAGCAATTAATTGAAGTTACAAGCCCAGCCCGCTGGTCGGTCGATTCTCCCAATCTGTATAAAGCGGTCACAGAAGTCAAATATAATGGTAAAAGCGTAGATCAGAAGTCCACCACTTTTGGTATTCGCTCTATTGAATTCAGTGCAGAAAAAGGGTTTTTACTGAATGGAGAAAGGGTGGTATTGAAAGGTGGTTGTATGCACCACGACAATGGTCCCCTGGGATCAGCTACCATCGACAGAGCGGAAGAGCGCCGCGTTGAACTGATGAAAAAGTTCGGGTTCAATGCCATTCGCACCAGTCATAACCCGCCTTCTGCTCAATTTCTGGATGCCTGCGACCGGTTAGGCGTATTAGTGATCGACGAGGCATTTGATCAATGGCAACGTCCGAAAAATTTAGATGATTATAGTATTTACTTCGATCAATTTCACAAGGCGGATCTTGAATCCATGGTTTTACGCGACCGCAACCATCCATCAGTAATAATCTGGAGCATTGGCAATGAAATCAACGAAAGGGCCGATTCGTCAGGTCTGGTGATTACAAAGAATCTGAGCGACATAATAAAAAAGTTGGATACTACTCGTCCGGTAACTTCAGCATTATGCGGATTCTGGGATAACAAGGGAAAACAATGGGAAGCCTCAACGCCGGCATTTGACCTGCTGGATGTAGGTGGGTACAATTACCAATGGAGACGTTATGAAAGCGATCATGAGAAATCCCCGAACCGGTTGATGGTTGGTACTGAATCGACAGCCCGGGAAGCTCTAAAGAGCTGGCAAATGGTGGAAAAGCATCCTTACGTGCTGGGCGATTTTGTGTGGACTGCCATGGATTATTTGGGTGAATCGGGTATCGGCCATGCATATACATCTACATCCAATGAGGCCAAGGATCAGTTTTCGACAGGCTGGCCTTGGTACAATGCCAATTGCGGAGATATTGACATTTGCGGGTTCAAGAAACCTCAATCCTATTTCCGTGATGTGATTTGGAAAATCAGTAACCTTGAAATGGCCGTTCATTCACCCATTCCTTCAGGGATGAAAGAAGTAATAAGTTATTGGGGTTGGCCCAATGAATTGCAAAGCTGGAACTGGAATGGACAAGAAGGCACAAAAATGCAGGTCAATGTTTATTCCAATTATCCGCAAATAAGGTTGGAACTGAATGGTAAAGTGATTGGTATAAAAACTGTATCAGCCGACACCACGCTGACTGTCACTTTTGAAGTGCCCTATGAAGCCGGTGAATTGAAAGCGGTTGCGCTCAGAGATGGTAAAGAGGTAGAATCAAAAGTGTTGAAAACCACAGGCAATGCATCCAAAATCAGGTTGACAGCCGACCGTTCATCCATCAATGCCAACTGCAATGATCTTTCGTATGTTACCGTTGAAATACTGGATAAAGCAGGAGTTTTGGTTCCCAATGCACAACCCTTGGTTCAGTTTAAAGTCGAAGGAGCAGGTGAAATAGCAGCAGTCGAAAACGGAAACCCAACAGACATGAAAAGCTTCAGTTCGCCCAAAGTAACTAGTTTCAATGGTCGTTCGCTGGTTATTTTAAGGCCTTCAGGGAAGGCAGGAACAATTACACTGAAGGCTGAATCAGCAGGCTTGGCAGGAACTGAAATTACAGTTCAAACAAAATAGAAAATAGTATCATTGTAAAATATAATTAAACAGGAAGCGCTCAACTAATGAGTTCTTCCTGTTTTTAATTTCTAAACCAACAGAGACTAGAATTAATGTTGGCCTTCAAACTTGAATGATACCTTCAGTTTTGTCCTATAGCTTTCAATCTTGCCATCTTTAATAGTCACATCCATAGATTCTACTTCTGCAATCCGAAGTTCGCGTAAGGTTTCCGAAGCCTTGGAAACGGCAGTGGCAGCAGCTTTTTCCCATGATTCACTACTCGTACCTACCAATTCAATGATTTTGTAAACACTGTCAGACATAAAGTACTCCTTTCTTTTTAGTATAAATACCCTTAACAGATAAGTAATTGGGTTAGTTTCGTAAAACGGGATGTTTAAAAATGATAGTCTCTATTTTACTTAGCACGTATTGTAGTGTCGCGTCAACATTGAAATGTTGCTACGTCATTTAAGGTTGGTCAGGGACCATTATCAGATTAGAAGTGTTCGGAAGATGGTTAGCATAAAAAAGCAGGAGGTTTCTGAGCACGTGACTACTTCTTTTAAGGCAACTGATGATCAGTAACTTGCCAGCTTTTATCAACGATAGTCACCCGCTCAGTTTTAAAACCTGGTTGACCTCGACTTCCGCATGTTCCGCACGTTCCGCACGTCTCTCTTTTAACTCTTTCTCTTTATACCACATACTGAATTGAACTGGAAGTATTAAAATACAAGGTGTGCGGAACATGCGGAACGTGCGGAAACTTTATCCAGTTTTGTAAAATTTCAGATGCCTAACCGCCCATTATTTTTACATAGGTGCCCTGCTGTTCCCTATAAGGCTGCCTAACCCTGATCCTCGGGATACGTGATAAAACTTATCGTAAGGTATTGATTGCAAAGGGGACCCCAGCCTGGTTTTTCAATAAGGCAAAAAGATCATTTGTACGTTCTTTGACATCTTCCGAACGCTCCGATTGTAATTTGCTGATGCCAGGAACGTCAAATTAGCCGTAACTAGACAGTAGTACTTATTGACATTTTCCTAAAACTTTAAAAGCGCTTCTAGTAATCAATACTTCAAAGCAAATGTTAATGGTTGATGGGTATAATGAAATAAAACGTTGAACCTTTGCCCTTCTTTGATTCCATCCAAAGAGTTCCTCCCAATAATTCAGTCAGGCTTTTCGAAATTGCAAGCCCAAGACCAGTACCACCATATTTACGCGAGTCGGATGATTCAACTTGACGGAAACGCTCAAATATTTGTGTTTGAAATTCAGCAGGTATGCCTATTCCAGTGTCTTTTACATGAAATTGAACAAAGCCTTCAGTTATTCTCAAGCCTATTTTAACGAATCCATTTTCAGTAAATTTGATCGAATTACCCACTAAATTTACTAAAATCTGTCTAATTTTAGTCTGATCGCTTTCAATAAAAACTTCTTTGATTGGGTTCAATGGATCAAGGATTAATTCTATTCCTTTCTCAATAGCCTTAAATGAATATTCTTCCTGAAGGTCAATCATTAATTTATTGACGGAAAACAACTGGTTGATTACCTGAACATGGCCAGCTTCAATTTTTGAAATATCCATAATGTCGTTGATAATCGAAAGCAGGTTGTTCCCACTTGTATTGATTATCTGTGCAAATTGAGATTCCTGATTTGTGTGAAAATCAAGGTCTGACATTAATTCAGAAAAACCGATGATACTATTGAGTGGCGTGCGTAATTCATGGCTCATATTGGCCAGAAAGGCTGATTTAAGGCGGTCCGATTCTTCCGCTTTTTCTTTGGCTGCAATTAACTCCGCTTCGGCACGCTTGCGTTCGGTAATATCATGAATAATCATACTTGATTTTTCAATACCGCGTGAATCTTTGAAGATGGTTGTTGTTAATTCAGCCGGAAAAATGGTCCCATCTTTTCTTAGTAAGTTTAACTCTCCACTGAATCGGCCCGTTTTCCTTCTTTCTTCAAGGGCAGGTATCAAGCGAGGATCATTCATATCATTTATTTCAGATCGGGTAAGATTTACAATTTCTTCCTTGCTTCTTCCAAACATTCTTTCCGCTTCCGGATTTACTAAATAGATAGCACCATCAGGATTGGTATATAAAATGGCATCTATACTGTTTTCAAAAAGCAACCGGAATTGTTCCGTACTTTCAAACAAGGCCTTTTCTGCTTTTTTAATTTCTGTAATATCGCGAAAGAGTGTTGCAAATTTTCCTTTCTCAGGTGAAAAAGCAGAGATGGAAAAGTGCTTATTCAAGGCAGGAAAAAAGGTTTCGAAGCTTATTGGTTGACCCGTAGAGGCAACCTGAGCCCATAAGTCGAAATAAGGAGCTTTTTCCATTGAATATCTGTCTGAGCCTTTCATTCCCTTCACCTCACTTAGTTTTTGCCCGGTAATCTTTTCAAAAGCCGGATTGGCATCCACTAACACGTAATCAACAGCTTTCCCCTGTGTATCATAAATGATCTCATTAACTGATATCCCTTCTGACATGGAGGCGTAAATATCTGAAAGACTTTTCTCACTTTTCTGTAATGCAACTTCTGCCAGTTTGCGTTCGGAAATGTCACTGAAGCAAACGGCCACTCTTCGGCTGTCCTGTCCTCCCATGCGAAAGGCACACACGTCGAACCAACGGTTCAATCCTGCGGCTTCCCTTTCAAAACGCATCAATTCACCCGTCAAGGCGACTTTCCCATATAACTCAAACCAATATTCTTCCTGGTCAGGAAGAATATCGCGCGTTAATTTACCCCGTACATCAATTAATCCAGTTTGTTCTTCGAATGCTGCATTGGTTTCCAAATAGCGATAATCAACAGCCTTCATGTTTTCATCAAAATACACTTCTACTTCACAAAATCCTATAATCATCGAATTAAACAGCGTACGATAACGCTCTTCACTTTGGAGCAGACTTTGTTCTGCTTGCTTGCGTTCGGTAATATCATGAATAATCATACTTGATCTTTCAATTCCGTTGGAATCTTTGAAGATTGTCGATGTTAATTCAACAGGAAAAGGGGTCCCATCTTTTTTTAGTAAGTTTAACTCTCCACTGAAACGGCCTGTTTTTAGTCTTTCTTCAATGGCAGGTTCCAATCGAGGATCATTCATATCGGCAATATCAGATCTCTCAACACTTAAAAGTTCTTCTTCACTTCTTCCCAACATTCTTTCCGCTTCCGGATTTACTAAATAGATAGCACCATTCGGTTTGGTAAATAAAATGGCATCTGTACTATTTTCAAAAAGCAGCCGGAATTGTTCCGTACTTTCAAACAAGGCCTTTTCGGCCTGTTTACGTTCTGTAGCATCATTGAAGCACACCGCCACTTTTAGGCTTCCCGGTCCTCCAATGCGAAATGCATGTATTTCAAGCCACCTGCCGTCCAATGGTTTGGCTTCATTTTCAAAATGCATCGCTTCACCTGTCAATGCAATCTTTCCGTACTGTTCAAACCAATGTTCTTCTAAGCCGGGAGCTACATCGCGCGCTAATTTTCCTTCTACATCTTTTAATCCACTTTGGTCTTCGAATGCTGCATTGGTTTCTAAAAAGCGATAATCTAAAGGCTTCATGTTTTCATCAAAAATCATTTCGATGATACAAAATCCTTCAATCATTGATTTGAATATACTTTGATAGTATTCTTTACTTTCGAGTAGATCAGCTTCTGCTTGCTTGCGTTCAGTGATATCCTGAATGGAACCAAACAGAATTCTTTTTTCTTTGTCGTATAGAGCTATGGAATGAATATCTTTTATTTCGCCTGTATCTTGCGTTTTTATTTTGAATTCAACATCATAGGGTTTATTTTCTTCAATTAAATTTTTCAGGGCAAGGTCAAGGAAAGGGCGGTACTCGTGTAAAGTAACCTTTTTAATATCCGCAAAATCAAATTGATCTTTATCGAGACCATATAATTTGATAGCCCCCTCAGAAGCACATACCATTTGCGAATCTATATGTAATTCCCAATTGCCGGTTTTCGAAGCCAGTTCGGCTCGTCCTAACCGTGATTCGCTTAAGCGGATTGCTTCTTCATCCTTTCTGTTTTCGGTAAGGTCGATCGCAGTTACCAGGCATTTCTTTTCATTTATGGGAACAAATCCTTCCAGATAAACAGTGATAGTAGAATTTCCATTGATAACCAGCTTTACTTCGCATATTTGTTTGGAATTGGTTTCACCAGCTTTCTTTAAAAAGTCTTTGAATACAGTTAACGTTTCGGGTGATACAAATTCTATAAAATTACGTTTGACTAACGTCAAACGTAATTTATTAAGCATCCTGGCGCCATTAAGATTCGCCTCACTGATGGTTCCGTCGCTCTCAAGCGTAAAATATCCCGAAGGAGAAAAATCGTAAAGTGCCGTAGCATTTGCTGCTTTGTCTGCTGCCAACTTGAGTTCCACATTCTGCATTTCAAGCTCTCTCTGATGTACCTCCAATTCGTGGATGATTTTCAAATGTTCGGCTACATTTTTACAAAGCTCAGAACTAGAAGGTAGCTCCGCTGCTTTTTCTGACTGTTCCTTTTTTAATTGTTCTTCTGCTTTTTGTCGATTTAAAATAGTTTCGTGTGATACTCTCTTTTCCATATTGCCTCGATTAAGGTTGCAAGTTAGTGATTTTAACGCGAATTTGCCCTTCTTTTACTTGTAATTACCTATTATTCCACTTCAATAGTCTTAATTATGAGGATGATATCACAGCAGTAGTGCAGCAGTGCTAAATTCACATATAGAGATGACGATTAGGAATACCTTACCAATGAATGCAGGTTAATTATTTACAGGAACCAGTTTTACAATGATTCCCGGACTTTCGGTTGCAACATAAATGTATCCCTCGGGGCTAATGTTTACGTTGCGCACCCTACCTGCGTTTTCAAGTAGTTTTTCCTGTTCAGTTACTTTGCCATCTTCCAAATGACAGCGTTCCAGATATTTAAAGCTTAACGAACCGCTCAGTATATCACCTTTCCAACCCGGATAACGATCACCAATTACAAATTTCATACTGCTGGGACCAATCGAAGGAGTCCACTGAAAAACAGGCTGCTGCATACCTTCTTTGGCTGTTTCATTGGTGATGATGGTGCCATCATAATTGATTCCAAAAGTGATCACAGGCCAGCCATAATTATTGCCCTTTCCAACTATGTTGATTTCATCCCCACCACGTGGGCCATGTTCATTGTTCCATATTTGGCGGGTAACAGGGTGGATATCAATTCCCTGCGGATTTCGATGTCCATAAGAATAAATGGTGGGCATGGCGCCGGGGGTATTCACAAACGGATTGTCGGGCGGAATGCGGCCATCATCAAAAATGCGGTGGATCTTTCCGCAATGATTGGTCAGCTTTTGTGCATTCGTTTTTTCGCCACGTTCGCCTACCGAAAAGAACAAATAACTCTTGTCGTCAAAAACCATCCGGCAGCCGAAATGAACTCCCGAATTTGTATTGGGCATGGCCTTAAATAATTCTTGTTGATCGACCAATTGGTTACCTTTTAACTTGGCTCTGAAAATGGCAGTATTGCCTTTATTTCCGTTGTCTGCTTTCTGCGAATACGAAATATAAATCCAACCGTTGTTTTTATAATCAGGATGCAAAACCACATCCATCAAGCCCCCCTGACCCTCGGCCAAGACTTCTGGAACGCCCGTAATGATTGATTTGAGTTTGCCACCACCGAAGCGGAATAGTTGTCCGCTACGTTCGGTCACCAACATGTCGCCATCAGGTAAAAAGGCCATTCCCCAAGGAACATCCAGCCCTTTGGCAACTGTATCAATGCGAAAGGCCTGATGTTTTGAACGCACTATTTCCGGAAATCTGGTAATGGCAGGATTTTCTTTTTTCTTTTTTATATCAGTAAGAATATAATCTGAAATGGCTTTTATCTCGACATCTGAAAAGGCTTTCTCAAAAGCAGGCATTCCCAAAACCGGTATTCCATGTTTGATAACAGAAGTCAGATCATTAGCGGCACTATATGTTTCCCATGTTTTCCCTGCAAAACGTTCCATTTTGTCCCCGTGGCAACCGGCACAGAACTTTTGAAAATTATCTTTTGCTGATGGCTGAGCAGAATCAAACGTAGATTGTGTTTCAGAACCGAATGGAGCATATTTCTGAGAAATCAGGAATAAACCGGTCGACACTAAAAGCGAAAATGTTAAAATAATGAATGGTTTCATAGTTGGATAGATTTTATATGTTATTGGGTTAAACAGAGAAACTGGCTATTTGTTGAAAATACCTGACTGTTAGAAGAAAATTATTATTTCCTTTGTAATAAGTGGTAAATATTCAGTTAAATAGCATGTTTAAAGAAGAAAATTATGCGGCTTACAAAGAACTGTTTAATCAAACTTTTTATAAACAGATGAAATTATAAACCACCCTTGAAAAAGCCCCCAATTAAATTTAATGTTATGAAGAATAAAATTCTTGCCATTGCTTTATTTTTGTCCGCTTCAATTTCCGTGCAAGCCCAAAAACAGCTTACAAAATATGTGAATCCATTTTTAGGTACTGCCACTTTATGGGACAGTATCGATATTGGCTATAAGCCTACTCACCGGACATGGGGTGCAGAGGTCTTTCCCGGATCATCGCTGCCCAATGCCATGGTACAACTGAGTCCTGTTACCCAATTCAGGAGTGGCTCGGGTTATCAGTATGAAGATACGGTCATCTATGCCTTTACTCATACGAGCAAAGGACATTGGAATTTATGTCATATCCCCCTGTTACCCGTTACCGGAATTATATCGCCTGATGACTTTCGTTCTGCCTACAGCCATAAAAACGAGTCGGCCCATCCGGGTTATTACCAGGTATTTCTTGAACGGTATGCTATCAATGCTGAATTAACCTCCACACTTCGTTGCGCATTTCATAAGTATACCTACAAAGCAGGGCAGGTTAAAAAACTGATTGCCGATCTTGCCATGTCCAATGAACGGGTCAGGAGTTGGGAGATCCATCAGGAAGGTGAAAATGTATTTAAGGGCTTTCAGCAGGCGGGTGAAAAAATGTACTTCTACGCGGTGGCCAATCATCAAATTAGAAACATTGAATCGCTGAAAAAAGAAAAGAAAGAGATATCGGTTGTCAACTTTGTTGATGCGTCCAAACCATTGGAAATCCAAATAGGTTTTTCGTTTGTATCCATTGCCAATGCCAAAGAAAACCTGGAAAAAGAGATGCTGGGAAAAACGTTTATACAGGTGAGAAATGAAGCCACCAAAACATGGGAAACGTTATTTTCGAAAATTAAAGTATCGGGCGGCACTGAAAGGCAACAGGGAATTTTTTATTCTACTTTATACCGGTCGTTTCTATGGCCTGCCTTGCGAAGCGATGTAAACGGTGATTTTACAGATATGAAAGGAAATGTTGTCAATAAAGGGTTTAACTATTATACCGAGCCCTCCTTGTGGGACGATTACCGCAACAAGCTGGTTTTACTGGGAATGTTATCCCCTAAGGTAACTGTTGATGTGATTAATTCCCTGATCGATAAGGGCGAAAAAACAGGCTTTATGCCCACCTTTTTCCATGGCGACCATGCTGCTCCGTTTATTGCCGGAACCTATTTAAGAAAAATACGAGGCTTTGATGTAAAAAGCGCCTACAATCTGCTTTTGAGAAATGCTACGCTCGAAAATAATAGCAGGCCTTACATCACAGAATACATGGAGAAAGGTTATATTCCTGAACAAGACATCAAGGACCCAAATATTGAAACAAAAGCCACGGCTGGCGTTACCAAAACGCTGGAATATGCTTACGACGATTATGCAGTGGCGCAGTTGGCAAAAGAACTGAATGATACCAGTAATTATCGGATGTTGATGATAAGAACCGGTAATTACAAAAATGTGTTCGATCCGTCAACCGGACTCATGAGGGGGCGTCTAACCAATGGAGAATGGATTAAAAACTTTGATCCTCAGTATCCGTATTACGAATACATGTACCGCGAAGCCAATGCTTGGCAATCTTCATTTTTTGCCCCTCACGATCCAAATGGATTGGTGAATCTATATAAGAGTAAAGATGATTTTGAGAAAAAGCTGGACGATCTTTTTACTATTCCGTGGAAGGGGATTGAAGCCTATAACTTCTCAGGTTTTATCGGTCAGTATTGTCATGGTAATCAACCCGATCACAGCTTTCCTTACATGTATTATTTTGTCGATAAACAGGAAAAGTCGCAGGTTATACTGGACAGTATCATGAACCATTTCTATGATTTGGGCAAGGATAAGCTGGCTTATGCCGGGATGGACGATGCAGGTGAAATGTCGGCCTGGTATGTATTCAATGCCATTGGGATTTATCCATTCTCTCCGGCCGACCCCAACTACATTGTTTCGGTGCCCCTATTTAATAAAGTTGAATTCAATCTTGGAGAAAAGAGTTTTACAATTATTAAAAAGAATTCAGGAAGAAAAATTGGTAACATTACATACGATAATAAAATGATTGATGGCTATTTTATACCCCATCATGAATTAAATAAGGGGAAGAAATTGGTGATTACCACCAGGTAGATAGGAGCGGGGAGGTTGCAGTGTTCAGTAACAGTGTTCAGTAACAGTGTTCAGTTGCAGTGTTCAGAAAACTCCGCTTGAAACTTTGAACTTGAAACTTTGAACTAAAAATATATGACAACAAGAAGAGATTTTATACGAACAAGTGGCTTGACCATCACAGGATTGGCAATAGCTGGAACAGGCAGTGTATTTGCCGCTTCAGCCAACGAAATAAGTTATGTGAGCAAACGTCCGGCTGTGGGTAAAAGGAATTTTACATCTGCAGCCGTTGAAAAAACCATTCAGCAAACAAAAGCCAAACTGAAAGACCCTAAACTGGCCTGGATGTTCGAAAACTGTTTCCCCAATACACTGGATACCACCGTTGAATATAAAATGAAGAACGGCAAGCCTGACACTTTTGTCATTACCGGAGACATTCATGCCATGTGGTTACGCGATTCGTCAGCACAAGTCTGGCCTTACCTGCCACTGGCCAATGAAGATGAGAAACTAAAATCATTACTGGCCGGAGTGATCAACCGTCAGACTCAGTGCATTCTGATTGATCCCTATGCCAACGCCTTCAACGACGGCGCTACCGGAAGCGAATGGAAAACCGATCTAACCGATATGAAACCTGAACTTCACGAACGCAAATGGGAAATAGATTCACTTTGCTATACCGTTCGTCTGGCTTATCACTATTGGAAGACTACAGGCGATACAAAGGTTTTTGATGCCGACTGGCAAAAAGCGGCCAAACTGATTCACCAGACTTTTGTGGAACAACAGCGCAAGGAAAGCCTTGGACCCTATAAATTTCAGCGTAAGACTGAACGTCAGCTAGATACTGTTTCAAATGATGGATATGGACAACCACTTAAACCGGTCGGTTTGATCAACTCCACCTTCCGTCCTTCGGATGATGCCACCACTTATGGCTTTCTGATTCCTTCTAACTTGTTTGCTGTGACTTCACTCCGACAGATGGCTGAAATCAGTAATAAGATAACTGGCGATAAAGCTTTTGCTGAAAAATGCCTGTCACTTGCCAAAGAAGTAGAGGATGCTGTCCGTAAATATGCCATTGTAACTCATCCCAAATATGGCAAGGTATATGCCTTTGAGGTTGATGGCTTTGGAAATGCTTCACTAATGGACGATGCCAATGCCCCCAGCCTGCTCTCACTTCCTTACCTGGGCTGTGTGGAAATAAACGACCCGGTTTATCAGAATACCCGGAAGCTTGTATGGAGCCATGACAACCCGTATTTCTTCAGCGGAAAAGCTGGTGAAGGAATTGGCGGCCCACATGTGGGATATGACATGGTATGGCCCATGAGCATCATCATGCTGGCCATCACCAGTACCAACGACAAGGAAATTGCAAATTGCATGAAAACCCTTGTAGCCACTGATGCTGAAACTGGTTTTATGCACGAAACATTCCACAAGGACGATCCTGCAAATTTCACACGCAAATGGTTTGCCTGGGCAAATACCCTCTTTGGCGAACTGGTACTGAAATTGGTTAAATCAGGTAAGCTGTAATCTATTGTAATACAATTAAATATACATGTAAAAACATAGGAAGTTAGTGGTTCTCACTATCCGAAGTTTCCAATATGAACGACAATATCACCATTTGTCGTTCATATTGTTTTTATTACAAATCGTAAATCCAATTAAGTTTGTCTAGAACAATGATCGGAAAGTCATTGCAAGGCAAAAAGCAATCCCACATAATTGACAGATTGCTTCGTTCCTACCAATGACATATTTGCGTAACTTGTTTATATATAGGTATTTAAATATTTCGGCTAAAGTAGCAAATTCACTCCCTGTCATATGCACATTGTGTCCAATAAATTGGGTGGTAACTCACAATGACGCCCTTTGGGAGACCATCGCACTGATGAAGGTGCCAATATCCTCAGTCATTAGCGCATTGTAGCTATGAAAAATAGCTTTTCTCTCGCAATGACGTTCCGATGATTGTTCCTGAGGATCTTAAATGATCTTACGACAATGTTCAGTTTACACTACACTAATATAAATGATCCGTTTAGAAATCGTCCATGTAAATAAGTTAAAATTAACAGTAACCTGTATTCGGATGCAACAGGATGGGTGATTACCAAACTCCACAAGATATTACTATATTTGCAAACATATTTTTAAAAAACTCCAGATTTCAGTTGCTAATGTGCCATGCATATACAACTGAAACCGTTGGGTTGAATGCAGAAACGCTTCAGCCTCCCGATTCCCGCAGTTACGGGATGACTTTGGAATAGAGCAAGAACTGTCCGGCCTTATGTTGGTTTGTCAGCAAATGTTCCTTTCCTGTAAATTATTAAATTGCATTTTTATGACCCAAACTTCGAGAAAAATTCTCCTTATTTCCGGTTCCGAACGCAGTGTAGGAAAAACAAGTTTTATGCGCCGCGTAATTGCCAAGAATGCCAGCCACCATTTGGTTGCCATCAAAATAACACCTCTTTTTCATGAACCTACAAGCGGATTGGTGTCCCTCTTTGAGACCAAAAATTACCGTATTTATCAGGAAAACGATTTTACTGCAAGCAAGGATAGTTCCCTGTTTCTACAGGCAGGTGCTGAAACTGTATACTATATTCAAAGCACTGCTGCTTTTCTGGAAGAAGCCTTCAACCTGGCAACCGAACAGTTATTACCTGAACAGCCAATTATTGTTGAGTCGGTTGAATTGCGCTCTATTTTGGCACCTGAAATGTTTGTTTTTATTCAGAAAGATTACGAAGACGTAAATCCATCGGCTTTGGAAATGCACAAACTCGCTGATGTAGTTGTCCTTTCCGACAGCGGGCAATTTAGTATGGATCCAGCTACGATCACTTTTGATCAAAACTGGAACGTTCAATCAAATGACAATGATTGAAGTCCATTTGGATTTCAATCCTGAAACTGTTAGCCCACTCATTGATAGGTAAATGCAGGTATCTTATGCCTGAACATTTCCAAATACAGCATGGAAAACCTGCGGCTTCACTGAGCCGCAGTATCGCAGAAGTTTCAGAAAAGACACTCATCTTTGGCTTCATCGTTGCGTAATTGCTGTGACTGAATACTGCTATGAAATTTACCCTCCATGTAAAAACTGACAGGGCCCCCTTCTTTTTTATCCTACATCCGGCACCAGCTTACCCTAAAAATACTTCACCTTCCTTTTTTATCCATTGTCCTAACCTGCAAGATAGTTATACTATCCTTTGAACTGATGTTTTAGTAAGCCTTCTGAAACATATCTGTAATGCTTCTGTATTATATATTAGAGAAAGCTTACAGATACGTTACAGAAGACTTACTAAAACATCAGTTCAAAGGATAAGCTTATAGATATTCCTGTATAGGAGGAAAAGAGTAAAAAGTGATTTATGGGGGATAAAAGAAAGGGAAAATCCTATGTGAAGGGGCAGTGTCGCAGGGGTGGATGCTTTCTATTTAAAAACTCACATCTTCATTTCTCCTTCCAAATGAATGGTAGAATGGCATTGTAATTGATGTACCAGTTAAATTGAAATATTATTTCAAACCCTGATTTTATTGTTAATTTTACCATTGATATACAACATCCAATCAATATGAAACAAATTCTCATCATTCTGATCTCCTTATTGAGTTTTACCTCCATGTCACAAAACTCATTTACCAAGGAGTGGGAGCAGGTTGACTCACTTTCCAACTTGGGACAGTCGCAGACAGCGCTCGACATGGTCATCCGCATTTATGATCAAACCAAAGTGGCTAACCAATCCGATCAGTTTGTAAAAGCATCGTTGTACCGCATGAAGCTGGAAGGAGATTTTCAGGAAGATAATTATGAGAATACCATTGAACGGACTGAGTTGGAAATTCAATCAGCAAAGGCTCCCGTAAAGCAAATCCTGCATTCAATTGTAGCAGAACTTTACTGGCGGTACTATCAGAATAACCGCTGGCAGATACTCGATAGAAGCCAAACAGTTAACTTTGAACTCAAGGAACTCAAAACATGGGATTTGAAAAAGATCGTATCTGCCTGCATGGAAAATTACGACTTATCGCTGATAAATAAGGATTTACTTAAAAATACTGCATTGTCTTCTTACTCGGCTATATTGATTGAACAGGACGATTCACAAAAATTCAGGCCTACATTATTTGATTTCCTGGCTCATAGGGCCATTGACTTCTATTCTTCATCAGAGGCCGGACTTACAAAGCCAGCCAATACTTTTTTAATGAATGATGTCCATTATTTTGGCCCTGCTGACCAATTTGCAGAATTCAACATAGCATCCGCTGATTCGTTTTCCTTTGAATTTCAGGCCTTAAAACTTTACCAGGAAGTCATCAGGCTTCATCTTAAAGATCCTGATCCGACAGCATTGATTGATGTCAATTTGGAACGACTTTCGTTTGTACATCAAAAAAGTATTCTTTCTGAAAAGGATAGCCTGTACCTTGTCGCATTGCATCAGTTAGAGAATCAATTCAAAAATAATCCTTCATCAACAGAGGTGGCCTATCAGATTGCTGTACAGTTAAATAACGACAAGGAACAGGTAATTCCATACTCCGATGGTTCGGCAACCAATCAAGTTATTTCAGACTTAAAGAAATGGGATAAGAAGAAAGCGCTCGAAATCTGTCAGGCAGCTATAACCCGTTTACCTGATAGCTTTGGCGCTAAAAATTGCCTCGCACTAATTGAAAATATCAAACAGGATAATATTTCAATTACTACCGGCTCTGCCACCATCATTGGAAAACCCTCACTGGCATTGGTGAATTACAAGAATGTTTCCAAAGTATACTTCCGCCTATTGAAAATTGATCCTGAAACAAATAGTGAACTTCAGCAGAATGAGCAGCAAATACGCCTTGAAAAGTATCTAAGCATTCGACCAAAAATGAGCTGGGAACAGGCACTTCCTGATGATGGTGATTATAGAAGCCATTCAGCAGAAATCCAACTACCAGCAATGCCCAGTGGATATTATATCCTACTGGCAAGCATCGATGCTTCCTTCCCCTCCAAATCAGCAATTGTAACTTCAAACAGTTTCTGGTCGAGCAATATCAGTTACCTTAGCAAGGGCAATAATGAATTTATGATTCTGGATCGCGAATCAGGCCATGCACTTGCAGGAGTGAAGGTTCAGGCATTCTACCGGGATTATAATTCCAATGCCCGTAAGTTTGAGAGCAATGCCGGTGATATATATGTGAGCGATCAATTTGGAATGGTGATTATTCCGCAAAAAAAGGATCTAAAGAATTGGAACAATGAGAGTTATCTGGTCTTAAAATCGAAGAACGATCAGTTAATGACAGAAAAAATGTACTCTTGGAATTCTGGTGAAGAGTCTGAATCCCAAACGATTGTACAGACCCATTTCTTTACTGATCGAGCGATTTACCGTCCCGGACAAACGATTTATTTCAAAGGAATTGTGCTGGAAAGAAAAGACAAAGAGGTAAAAATAAAGACAAAGTTTAAAACTGAAGTCACTTTCTTTGACAACTACGGTCAGGTCATTTCAAAGCAAAATCTTACCACCAACGATTTTGGTTCAGTAGCCGGAAGTTTCACTGCCCCACAAGGTACATTGACAGGTGAAATGTCCATTCGAAACGAGAATGGAAACGTGTCGGTGCGGGTAGAGGAATACAAACGACCCAAATTTGAAGTGACCTTCGAACCCGTCAAAGGATCATATAAACTGGGCGAAATGATCACTGCCAAAGGGAAAGCTATTGCTTATGCCGGTAGTACGGTTTCCGATGCCAAAGTACATTACAGGGTTGTTCGTCAGGCCCGTTACCCCTACTTTTGGGGAGACTGGCGTGGGATGCCACGATCGCCAGAAATGGAAATCACCAATGGTGATACTGTAACCGCAAGTGATGGATCGTTTGAAGTAACATTTAAGGCCATTCCTGATCTGTCTGTTAACCGTAAGATCAATCCGGTGTTTTCATATACCGTTTATGCCGATGTGGCCGATATCAATGGAGAGAGCCATAGCAGTGAAACCACTGTATCAGTTGGCTACATGGCGCTTCTGATAAAGACTGATCTGACAGAGGATGTCAACCTTGAAAAAGGATTTCAGTTTTCGCTTTCTACTACCAACCTGAATGATGAAAAAGAAGCTGCCTCAGGAAATATTCAAATCTACCAGCTCAGCAAGCCAGACAAGGTATTGTATTCCCGCAAATGGGAATGTCCTGATCGGTTTACAATGACCAAAAAGAAGTTCGAAAAGGAATTCCCCGGCGAAGTTTACAACAATGAAGACGATACCACTACCTGGCCAAAGAAATCTGTTTATACTTCAGGTTTTAAAACACCGGCAGATTCATTGATCAAGCCTGAAAAAGCTTTGAACCCAGGAGTGTACATGATTGAAATTAAATGTAAAGATGCATTTGGCGAAGAGGTTATCTATCAAAAATACTTCACTGCCTTTGAGCCACGATCTGGTAAAACCGAAGCGGTGTCTCCTTTATTCTTTACCCTGTTAACTACAACTGCAGAACCTGGACAGGATGTAAAGCTTCTGATTGGAACACCCCTTAAAAAAGCAAATATACTTTATGAAATTATGCAGCAAGACAAGGTTCTTAGCCGTGTATTCCTACATTTAGACAGGGAGCAAAAGCTCATCAGTATTCAGGTAAAAGAAGAATACAGAGGCAACTTTTCTATCAATCTTACCATGGTGAAAAACAATCGCTCTTTTATGGTAAGCAAGTTGGTCACAGTTCCATATACCAATAAAAAACTGGATATCAGTTTTGCTACATTCCGCAATAAGTTGTTGCCCGGACAGGATGAAGAATGGCAGATTACCCTGCGTGACAGCAAAGGCGAAAAAGCTGTTGCTGAAATGCTTGCAGGAATGTACGATGCTTCCCTCGATGCCTTTGTTCCGCACAATTGGGCATTCAATATTTTCAATGCTTATTATAACGGTTCACGATCATGGAATGATAATCAAGGCTTCGGAATCAGGTCAGGTGAGCAGTTTAATTATCCTCAGACAGGTTTATCTCATTTCGATCATTTATATGACAGACTGGACTGGTTTGGATTTAGTGATGGATTTAATGGTGGAAGACCTATACGTATGTATAAAAGTGCGAGCGTCATGGAGATGAATCAAAGTTTAACAATGATGGTTGCAGAAGATGATGTCTCCTCAAATTCCAGGCAGGAATCCAATGTCGAAGTCACCACTATGAGCAGCATAGAATTTACTCCACCGATAATTAAAGCTGATGAAGAAGTCGATGGAAATTTACAGATCAATAAACCATCTGTACCACCTGTCATCCAGATACGCAAAGACTTTAATGAGACTGCCTTTTTCTATCCGCAGCTGGCTACCAATGAAAATGGTGATATTGTCATCAAATTCAAAGCTCCTGAAGCCCTTACCCGTTGGAAAATGATGGGCTTGGCATACACCAAGGATTTGAAATACGGACAGATCGAGAAAACCCTTGTTACACAAAAAGACCTGATGATATTTACGAATGCCCCACGCTTTATGCGTGAAGGTGACCAAATGGATTTCTCAGCTAAGATATCTAACATTAGCGATCGTGATCTTTCGGGTACTGCAGAACTCCATTTCTTCGATGCGCTGACCATGAAACCAATCGACTCCATCATGGGTTTGAACCCGGCAAGTATTCCTTTCACTGTCAGTAAAGGAAACAGTTCGCCGGTCAGCTGGAAAATCAATATTCCTGAAGGATTACAGGCAATCACTTACCGCATTACAGCCACAGCAGGTACTTTCAGCGATGGGGAAGAAGCAGCCATTCCGGTAATTACCAATCGTATGCTGGTGACCGAGTCGATGCCACTACCGGTTAACGGGATGCAGCAAAAGAAATTTAACTTCGACAAACTGGTCAATTCAGATTCGACCAGCACAACGTTGCGCAATTACAGGCTTTCGCTCGAATACACTTCGAACCCAGCATGGTATGCAGTGCAGGCATTGCCCTACCTGATGGAATTTCCCTACGAGTGTGCCGAGCAGCTTTTCAGTCGTTATTATGCCAATAGCCTGGCAACCCATATTGCCAACAGTGATCCTAAAATTAAACGTATATTCGAAAGTTGGAAAACCATTTCGCCGGATGCACTTAAATCGAATCTGGAAAAGAACCAGGAACTGAAATCCGTCCTCTTGCAGGAAAGTCCATGGGTGCGTGATGCTACCAATGAAAGTGAACGTAAACAGCGTATCGCCTTGCTATTTGACCTTAACCGGATGGCTTCGGAACAATCTATTGCATTGAAAAAACTAAAGGAGTTGCAGTATCCCAATGGTGGCTGGCCATGGTTCGCCGGAATGCCTGAAAGCCGTTACATCACCCAACACATTGTCACTGGCCTTGGTCATTTAGTTGCTCTGAAAGTGCTCAACCCGGTTGAAAATAGTGAGGTAAACGAATTACTGAAAAAGGCAATTGGATACCTTGATGTAAGCCTTAAAATCGAATTTGAGAAGATTAAAAAGGATGACAAAAACTACCTGAAAACCAACCATCTGGGAAACGAAGACATTCAGTATTTGTATGCCCGAACTTATTTCAACACTGAATTTCCAATAGGCAAAGAGTACAGCGAGATGCTTGACTATTACATGGCTCAATCGGTTAAATACTGGAAGTCTGAGAATAATTACATGAAAGGCATGATGGCCTTGTATATGAAGCGTTTTGGCGACCAACCCACCGCTGCATTGATTATGCGGTCTTTGAAAGAAACGGCCTTACACAGCGAAGAAATGGGCATGTACTGGCGAAATAATCAGCGGGGCTGGATGTGGTACCAGGCACCGGTCGAAACGCAGGCACTGTTGATCGAGGCTTTCGATGAGGTCAGTCATGATCAGAAATCGGTTGAGGAAATGAAAATCTGGTTGCTGAAACAAAAACAGACGCAGGACTGGAAAACTACCAAAGCCACCACTGAAGCGGTTTATGCTTTGTTACTTCGTGGCACTTCACTTCTGGCATCCGACAAGCAGGTTAAAATTACCCTTGGCAATGAAATTGTTGATCCTTATAAAAAGGATGGTTCAAAACCTGAAGCAGGTACCGGCTATTTCAAAACCTCTTGGGAAGCTTCGGCTATTAAACCTGAAATGGGAAATATTACGGTCACCAATCCAAATTCTACCGTGGCATGGGGAGCCTTGTACTGGCAGTATTTCGAACAATTGGATCACATCACTCCTGCACAAACACCGCTTAGCTTGAACAAGAAGCTTTTCCGTGAAGTAAATACTCCTACAGGACCTGTCATTGAACCCATTACTGAAAATTCACCCATTAAAATTGGAGATAAAATTGTGGTACGTGTTGAACTTCGTACCGACCGTGCGATGGAATACATTCATTTAAAAGATATGCGTGCATCTGCCTTTGAGCCTGTCGATATACTTTCAGGATACCGCTATCAGGGTGGCCTTGGGTATTACGAATCGACTTTGGATGCTTCAACCAACTTCTTTATATCCTATTTGCCCAAAGGAACTTATGTGTTTGAATACAAATTGATAGCTACTCAAAAAGGTGAATTCTCGAATGGCATTACCTCGGTTCAATGTATGTATGCCCCTGAATTTGCGGCACACTCAGAAGGCATAAGGGTAAAGGTGGAATAAAGGAATGTAATACAAAGTTTACCGAAATCAAAATGCCATAATGCCAATTCCATCAATTGGCATTTTGGCATTATGGCATTTTGACGAAAACACAGAAATGCAATTCCTTTCAGTAAAGTTTTATCAGTTTTACCTGGATTGTGCCAATTGTAGCACCAGTGATGCTACAATTTCAACAGATTGATAATGAGTCGTAAACAATAGTTGCACTACTGGACCAACAATTATAAGAGTTTGATAATGAATTGTAAACAATTGTCGCACCACTGGTGAGACAATTACTAGAAACGGAAAATGAATTGCCTAAGTTGAGCGATATACGTCAAACACTTCTGGCCCAAATTAGTTGGTCTCATCATTTAATCATAATGGGTAGATTTGAAAACTTCTGAAGGAAGAGAGTTATATATCCGCTCTATCCTGATATTTCAACAACTTCCTTACTCTCCATCGTTCATAAATTGTATCTTTACCCTTCAATTAAAAACCAATTCAGGAGGGATCAATCATGATTAACGCGATAATACTCATCAATGCCGAACGTACAAAAATCAATTCTGTAGCAGAACAACTGGTAAGTCTGTCTGGAATAACCGAAGTATATTCAGTCAGTGGCCGGTTCGATCTGGTAGCCCTCATCCGTCTTCCACATGCCGATGACCTGGCCGAACTGATGACTGAAAAAGTAATCAAGGTGGAAGGGATTACCAAGACCGAATCGATGGTAGCTTTTAAAACCCTTACCAAACAAGATGTTGCCAACATGTTTGAACTGGGAAACTGAGCAGCCTACTGTGCTTTTTTACACAGAAGGCAGGTACAAACCGACAAACCGACAAACCGTCAATTGTCGTCCTGTCGGATACACATAGCGGGTGATTTATACTAAAAATGGGATAAATTTATACATTTTCATTGTGGCATCTATAAAAAAACTCAATCTATGTTATGCAGGTTTTACTGTGAAAATTATTTTACTCCCGTTGGACAAGGGGCAAGGGGCAATTTCGTTAATTCATAGAATTGTCTACTTGCCCCTTTTCCCTTTGCCTGATTACTTTCACCTAAATTGAGCGATTGGAAATAAAAAAATAAAAGATAGTTTGCTTATTAAATTGATGATGAGTATTTTAGCTGTGACAAAACAAACTATTAACCCATCACCTTTTAAGTGAGCAAAACAATCTATCAAACCATTAATATTGAACAAATATGGGAAAGATGTCAATTGCCACCCAAGGTCAGGCTTGCCTGAACAAGCTCAGTTGGTCTTTGTGTATTTTTTTGTAAAATATGATGAAAAAAATCAGACTTTCAATGAAAATATATAGCATAATAATGATATATTAGGGATACAAGTACCCCTAAAATAGTCCTGTGAGCCAGGCAAATTGCAAATTTCAATTAAAATCACTTCAATCAGAACATAAGTAGAACCCAAAAGGGAAACTGAATATATTAATCGCTCAATTTGACTTTCAGTAATCTGATAGATTGAAGTTATCAGCCCGATTGATTGGTTTTTTTATTAAACAAATAGGTATCAAAACTTTGACTTATTCAACTCAATTTGTAGCTTTACGATTGTATATTATATACTTCAGAGCTATACAAATGTAAGAAATTTCACCTTCTGTTTTTTTGTTTTACTGAATAAAATTTGTAACATTACAGATACGTAAATATCCCCAAACTCCATCGGGATAAAAAATTGAAATTGCTGCTTTTCCATTTTACTCATGGATCATACCAGGGTGTAACAACACCCACGTAAGATTATTTTATTACCAGTTTGGTCACTTAACCTATTGAAAAGGCTCTGGGTTTTGGTATTGTTAAGATAGTGTTGAAGCAGTTGATAAAAGGTAAATAAAAGGTAAATAAAACGTAGCTACAACATAGATCATAGCTATTGTGACGTTTAACCTACGTTATAACTACGTTTTATGTACGTTTTATCCACTGCTTTAGCAATAGCTCCTAGCTTACTTGGAAGTTGCCCTTGATCAGTTAAATGCTTTCAGAAATTTCATAAGAAAGGATGGTGGAGCAAACGGAAAGTAAATTCAGACCTGATGGGGTGTTTATTTATTGGACGTAAAAAGGAAAATTGGCAGTGCCAACCTTGTTTTTGCCATCAAAGACATAACAAAAGAGTCGGTATTCGCCTTCAGCAGCAGGTGATTTAAATTTCAATTCTCCATTTTTATCTGATATGACTTCGATGTTGATTGTTTCCGGTTCGGCTTCATGTGCCCCACCAGCGCTTCTCACCTTTACTTCCTTTAAAATAAACCACTTATAAGTTAGCGGGTCATTGTTCAGGTCAGATGCAAATACCTTGGCAGTAGTGGCTACTCCTGGTTTCAAATAAACATTATCGACTGCATTTTTTCGTTCCAGTTTCAATGAATCTACTTGTGGGGCCCTGTTGGAAGGATATTTACCTGTCCAGTATTTGGTCAATTCATCCACAGTGGCACTTGCCTCGCCTGATTTGATAAACATACCATACCAGGTAGGTGTCCTTTCTTGTTTTTGGCCCCAGACAAAAGCATATCCACCGAGGCACAATCCGGAGTTGTCATTTACGAATGCTATTTGAATGCGCTTCATGATTTGTGCAGCTTTGACAGAACTGGTCTCTTCGATTTCCCTGTCCCAGGCAGTTTTAGGGCCTTCCCAATGTCCTCGTGGACCATATTCAGTGATGGAATAAGGTTTGGTAATTCCGGCAGCCTTCACGATTTGGGGCATTCTACCCAGATCAGCATACACCTGTAAGGAAAGAAAATCTATATCCGGGCAATGTTCCAAAGCCATCTGAACAGTTTCCTTGTTGACACCTGCCATTGTGGATGTTACGGGATGATTGGGATCTGATTTGTGAATATAATCGACGATATCTTTCAAGGCATCATACACTTTGGGGTTCAGTGGAGCCTTGCCTTCCACTAAATTCAACTCATTACCTGCTACCCAGCAGAGTAGATTGGAATGGTTTTTAAGAGCCTCTACCGATTTCTTGATCTGGTCAAACTGTTTGGCAACGGCAGCAGTATCATTGTAATTAAACCCATGAAGTTGCTGCCCCATGCTCAAACCCATGGCAACCATCAGGTCATATTTTTTTGCTGTATCCAGTAACTGTAAACCTTTATCAGCACCCCAGGTACGGATGGAATTTCCTCCTGACTGATAGAGCAGGGCAAGGTTTCCACTGCCGCCAACTCCTTTTAGATTGAAAATCTGATCATTTATATAGAAATGATATTTCCCATTGACCGCTTTAATTTCTACACGCGATGGTGTATTTAAGTCATCCGCTTTCTTATTTTGGGCAAGGCTGGAAGTTGCACACAAAAAAAAAGTAAGGCTTGCAGATAATAGAATTCTAAAGGTTAGTTTCATCATTTTAATGGTTTAGGTTTATTTAAAGTTGTTAATCAATTGTTTTCACTCCCAAGGGTAGCTGCACTCACGGGGTGACTCCAAGTCACCCCGTGAGTCGTTTTATTTTTCTGAAAAAACCACCTGAAAGAGATTGTTAAATTTGAATGTGCCTGTTGTTTTTTTTCCTGAAGCCTCATCGTTACTGGTGAATGGACGAGTTTGACCTTTTAAAACCAGTTGACTGACATGGCTATCGGTGAGTCTTTTATTCTGAAGTTCAAACGGGATGCGTAGTTTGCAACCACCTTTGAAATTGGTGCATCCCCAGGCCAAGTTTCCTTTTACGATTTCACCAATTTTGCACGATGGGCAGACTAGCTTATCGGGTTCTGCCTCTGTAAAGTTGATTTTAAAGTCGTCAGTAATTTCTATAAAACCATCCACTGTTTCATCTTCCTGCCTGAAACCTTTGATCAGTGTGGTTTTTCCTTTTTCAGCCAACCTTTTAATCTGTGCATCAGTGAGTTTTTTACCCATGAATTCAAAGGGAATGATAAATCGGCATCCATCTTTCCATGCAGAGCAGCCCCATGCATTCTTACCCTTTTTAAGCAACCCTTTTTTGCAGGCCGGGCAGGTAGTTTCCTGCGATTCGGCAGATGCAGCTTTTTCTTTTTTCTGCGGAACAACGGGTTCTTCTTCCGGCAAAGCAAATACTTTACGCGGTGAACCTTTCACCTGGTTGACTACCTCAATGACCATCTGTTTCATCTCGTCCATGAATGTGGCTACATCATATTTGCCTGATTCAATCAGCCTTAACTTCTTTTCCCATTGACCCGTCAGTTCTGCTGATTTCAAAAGATCATTTTCAATGCTGTCAATCAGGTCAATTCCTGTAGGAGTGGCCACGAGCTTCTTTCCATCCTTCTTTACATATTTTCTTCGGAAAAGAGTTTCTATAATGTTGGCACGGGTAGAAGGGCGGCCAATACCGTTTTCTTTCATCAGCTCGCGCAATTCTTCATCATCCACACTTTTGCCTGCTGTTTCCATGGCACGAAGCAACGTTGCTTCGGTCAGGTACTTGGGAGGTTGGGTTGATTTTTCGAGCAAGCCTGGCTCGTGGGGTCCATGTTCTCCGTTAACAAATATAGGCAGGATATTTTCATCACTCTGCACCGGATTTTTATCGTTCATATAAACGATACGCCATCCGGGATATAAGATCTGTTTTCCGGTGGCTTTAAAATCATGAGGCCCAACAGTGGCTTCTACAGTGGTATTGGAAACTTTACAATCAGGATAGAAAACTGAAATGAATCGTTTGGTGACCATGTCGAACACCTGATTTTCCTCTTTGGTCAGGTCGTTACGCGTTTGTCCGGTTGGAATAATCGCATGGTGATCGGTAATTTTTTTATCATCGAAAACCTTGTTGGTCTTGCGTATTTGTTTCTCCTGAAGCAATGGTGCAGTCAGTGTTTCGTAACCCTTTAACTGTTTCAGGATACCCGGTATTTTGGGATAAATATCATCCGGTAAATAAGTGGTGTCAACACGTGGATAGGTGGTCAGCTTTTTTTCATAGAGTGACTGGATGGTCCTCAGGGTCTCGTCAGCGCTCATGCTATATTTCCGGTTGCAATCCACCTGTAGGGAAGTCAGGTCGAATAGACGCAACGGTTGCTCAATGCTGTTCTTGGTTTCTATTTTACCGATTTTCAGATCGAAGTGACTGATTTCTTCCAACACCTGGGCAGCATCTTCACGCTTTTGAAAACGACCTGAGGATGCTGAGAAAGTAGTTTCACGGTAGATGGTTTTGATTTCGAAGTAGGGTTCTGATTTAAAAGCATCGATTTCTTTCTGTCGGTTGACAATCAGGGCCAGGGTAGGGGTTTGAACCCTTCCGATTGAAAGTATCTGTTTGTTTCGACCATACTTCAGGGTGTACAGGCGGGTGGCATTCATCCCCAGTAACCAGTCGCCAATGGCGCGTGCACTTCCGGCAGCATACAAATGATCGTATTTTTCACCTGGCTGTAGTTTTGTGAATCCTTCGCGGATGGCTTCTTCGGTCAGGGATGAAATCCATAACCTTTTTACCGGAGCGGTGCATTTGGCTTTCGACATCACCCACCGCTGAATCAGTTCCCCTTCCTGTCCGGCATCCCCACAATTGATCACCTCTTCGGCAGTTGACATCAGTTTCTCAATGATGGCAAATTGCTTTTTAACTCCATCGTTCTCAATGACTTTGATCCCGAATTTAGATGGGATCATGGGCAGATGGTGGAGGGTCCATGCTTTCCATAGATCGGTATAATCATTGGGCTCTTTGAGGGTACACAAATGTCCGAATGTCCAGGTTACCTGGTATCCGTTTCCTTCGAAATAGCCATCTCTACGGCCATTTGCTCCAACTATCTGCGCCAGTTCTTTCGCTACACTGGGCTTTTCAGCAATACAAACTTTCATGAAGTACGTTCAAAGTTCAAAGTGCCTCAGCAGGTGACTATTTTAAG
>Ga0209724_1000958_pt1 | contig 27184 bp, 25 predicted proteins | sample grotaG_FD_184143 | JGI IMG/M metagenome (GOLD analysis project Ga0209724, IMG submission 184143) | Glacier valley bacterial and archeal communities from Borup Fiord, Nunavut, Canada, to study Microbial Dark Matter (Phase II) -... | ecosystem: Environmental > Aquatic > Freshwater > Ice > Glacier ...
GCGGCGGTCATGGACAGCGCCCGACCCCGATCTGCTGTTAACTTTTGGGTTTTTGGACATAGGTGCTCTGTGGAGCACGTTATCCTACATGGCATCACATCGACGCCAAAGTTTTTAGGATCGTCCGACACGTCGCAACTATCCCCATGTTCGCGGGCTTGCGCTCACAACGCTGTCTCGGACTAGGGCTCTTGTTCGTAGTCGGCGGTCGGGACGTCACCGACCGCGGTCGCGAAGTACTTCATGATCGCCTCGGCCGCCGCCTTGTTCATGCCCGGCGCCTTCGCGAGATCCTCCACGGTCGCCTGACGGATCGCGCGCACGCTGCCGAAGTGCTTGAGCAGGCGCTGCCGCCGGGTCGCACCGATGCCGGGAATCGTATCGAGCTCGGAGGTCAGCGTTGCCTTCGACCGGCGATCGCGATGGAACGTGTTCGCGAAGCGATGTGCTTCGTCGCGGATGCGCGCGAGCATGTAGAGCTCCGGCGAGTTCGACCGCAGCGGGATCGAATCCTTCACGTTGCGGCGATAGATCCGATCGGGCGCGCTGCCAGCTTCGAGGTCGCGCTCCTTGGCAAGGCCGATCACCTCGACGCCATTGTCGCCGCCGAGCGGCACGCCGAGATCGGTGAGCGCCGCGACCGCCATCCCGAGCTGGCCCTTGCCTCCGTCGATCACGAGCAGATCGGGCCGCGCCCACGCCGGATCTTCACCTTCGTTTGCAGCGGCGCCGATCTTGTTCGCGCGGCGAAACCTGCGGGTCAGCACCTCGTACATCGACGCGAAGTCGTTGTTCTCGACCGTGCGGATCTTGAACTTGCGATACAGCCCACGCGCCGGCACGCCGTCGACGAAGGTCACCATCGAGGCGACGGTCTCGCTGCCCTGGATGTGCGCGATGTCGAAGCACTCGATCCGCTTTGGCGGCCGCACGAGGCTCAACCGCTCGGCGATCTTCTGGAGCATCTGCTCGGCGTCGGCGTCCTTGTTGCGGCGCGAGGTCGCCGACGCCGCGGCGTTGCGATCGGCGAGCTCCACCAGGCGTGCCCGGATGCCGCGCTTCGGTTCGACGAGCCGGGTCCGCTTGCCACGCTGGACGGTCAGCCATTCAGCGACCACATCGCCACCCTCGAGCTCGACACCGACGACGACCTCGTCGGGGATCAACGTGCCGGTCGCATAGTACTGCTGGACGTACTCCGCGATCACCGCGGCATCCGGCAGCTCCTGATCCTTCTGCGTGAACGTGCGGCGACCGACGAGCTTGCCGCCACGCACGAATAACACCGCGACCTCGACAAAATCGGCCTCTCGATAGAGCCCCCACACGTCTTGATCGACGAAGTCGTCTTGCACGATGTGCTGACGCGCGAGCGAGCGCTCGACCGCCGAGAGGGAATCGCGCACCCCCGCGGCGACCTCGAAATCTTCGGCGTCGCTGCGCATTTGCATGCGGCCGCGCAGGCGCGTGACGAGCTCGGCGCTCTTACCGGAGAGGAACATCTTCACGTCGGTGACTTGCTCGGCGTAACCTTCTGGAGGCACGAGCACGGCGCACGGCCCGGAGCACCGCTTGATCTGATACTGCAAGCACGGTCGACCGCGGGTCTCGAGCACGTGATCGGTACACGTGCGGAGCTTGAAGTGGCGGTTGAGAGTACGCAGCGTCTCGCGCGCGGAGGTCGCCGAGTGATACGGGCCGAAGTAGTTCGCCTTGTCGTCCTTGATGTTGCGTACGACCTCGACGCGCGGAAACAGGTGACGCTTGTCCTTGGCGTCCTGGGCCGGCGCGGGATCGAGCAGGCGGAGCACGAGGTACTGCTTGTCGTCTCGCAGCTTGACGTTGAACTTCGGCTGATGCTTCTTGATCAGGTGGTTCTCGAGGAGCAGCGCCTCCTTGGCAGATGACACGACGATCGTCTCGACATCGGTCGCGGTGCGCGCGAGGAACCCGGCGGCGACGAAGAACCGTTCGTCACCGCCCTCGCGGAAGTACTGGCGCACTCGCGTGCGCAAGCTCTGCGCCTTGCCCACGTACACGACTTCGCCGTTGGCGTCCTTGAACAGGTAGACGCCAGCGTCGGTCGGGATGCGTGCGAGGACCTCCTCGGTGACCACGCCCGACCTTAGCGCGCTGCCGAAACCATGGCAGTCCTACGCTTTCGATTGTTGACGCTACGCTGTCAGGTCTTAGAGGACGTGACAGTCGTGCAGCGTCACGAGGATCATCACCACGCCGAGCACCATGATGCCGGACATGTGGACCATCGCTTCGATCTTGGGATTGGCGCGGCGCCGGGTCACGAGCTCGTAGCCAAGGAACACGAGGCGACCGCCATCGAGCGCGGGGAGTGGGAACAAGTTGAACAAGCCGAGATAGACCGAGAGCATCATCAAGAGCTCGACGCCGCTGAGCCAGCCGGCCTTCCACGCTTTGGAGAACTCGCCGACGATGCGCCCGGGCCCGCCAGGATCGGCCTTCTCGGTGCCGACGATGATGCCGTAGAGCCCCGAGGCAATCGCTTCGGTCTGGAGCACGGGATACTTCACCGCTTCCCAGCCGGCGCGCAGCACGCCGACGTGGATGTAGTCGACATCGACCTTGAGCTCGATCCCGAGCATCTTGTACTCGGCCTGGCAGTTCGCGATGCGCTCGGTCAGACCGTGCTGCGCGAGATAAGAGTCGACGGGCCTCCAGCAATACGTGTCGTCGATGTCTTCGAAGACGACCTTGCCATCTTTGTCTTTGGCGAGCGCTGGCTTGATGGTGACGTCGAGAGGCACGCCGTCGCGCATCACGGTGATGACGACGCTGTCCGCGTGCTTCACGCGATTGCGCAGCGAGGTTTTCGGGTCGGCGTGAAACCGCGTGCCATCGGCAGCGAGGTAATCGCCCGCAGCGAGGATCGGTTTGTGATCGACCGCGACGATCCGATCGTCAGGCATCAGCTTGCCGACGGCGTCGTAGCCGGGCGTGGTCCGGGTGACGCCATAGAACGCGTAGTCGCTGCGCACGCCGTGGCACTGGTACAGCGCGAGCGCGATGACGAACGCCGAGACGTAGTTCGTGGCCGGCCCCGCGAAGATCGTGAGGAAGCGCTGCCATGCCGGCCGATTCGGATAAGCGAAGCGATCCTCGGGATCGACTTCCTCGGCGATGTTCATGCCGCGGATCTCGACGAAGCCACCGAACGGAATCGGCGCGAGCTGGAAGATCGTACCGGACTTCTTCGAGGTGTGCTTCAAGATCCCCGGGCCGAAACCGAGGCTGAAACGATCGATCTTCATCTTGCACCAGCGCGCGACGAAGTAATGGCCGCCCTCGTGGACCACGATCAGAAAGGCCAGCGACAAAATCGCGAGGACGTAATACATGCCGCAGCTAGAGCATAGCAGCGGATGAGGCGAGCGCCCGCCTAGCGACGAGCAAAGGCACGGAGCCGGCTGACCGCGCTCTTCGCGACGGTGCCGTTCGGACCGGAGACACGAATCGCGAGGTGACGAACCGCGAGGCGTTTCTGGAGCCGGCGATGCATCGCCGCGCCGAGCAGACGGGCGCCGCGGAATGCAACGAGGGCGCGGACGCGATGCGCGATCGTCCAGCGACCGAGCGCGACTTCGGCATCGCCTTGGTTGGCGAGCAAGCGGCTGATCGCTTCGCCGACACCGTCGAGCGCGGCCGCGACGACATCGGGCGTGGTGACGAACAGGAGCGTGCCCTGCGCACGGGCCGCACCGACATCGACGCCGCGGCCACGGCCCGAGGCGTGGGTGACGCGAACTTCCGGCACTTCGGCGCGGAGCAGGGCGAGGACCGCGTGCGAGTTGTCGCCCGAGTCTTCGTCGATCGCGAGCAGCTCGAACGAGACGCCAAGCTTTCGGAGGTACTCGGCGGTCCGCTTGACGGCGATCCCCAAAGCCTCCTCATCATCACCGAACGGCAGGATGACGGAGACGTCGAAGCGGGGACTATCGGGCATCAAGTTCTCGGATTTAGCAGCAACCGTGCCGCTACGCCACAGTCACGCAGGACACAGATCGTCACGTGATTGCAGCAGGTTAGCCACGCGGTGGTCCGACCGTATGCGAAGCACTTTACGCAGTGCGCGGGTTTAGCGTATCAGCGCGTGCGCGAGTAGCCGTTCAGTGACGCGGTTCCAGCTGCGGGCGGCGACGCTGGCTCGGAGCTCCGCCGGGCTCGGAAGTTCTGGGCGCTGGGCCAGTACGCGATCGATCGCGCTCGCGAGAGCGCGGGGTTCGTCGGGTGGCACCAGCGTGACCGGCAGCTCGCGCAGGCCGCCGACCCGCGAGGCAATCACGTGGATCCCGGCCGCGAGCGCTTCGAGCGCGACGAGTGGCGTGCCTTCGGTGCGGCCGTTGGGGAGGATGCGGCTCGGGATCAACACGATCGACGTGCGACCGAGCAGCTCGTCGCGTTCGAACGTGGTGACGTCGCTCGCGATCACGAGCTGAGCCGGGGTCGTGAGGTGCGGCATCGCAGCGACCGCGACGTCGATCCCTTTGATCGGCACGGGGCGCGCGATCACGGCGAGGGTGGGAGGTGTCGTGGGTGACGAGGCGATCGTCGCGAAGTGCTCGAGATCGACGCCCATCGGCTGGACGATCGCGTCGGTCGCGTTCGCGAGCTCGCGTAGCTGTTCGCTGACGAACGCGATCCGCGCGCCGCGCAACCGGAGGAGTGCGAGCACGGGCTGTAACAGGTGCAGGCGTGCAAGCGTGTAGACATCACCGCCGTGCGCGATCGCGAGCAGCGGTACGCGCGACGGCAGGGCGGCGAGTGCCGACGGTGCGAGCCAGTGTGCGATCGCGAGATCCCAGGCGTGTGCACGACGGACGACCCGCGCAGTCAACTTCGCACTGAACGCGATCGCACCCGCGAGCGTGCGCACGCCGCCACGCTCGAGCAGATCGGGCGCGCCACCGCGATAGAACAGCGGCTCGTCGGCGCCCGCGGCGATCACCTCGACGGTATGGCCGAGCGCGCGCAACGACCCGACATGGGCGGCGACGAAGTTGCCCGCGGGGTCGCCGGGAGATCTCGGGTACGACGTCGTGATGACGCCGATGATCATCGGGCGCGGCGAAACGATTCGGCGGCGATCCGCGAGCCCCACGAGCGCAGCAGCACGTACGGAATCGGATGTAGCGCCGTCGACAGGTTGATGCCGCTCTTCCAGTGTTGACCGTAGATCGGGCGCACGGCGACGTCGGCGACGCGCGAGCCCGCGACGTGGAGGCGCGAGAGCAGATCGTTCGGATAGCCGTAGCGCGTCCACATCACATCGAGATCGAGCCGCGAGAGCGCGTCGCGATGGATCGCGGTGTAGCCGCACTGCGAATCGAACACGTGGCGGTACCCGCTCGTCACCTTCGTGGCCGCGCTGAGCAGTACGTTGCCGACGATCCGCGCGGGCGGCATCTCGGTCCACACGTCGGGATGCAGGAAGCGGTTGCCCTTGACGTAGTCGGCGGTGCCCGCCGCGATCGGATCGAGGAGCGCGGGCATGTCGCGCGGATCCATCTGGCCATCGCCACCCATCACGACGGCGACGTCGATCCCGGCGTCGAGCGCGTGGCGATAGCCGGTCGCGATCGCCGCGCCGACCCCCCGGTTCTCGGTGTGACGGACCACGACGACCTCCGGAGTGACGCGGGCCCGCGCGGACGTATCGTCGTGCGAGCAGTCGTCGATCACGAAGATCTTGTCGACGAATTCGGGAATCGTTGCGACGGTCTTCGCGATCGCACGGGTCTCATTGAAGGCCGGTATGACCACGCCGACGCGGAGCTCGCGATACATCGCGGGCGGTTTTACACCAAAGCTGTCAGGGGACCGTGCTACTTCGAAGCCATACGGGGTCGATTTCGTCCCGAGCTACTAACGCAGGCAGGGACTCATGGCTGGTGGAGTTAACAAAGTCATTCTCGTCGGCAACCTCGGCGCCGATCCGGACATGCGGTTCACGCCGAGTGGCCAGGGCGTATGCGAGCTTCGCGTCGCGACCAGCGAGAGCTGGAACGACAAGAACGGCCAGCGCCAAGAGCGCGTCGAATGGCACCGCATCGTCGTGTGGGGCAAGCGCGCCGAGGTCTGTTCGAAATATCTCTCGAAGGGCCGCCAGGTCTACGTCGAGGGGCGGATCCAGACCCGCACGTACGACGATAAGGACGGCAACAAGCGCTACATCACGGAAGTGATCGCGAACGATGTCCAGTTCCTCGGCGGTGGCAAAGGTGAAGGTGGCGCCGCGGCAGGTGGTGCGAGTGGCAAGGCGCGTGATGAGGGTCCGCCGCCTCCGAGCGATGTTGACTTCGGTGGTACCGGCGGCGGCTTCGGCGGTGGTGGCGGCGGTGGCGGCCCCGACGACGACATCCCGTTCTGATCGCCAGCCAGGTCATGCGTCAGCGCAGAGGTCTGTGGGCCAACGCCGATTTCATGCGGCTGTGGGTCGCGCAGGCGGTCAGCGCCTTCGGGTCGCGGATCACGCGCACGGCGTTGCCGATCATCGCGGTCGCGACGCTGCATGAATCCGAAGGCATCGTCGCCTTCCTCGCGGCGATCTCGCTCGCGCCGGCAGCGGTGCTCTCGCTGTTCGTCGGTGGGCTGGTCGATCGCTCGAAGAAGCGGCGGCTGCTCGTGATCGCGGATCTCGCGCGCGCCGCGGTGATCATCTCGCTCACGATCGCGTGGGCGTGGGGCGTGCTCTCGATCGTGCACGTGTGCGTCGTCGGCGCGGTGGTCGGTGCGGCGAGTGCGTTGTTTCAGATCGCGGATGTCGCGTACCTGCCGGCGGTGGTCGATCGCGGCCAGCTCGCCGAGGGCAACGTGAAGTTGCAGACCACCGAAGCGTTCGCCGAGATCTCCGGACCGGCGAGCGCGGGCGTCTTGATTGCCGCGCTCGGCGCACCGATCGCGGTCGTGATCGATGCCGTGAGCTACGTGTGGTCGGCGGTGATGCTCGGGCGGATTCGCGCCGTCGAGCCGCCGCCAGGTCCCGACATGGCAGCGGTGAGCATGTCGACGAGCATGTGGCAGACCACGAAAGACCTCAAGGTCGGCATGCGCGCGGTGTTCGGCAACCCGCTCGTGCGGCCGGTCGTGGTCGCGCTGATCATCTGGACCGCATCGTACGGGTTCTTCGCGGCGCTCTACACGCTGTTCTGCTTGCGCACGCTCGGTCTGTCACAAGGCACGTTCGGCCTGGTCATCGCGATGGGTGGCGTCGGCTCGATCATCGGTGCGAGCCTGGCGCGCAAGCTCGCGAGCTCGATCGGCGTGGGGCCGACGTTCGTCTTGTCTTCGGTGATCGTGTCGCTGAGCGGGCTGTGCATCCCGCTCGCGCGCGGTTCGCACGCGACGGTGATCGGCTTGCTCGTCGCGCAGCAGCTGATCGGTGACGGGCTCTCGGTGGTGTTCAACATCCACGCGATCACGCTGCGCCAGACCGTGCTGCGGCGCGAAGTGCTAGGTCGCGCGAACGCGGCGATCACCGCGTGCATCTCGGGAGTGGTGCCATTCATGGCGATCGCGGCGGGCATCGTCGCCGAGGCGACCTCGATCCGGTTCGCGATCTGGATCGGGCTCGTGATCCCGCTGAGCGTGCCGTTCGTGCTGTGGCCGCTCCGCACGATCAAGCAGCTGCCCTCGTCCGACCTCCAGATCGAGTCGGCGTCCGAGACGCTGCGCGGGTCCTGAGAGACCCGCTGCGATTCGCATCTGGGTCGAGCCCGACCCTGCCCGAGCTGATCATGCCCCGCTGGCGACGAATTCGTGCGACCGCGCCCTGGCGCGGTGCTCGCACTGGGGCACCCGATGACGCGCTTCGATCGAACCTGGGAGCCGTTCGTGGTGCTGATCCTGTTCGCGGTGATCTTCATCGGCACCTTGTTCTCGCTGCGCTAGCCTCCCATGTTCCATTGCATGTCGTGCGGGGACCGAGGTGCTCGGAGCCGTGCGCGCCTTCGCCGCTGTAATAAACCTGGGCGCTACGCGCAGATCTCGCGCACGACCGCGTCGAGGAGCTCGGTACCCCACGCGAGTCCAGCGACCGGGATGCGCTCGTTGTGACCGTGGAACATGTCGGCGAACTTGATGCCCGAGGACTTCTCGATCTTCACCGGCGAGAACCCGTACCAGCGTGCGCCCATCTGCGTGAAGTACTTCGCATCGGTGAAGCCCGGAATCATGTACGGCACGACCGCGGCTTTCGGTTCGCGCAGCTCGATCTGGTGCTTGATGATGTCGAATACCGGCGAAGCGATCGGTTCGGTGACGATCGGCGGTGCCGACTTCATGACCTCGAGCTCGACGTCGGGGCCCAGGATCGCGCGCAGCTCGCGGAGCAGATCTTCGTCGGTCTGGCCGGGCAGGGTGCGGCCATCGATCTCGAATTCCGCGACGCCCGGGATGACGTTCGTCTTGTGACCTGCGCGCACGACCGTCGCGGCGGCGGTGTTACTGAGCAGCGCCGAGAAGCTGCGCGCGACCGAGACGCCCGGCAACAGCCGCGTGATGCGCGAGAGCAACTGAGGCCGCGCGAGCAACTTCACGAGCGGCTGGATCACGCCGGGTTGGCGCGAGCGCACCGCATCGAGAAAGTCGGTGACGTACTTCGAGTCGTGGACCGGCATCACGGCGTCGCCGAGCTTGGTCAGAGCCTCGCCGAGCTTGTTGATCACGCTATCGCGCCTCGGCATCGAGCCGTGACCGGGCTCGCCGGTGATCCGGGCCTTGATCCAGACGAAGCCCTTCTCGGCGACCTGGATCGGATAGAACGTCGTGTCGCCGAGGTGGAGCGAGAACCCACCCGATTCGCCGATCGCGTACTCCGCCTCGATCTTTTCGCGATGATTCTCGACGAGGAACCGCGATCCGAGATCGCAGCCGGCCTCTTCATCGGCGACCGCCGCGAAGATGATGTCGCGATCGAGCACGGTCCCGGTCGCCGCGAGCCGGCGCAGAATCGCCGTGCACATCGCGGCCATGTTCTTCATGTCGATCGCGCCACGCCCCCAAAGGCAGCCATCTTGCTCCTGGCCCGAAAACGGCGGCACGTCCCACTTCGTCGGATCTGCCTCGACGACATCGAGGTGCGCGCTCAATAAAAGCGGAGGCTTCGCACCATTGCCGCGATGGCGAACGACCAAGTTCGTACGATACGGCGCGCCTTCTAGCAGCTCCGGCTCGAAACCGGCCTCGGCCAGCTCCTTCGCGACCAGCTCCGCAGCCGCGCGCTCGTTACCGGGTGGATTCGTCGTATCGATTCGAAGGAGCTGCTGACAGATGCGCTTGGCATCGTCCGCAAGGCTCGGCAATCCACGTGACGACGGGGCAGATACTTCAGCGGCCATGAGGGCCGGCACTCTACTGCCCCTGCGACGCGGCCGCCACGGTTTGATCGCACGGCAACTCGCGACGTTCCAGCGGCAAAATCTCGCGAGCAACGTCTAACTTCGCGACCGGCTGACCGAGTACGCGGACCTGTTCGACGGGCAGGCGGCAACCGCGAGCCAGTGCGCTCGCCGATGTTGGAGGTGAAGTGAGCGACCAGGCTCTATCGGCGGCCATCCCCGACGAATCATTTCGATGACAGCGTGGTGTCTCCTTTGACGTCGAGGAACGGCTCGAGCTTCTTGAACGTCTTGTAGCCGAAGCCCTTCACGCGCCGCAGATCCGCGGTGCGCTTGAACCCGCCATTCTTCTTGCGCCACGTGACGATGCGCTCGGCCTTGGACGGTCCGACCGTCGGCAACATCATCAGCTGGTCTTCACTGGCGGTGTTGAGGTTGAGCGTGCCGATCAGATCCTTGCGGCTGATCTTCGTTCGAGGCGCAGGCGGCTCGTCGAGGAGCGAACGCGGCAACGACGCAGTCGCCGTGCTCGGGTGAGCGATCGGCGATGGTGACGGCGGCCGGGTTGTCGACCAAGGCGCCGCGGGCGTGGCGCTCGCGGTGGACCACGTTCCTCCCATCGCGATCACCAGCAGTGCGATCGCGGCGACGGGAACGAGGACCTTCGGCGCCAGCCGCGCGACGACCTCGCGAGCGCGGGCGAGCCGGATCGGGACGCGACCACCGGTGCGAACGTCGATCCGGTCACCGCCACGCGACTCCGCGAGATCGACGAACACATCGGTCGCAGCGCTGCGGGGCGAGCGCTCGACGAGCTCGTCGAGATCATCGAGCTCGTCGGAATCATCGAGCTCGTCGAGCTCGTCGAGCTCAGCCTCGTCGAGGTCGACCGAGTGCGCGAGCCTGCGCGCCGATTCGCGCAGCTCGAGCTCGAAGTGCTCGCGAACATGCGCCGGTGCCGCCGCGATCAAGTGACGCGCGTAGACATGATCCGGCAGATCGCCGTGGCATGCGAGCCGAGGTGTGGCGGGTTCAGGCGAGGTCGCACGGACGGCTTCGTCCGTCAGCCCGAAACCGAGCTGACGCTTGCGGGTGGGTGAGTCGAGATGGCTGGTCATGACGCACTCCGTTCAGAACGGTGCAGATCCACTCGCGGTGGAGTTGTCGCTGCCTGCGGGCCCGGCCATCGAGGCACTGGCGCCGCCCCGATCGGTGGCCACGCGGCGCTCGGCATCACGGCGCTGTTCTTCCTCGGTGACCTCGCGCAACTGGATCGTGACGTTCGTCTTGTTGAACGGGATCACGTCCAGATACACATTGATCGACTCGTCCTTGTTCGTGAACCCGCTACCGAGACGCGACCAGTATTTGACGCCATTGCGGCCTTCCATCGGACACAACACCTTGAATATTTTCTTCGACATGAGAACCCGTTCAGCAACGGCGATGCCAAGCGTAACTGTGCGATGTCATTCGCAGGGTTGTCCGAACGTCGACGAAAGTCGGACGAGATGTCCGGCCACCGGACGTTAACCGGACGCTACGGGGCAGGCAGCGCGACCGAGATCGTCTGCGTTTGGTTGACCCCGACCTGCACGGATCGATGGGCCACGAGCGGCGCGCCGTACGTGAACGTGCCATCCGCCGCGACGGTCGCGATCGGCGGCTGCCAGATCGTGACGTCGTACGTGCCCGGCGCGAGTTGCTCGAGCCGGAACCGGCCGGTGTCGTCGGTGACCGCGACGTACGGTGTCTCGAGCCCGAGCACCCACGCAGCGGCGAGCTTGCCGTCTTCGCCATCGATCCTGGTGACTCCAGGTTTCACTTCGGCGATCACGAGCCCACCCTCTTGGAGGTCGTAGACCTTCGCGGTGCCACCGGGCGGCGTGATGCGTATGCGCGCGCGTTGCCCGTCCCCGTGGATCGCGACGGAGCTCGGCAGCGGCACCGCAATCTGCGCGGTGGGACCGAGCGTGCAACCGTGCTTCGCGATCACGCCCCCGATCCGCGCGCGCGTCGGACCGCCGATCGGGCGACCCATCGTGACATGCTCGATGTAGATGATCGCGCCCGCAACCCCGTGGTTCGTGCCGATCGAGACACTCGACGTGGCGCACGCGCTCGCGAACTTCGGTGGCACTCGACCTGGCCACGTGACGATGCCCTCGATCGTGGAGTCGAGGCCGGTCGTAGCAACCGCATAGTGAGGCGCCCGGATCGGGTTGACGTAATTGAACATCGGCGCGGTCCAGTGCGCGTAGCTCGTGCCACCGTACGGATCGCCGCCGAAGCCCGCGCCAACCGGTGTGTCAGCGCGAGCCGCGCGGCGGTTGCGCGCGGGCGCCGTGACTGCGGCCGCGCCGTAATCGCTCGACAGCAACGCCACCGACGCCTGTGCGAGCAGGCCGGCGCCTTCGTCGTGATCGGCGCCGGCAGGCTCGAGTACGACGTGCGCGCCGCCACATGCGGCGAGCAGACACGCCACGAGCCACCCGGTCCTCATACCTCAGTGTGGCGCGTAGCGGAACCAATTCAAATCACGGTTGCGCAAAGTAGCCGCCGAGCTGTTGCGCGGCCGCGTTGAGCACGGCTCGCGCATCCGAGATCGAGATCGAGGTTGCATAGGACACCCTCCCACCCGCCCTCCGGAGCGACAACCCGGCGACGAGGTTCAGCACGTGCTGCTTGCGCAAGATCGACGACAACAGGTGGCTATCGGTGATCCGGGTCTGGAGATCGGTGAGCGTCATGACCATCTCCGCCGCTTCGGCCGCGCTGCCGAAGACGATGTTGCCGCGCACGAGCCAGCCCTGCGTCACGAGCTCCATCGCGAGAGACACGCGCTGCGGCACCGGCAACGAGCTGACGCCGAGCCCGAGCTCCGGCAACTTGTAGCGCCCGGTCTTCGCGGGTCCCGTGCCGGTCGGAGGCGTGCCGATCGTCATCACGAGGGCCGGGCCCTTTTTTTGATCGTCGCCAGATTCTTTCGCGATCGTGCGGATCGTCGCGAGCCACGGTGGCAGCTTGGCCTTCGTCTCGACCGTGTCGAGGTTGCCGGGCGAGGCGGCCGTCAAGCCGCCGAGATCCTCGGGCTGCGCGAGCACGTACCAGCTCTGCCACGGCGACAGCACGACGCGCTTGTCACCCGCGAACATCTTGCCGCTGCGTTTGCCGAGCGCGCCGCCCTTGGTGACCGACCACGCGACCGGCGTACTCGAGCTCGCGAGCAGGTCGCGAATGCCCGAGCGCCCAAGGGTGCTCTTCATCACGAGCGTGGTCGCGGTCGCATCGCGCGGGCGCGGCGTCGAGATCACGAGCATGTCGAGCTTGGTCGCGAGATCCGCACTCTTGGTGCCGAACAAGCCCTGGTAATCAGGCATCGGGCGAAACAGCTCTTCGGCCGCGGTCGCCCATTCGCTGCCGCGCAACCGATCGAATCGGATGAGCACGCCGAGCGAATGGCCCGGCGGAAAGTACGCGAGCAGGTTGGCGGCAGTGCCCGCGCTCGTCGGCGCTCCGTCGACGGCTAGTTGCGAGTCCATTCCCGAGACCCCCGATCCGGAGCCGGTCTCCGTCGCAGCGGCAACGCCCGAGCCCGAACCGGAGCCGGTTCCAAGCGAGCTCCCGTTGCCCGATCCGAGCGCGACGTCCGAGCCCGAGCCCGAGCCCGAGCCCGAGCCCGAGCCCGAGCCCGAGCCCGAGCCCGCGGCGATCTGCGTCGGGTCGCCAGCATCGGCGGCGACCACGCCGGCATCCGCGATCGCGACCTCGAGCGGCATTGCATCGAGCGGCACCGCATCGGGCTTCACCCGCGCATCGGGTTTTGGAGCAGCGTCCACGCCCGCATCGACCACGCCCGCATCGACCACGCCCTCACCTTTTTCATTCGGCAGCGTCGCGAGGTCGTCTTTCGCCGTCGCCGCCGCGAGCGCCGCCTGCTCTTGCTCGGCCTGCTCTGCCTGGCGCGCGATTTCTTCCGGCAACGCCTCGGCCACCGGGGGTGGCGGTGCCATCTCGATATTGACGAGCTCGACCTCGTGCTTGTCGTCCCGGTGCAGCCAGTGCACCAAGGCCGCCACCATCAGCGCGTGCGCGATGACCGCGATCGCGAGCCCGCGCGACAGCCGCGAAGCGCCGGTCGATAACGGGCTATGGAGAACGCTGCGGGCCACGAATTCTCGACGAGCGAGCTCCTCCGCAGTAGCATTCCGCCATGGCCGAGTCCACCGGCGAGCGACCCCGGGAGTTGACGCCCGAGGAGCACGCCTATGTCGCTGCCGCACGCGATAAAGCGTTCGTGCTCTACGAGGGGATCCGTGTCCCGCACCGCAGCTGCGGCATCGCGATCGCCGAAACATTCGGCGTGCCCTCGCGCCCGTATCAGGCGCTGCGCCGTGGCGGCATTACCGGGAAAGGTTCGTGCGGTGCGATCCGTGCCGGCGAGCAGTTGCTCGGCGAGCTGCTCGGTGATCCGGATCCCGTCGGTGCCGTCACGCCCGAGCTTCGCGCGGCGGTGAGCTGGTACCAGGATGCGTGGCTCGCGCAGCTCCGCGGTGGCAACCCCGATATCGTTTGCGACCACCTCGTGCGGCCGCACGGCGATTTTGCGGGTGCCGCGCGCAAAGCATTCTGCACGAACATCGCGGCGGATGTTGCAGCCCTTACCGCGGAAGCGTTATGCCGGTTCTCGACGCAACGGCCCACGATCGCGCCCATCAGGTAGTAGAAAGAGCCGGCAGATGAAGCTGACGAAGGAACAGGTGCTGACCGTGGTGACCGAGGCGGGGCAAAAGATGTCTGACCCGAACTATTCGTCGGCAATGGTCGGCGGGTTTTTTCAGAGCCAGCAGCAGGTCTCGAACTTCATCAGCGCGCACGAGCAAGAGCTCGGTGGCACCGAAGGCATTATCTCGGTGATCTTTCATTGCGCGCTCGTCGCCGAGGCCTTCCGCCGTGCGGGCTCGCGGGTGCGCACGCTGACGTACGAAGATCTCGATGCAGCCGCACGCGGCGATGCGTTGCCCCGGCTCGAGATGGCACAGCTGCCCGTGCACGAGTTTATCGAGGCGAATGTCGAGAATCCTGACGCCAAGAAGTTGGTCGCGATGATCGCGCTCGCGATCGACTCGACGATTGTCTGATCCCCCCGCAACCCGCGAGGGGCTGTGATAAGCCTCTCGCATGGCGAATCCGACCGCGACCTTTGACACCACGCTTGGCTCGTTCACCGCCGAGCTGTTCCTCGATCAGATGCCGATCACGGCGAACAACTTCATCAAGCTGGCGCAGTCCGGCTTCTACGATGGGTTGCATTTCCACCGCGTGATCAACGGCTTCATGATCCAGTTTGGCTGTGAGTATTCCAAGGATCCGAACAGCTCGCGCGCCGGCACGGGCAACTCGACCTTCGGCAACGTCGCCGACGAGCATCCCGCCAACGCGAAGATCACCAACGCCCCAGGCACGCTATCGATGGCGAACACCGGGCGTGCGAACTCGGGTGGCGCGCAGTTCTTCATCAACACCGCCGACAACGCGCGTCTCGACTGGTTCTCGCCGGGCCCGTCGAAGCACCCCGTGTTTGGTACGATCACGTCCGGCATGGACGTTGTGAAGAAGATCGAGACCACGCCGACGTCGAACGAAGACCGCCCCAAGACGCCGGTGAAGGTCAACAAGGTGACCATCGCCGGCGTCTAGTTCGGAGCGAGCGCCTACGCCTCACCCATCAAGCCGCGGTTGCGCAGCTCTTCGAGCTGCTGCTTTAGCTGGAGGTCCTCGAGGTGCTCTTTCATACCTGGATGGGCCTCGAGGTACGCCGCATACGCGCCGCGGATGAACGTATCCGCATCGACGTCGCTACGCCGCGCTGCTTGCATGAGCAGCGATTTCCACGACGCAGCCGACTCCGGGATCGTCTTAGGTTCGTTGGTCACGGGCATACTCCTACCCGTTACTAGAAGCATCGATCGTGCCGGCGACAAGCCCCCCACATGGCTAGGCCCTCGCGTGTTATAGCGCGCGCATGCGTAGGACTTTGATCGCGCTGTTGATCTCTTCTGCTGCGTCGAGCTGCGGTGGCTCCCCCAAGCCCACCACGCCACCGCCGCAGCTTCCGGACGATAAGAAGCCGGACGTTGTCGCTGCTCCTGAGCCGGCCAAGCCGGTACCGCCGCCGAAGGACCCGGATCCGATCGACGTTCCGCTCGAGCTCGGCACTGCGTTCTACAAGCTGACGTCGTCCGGCAAGGGTACCAAGGCGGTGATCAAGATCGCCGCGACGACCGGCATGACCCAGCAGGTCGAGCTCGCCCTCGACTTCGCAGGCAAGCAGATCGCGCCGGCCGAGCTCGGAGGCACGCAAGAAGATGTTGCGCCGACCCTCGTGCTCGCGAGCGATGTCGTTGTCGGTGATGTCGGTGCTGATGGCTCGAAATTCAAGGTCACGGTCACGGGCATCGATGCGCGCGATCGCAAGGGCGCGAAAGCGACCAAGGATCAATTCAAGAGCGAGCTCGCCGTCCTCACCGGTATCCAGATGTCGGGGGCGGTGTCGCCGTCCGGCCAGATCAGCGGCATGTCGCTGCACGTCCAAAAGCCGACCCCGACCACGATGGCAGCGCTCGAGCTCATCAAGATCTCGATGATGCCGATGTGGCCGCTCGTCCCGAACGAAGCCATCGGCGTCGGCGCGAAGTGGACGGTCACCACGCCATACGTGATCGCGAACCAGATCAAGGCGACGCAGATCACTGATTACGAAGTCGTTTCGCACAAGGGCACCGCGTGGGTGATCAAGGGCAAGACCAAGCTCAACGGTGACGACCAGACCGTCAAAGAGAACAGGTTCGAGAAGATCGGTGGCTCGGGTGGCGTCGACGTGACGCTCAGCGATGGTGTGTTCATGCCGACCTCGGCAACGACGCTCGTCAACGATTTCTCGACGAGCGTGGCGACCGGTCAGGATCCGAAAGACAAGACCAAGAAGACGCTCGTCCAGTTCCACCTCGAGCAGGGCCTCGCGGTCGGCGCCCCGGGCACGACGGCTCCGCCTGTCGATCCGAAGGCAGCGGCAAAGACCGGCCCGACGTCCGATTCCGAGCACACAAAACCAACGAAGCCGAACGCGGCGCCCGACACCGGCTCGCACATAACCGCGCCCGGCAAGTAGGCTCGGTCGCTCCGACGGATCCGGGATGCGCTCTACGTCGCTGCCGGGGCGCCGGCGGCGAGCTCGCCGCGCAGGCGGGCGACGCGTTCGCGCATCGCGGTGCGCGCCTCGACCGGACCCTCGACCCAGGCGTGACGACCGAGCTGGAGCACCCAGCCAGAGATCCACTCGAAGCCCTCGCAATCGACAAGCAGCTCGGCGGAGCCATCGTCGCGCATCGTGACTTCACCGACCGGCCAGTTCGCACCGATGCGGTTGACCGCGACCGGATCGAGCTGGACGCGCACGGTCACCGCGTTCGCGCTCGGCACGTACAGCCGCTCGCGGCGATAAGCATCGAGGTCGAAATCGGCGGGGCGATCGAACCACGTGCCGAGCTGACGCAGCGACGCGATCCGATCGATGCGGAACGTCCGGACATCGCCCCGCTTGTGACAGAATCCGACGACGTACCACTCGCCGGCGTGGTGGACGATGCCGTACGGATCGAGCTCGCGACGCTCGTTCTGATGATGCGACGCGGAGACGTAATCGATCTCGAGCTGCTCGCGCTTGCGCGCTGCCGCGACGAGCGTGCGCAGGTGCGTCGCGACCGCCGCATCGGGCTCGGCGACGACCGTGGTGGTGGCGAGCGATTCGGCCTCGCGCGACTCGCGACCGAGGGCGGTGAGCAGCTTTGCTTCGGCCGATTCCATCGCGGCATCGAACGGCGCGATGCCGCTCTCGCGGAGGGCGCGAATGCCGAGCAGGAGCGCTGCGCCCTCGGCCGCGGTCAGGCGCAGCGGGCGGGTCAACCGGTGCGCGAGATCGACGAACACGCGACCCTCGTCGACGGACACCAGCAAGTACTCGCCCGGATCGCCATCCGGCGGCCCGACTTGAGACAGCAGCTCGAGATCGCCGAGCAGCTCTTCGCGATCGGCGCCGATCTGCTTCGCCAGCGCCTCGACCGGCACACCCTCGGGGTGCTTCGCGACGTACGGCACGATGAACAGCAAGCGGCGCAATCGCTGCGCGACATCGCGGCTCATTGCACGGCTCCATCGAGCGTCGCGTAACCTTCGTAGCGCTCGTCGATCGCGGCGAGCTCGTCACTGATCCGCGCGCGCAACTTGTCGCCCCGCACGACCTGGACTGCGCCCTTCGCGGCGAGCACGCGGCTCGCGGCGAACTCCGGGTTCGTGCAGTCGAACGTGATCAGCGTGCGGTTCCCATCGACGCGCTTGACCGCGGTGGCGCCGAAATCTTCATTGAGGATCTCCGCGGCTTGAGCGGCGATCGCGAGCTGGACCTCCTCGGGCGGCTCGCTCGCGAATGTCCACGGCGAGCGGGTCGCGTACGCCTTCACGTCGAAATCGGCCGGCCGCTCGAAGTCAGGCGATTTCGGCTTTGGCGCCATCACCGCCTCGCGAATCCGATCGACGCGGAACGAGCGCACCTCGTGACGCAGGTGGCACCAGCCGACCACGAGCCAGGCACTCTCGCGATAGACCATCGCATATGGATCGAGGTCGCGGCGCGAGGTCATGCCAGTGGTCGCGGTCTGATACGTGAGGGTGACGCGCTTGTGCATGCGGGTCGCTGCCTCGAGCGTGGAGTAGATTTCACCGAGCTCGGGGCGCGAGATCGCCTTCTCGGGGAAGTGCACGAGCACGGTCGGGGACATCGGGGCGGGGCGTGGAAACTCCGTCGGCGTATCGGGCAGCTCGGGCAGATCGAATGCGAGCTTGCGAAGCGCGAGATCGACGATCTTCGGGTAGGTGCCACCGGGCATCGCATGCGCGACCGACGCTGCAAGTACGAGCGCCGAGATTTCGTCCGCGGTGAGCCGGACCTCCGGCATCTTGAATCGCTTCATGTCGATGACGTAGCCGCCGTCTTCGAGCGAATCGTCCTCGTCGGGCGTGACGTAGCGAATCGGCACGCCGAGATCCAGGAGGTCTGCCTTGTCGCGCTCGAACGCGCGTAGCCCGGCCTCGACGTTGAGCGTCTGGTACGACGCGAACTGATCGCGAATCTCGCGGTACGTGACGGGCGTACGCGCGCGCAACAGGATCATGACGAGATCGAGCAAGCGCTTGCTGCGATCGCCGCGCGTGGCCGCGTCCTCTTTGCCAGGCTTCGCGTCGGCTTTGTCCGCTGATCTTGCGGACGCCTTCGCGACAGCTGGCTTGGCGGGCTTACCAGGCTTCACAGCGACCTTCCCCTTCGTGGACTTGGCAGCCGGCACCGAGCCGTTCTAGCGCGAGTAACTAGCGTACGGAAGCGCCGTGACGTTCAACCGGACTCCGGACACTATTAGGCATGAGCGCTGATCGAGTCCGCGACCTCGATGATCCGCAACTCCGTGCATTCGCACCGCTGATCTACGTCGCGTGGAGCGATCAGGATCTCGATACCGCTGATCGCGCGCGGGTCCTGTTCGAGATGACCAGGCAGCCGTGGCTGCGCCCGGCCGCCAGAGCGGTGGTCGAGGCATGGCTCGAACCGGCGAGCTCGCCGAAAGCCGAGGAGCTCGCACGGTTGCGCCAGTTGATCGAGCATGTCGCGACCACGACGAGCGATACCGACGCCAGGAACGTCGCCGACGAGATCGCGCGCACACTCGGCATCTTTGGCGCGACCACCGTCGTCCCTTCAGGGACGAGGGCCCCGCGGATCGCGGTCGCGGTCGAGCCGGCCGTACTGGCCGATGCTCTCGATGGCGATCATCCTGAAATTCGCGCGCGCGCGCGCCAGTGGATGTCGACCGCGCATCGCGCGTACGGGCTCCCGTTCGCGGAGTACCGCAGCCTCGTTCGAGGCTGGATGACGGACCTCGCCTCGACCGGATTGCCTCGGCTCGCGTTTCCGGGCGTGACCTCGACGGATGATCTGGCCGCGTTTAGCGCTCTGTTCGAGGAGCTCGGTCACGGCGATCTGTCGCTGCTGATCAAGGTCGGCGTGCAATACGGCTTGTACGGTGGTGCGATCTGGGCTCTCGGGACCGAGCGGCATCGCCAGCGCCTCGCGAAGGTCGCGAGTGGCGAAGAGCTCGGCTGCTTCGCGATGAGCGAGGTTGGCCACGGCTCGAATGTCGCCGGCGTCGAGACGACCGCGAGGTACGATCACGCGACGCGCGAGCTCGAGGTCCACACGCCGGGCGAGTCGGCGCGCAAGGAGTGGATCGGTGGCGCCGCGCACGATGCCCGGTGGGCCGTAGTGTTCGCGCAGCTCGAGGTGGCTGGCGCACGACAGGGCGTCCACGCCGTGCTCGTGCCGATCCGGACGTCCGATGGCCAACCGATCGCGGGCGTGCGCACGGGCGATTCGGGAGTGAAGATGGGGCTCAACGGCGTCGACAACGGTCGGCTGTGGTTCGAGCGCGTGCGCGTACCCGTTGGCAATCTGCTCGATCGGTTCGCATCGGTCGATCGGGACGGCGTGTACGGCTCGCCGATCGCGAGCCCCGATCGCCGGTTCTTCACGATGCTCGGCACGCTGATCGGCGGTCGGATCTCGGTCGGTGCCGGATCGGTATCTGCCGCGCGAGCAGCCCTCGCGATCGCACTGCGCTACGCCGAATCGCGCCACCAGTTCGGCAGCGAAGCCGAACGCGCGCTGATCGATTACCCGACCCACCAGCGCCGGTTGCTCCCGCACCTCGCCGATACGGTCGTGTTCCGGATCGCGTTTCGCGAGCTGCGCAAGCGGCACGCGAAGGTGTTTACCGGCGAGCTCGGTGATACGCGCGAGCTCGAAGCGGAAGCTGCCGCACTCAAGGCGCTAGCGAGCCGCCACGCGATCGATGCGGTGCAAGCGGCGCGGGAAGCGTGTGGTGGGCAAGGTTACTTGCTCGTAAATCGGATCGCGGATATCCGCAACGATGTCGAGATCTTCACGACGTTCGAAGGCGATAACACGGTGCTCGCGCAGCTCGCGGGCAAGGCGATGCTCGGCGCGTATCGCACGCAGCTCGCGACCGGCGGCAATCGCGCGGTGTTGCGCGCAGTGGGTAAGCGCGTCGCGTTGGCGCTCGGCGTGCGACGCGCGGGCGGTGAGGCGGTGAGCGATCGCGCATGGCAGCTCGCGGCCTTCCAGTTCCGCGAGGAGCACCTGGTCGAGACCTGCGCCGCGCGGATCAAGAAGCGGCTCGACGACGGGATGGAAGGCGAGCGCGCCATCCTCGCGGTCCAGGAGCACGTCGTCGCGATCTCCGAAGCGATGGCCGAGCGTCGCGTCGCGGACTGGTTCGCGGCGACGCCGGTCCCCGCTGGATCGGCCGGCGACTTGATCACCCGGCTTGGTGACCTGGCGCTGTTGAATCGGCTCGAGAGTCACGCCGCGTGGTTCCTCGAGACCGGCTACTTCGATACGACGAAGTCTCGCGCGATCCGGCGCGAGGTCGAGCTCTTGCTTCGCGAGCTCGCACCACGAGCGCGCGAGGTCGTCGACGCATTCCGGATCCCGGATGCATGCCTCGCGGCGCCGATCGCGTTCTTCGATCCGGCGCACCCCACGTACCCGTAGTCACGTTAGACTGGCGTGATGGTGCACGATCCTCGCGATCCACGCGACCCTCGTAATCCACCGACGGGTGCGACGACGCTACCCGGGTCCGGTGCACCGGCCAACCCGCAGCACGCCGGCCCGTGGCTCGGGAACGCGGAGCAGCTTCGCCAGCAGCTCGGCGTCCAGCCGCAACCCTACCCGCAGCCGTATCCATCGAGCCCTCCAGCGTACGCGCCACCACCGTACCCCCAACCACCGGCCTACGCGCAGCCGCAGTACCGAGCGCCGCGTCGCACGCACCTCGCCGCCGCGGTCAGGCCGCCATCCGGGACGGGCGTGGTCGCCATGGCGATGCTGTCGCTGCGCCGCGCACTTCGACTCCGCATCGATGCCAACGAGGTGCTCGAGGACGAGCGCACCGCGATGCTCTCCGCGCGACCGGCGATCACCGACGAGACGCAACAGGCATTCATGGCGTGGCGTCGCTCCGTGTTGTTCGTGGCCGCGTTGCTCATGATCCCGGTTGCGATTCTTCACGCGGTCGACAACACGACGTTCGAGGACAACACGCCCGAGATCTGGAAGACGCTCGCCTATGTCCAGGTGGGCGTCGAGGTCGTGTTCGCGCTGTTCTTGTGGACCCAGGTAGGCAAGTGGCGTTCCTGGCGTACGCAATCGCGCCGGCTCGCGTGGGGATGGTTGTTCTACTTCCTCACGCCGTTCCTGGTCTTCCTGTACCCGTTCGCATCCGCGGTGAACTATGGCGAAGGCGATTCGCGGACCGCGAGGATGGCGGTCGGCATGGCGATCGGTGCGCAGGCCTTTCTCTCGCTCGCGCCGAAGATCATCTCGCTCCTTCAGGGGCTGATCCGCGCGTCGATCGCGACGAAGACGCTGTTCCCTGGGGCCTCGGCTCCAGGTTGGATGATGGTGATCGCCGCGCCGCTCTACATGATCATCTTCTACGTCTTCGTGCTCTTGCCCTATCACTTCACCGACAGCGGGCTCGTCGTGCTCGGGACGGTGCTCGTGCTTACCGCGAAGGGCACGCTCGTTCGCGCGGGACTCGCGCTCACGCGACCGATGACCGACGAGGTCGCGCGCAAGGCCACGCAGCGCGCGCAGACCCTCTGGATGGTGCTACTCGTCGCTGGCATCGCGTGCATCGTCGTCGGCCTGTGGGAGCTGATCGAGAAGGCCTCGGTGGCGTCGCTCGCGACCTTCGCGCTCAGCATGGGCGCGAATATCATGCTGCTCACGCTGATCGCGACCGATGCCCTGATCACGGGTCTCGATCGTGCGCGCGGGGTCACTGCCGACGAGCAGGCCCTCGCTACGGAGGCGCAGACCGAGATCGCGGCGTTCACCGCGTCGCGCAGCTAGAAGTAATAGCGAACGCCGCCGCCGAAGTTGAGCGCGGCGCCGGCACCGTTGCCAGACTTGAAGTCGTACTCGACGATGCCGGCGAGCTCGAGGAACGCATCGAGCGGAGCGTTCTTGAAATCGAACAGCAAGCCGATCACGCCGCGGAGGCCCGCCGCGAAGTGGCTATCGCCTTGCGAGCCACCGCTGTAGTCGATGAAGCGCACGCCGGGCCCGAGGTAGACCGGCATCACGAACGAATCGCGATCCTGAAGGATCCACGGATGGAACACGTAGTCGGCGTGGAGCTGGAGGCCATTCGAGATGAACGCCGAGCCCGCCGCGATCTGGAGCGCGCGATCCTTCGCGAGATAGATCTTCGCGCAGATGCCGGTCGGCTCGCCGACGATGATTCCGACCCCGAGCGTGCCCTTCTCGGCCGGCCGCCCCTTCTCTCCGACAGGCGCATCGTCTTCCGCGCGTAGAGGACTCGACGTGGCCGCAAGCACCGCTAACACCGCGAACGCGAAGCGCATGCGACGAACGTAGCCCGGTAAAGTTCGGCGGCGCAAATTCAGAGCAGCCGGTGCTTCGAATCGGAGCCCCAGTGGGTCACCTACCCGTGGCCGGGCAACGTGCGCGAGCTCGAGAACACGATCGAGCGCGCGGTCGTGCCGGTATCCGGGCCGCAGCCTAGCGGCGGTGAGCTCGCGCTCGAAGTTTCCGTCGCTATTTCAAAGGAAGCGGCGCATGCGGTAGCCGACCCACGCGAGGACCTTGCGATACCAGGGAAGCCGCAGCCACGCGGCTTCGTCGTAGCGCGTGCAGTGCTCGCGATCGCGCTCGAACTGGGTGATCATTTCGGTGCCGACGATGGGATCGAGGACCTCGAGCGTGACCTCGAGGTTGTTCAACCGGCTCTGCGCGTCGAAGTTGTAGCTCCCGATCGTCGACCACGTGCCGTCCACGACCGCGGTCTTCGCGTGCATCATCGAGCCCTGCCAGTGCAGGATCTCGACGCCGGCCTTCGCGAGCCGGCGCAAGATGTAATCGCTCGCGTACTGCACCATCTTCACGTCGGAGCTGCCCGGCACGATGATGCCGACCTGGACGCCGCGCTTGACCGCGAGCGAGAGCGCGCGCCGCACGCCGCGCTCGGGCAAGAAATACGCGTTCTCGATCAGCACCGATTTCGTCGCGCACTTGATCACGTGGATGTAGGCCCGGCGGAACGTGCCGCGCTGACGGAGCTTGGTGTTCTCGATCACGCGCGCGAAGCTCGTGCCGGGGCCGTCGGGAGCTCTGCTCGCGCGACCGGGTGCGGGATAGGACGTGCCGCCGGTCGAAATCCAGGTCCGGCGGAACAAGCGCGCGAGATCGAGCACCGCGGGACCGCGCACGCGACAGTGCATGTCGTGCCATCCCTCGCCGCCATCGACCTTGGAGGCGTATTCGTTGGCGATGTTGAGGCCACCGATGAAGGCGATCTCGTCGTCGACGACGAGGATCTTGCGGTGATCGCGATGCGAGAGCCGGAATCGCCGCCGCCACACCGCGATCGGATTGAACGCGACGACGACGGCGCCGACCTCGCGGAGCTCTGCGAACCATGAATCGGCGAGGCCGAACGAGCCGACCGCGTCGTACATGATCCGCACGGCGATGCCGGCGCGCGCGCGTTCGAGCATGATGTCCTTGAAGCGCTGCCCGGTCTGATCGGCGGCGAGGATGTAGACCTCGAGGCAGATCGATTTCTTCGCGGTGGTGAGCGCCGCGAGCATCGCGGGGAACGTCTCGCGGCCCTCGCGGAGCACGATGATCTCGCACGCGGGTCGCCACCGCAGCAGCGTGCGGGCGTAGGTCGTCAGCGCGGCAGGCAGCCGCACCGCGATCGCTCGCGACAGCGGATCGCCGTCGATCGCACGCGGCACCCCATCGGAGGTCGGGCGGGGCTCGTATGGAGAGGGGGCGGCCATCAGTAGCGGATTCCAACGATCGTGTACGCGATGTCTCCCTTCGGGCGCTGCACCGTAACGTCCTGACCGTCGCGTTTGCCCATCAAGGCCATCGCGACCGGTGCCTCCATGCTGATCCACCCGAGCTCGACGTTCGATTCGTCGGGTCCGACGATCCGATACGTGACCTCATCGCCAGCATCATCTTCGAGCGTGACCCACGCGCCAAAAAACACCCTCGAAGGATCGCTCGGCGCCTCGGTCACGATCGTGAGGGCATCGAGCCGCTTCGACAAGAACCGGACTCTGCGGTCGATCTCGCGCAAGCGCTTCTTGCCGTAGATGTATTCGGCGTTCTCGGAGCGATCGCCCTGGGCCGCCGCGTCCGCCACTTCTTGCGTCACCCGCGGTCGTTCCTTGGTCCAGAGCTGCTCGAGCTCCGAACGAAGCTTCCTCGCTCCATCGGGCGTGATGTACGACTTACGAGGGGGTGTCGTCGGCGGCGGCCGGGGCGACATGGGACTCAGCATATAGCGTATGCTCGGTTCGGTCGCGGGCAATGATCTCGGAGTTGCTGATCGTGGTGGGGCTGTTGACGATCCACGGGCTATTTTCTGGCTCGGAGATCGCGGTCCTGACGGTCCGGAAGACGCGGCTTCGCGAATTCATCCGGCGTAAAGATCGCCGCGCCCTCGCGCTCAAGGGGCTGCGCGACGAGCCGGAGCGGTTCCTCGCGACGGTCCAGATCGGGATGACGATCGCTGGCACGGCCGCCGCCGCGTTCGGCGGTGCGCGCCTCGAGGGTGGGCTCGAGCCGATTTATCGCAAGCTCGGCCTCGACACCTGGGCGCCCACCATCTCGCTCATCACGGTCGTCGCGATCGTCGCTTTCACCGAGCTCGTCGTTGGCGAGCTCGTGCCCAAGTCGCTTGCCCTGCGCTACGCCGATCGTTACTCGTTCTTCGTCGCGCGGCCACTCCGTACGATGTCGCGCGTGGTGCGCCCGGTCGTCTGGATGCTGACCGGCGTGTCGAACCTGTTCCTGCGGTTCTTCGGCGACCGCACCACGTTCACGGAGGCCCGGCTATCGCGCGACGAGCTCCAGCAGCTCGTCGAGGAAGCCGCAAAGACCGGTTCGGTCGATCCGCGGGCATCGGAGATCGCGTCGCGCGCGCTCGGGTTCGGCGAGGTCACCGTCGCCGAGGTCATGGTGCCGCGCAATCGCGTGGTCGCGCTGCGCCGCAACGCGCCTCCGGAAGAGGTGCAACGCGTCCTCCTCGAGGAGGGCCACAGCCGCATGCCTGTCTACGACAACAATATCGATAACATCATCGGCTACGTCGTCGCGCGCGATGTGCTGTCGCTGACCTGGGAGAAGGGCCTCGTCGTGCTCGAAGACATCTTGCGGCCGGCCCACAAGGTTCCGGAGGCGACGCGCGCGCTCGACCTGCTGCGTGAGATGCAACGGCGGCGCACGCAGATGGCGATCGTGATGGACGACAGCGGCGGCATCTCCGGCCTCGTCACCACCGAGGACCTGATCGAGGAGCTCGTCGGCGACATCATGAGCGAGGACGATGTCCCCGATCACTACTTCACGCGCGAGCCTTCGGGCACGATCCTCGTGCAGGGCTGGGCGGCGGTCCGCAAGGTCAACCGCGACCTCTACCTCGACCTGCCGGTCGGCCGCGATCGGACCACCATCGCGGGCCTGTGCATGTCGCTCGCGCAGGCAATTCCGCAGGCCGGCGAACGGTTGACCACCGATAACGGGACCGTCCTCGAGGTGATCGAAGCCTCACCGAGGCGCGTTCGGCGCGTGAGAATCCACCCCATCGCGCTCTCGGACGAGGTTCCGACAGACGACGATTGAGCCGCTCCCCGCGGGGCGCCTGACGAACTATTTTACGTTCCGGCAACGCGAGCCTTCCCGCGTCGAGATCCTGTAGTATTTCGCGGATGACGGTCATCGCGCGCGACGCTGTCGCGTCTGACCATCTCGTGTACGCTTGGCCGTTCCCCATAGGTCCGGAGGAGCACGAAGTCGTGTGCGCAGATGACGAACAAGTCGTCATGTGCCCGGCGTGGCTGGTCGGCAATCTGCTGCAGACCGGGCGCCATCGCTGGCGCACGCCGGATCCCACGCGACCGGTGCACACGTTCTTCGTGCTCACCGCACCGGTCGAAGTCTCGTTCGACATGGTGACGATGTTCATCGTGCCGACCACCGGCGAAGGCGTGCGGTTGCGGGCGACCGGTTCGCTCCAGGTTCGCTGCACCGATCCAGCGCTCCTGATCGCGCAGTTCGTCGGCCTGCCGTTCGATCTCGTGAACGAAGCCATCTTGCGCTCGGTCTCACGCAGCGTCGAACGCATGCTCGCGCGCTTGCTCACGCGTCGCGTGATCATGGCAGGCACCGCCAATGCGGTGACCGACATGCAGATGCAGTCGCACATCCTCGAAGAGCTCGTCGCTTACAACCCTGCCGCCGGTGCGGTGTTCGGGGTCGAGCTCGTGCGTATGGGGCACCTCGCGATCCTCGCCGATGATGGCGCGCGCCCGATCGAGGAGCTGATGCCGAGCCTCGAGTGGTCAGGTCACCACCTGATCGGCACGAACGGCTCCCCGGCGACCCCGCTCGCCGAGACGCTGCGCGCACCGCGCACGCAGGCCACGCCCAACCTCGCATCGCCTGCGGTCATGCCGCCGCCGCCGCTGCTGCAGGTCGAAGAAGACGAAGATACCAAACGCCGCATCACCGCGAAGACGATGCCACCTCCCATTAGCACGGTCATCGTCGACCCGCCTGCGGTGCCGAAGCCGCCGCGCGCGTC
>Ga0209724_1000959_pt1 | contig 27137 bp, 16 predicted proteins | sample grotaG_FD_184143 | JGI IMG/M metagenome (GOLD analysis project Ga0209724, IMG submission 184143) | Glacier valley bacterial and archeal communities from Borup Fiord, Nunavut, Canada, to study Microbial Dark Matter (Phase II) -... | ecosystem: Environmental > Aquatic > Freshwater > Ice > Glacier ...
TAATTTAAGATTTTTGGGGTAGTCCACCAAAGGTTAAATAAATTATCTCCAATTTACCTTAATACTCCCTAACAATTTTCTCTAAACTACACTATAAATAGATAGCTGAAAGACGCTTAAAAAAAAATGTTAGTTTTATCATTCTTTTCAATTTATCAGATGGTAAGAATGTTCCTGAAAAGGCACACGCATCAAGCTGCCTGCGATTAATTAAATTGCTTCGCCCTGTCAAAGATTGTCTTTCACAATTGCATTATGAACAGTTCTTTTACCGTTCACTGTTTCAAGTGAGCTAAATCCCTTTAAACAAATATACTGTTCCGGGTATTGACACCCATTTTATATTCAATTATATTTGATAGGATTATATTCTTCGTCTGCCGGGATTAGAGTGAAAATAGTTAGGATTAATATTGATTTGGTTACGAGTGCAAATAATGAACTGGCTTCAATCATACCGGAATATCTTTCTCCATTTACCAAAGAAATTCCGTGGACAGTTGTTTAGAGTGCAAATGAAATTTATAAAGGTAGCAGCGCTGTTGGAACCATTGCCGCTGTTACCAAAACAGGCTTAACTTATAAAGCGCCTGCTGGTGTTCCTGAAAAAAAATCCTGTGGCTGTAAATTTTAGACTTAGAAAGACTCACAAATAAGTATAAAGAAACAGCAGTCAAAAGCCTGAGCTGGTGAGCAACCTCCTTGTTTATTACAATGCCTATGAAGTAACGATGGTTATCCGCATAGAAGCGCCGCCAGGTAATATTTCTAGAGAGGCAACCTGTCCTGATACCGGCAACTTTGTCGGCTTGCAGGAAGGAAAACGAACGACCAATAGTAGATAAAAAGCTACCTGATTTTTATTGCATGCAAACCCATTTGAATTATTCAACCTAAAAAAAATAACATGAAAAAAATGATCTTTTGCCTGTTACTCATTTTACCCTGCAGGATGTTTGCACAGATCGGCATAAAAGCTGGTTTTAACTTTGCCCAAGTTTCTAATGCTTCTCAAATTAACAGTAGCAGCAGGTCTGGCTTTCATGCCGGAATATTTTTAGCACCACCTTCAAAACAAATCCTTAGTTCCCGCACGGAGTTGTTGTTCTCACGCCAGGGCTACAATTATAAAACCGGTGCAAACACAGGTAATGTAAACCTGGATTATATACAACTTGGGCAAATGGCTTCTGTAAACATTACAAAATATATTTCTCTGATGTTTGGGGCTCAAACAGCGTATCTCGTCAATGCACAGGTGGATAGCGGCTATGGAGGCGGCAGCAATGAAAACAAAATTATGAACCTGTATAACCGGATAGATTACGGTTATGCGCTGGGAGCAGAGATACATCCGGTGGCCGGATTAACAATCGGTGCCAGGTATAATGTAAGTCTGGCTAAAGTATATAAAGATATTCAAAGCTCTCAGCGGCCTTCTTTTACAAGTGAGGATGCAAAAAATAACGTGGTTCAAATATCCGCCGGATGGCGTTTTGGAAAACAACCTTCTTTCTCAAAAAACAATAAGCAATAAAATGTTTCTAATTAATTGACTCTGTATACGCCGTATAAACTTTATTTGCACAAGCTTACATTATTTACTGATTTTAGCTCCGTAATTTTTCCTCACTATCAAATCGGTGCAACTAAAGCAGGAACACAATTAAATATAAAGGGGCCAATTTATTTGACCCCTTTATAATTTTTTAAAGGATAATAAATATTATGATGTGTTATGGTGGTGCAAGATACCAGATACCAAATATATTATACGTATCTTAAATTTATTTTGTAAGATGATAAACCATTTTTGTTTTTGATGATGTTCCGGTACTGGTTAATGTTACCCGGTAGATATCCCTGCCATCCCATGTGCTGATAATTTTTTTGTCTTCAGGGGCGGTAAGTTCAATCTTATTTTTAGATGCGGTCCACTGATCTTTGTTATAGGCAAGCGTTACTTTATTTCCATCCGGCTTTATAAAAATAATTTTGCCGGAAGTATTTATATCAATGCCGCATGTTGTCATAAAAGATTGTATGATTAGACTGTTCTTACTCGTCGCATACGTATCGGTTATATCGATGAAGCCTTTTATGTTATTTATATTGATGAACCGGGTAAGCGAGTTTAGTGCAGCATCTTTAGGATATGTTTTGGTAAGGTTCATGCTGAATGTTACCGCATCCTTGCCTGTGGTATATTTCACGTCCGTTGCTTCGGCTTTTCTTCCGGCGCTTTGTTGTTGACCGTTAATAACCGGCAGGTTGTGATAGGCAGACGTGTTATACCATATAGTATACCTTTCTTTTGAAAATGTTTTGGAAGTATAAGTACCGGAACCAACATCAATGATTACCGGGTATCCATCATCATACAAAATAAAATCTCCTACATCGTTGTGATTATGGCTTTCCGCATTATGCCCTCCATGCGATGCAATATAAAAACCATTGTTAGTACGGGCAGCCATCAGTTGTATATCGGGGAACCACACATCATGTATAGCCGGAGCTTTAGCCGGAAAATTTGAAGTCTCCTTTTTTATTAAAAGATCCGCTAACGTACGCATTCTTTGAAAAGACAAAGTTTGCCGGACACCATCATCATACTGCCGGTTGGCCCAACCGCCAAACTCCATCATTGTTTTATCATTGAGCGCCTTACCAAACCTGTATATCAACAGACCATCAGGTTTTATTTTTGGAGAAGCATCTGCTACGTTTATAAAGTAAGTACCCTGAATGTGCGTCTTATAAATGTATGCACCCATTTTTTGTATGATGGGTTCGTTGTAAATATTTACTTTATTGTTTGTAACGGATTGCAGTAAATCCAAGGCATCAAACATAGAAGCACCTGCCGCAAACCAGTACGACGGACCTTCATCGGTAGCGCCATCGTCACCAAGACCGTTTACATACAGATCCAGTAATTCCATTTGATGCTTCAACGCTTTAGCTCTTCTGTCAGCATCTTTTTCCAACAACAGGTTAGCAAGCATTGCGTTACTCATTATCCATGGATCCCAGTTATTTACTGCCACATCCTTTCTTCCGCTACCAAGATAACTATAGCGGCCACTTTCTTTTTCGAGTGGAGTAAGTATTCGCTTATCTACTTCGTAATAAATTCTTTTTCGAAGAAGAGGAGAAATCTTATCGAGTTGCTGACCCGTAAAATAGTCGGCTAAAGCCAATACAGCAGCGGTTTCCGCACCAAACAAATCAACTGTAACGTCTTCTGCATCGGGTAAGCCGCTGCCTGCTTTTTGAAAATGTAAGTGTGCAGGTACTCCCCAGTAAGTTTCTTCACAAGTACTCCAGAGCCCATTCATTATCTGCTCTGTAAAATGTCCTTTTCCTTCCATCGATTCTGCAATAATCAGGTCAAACAGTTTCCCTCTTTTAGTGAAGGAAAGGTTTTGATAATTATCTCTGTCACCGGTTCTTACATACTCTAATATTACAGAAGCAGGAATAACCTTAAACTCAAATGATAAGGCTTCTTCACCATAACGAATATATTTTCGTATTGTACTATCATCCACCTGTTGCTTCCATTCCGGAGACGTTTGCGGGTAAGGCCTCCAGGTATTTTTCGACTGAAGAGAAGACATGATTTCCTGAAGAGAAAATTTACTTAGTAGATTTCTTTGAGTTACCTGCGATCGTGCAGTTACTATTAAAAAGCAAAGTGTTATAGAAATAATTAACTGTTTCATCTGCATCCTCTTTTTATAATCAATAATAAAAATTCTTAAGCACTTGCACTATCAGCGAAACCGAAAATTGTCTGAATCGCAGATTAAGACAAATAGCTTTCAAAAAATTCTTAAGCACTTGCACCATCAGCGAAACCGAAAATTATCTGAATCGCAGATTAAGAGGATTATGGGATGACGCTGAACGACTCCCAAAAATTCAGGCTCCCGGGAACTTTCAGAGACTTGCACTACCAGCGAAATCTCTTAATCTGCGATTCAGACAAACAGTTTCAAAAAATTATCAAGCACTTGCACTAAAATCAAGATTTCCGGTAATTCTGGTACCATCTTTTTCAAATGCTTTCAAATAAAGACTGATCCTATCCTTTGCAATTTCCAGATCGGTGTTATTAAGATTGATATTTAGTAAATCAATAAACCATGGCAGTTTCAATGCACTGTGAATGTATGCTACTGCAATCTCTCTTGATATTGGCAATGTAGTTGTTTTTGAAGAGTCAAATACATCTTTATTGCTTGCATGAAGCAATTTGTTATATTCTTCTTTTAGTAACTTTTCAAACAATTCCATAGAAAGAGTATCGCCTGATTTTGTGTTTGTTTGCAAATCATCTTCCGTAAGTTTCGCCCCTTTGTGCACCCACTCCCATAAAATGCTTAACCTGATCTCACCCGTAGCCATATCTTCCATCAGGTATAAGATATCATCATTTCCAAAAAAGTCTGCCGGCTTTAATGCAGCAGCCTGCATTCCCTGACCGAATGCATTTCCATACTGTATAGCAACACTTAACAAATTACGTGCACCACGGATAGTTGTGGGCGCAGGTTCAATGAGTATCAGTCCGTCCGCGTCATCCTGCAAATAAGTTAGTATGGGAAATGCTCTGCCCAACTGGTTTGGCTGCCCAATCTTTTCCCATACAGGCCTTACAATATTTACCATTTTCCAATGAGCAACCCATTTTCCGCTGGCACCTTCGCGCTGTTCACGTTCAGCGCCGGCAACTGCTTTCTTCATACTTGCTTCAACGCCTTCTTCAGAACCTACCGGTATATTTGGTTCCATGCCTCCCTGCCACAAAGCAAAGTTTCCATTCATGTCTGGTGTGTTTACAGCACACCTGACACGATTTTCGTAGTTGCGCATATAACCATAAGTCATAGTTATAAATTCAATATCCGGGTTGACAAAAGTTTTATCCCATGCCATGGCATCTGAAACGCTGTTGATATAATCCCAACGCCCGGTGTTGTAGCCTACAAAATGTTTACCAAGTGCAGCACGGATTTCCATTAGCTGATGCGTTGCCTCAAGTTGTTCCACAAGCACATATACTTTAATGGTTCCAACAGACAAAAGAAGATGATCTTCAAGTGCTGTGATCATATCATTCCAAAGCGCTGCTTCACCTGCTGTTTGAATTTTCGGCAAATACAAAACAATTGATGAACCCGATCTTTGCAATTCCCGGTAGTTGTTTACAACATACAACGTCATATCAACTATAGATGCTGCCATTGCCACACCATCAGCATCTGCAATGTGACGGTCATCAAGGTGAAGACCACGTGCGCGAAATAATTTCGTGGTAAAGTCAATTTGTTGTTTCCAATCTGTTACAATATTGTGTCCAAAGAAAGTCATTCCCCATCTGTTCATTTCTGCTGCTACCACTGCTGCTACTTTAACAAACAAAGCATCTTTACTGATTGCGAGTTTAAGGTTACGCTGATTGTCGAGTGACATCGTTTGTACTTGTCCGAGCGCATCTTCTGCATCAAACATCCACCCATCAGCGCCGGAAAGCAATGCATATGCAACATTGCGGATACTGCTTTCAACAGGAGTGTCTGGTTTGGCGGCAGGACCGGTTCCCTGTATCCACTGCCTTTGCAGATCTGCGGGAACGACAGCTCCATCAAATTTTCCATCCCGTGCATCCTGTACTTTTATACTGGTTCGCGGAATAAAACTTTCGGGATGCAGAAATGTTATTTTCTTTTTTTGTTGCTGCCTGTCTGCTCTTCGCTGTATGCGTGCAGTCATAGCCTCTTTAATGTCTTTGTTGAAATGAGCAAGAGCAGAAAGTGCTGCAAGGGCTTCCCGTGTATAAACATCACTGTATGTTTGCTGCAAGTTGCCCCTGATCGAAATGTTGTTATTCATGTTATCAGATCTGTTGTACAAGTAAAGTAATTATATACCTAAAGAAAAGTGGTATACGCTAATGATGCGCTAAGTTCTATAAAACAGGAGTATTGCAAATTTTATTTTTATAAAGAGCAATAATAAAATCACAAATAAAAAGTAAGGTCTCTTTATATTTTTAAGAGTAAATATTCCTACAACTTTTTTGCATCACGCACTGCATTTCCTGCAGCTTCGAGATTTGCCAGCTTCATCTCGGCATATTTACGGGAAAGAATAACACCATCGGCTCCACCTTTGAATGCAGCCAGCGTAGCTGAGTAGGTATCCTCAACAGATGCCTTCCGGCTATTTGTACCTGTTGGAATATTAATATCTATACCCGGTAAAATAAGGCTCTTGCCTTGTACACCTGTCTTAGCTCTCTGGGTTTCGCGTAGTACATAATCTGGTGATAGACCAGCTTTCGGCAGGTCATCGATAGTAGCTTCATTGGCATAGTTCAGCAGGTGATTGTTTATCAGCATTAGTTCCGATGGAGGAACATCGCGGAACACCGTTTGACAGATATTATTGACAAAGCTTCGGTATCGTTCCCCGCCACAATTATTATACACAACGACTTTTAAAAAATCAGCCATCGATGCCAGATCTTCATAGTTGCGCGTGGCACGGTATAAAGGATTAAAAGAATTAGTATGCTCGATATGGAAGCCTACCTGGAGATTTTTACGAACACCTTTAACTCCGGTATAAATATCTTTTAATACCTGATGCTTACCTAAATCAAACAACTGGTTATAAGCCATAATCTCCGGGTACTCCAGAAGCAAACGCGCAAATTCAACATAATATCCATCACCGGGGCGCTTGCCTTGTAGTGAATGTTGCACATACAGGTTAAGTTTCTGATAACCTTCTTTTGCACGTTTAAAATCAATAGCGTGTTCACGGGCAGCCTTTTGATGGTACTCACAGAAACAAGTAACTTTTGCAGCATCTATCCCCTGCGCATGACTAACTCCAACCGCGTTTAATAAAGGACCGTTACGCTCGTTAAACAACAGTATGCCATCAATATCATAAGAGGAACAAAGATCGATTGATACCGCTTTCCAAAATTCACGGACATCCGGCTGCAGGAAACACATAGCGCCACCTTTACGTCCCATCAAATCTACTTCTGCGAAATCCTGCATAAAGGGCACATCAGCAGGATAATTAAATCCATCCTGAACAGAGCATATGACTTTCATCCCACGTTTTTTCGCCGCAGGTAAAATCATAGCGACAATATCAAGATCCCCAAAATCAGGAGACCGTAACTTATCACCCTTGATAATTGTGTTCTTATAGAACTGTGCATGCGGAATAGCATTGCTGCCTCCATGAAAAGATTTTTCTTTCGACTCCGGCATGCCATGGTCAGGAAATGAATCACCTGCATTCATACGGCCGGTGATCCCTTTATCATAAGAGAATGTACTTAGATAAATTGTATTGACAGCGCCACGTTGCTGCAAGATGTCAAGCACTTTTTCAGTGCCTTCATCAACAAAAGAATCAGCCCCTATTTGTATGCCAATCGTTTTTTCCATTATGTTTTTTAATCGCAGCCTATAAGGCATTTTTATGTTTGATTTATTATCAACTATTATCAGGCCCTTTTAACTTTTAATTTTTGCACCCTCCCGAATGGCGCGCCCTGCCGCGTCGATATCAACAAGATTCATCTCAGAATATTTTCTTGAAAGAATAACCCCGTGTGCACCGCCTTTGTAAGCGGCAAGTGTTGCCGCATATGTATCCGCAGGAGAACTTTTTCTACTTGTCGCTTTGGTTGGGATGCCAATATCGATACCCGGCAGTATCTTACATTTTCCATTTACTCCTGTAAGTGCACGTTGTGTTTCACGAAAAACGTAATCAGCAGAAAGACCGGCAGTAGGAAGTTTATCAAGGGAAGCTTCGTTGCCATAATTAAGAAGGTGGTTATTAAATCTCATCAACTCTTCTCCCGGTACGTCACGAAAAACCGTAGATCCTATATTATGAATAAAATTGGCATAACGCTCCCCGCCGCAAATATTATAAGCTACCACCTTTAAGAAATCTGCTTTAGCAGCAAGGTCTTCATAACTGCGGGTAGCCCTGTAAAAAGGATTAAACGAATTAACATGCTCAACATGAAAACCTACCTGGAGTTTTTTGTTTACGGCTTTAACGGCTGCGTATACCTGCTCCAAAACCTGGTGCTTACCAAGATCAAACAACTGGTCCCATGCAATTATTTCCGGGTATTCCAACAGCAACCGGTTAAAGGCCACATAGTAGCCGTCGCCCGGACGCTCTCCTTTTAAAGAGGCTTGCACAAACTTATCAAGTTTCAGATATCCCTGCTTTGCTCTTTCAAAGCTTATTCCCCTTTCTTTAGCTGCGCGCTGGTGGTGTTCACAAAAGCAGGTCGCCCTGGAAGAGTCTATCGTTTGAAAATGGCTTGCTCCCAACGCGTTTAAAAGAGGTCCGTTACGCTCATTAAAAAACAGGATACCATCAACCTCATAAGACTTACAGATGTCTGTAACAAGTGCTGTCCAGAAGGCACGGACATCAGGATGATAAAGACATAAGGTACCTGTTCTTCTTCCTAAAAGATCTACTTCAGTACATTCTTTTACCCCTGGCACATCCAACCGCCATTGGTCTTCCACTGATGCAAATACTTTCATCCCGCGTTTCTTTGCGGAAGGAAGAACAGAAGCAAGCAAATCGAAATTACCATGTTCGGGAGCCCTTGTTTCTTTAAGGACTGTATTGTTATAAAATTCAGGATGCGGGATTGCATAGTTACCGCCATGAAATGTTTGCTCGTCCGACTGCTTCAGACCATGATCAGGAAAAGGCTGTCCCGGCACTTGCCGTCCGGAAAGGCCGCGACCATGCGTAAATGTTGTAAGAAAGAGCGTGTTGATGGCACCACGCTTTTGCACAATGTCCAATACTTTTTCAACTCCTTCGTCTACAAATGATACCGCACCAATTTGTATCCCGTGCATCATTTCATCCGGAGGCGGATTACCGGCAATTGCACTAAAAGGAGACAGACCTGCTAGTGGGCCTGCGGCGGCAAGCGCTGTTAGCGCGGCGCTGTTTTTTATAAAAGCACGTCTTGATTTTTGTTGGTCCATCAGATTTGTTTTTATTGATTTATAATTAGGCTTTGTATTCAGCATCTTAGTTTGTTACAATTTATTTACACGACATATACCGGTTACCTCAATACTCTTTTTTAATAGCCGGGGTTCTGTGCAAAGATTGCAGGGTTATTTATTATTTGTATTTGTGTTAGCGGTACAGGGAAGATCGTCATGTAGGGTTTCATACCAAAAGATTGAAGTATAGTATAAGCTCGTCCTGTTCTAACCAAATCAAACCAGCGCTGGCCCTCTAATGTAAGTTCCAACCTGCGTTCAAGGTATATTTTTTCGCGCGTATCAGTCTGGCTCAGGTTTATATATCCCGGAAGTTCGGCTCTTGTATGCACCATATTTAAGTTTGTTAATGCTTCATTTGTTTTTCCATTTTCATTCAAAGCTTCCGCATACATCAACAGCACATCTGCATATCGGATTACCTTCCAGTTTGCCTTACTGTCGTTGTTTGATGCAACCGGAGTTATGTATTTTGAAGTATATGATTTGGAGGCTTGTATTGAGGTTGTGGGTATAGGTGTGAAAACGCCGTTTACAGTAATGCCATAAAGTACTGTTATACTTCTTCTAACATCTTTCGGTTCGAAAGCAGCATACAAACCTGTTGTTGTGGCGCCGTCACTTGGTGGGGTCCCGCCTTTGATACCGTAAAAATCAGTGAGTGTTGTCCAGGCGGGTACAAAGGCATGTGTAAAAGTGCTTCCTTCGCCTATGCCTTCTTCATATTCTATGTCAAAAATATATTCACTATGATGTTCATTTAAATTATAATTCCACAAGTCCTTGTAAGCTGGCAAAAGGGCATAGCCTGATTGTGTAACCTCTTTTAATTTTGCTTCTGCTTTTATAAAATCTTTACGGGTCAGATAGACTTTTCCCAACAGAGACTTAGCAGCGCCCCTGGTGGCTCTTCCCACATCCACCCCGGTATATTTCAAAGGCAGTTTTGCATCTGCCTCCAGTAAATCCCTGATGATTATTTCATCATAAACTTTATCTGCTTTTTCTCTGCCCGTTTTATAAGCTTCTTCCACAGTGACATTAGTAGTAAGCAAAGGAAGGTCGCCAAATATTCTGACAAGATCAAAATATGCCAGCGCCCGCAAAAATTTTGCTTCTCCTATATACCTGTCTTTGCTTTTAACAACAGCTACATCCGTTTTTTCTATAGCTGCTAATACGGCATTAGCCCTGCTGATTAAATTAAAATAATTCTTCCAGGTACTTGCCAGCAGAGCCTGGCGATCATTGACCGTGAATTGTTCAAAAGCGATATGATCAAAATGATTTGGGATATCTTCCTCGATATCATCCGCCGGCAAATCTCCAAAAACCCAATAATTCTGATATTGATTTTGCAGAACGTTATAGCATCCATTTACAGCATCCTGAAAATCTTTATCTGTTTTATACAAGATGTCAATGGTTACAGTAGATTCAGGCTTTATATTTATAAAATCTTTTTTGCAGGAAATAAATAGTATCGCTGAACAAAATAAAATATAAATTATTTTTTTCATGTAAAATCTTTTAAGTGGTAATGATATCAGAATGATACATTTAATCCTGCAATTATATTTTTGGTTAGGGGATAATTATTATTATCAATTCCGGGTGTCAAGGGATTGTCACTGTTACTTACATCAGGATTAAAGGCTTCATTTTTTGTGAAGAGAAAAGGATTAGTGGCGCTGATATAAAATCGGAGAGAGCTGATCTTAAGCTGTTTTGAAATGCTGGCCGGTATCAAATAACTTAATGTCATATTATTGATCCGCAAGTAAGTGCCATAATCAAGATAGCGAGAATTCCAGGGCTCCCTGTTATTACCTGTGGGTGCATCGTTGGGCCGGGGAACCTGGCCATCACCCGGATTCTGTTCCGATTTCCAGTAGCTATTCGAAGAAGCCAGTTGTCTTACCCTGCCTCTTGTATTTAATGTCCCCAGTCTCGAAATACTAAGAACTTTATTTCCTTGTGATCCCTGGAGACTGATACTTACACTTACATTTTTATAAGAGAACCTGTTTGTCATTCCGTAATAAAAATCTGGATATGGATTTCCCATGATGGTTTGATCCAGGCTGTTAATGATACCATCGGGACGACCATTGGGGCCGGTAATATCCTGGAACCTTGTATCACCTACCCGGGAACGAACGGCTGACCCTGGTGAAAAAATGGGTCCTTTATCTAACTCTGCCTGGTTTTTGAATACACCATCATTTATCAATCCGTAAAACATACCGATGGGCTGACCAATCATAGTTACATTACCGCCGGAATAAATAGGATCTCCTTCAGGGCCTAATTTTACAACCTGATTTTTATAAGTAGAAAGATTGAAGTCTGTTGTCCATTCAAATTTATTCTTCAGGTTAACGGTATTGATCGCAAACTCCCATCCACTATTTTTTACTTCCCCTATGTTCTTTAAAGCAGTGCTAAAACCGGTGATATCAGGGACGTTAACATTTAATAATAAATCAGTATTTCTTGAAAGGAAATGATCAGCAGTCAATGAAATTCTCCTGTTTAAGATAGCAATATCAAAACCAATGTTAACCTGTTTTTGCTTTTCCCATGTCAAAGAAGTATTTGCAAGCCTGGCAGGAGCAAACGCACCCACTGCAACGCCACCAAGCGTATACCTTTCATAATTTATGGTAGCATACTGATCGTAGTTACCGATATTATTATTTCCTGTTTCACCATAACTGGTTCTTAATTTTAACTCATTAAGAAATTTGCTGTTTTTTAAAAAGTTCTCATCGGAGATACGCCATGCTACTGCTACAGAAGGGAAAATTCCGTATTTGTGTTCGGAGCCAAAGCGGGATGAACCGTCTGTACGGATGGATGCAGTAGCATAATATTTACTGCTGAAATTATAATTGAACCTTGCCAGGTAAGAAATCAACGACCATTGATATGCATCTGAAGAGCCATCTGTTATTTGTCCGCTGGCAGCGCTTAAGTATGAAACAAAATTGTTTGGATATTTATTAGAACTAAGAAAGTTTGATTCGGAATTTTCTTTTTGTGAAGTAAATCCTGCCAGTGCGGAAACAGTATGTTTGCCAAAAGCTTTATTATAATTCAGCGTATATTCACTTAGCCAGTTGGTAACCATGTTTGTAGCATCTGACCCGGTAGCCGGATCATTAAAAAAAGCAGGCAGCTGCGGTTTAAATCTCCTTGCTCTTGAACTCATCAAATTTGTCCCTAATAAAACATTCAGCTTTAATTCATCCATAATCTTGTATTCTGCATTAATGTTTCCTAATAATCGTATCCCTTTTTGCCGTGCCTTTACTTCATTAGCCAATGCCAAAGGATTGGTTGCGTTTGAAGAACCTGCCAGGCCACTAAAAGCAAAATAATTTCCATTAGGATCAATTAAAGGATACCATGAATTTACTATCACTGCCTGGGCGATTACTCCATCATTCGGACCTGTACCCGCACCAGCTGCAGCAATATTATTTGCATTGGTGAATGTTGGATTTACATTAATTTTTACCAAAAATCTTTTAGATAGTTGAGCATCAAAATTGGCCCTGAAAGAATATCTTTTAAAATCATTGTTTATCACGATCCCCTGCTGATTGAAATATTCACCACTTACAGCATATTTTATATTTTCACTTCCTCCTGCTGCGGTCACCTGGTACTGTTGCTGAGGAGCCGTTCTCAATACTTCATCAAGCGCATCCACGTCATAGGTATTGCGCCCTTCCAAAACATCTATTGCTTCCTGGGGTACTTTTCTAAACCAGGTGGAATAATTACCGGAAACGTCCCGGCCTTCATCAATATTCCTATTTCTTATCCCGTCAAAATAATACTTGGCCTGCTCCATCGCAGTCATAAATTTTGGTCTTTTCGCTACTTTTTGAAATCCTGAATAAGTGTCGAAAGTTATGGTTGCCTTACCTGCTTTTCCTCTTTTAGTATTGATAATTATAACTCCATTTGAACCACGCGAACCGTAGATAGCAGTAGCAGACGCATCTTTTAAAATATCCATCGTTTCGATATCATTAGGATTTAAAGTTTCGATACTGCCTGTAGGAAAACCATCAACCACATACAACGGTCCGGCTCCTGCTGAAATACTACCGATACCCCTTATGCGTATCTGCGGAGAAACACCCGGTTCTCCTGAAACAGGTTTAACCTGCACCCCTGCTACCTTTCCCAATAGCGCCTGGTCTACCCTGGTGACTCCTAAATCTTTTATATCTTTTGTACCTACTGACGCAACAGATCCGGTAAGGTCCTTTCTTTTTTGTGTACCATAACCAACAACCACTACCTGGTCAAGCGAAGCTATAGCCGATGTCATCTTTACAATTAATGAAAGGGTAATATCTTCTTTGATATTATACCCGGCAAGTGTTTGAGATTCGTAGCCAACGTTTGTAAAGGTGAAGGAATACGGACCACCGGAATTAATTTTTGAAAAGGTAAAAACTCCTGCACTGTCTGTACTCGTACCGGATGTAAAATTTGTTTTTGTATTTCTAACGATAACGGTAACACCTGCAATGGGTTCATTGTTTGTGTTTTGAATAACGCCTTTGACTAAGCTTGCTTTAGACTGAGCGGATAAATTAAAAGAAGGAAGGATAAACAGCAGGAACATTAAAGCAGCAAATTTAGTCCTGGAGTTAAGATGATCTATTCTCATACAGCAGCATTTTGTTTTTGAGAAAGTTTGAATTAAGCTTCTAACAACATCTGTTATAAGATCGTTGCAATCGTTTGATTAAAGAGATTTTGTAACCGCTATAACCAATACGAACGAAAATAGCTTTACCCCTACATGAGGAAAAAAAAATAACAACAGAAGAATTCAGGAATAGAATTATGATTAGCTATTCTGTTCGCGCATCCAGGTTGATGCCTCCTGTATTAATTATAATTAGTAACATGTCAGAAATGGAATGACATGAAATTTATCGTCAGCGATCAGCCATAGTATAACCCTGGGGTTATGTTTCGCATAAAATAACTTTTGAAATTGCACTAAATCATAAGCAAGTGGCAACTTTGTAATTATATAAAAGAGTTTCTTCAAAAACATTCAGTTATAGAAGAGCTGTCAGCTGTCAGGAAAACCAATGCTTGACTATATTTCCGCCTGATAGCTGCCAGCTGATCGCTGAAGGCAAAACTGTTGATTTATAGATTGACATGACACTTGTATTGAATTTCAAAAATCCGGGGCTGAAATTTTATTCTTTATAACCAATGTTTCTCACCTTGATCACAATTCTTTTTACCTTTTCTTCATAGCCGCCCACTTTTACAAAAGGACGATGTGCCTGATTGGAAAAAATAATAAAGAACCGGTCGGGTGCCGCTAAAAAGTAAGGTCCATCTCCTTTATAAAATAAAATATCTTTAGCGCTATCATAAGGTGTGATAGCAGTTACCCTGGTAACAGGTGTGATCCCAATCATTTCTTTTCCTGAGACCAGGCAATGTATATCATGATAGTTGTGATGAGATTCCCATTTGGAAGAATCAATATCTTTTGAGATCGCCTCTGTCACTTTTACATAAACATCATCACCATCTATTTGATAATTTCCCGGAACAAGTCTTGACAGATCTGTATTCTTAAGATAAGTAAAAGCCTCGTCCCACCATTTTTTGCTCCTTGCATATTGCTTTATAAATTCCACCCGATCAATTGATTCATCAGGATAAATTTTGAGCGCTTTGATTGATTCATACTTTTTATACCAGCCGGCAACATTGCCCTTAGCATTTATTTTTTGAGCTGGCGCATTCACCCCTGCTATTATCAATATCAAGAAAGCACAGCAGCTTATTTTATACATTTTTTATTTTTATTTTACTGGTATTTTTAAGGAAGAATATACTTCCGGCATTGTAAATATTTTAGGTAAAGAGCCTGAGCAATGTAAGATGCTGCATTTATAACCCGGCTTCCGCAAGCAGATTTTTTAATACACCAAGATCTTTTTTTATTGCTTTCAAAACATCGCTTCCGGGAATGGTTAAAGTGGCTGCCCCGGATTCTGAACCACCCGAACTATAATCGCAGTGTAGTGTAACGGGACCCGGGATATTATACTTTTTAACAAGCCCCAGGTACTTACTTAAATCTACCATACCGTCTCCCAAAGGAACCGGGGTAAGTTTCCATTTTCCCTCCTTCTTTTCCCACCTGAAATCTTTTATGTCTGTAGTATGAACATACTTATGGATCAACTCAAGACCTACCGGCCATGAATAGGCGCCTGCAACCGTTGCATGATAAATATCATACTGGCTGCCGATATATTTTGGATCGAGTTCCTTTATGCTTAACCACAAATCCCATATAGAAGAGCCAAACCCTTCCCCTGAATGGTTCTGATAATCGGCATGTAATCCATATTTCTTATTAATTTGCTGCAGGCCCGAAAGTCTTGCTTTAAAAATTTCAATATTTGCAGGGATGTCAAGCTCTTTCTGATAAGTAAACCAACCTGTGCGGTAATTGACAATTTGCAGACCTGCCGCTGTCTTCAATACTTTATCAGTCAACGGATCATTCGCATCAACTATATCCGTACTTATTATATAAACTTCGAGCCCTGCTTTACGAACGGCTGCAATGGCTTTTGGCAAGTCTTCGGCAACTCTTTCAGGCAGCACATGACCCTTTGCCCTGACGGAAAGGTCTACTCCGTCAAAACCCATATCCGCTGCCGCCATAGCCATGTCATGGTAGTTGAGCCATTGCAGGTGCTTTGAGAATACACAAACTTTCATCTTGTTATTATCTTTTCTCCCTGCTTTTGCAAGACCTTTCATATTAAATGCCATCCCGGCTGTCGCCATCGCACCGGAAGCTAAAAAGTGTTTACGGGTAATTTTCATCTGTTTGTTTTTAAAGTAAATGCTACATAAGCGTCTGCAGATTTTGTTTTCATCTTTCCGCCACCGGCAGCAATGACTACATATTGTTTTCCGTCAATTTCATAAACAGCAGGGGTAGCAAAACCACTGGAAGGCAGTTCAGCCTCCCATAACAGCTCTCCGGTTCTTTTATGAAAAGCCCTGAATTTTGCATCGTTACTGGCTGCTATGAAAATCAGCCCGCCTGCTGTTACAACCGGCCCACCATAATTTTCAGTGCCTGCCCTGATGCCTTTTGCTTTTAATTCAGGATAATCTCCCAGGGGGACTTTCCACTGTATTTTGCCTGTATTCATATTTATGGCGCTTAAAGTTCCCCAGGGCGGATTGATAGCAGGATAACCTTCGGGGGTTTCAAATTTTGAGGGTCTCCCAACCATTGTTTTATTAACGATACCTGGTGCCGAGGTATAAGGTATTTCAAGATAAGGGTCCGTTATTTTTGCCTGGCTTACAAATTTGATATCCTGTTTAGGTTTTAAACCAAGTATATAAGAAGCGATTGCCGTTTTTTCCGGCTCATTCAACTGGTTAAAAGCAGGCATTCTTCTAACTCCCGTTGTAACCAGGGCTTTGAACTGGTCTTCCTTGTATTTGTTATTGATATTTACCAGCGATGGATAATCGCCTGTACCTTTTCGATCTTCGCCATGACAACCGGTACAGAATTTTCCATACAACAACTTTCCCGCTTCCAGGTTGGTCTGACCCGAAACGGCCTGTTCTTTTTTTACCTCACCCATGGTAAGCACCCTTGTGATTTCATTGGCATTTACATACATGATTCCTTCTTTCGGATCAAAGCAGGGTCCTCCCCATTCGCCACCGCCCTGCATGCCGGGTGAAACAATGGTAGGATGTTTGGAAGGAGGATTAAAAATATTACCGGTTTTATACGAAGCAAGCAATTTTTTTATAACCTGGTAAGAAGAATCCGGCACCATTCTGTTAAGGTCTGCTTCAGTAATAACCTGACGGGCAAAAGGCGGGTAGAAAGTAGGATAAGGTTGCGTTGGAGAAAGTCTTTCTCCTGTAAGATCTGTCTCGGTAGGCACGGGTCTTTCTTCTATCGGATACAATGGTTTCCCGGTGTTTCGGTCTAACACAAAAAGAAATGCCGTTTTAGTGGTTTGAATTAACGCGTCGATATCTTTCCCATCTTTTTTTAATGTCACCAATATCGGCGGGGCTGGAATATCCCAATCCCAAACATCGTGATGAACCGTTTGAAAATGCCATTTTAATTTACCGGTGGCGGCATCTATGGCAAGAATTGAATTGGCAAAAAGGTTTTGGCCCAGTCTTTTGCCACCATACCAGTCATATGCTGCCGACCCTGTGGGAGCAAACAAAATACCCTTTTCTTCATCCATACTAAATCCCGCCCATGCATTTGCGCCACCAATATGCTTATACGCTTCTTTGTCATCCCAGCTTTCATAGCCGGGTTCACCCGGATAAGGTATGGTGTGGAATATCCAGCGCAGCTTCCCCGAGTGTACATCATAAGCACGGATATGCCCGGGGGCAGACGCAGCTTCCTCAGACACAGAAGATCCAATTATAATTAAATCTTTATATATCATACCAGGAGAACTGGCAGTGACTGACAAGTGTTGAACCTCCCGACCAAGATCATTGTGCAAATCAATACTACCCTGATCGCCAAAGCCGCGGATGGGCTGACCATCAATGATGTTTATGCAATACAACAGAGATCCGGCACTGTAAAAAATACGACTGTCATTGTTAGTGCCGTGGTAAAAAGCTACACCCCTGCAGTTACTGATACCCTTCGTTTTCGTCTTGCTTGTGCTGGTGTCTGTGAAAGGATTAAACACCCATTTTTCTTTTGCTGTCGCCGGGTCAATGGCAAATAATTTAAGTTTTGGTGACACCCCGTATAATACGTTATCTACTACAACCGGGTTTGCCTGAATCTGCGTTCCCTGTTCTGCATCATGGGTATTATAAACCCACGCAACCTGCAGCTCTTTTACATTATTCGTATCAATCTGGTTCAGGGCCGAATATTGAATCCGGTTCTTATTACCCCCATACACTTTCCATTCCCTGTATGTATTATCAGCGGTAGAATTACAGGCAGTCAGGTTAAAAATTATTATATAAAAAGCCAGTGAGTATTTTACAGTATTCATTTTTATGTTTATTATGGATTTTGCTCGAGGTTATCTACACTTATATCCTGCTGAGGTATTGGTAACAGTAAATTATTGGGGGTTACGTTAAACCCGGCGGGACGAATCACGGTTGGCTTTAATGCTTTCTCCTGAATGCCATGCGCATTCATCACTTCAATTGCCCTTCCGGTACGTACAAGATCGTACCAGCGGTGGTTTTCAAAAGCCAGTTCCACCCTTCTTTCTTTCTCAATGGCTAGCCTGAGCAGGCTTTGCGTATTTATAGCACCGCGTGCCAGAGGCAAAAGACCAGCCCGTATTCTTACCTTATCGATATTGTCAAATGACTCAGCATTTACCCCGGCAGTTTCATTAAGGCACTCAGCAATTAACAGCAGGGCGTCTGCATACCGGTAAACAGGAAAGTTATCATCCGTATTACCCCTGTTCACAAATCCGTGATTGTATTTTATTACATGGGGAGCAGTTACAAAAGCACCGTTATTCAGATATCCGGTATTTAGGGAAACAGCTTTTCGAACGTCATTGGGTTCATAAGCGCTAATGAGGTCCGCAGTGGGTGTGTTCCAGCCAGACGTCAGGCTAAGCGACGTTCCGGGATCACCGGTGACATTGCTGCCTGAGTTTGCAGGTGCGAAAGTGTACATAAAATTACTGGCAAGGGCAGGCTGGCTGCCGAGGTACTGAATTTCAAATATAGATTCTGCATTGTTTTTATTTTTGGGATCGAAAATAGATTTGTACACTGGCAGCAAACTATATCCAAGTGCCTTTAGCGGCTGTAGTTGCGCGAGGGCTTCTGCAAATTTTTTCTGTGTCATCAATACTTCACCCAGCATTATCCTCGCGGCTCCCTGCGTTGCACGACCCAAATCTTTTCCGGTATAAGAGGAAGGAAGATCGGCAATGGCAGCTGTCAGGTCTGATATGATCTGGCCATAAATAATATCTTTGGTTGCCCTGCCTGCAGAAAGGGAATTAGCTGCTGATTGTATAGAAGTGATACGCAGTGGTACTCCTCCGAACTGGCGTACAAGCTGGAAATAATAGAAGGCTCTCAGAAACTTCGCTTCGGCTTTGTAGCGCTTTTTATTATCGTCGGTCATAATAACCGTTTCGATATGATCTAATACATCATTACACCTGGATATTCCTATATAGCTCTGCTGCCAGAAGCCTCTTACGTTATCGTTGGTAGCGATCGTCAGAAATTGATCTATAAGTTCCCGTTGTTCCCCTCCTGTGTTGGTTTGAAAATTAGCTGTATTATCGGATCGCATTTCACCAAAGACCCAGTAACTGTTTACACCAAGAATGCGTAATGTGCTGTAAGCTCCGTTGACCGCCTGTAAAATTTCAGCCTCTGTTGAAAAGAACCTGCTTCCGTTGATAGTAGCCTCGGGGCCAATGTCCAGGAAAGTTTTTTTACATGAAGTGATGATCATACCTGTCAATACAATTAATCCCAATATAAAATGATGATACTTTTTCATATTCAAGTTTTACATTTAGAAAGATTCATTCAAAAACCAAGATTAATACCAACATTTATACTTCGGGCTACAGGATAATTCCCATAATCTGATCCTGGCACCAGGGCCTGACTTACCGTATTACCAGCAAGTGAATTCCGGATTGCATCAGGATTGCCCCAACTATATTTAGTTAGAATAGCGAGGTTCTGGCCACTGAAATACATACGCGCCGTCTTTATCACATTTGTACCTGAAAGAATTTGGGGCGGTATGTTATAACTTAAAGTAACGTTTTGCACCCGTAAATAAGAAGCATCTTCTACCCATGATGAATTTACATCACGCCACATCACCCTTCCGCCGGTAGTAGAAGGCGATACGCCGTTTCCGGGTTGTGATGGTGATCGCCACCGGTTCAGAACATATTTCCTGTCAATATTAAACTGACCGGGAAAAGCGATCCCTTCATTATTATTATGCGTCTCATTGGCGGTTCTTAAAATCTGACCTCCCTGTACTCCTGTAAGAATAACGGCAAGGTCAAAGTTTTTATAGCTTACATTATTACTAAGTCCCCATGAGTAATCAGGCTGACTTTTGCCAATTACTGTAAAATCTTTAATCTGTTCAATTATACCATTTCCATCTACATCTTTGTATTTTATTGAACCAACAACCGAAGTATTGTTTCTTGGCGATTTGGCAAGGTCATCCGCGTCTTTGTACACTCCTATAATTTGATAACCAAAAAACTGCCCGATAGGTTTGCCTACTTCGGTAATATGTGTATATCCCCCTTCTCCGCTTCTTCCACTGTAAATCGTTTTATTTTCATTATTGAGCGCAAGCACTATATTCCTGTTAAAGGAAATATTAGCCCTCGTATTCCAGGTAAATTTTCCCGTAAAATTCTGACTACTGAGTGTAAACTCAAAACCTCTGTTGCGCACTTTTCCAAGATTTAAGATGGCGTTAGAATAACCTGATGACAGGGGTATTTCGTTATTCAGCAACATAGACTTAGTTATTTTACTGTAATAGTCTGCGGTAAAAACAATCCTGTCTTTAAAAATCCCAAGATCAAAACCAGCGTCGAACTGCGCTGATTCTTCCCAGGTAAGGTCAGGATTATTTAAGGACGTGGCCACCCGGCCGCCTGCTAACAGACCGCCAAATACTGCATTGGAGGATCCGATATTTGAAATAGAGGTGTAATTACCGATGTTATAATTACCTGTTAACCCATAGCTGCTTCGGAATTTTAGGCTGCTCATCCACTTTATATTTTGAAGAAAATGCTCGTCTGAAGCCCTCCATCCTACTGCTGCTGAAGGAAAATAACCATACCTGTTGTTTGTCCCGAACCTGGAAGACCCGTCACTACGACCAGTTGCCGTAAGGATGTATTTATTTTTAAAAGTATAGTTTATCCTTGCCAGGTAAGAGATGAGCGACCATTCCTGGACATCCTGGTTATAAGAAGGAATGATACCTGCAGCATTAATAGTTTGTACCAGGTTATCGGGGTAGTTATCCGCATTAATCTGCAGGAATGCTGCACGTTCATGTTGAGTGGTATAACCCAGCACCGCTTCAATGCGATGATTGTTATTAAGTTCCCTGTTATAAGAAAGAAGCGCTTCAGAAAGCCAGTTGAAGCTGGAAAACTGTGTGATGGTAGCGTTTGGTACCACCGGGGGAGGTAAAAATATTCCACCGACGTTTGAAGGATTAAAAAGAAAAGAAGAGCCGTTACTGTAGTCAACGTTAAAACTGTATTTTGCCCTCAAACCGCTAACAATTTCATATTCCGCATATGCACTTCCAAGGCCCCTGAACTCTTTTCGAGTAGTACCTGAAAACTCCAGGCTATTCAGCGGATTAGGTGCTGGTCTTCCGCCACCTTCTATAAATGGTGTACGTTTACCTGTGGCATCAGTGACAGGGACCAGCGGACTTAACCATAAGCTTCTTACAATGATATTATCTCTGTAAAGGGAGCCCTCACTGTCACTCAGTTTTTGTACGCTGTTAGAGGGAGCAAGGATAAACCCGAGCTTTAATCTTCTGCTTAAGTTTGCTTCAAAATTCATTCTTGCAACATAACGCTCAAAACCGGTGAACCGGACTACGCCATCCTGGTTTACACGACCAAATGAAAAGGAGTACCTGGTATTTTCCGATCCCCCTGATACACCTGCATTAATACTGCTTTGAAGGGCAGTTCGCAATATTTCATTGTACCAGTTAGTGCCCTGCCCATATTGAGAAGGGTTACGCAGGTAAGCAGGAATGTCCGCCTCGGTTGCTACCCGGTTTTGAGTAGCCTGTATATAGTCTTCGATCCATTCTTTTTGGTATTGCGCATATTCAGTTCCATTGAGTACCGTGGGCCGTCCTTTCTGAGGTACCGTTTGCCAGCCTGTATAAGCGCTGATCTCTACCCTTGGTGGTCCGCTGCGGCCTCTTTTGGTAGTGATTACCACTACTCCGTTAGACCCTCTTGAACCGTAAATGGCTGTTGAAGAAGCATCTTTTAAAATAGTAATCGATTCAATGTCATCTGGGTTGATGAGGTTCAGCGGGTTAGATGTTTGCCCAAAAGATCTGGTGATAGGAAATCCGTCTATCACAAACAATGGGTCGTTTCCGGCTCCAATAGATCCGGCACCCCTTATCCTTATGGAAGTACCTCCGCCTGGGATACCGGTTGCTGCACTTACCTGCATTCCCGCCACCTGACCCACCATCCTTTGGTCAATACTGGGTACAGGAAGATCCTTTGTCTGGGCTGCATTAATTATACCCACCGCTCCGGTTAAGTCTTTTTTTTGCAGGCTTCCGTATCCTATCACCACTACCTGGTCTAACGAAGCCGCATTACTTTTCATCTTCACCAGTAAGGACAGCGTTATATCATTTTTTATAGTATAACCTGAAAGTGTCTGAGACTCGTATCCTACGGTAGAAAAAGTGAAACCGTAAGGGCCTCCAGCAATTATCCTGGAAAAGGTAAAGCCTCCGGCACTGTCGGTGGTAGTGCCTGAAGTGAAATTTGTTTTTGTATTCTTAACAATAACCGAAACACCTGGTAAGGGTTCATTATTATCGTTCTGAATAATTCCTTTTATCAAGCTGGTATTTCCCTGGCTGTTTACATTATGGCACTGTAATACAACAGCCAGGAAGATCAATGGGAAAAATCCCTTATACACGTTAGGCAGGCTAAACTTCATACGACAAGTATTTATTTTGAAAGAAATAAAGAACCAGGTGCAATAAGGCGTCATCAGGATATTACAATTACTTCATGGTCTGAAATTGATTTGATTTCAAATACACCATAACCATCAGAGACTGTTGCAACGGGCTTATTGTTAGAAACAAGCATTTCTAAATTTCTGCCGCTTATTGATTTAGGTAGTTTAACCCTTACTTTTAGCGGACCGATGGCTATCAGTTCATCCAGCGGCTGACGCCAGGTTGAAGCACTTGTTAAGTTTACAATATGTAAAATCATTCTGCCTGGTTGCTGGTATAAATGACAGTCAACCAACCCGGCTCCTTCAACTGATAATGGCAGATCATCTTTTATCGCCCAACGGATTATGTTTGCCAGTAAATTTCCATGATCCGGATGATTGAATCTTCCAAACTGTTTATCAAAATCAGCAGGTATGAAAGCCACTCTTCCCCCTTTGGCATTGGTACGAATGATTAAACCGGGGATATCGGTAACAGGTTCACGCATGTAGGCTTTTTCAGGCGGGTAGGTAGGAAATTGTGGGATATAAGTCAGGAGTACTTCCGCACCGGAATCTACTTTTAGCGGCTGAAGCAAACCTCCATAAGGCAGGATGTCTGTTTCTTCAAAACCCTTTAAAATCGGATGTCGCTTACCCTTGATGACCGGTTCGTTTGCGATATGAGGCCCTGTCATTTGTGAACGAAGCTCAGGAGTTAAACGCACATAAGTATGGTATGCATCCCTGGCCATTTTTTCCTCGGGAAGCACCTGTTTCGAAGTTAGCATGGTAACATGGGCGCCAAAGATATCTGCGAGGGCATAATCGGAACGTCTGTCACCCATTTCATCAAACAAACTGCTGTCACCGGTGGCGACCAGGCTACCGCCGTTATCAGTAAAGCGCCGGACTGATGCAATTTGGCTGTCGGTCATAAGAGCCAGATTAGGCAATATCAGCAGGGAGAACCGGGCTGCATCGCGGTCAATATGATCCGCATGTACAGGCAGGTAAGGTATGCGGGCACGGATAAGCGCCTGTGTCATTCCACGCCATGGAAGTTCTACCAGTTCATCGGCATCATCTCTTCCATAATAATCGGTGTTCTCCTGCGACCATACTACTCCAATGTTTGCAACAGGCGTGCGGTTCAACAAAAACGCTTCATTTTTTTTATGCCAGTTCATTACAGGCTGAGCCGTGTGATACATCCGGCGGTCTTCATGATAAGCAGCCACCATGTGCCACCATGGTTGTATCCCGCCGGCGATACCATTAATCATCCACATCCGGGCTTCAGCCGCAGGTTTACTACCAAGCCTGAACCATGGTTTTACATGATCGTACATCGCCATACTTTCAGGGGCAAGTTTGTCCCAACCCATTAAGCCATGAAGCAATTTTCCAATTTCACCGTTGTGCTGAAATCCTCCCGAATCCGTCCGCGACTGGTCATCAAGCATGATGATATCCGCCCGTTTGGCAATCTCTTTATAATCGCGAAAACTTCTGCTCTGTCCGTTGATGGAGCCGCTGTTCATCCCCGACCATGTGCAGGTTGGGCCTCCTGCTGCCTTTGTAGTTTTATTGTTCAAATCCCATATTTCAAGCCGGCGGTTATAATTCCACCTTATCCATTGTTTATACGCTTTATCATCCCAGTTTTTCTTTACCGGTATACTCTGACCGGTTTTGTCGCGAAAACTTTTCTTACAATTTTCACAGTAACATATTGACTCGCGGCCTAAGCCACTCCAGCTGTTATCGGTAAATCCTTCCGGCTTATACATTTGGGAGATCTCTGTTAGAATAGCTGGTATGTGTTCCTGGTAATACGGACTGTTTACACAAGCAATATAGAGATCGGCAGCTTTATAAGATTTACCGTTGATGTCAACAGAGAACCAATCCGGATGCGCCTGGTAAAATTCTTCATGAGCCCTGTTGGAATCCATTCGCGCAAACACTACCAGTCCATCTTCTTTAGCAGCCTTGCATAGTTCACCAAAGAGGTCGCGGCCGGCAAGGTATTCGGCTTTACGGTGCAGGGGTATTTTGGTAGGATAATATGCTACGATGCCGCCGGCGTTAACCACAACACCTTCTGTATTGGTCTGCTTCCAGAATTTCCGCCACCAGCTTATATCATACTGTGCCGGATCTTTTTCAGTTATATTGATTTGACCCCAACGCGTTACCCTTCGGAACCACGGCAGATCTTTACCGGGGCTTTCCGCAAAAGGCATGTCTTTCGCATTTAATGTGAAAGGATTTGCAGTCGCTAAAATGGTGGTGCCTGCGAGTGCGTTTTTAAAAAAGTCTCTCCTGCTGTTTTCTGAATTACTCATATCGTTAATGGGTTACTTTGAATGATGCTGATGCTGTTGTTCAAATGTTGAATGCCTTGGAAAAACTGATAAAGAAATTGTGCTGTAGAAATTTTATAAACTATTGATTCATGCTTCACCTTGTTACATGCCTGTATTTGAGGCAGATAAAGCAGGTAAACTTTTGAACGATCAAATGATTTTAAGAAATTAATTATATCCTTCATTTTGTGGTATTATGGTTGGATTGTTAATTAACTGTACCTGGCTTAAAGGGATAGGAAAAACGGTCATGTAAGGCAGCATATTAAATTTTTGCATCGTGTTATAAGCCTGACCGGTACGTACCAAATCAAACCATCTTACCCCTTCAAAAGAAAGTTCTAACCTTCTTTCTAAATATATTTTATCCCTTGCGGCGTCCTTTGATAAATTAGCATACCCTGTCAGACCCGCCCTGACGCTAACCTGATTTAAATAAGTAAGCGCTTCATTTGTTTTACCGTTTTCATTCAACGCTTCGGCAAGCATTAATAAAACATCTGCATAACGTATCACTTTCCAGTTGGCTCTGCTGTCATTAATAACTGCTACCGGAGTGATGTATTTTTTTGTATAAGTCTGATTAGTATTTGTCGGTAATTTCACGAATACAGAGTCCTTGTTATAAAAGCCACCTGTGATGCCTACTGTTATGTCCTTTCGTTTATCTTTTTTATCGAATAAGTCAATCAGTCCCTGAGTAGGAGAATTCTGCTCATCTCCATTTCCGCCGATACCAAAAAATGCAGTGAAGGGCTGACTGTTAGGTGCAAAAGCATTGGTAAACCTGCTTCCTTCACCTATTCCTTCTTCGTATTCAATATCGTATATGTATTCGCTATGGTGTTCATTCTTACTATAATCGAACAAATCATTATAGTTTGGCAGAAGGGAATAGCCCATTGCAGTTACTTCCTGTAACTTGGCTTCCGCCTTAGAAAAATCTTTTATCGTTAAATATACCCTTCCTAATAAAGCTTTTGCAGCACCTTTGGCCGGTCTTCCCACATCGCTGCCTGTAAACTTTAGTGGCAGACCATTTTCTGCATCTGCGAGATCCGGAATGATTACTTTATTATAAATAACATCAACTTTTTCCCTGCCTGCTTTGTAGCCTTCTGCAATTGTCAGCGGAGCAGTAACCATAGGGACGGCGCCAAAGATTCTTACTAAGTCGAAATAGCAAAATGCCCGGAGAAATTTTGCCTCCGCTATATAACGATCTTTGTTTTTTACAACGGTTACATCGGCAGCTTTAATTTTTTCAAGAATAGTATTGATACGAAATATCGCCTGATAATAATTTTGCCAGGTAGTATGCATCAACTGATCAGAACTGCTTGTAACGAAAGCATCTGAATACGACTGGCTATTATTTTTATAAATTGACTGCCAGGAGTCATCGCCACGAATATCCCCGAAAATATAAAAATTTTGATACTGCTGTTGCAGGGTATTGTAGGTGGCAGTTAAACCATCCAGAAAATCCTTATCTGTTTTATAAACCACGTCAACACTTACTGAAGAAATAGGGGGAAGGTCAATAAATTTTTTACTGCACGACACAATCATTATAGATAACAAAGCTATACTCCTGATTACAAATAAGCTTTTCATAACTTTTATTTTTTGTCTTATCACAGTTTTAAAATGATACATTTAATCCTAGTATAAAACTTTTTGCTAAGGGATAATTGTAATCCTCTACTCCTGGTGTTAATGGATTACCACTGGCGCTGACTTCAGGATTAAAAAATTTATATTTTGTAATCAATAACGGGTTAGTAGCAGTGATGTAAACACGGAGTGAGCTTATGGTGAGTTTCCTGGCAATCAGATCAGCAAATGTATA
>Ga0209724_1000960_pt1 | contig 27133 bp, 21 predicted proteins | sample grotaG_FD_184143 | JGI IMG/M metagenome (GOLD analysis project Ga0209724, IMG submission 184143) | Glacier valley bacterial and archeal communities from Borup Fiord, Nunavut, Canada, to study Microbial Dark Matter (Phase II) -... | ecosystem: Environmental > Aquatic > Freshwater > Ice > Glacier ...
TACCTTCTTAATATACTTTTCAATATTGTGAAAATCAGCAATCGTTATATCCGATACCCTATTAGGGTTACTAAATCGACACTCATAACAACTCGGTCGTAAAGTTATACGTTTTTGAAATCCAAAATAATATGGTGATTGATGATATATACCTATCCTTTCTTTATAAATACCACCTTTTATATATCCTTCCGTATAGTAATGAGGCGTAGCTCCTTTATTTATCTTTGTTCTAAAGGAGTATTTTTCTATCTTTACACTACGGCGTTTCCCCTCATAATTAATACATTTATTGAATAGATCCTGGCTTGGGACTCCATGGCAAACTAAATCAATTAAATATAAATTATCATAACATTTATCTAGAAAGTTACGTATTGCTGATACCTGGCAAGGTGTACCAACAAAAATAACCTCTTTACCCTTCTCCAAGAAGTCTTTTACACTTTTATAACAGCCATTCATATCACTTTGTATATACTTTGATTTACATAATGGCTTTAACTCCTCAATGCTGGTTGCATACCTATGTTTAAGCTGAAGATTATCGTCAAATGCCGCTCCAAATACTACTCCATGATTTTCTAAGCAAGTTCTTGCTAGATTTTCAAATATACCTCCTGAAGAAGCATCCTGTCTTATTATTTTATCTTTTGACCATGCAGCGTAAACCTCTTGAGCCATTTTACTATTTGTCTGCTTATTACTTATAGGGCACACTTTTCTACATTTTCCGCAGTCAATACACACTATATTATCTATCTTGGGATAATAAAACTGCTCACTATCTAGCTTCAAAGTGATGCAATTAACTGGGCAAACTGCTGCACAAACTTTACAACCACAACAGTCTTTTTTTTCTATTTGAATGTTATTCATTTATACCTCCATAACGACATAGCTTGCCATCACAAATTTTATATTGATAAGTCGCATTTATAACCTAGTTGAGATATAATTTTATAACAACCTTTTATAATCTGATGATTTAATGATAAGCATAATTTTAATTTATTCCCTTTATGATTTATAATATAACCTTGCTTCGGGCAAATTTCTTAAAAATAAACCCTCTTATTTTATTTGGCATTAATACTTGAATACTAAATCGAATAACAACATTATATAAAAATCTATAACAGCAAATTATCTTATTGCCTAACATATACTTCTGAATCTTAACTTCGCTCCTAAAATATTGCCAACCGCCACGACGCTTGTACATATCTTCACCAACTCTTACAAAAACTAAACAATCCTTCAAATTCTTAAAAACAGTACCATTTTGATACATTCTAATCCAAAGGTAATAATCTTCCTCATAGTGCCAATCTATGTACCCTCCTGCAGCTTCTACTGCAGATCGTTTGAACATCACTGTAACTTGATTAAGTGGACATCGCTTTTTCATATATTTTTTTATCTCACCATCATTTTGTGGTACTTCTCTAATCCCTACAATATTATCAATAGAATTAATAAACTCTTTAATATTACCTCCTATAATGCTTATCTCTTCATTTTGCTCAAAGCAGTTGATCTGTTTCTCAAATCTGTCAGGAACACTAATATCATCCGCATCCATTAGTGCAATCAGTTCATTCGAACAGTTTTCCAAACCAATTCTACGAGCATTACCATGACCAACATTTTGAGGCAAACGAATTACTTTAAAGAATGACTTGCCTTCATAAATCATTATCACTTCGTTTATGGATTCCGGAATAGGTCCATCAATCACCAAAACAACTTCGTCTGGTTTTCTAGTTTGAATGATTACGCTTTCTAAAGCCTCTTTGAAATGCACAGGACTATCATTTTTATATACACACATCGAAACAGAAAATTTCGTATTAATTTTTTTATTTTCTTCAATCATTGCATTCATTCTTATCCCTGCCATTTCAATATAGTCATGATGATGTTAGCCTTTCACTAACTGCTTACTCTGCTCAAGTGTAACGCAGTATTCATCTTCACTTATCTTCTTTTCTCTTAACAAATAATCTCCAAAATTCTCCGCAGTGTCCATTCCTTCCGCACAGATACCATCTCTTTTAAATACTTTGGCAACCGTTATAAAGATAATCTTCCAGTCTCCTAAAAACGTAATATCATTTATGTATTCTAGATCCAAAGCTAATTTTTTTTCCCATGTAATACCGTTTCTTCCATTAATCTGTGCCCATCCTGTAAGACCTGGTAAAACACTGTGCCTCTGTCTCTGCTCTTTCGTCATAAACACGATGTCTTGTACAAGTTGCGGCCTCGGCCCTACAATTGATATGTCCCCTACAAGAATATTTAACAACTCCGGAAGTTCATCAAATGAGATAGATCTTAAGAGCTTCCCAAACTTCGTAAGTCTCACATTGTCAGGTTGTAAGTTTCCATTAACATCACTCTCATCCGTCATACTTCTAAACTTATACAACGTAAATATTTTTTCATTCAGCCCTGGCCTCTTCTGCTTAAAAATAACCGGACTACCTAACTTAATTTTCACTAATACAGCTACAACCAATAAAACGGGACATAAAACAATAATTGCAATTGCTGATATTGTAAAGTCCATTAGTCTTTTAACAAATCTTTTATACAAACCGCACTTACTATGTACGTGCAAAGATGGCCTTATATTTCGTTTATTCTCAGTTTTCATACTATTCCCATAACCTTTTTATAATCTCACAGACTCTATACAAATCCTCATCCGTTATCTTCGTATCACTTGGCAAGCAAACCCCTCTTTTGAAAATATCTTCCGCTACACTCAGTGTCTTAAAATGGCCATATTCAACATTAGGATTAATAACACTGTTCGACGAATCCTCTTTTGCTGCAGCTACCAATTCCCTAAAATCATCAAGCTCTTCATATTGTGAAAAAAACTCATATTCTTTAAAAAACGGCTGCATATGCATCGGCTTCCAGATCGGTCTTGATTCAATATTTTCAGCTTCTAACGCTGCTATGATATCAATTGGTTTAACCTTTCCATTAACAATAATACAACTTAACCAATAGTTAGGTTCATTCCACTCGTTGACCGGCATAAACTGAACTCCTTCAAGCCCCTTTAATTCTCTCTTATAAAACTCATAAATATATCTCTTCTTTGCAACTCTCTGCTCTAATACTTTAAGTTGCCCTCTTCCAATTCCAGCAGCAATATTACTCATGCGGTAATTAAACCCTAATTCGCTATGTTGGTAATGCCTAGCTTGGTCTCTACTTTGTGATGACCAAAATTTCACTTTAGCAATTCTTTCTTCATTGTTAGATACCAACATCCCACCACCAGAAGTGGTAATAATTTTATTTCCATTAAATGAAAAGATGCCATAATCTCCGAAAGTACCGGTATGCTTGCCTTTATAATAAGTTCCTAAAGATTCAGCAGCATCTTCTATGAGTGGAACATTATGTTTCTTACATATCAAGGCAATCTTGTCCATATCTGCAGATAAACCATAGAGGTGAACCACTATAACCGCCTTAACATTAAGATATTTTTCAAAAGCTCTCTCCAATGCTACCGGACTCATATTCCAAGTTTCATGGTCACTATCAATAAATACTGGCGTTGCATTTTGATATATAATTGGGTTTGCTGTGGCTGAGAATGTAAGAGTTGGGCAGAACACGATATCACCAAAGCCCACCCCAGCAGCTTTTAGAGCCATGTGAATAGCAGCTGTTCCTGAACTTAATGCAGCGGCATACCCAATGCCTACCTTTGCCGCCAATTCCTTTTCAAATCCATTTACATTTGCTCCAAGAGGTGCAATCCAATTAGTATCAAACGCTTCCTGAATATACTCCATTTCATATCCTTGATCACTCATATGTGGTGATGAGAGATAGATCTTTTGTGAAATATTTTCTAAAATCAACTCAGCTAACATATCGTTCCCCTCTTTTTTAATTACTTAAATTTCGCGTTACCCAAACATGCTTACCCTTAGATTTAGTTTGTGCCAAGTGTGTCCTTTACACTTTGATTTCGCAGGCACAAACTTCTAAGTGTGAATTATGCTTTTCAATAATTCACACTACCCAACATTTACCATTACAACTTTTCCATTCTCGACAATTACATTACTATAATCTAATACAACCTTCCTATTATTAACCTCCTCCGGATCCCTATAGGTAGGGACCACTATCTTCAAGGCCCTTTTTAAAGAAGAATCTGTTCCGCTATCCAACGCTCTTTGAAGTATATTTAGCTTATTATGTAGCTCAACTACTGATACTTCCCTCTGACGTTCGATAAAGATTTTATGGTTCGGAGTAGCGATCAGCTCTTCACTCATCATGAGAAGCTCTTCATAAAGCTTCTCTCCTGGGCGAAGACCAGTTTCTATGATTGGAATCTCTATATTGGGTTCATACCCGGAGAGGCGAATCAGCTTCTCAGCCAAGTCCAGTATTTTCACCGGTTCTCCCATATCCAGGACATAGATTTCCGAGCTTTTCGCCATGGAACCAGCTTGTAATACCAACTGCGCCGCTTCGGGAATGGTCATAAAATAACGAATAATTCTCTTATCGGTAACCGTAACCGGTCCTCCCTGTTCAATCTGGCGCTTAAATAATGGAATGACAGAGCCGTTGGAACCAAGGACATTACCAAACCGTACGGCTACATACTCTGTCTTACTGATTCTCTTCATGCTCTGTAGAATCATCTCGCAGAAACTCTTGGTGGCACCCATAATATTAGTCGGATTTACTGCTTTATCTGTTGAAATTAGTACAAACTTCTCCGCTTTCCAGCGATCTGCTGCCAGAACCACATTGTAGGTTCCAAATATATTGTTCTTGATTGCCTCTTCAGGGCAATCCTCCATGAGTGGCACATGCTTATGTGCTGCTGCATGAAATACAATATTCGGTCGATAGCGTTGGAATAACAGGTTTACTTTCTCCTCATCCCGCACCGATGCTATTTCAACCTTTAAGTCCAGATGATTTTGATATGTATATTTCAATTCCTGCTGAATGTCATAAGCGTTATTTTCATATATATCAACAATAATTAATTTTTGAGGATTTGCTTTTGCTATCTGCCTGCAAAGTTCTGATCCAATCGAGCCTCCCCCACCTGTCACCATAACCACCTTGCCGGTAATTAGGTCCTCTACTCTGTTATCATTAAAGGTCACCTCTTCTCTCCCCAAAAGCTCCTCTATTTTAACGTCTCTAATACTTCTTGATAATGGAATTTCATCCTTTTGCATCAGCGTTAAAGTATCCGGTAAAGTCTTAACACGACACTTTATCTTAGAACATACCTCCAAAATGCTGCTTCGTTTCTCCATTGTGATGGAGGGGATCGCCATAATAATTTCTCGAACCGGTGAGTCCTTTAGTAACTCCTGTATATTTTGTATTGGTCCTTTTACCTCAATATTGTGAATAGATTTACCTATTTTCTCTACACTGTCATCAAGGAAACAAAAGGTGGAATATCTGCTATTGGGATCATTCTCGATTTCTTCTGATAAACGAATTCCCGCATCACCTGCACCGACAATGGCAAGTGAAATTCTTCCCTGCGAATTCTTAAATTTTCCTCGTTTCCTATAGAGTCGATAAACAAATCTCATAAGCAACATTAAGAGTAGCGAAATGGAATAAGTAGATATGGAAAACAGAATCGGTATTCTACCTTTAAATGTCAACCAATCTAGCAGTAAAAAGCTCAAACACCCTGAGACCCCACCGAGAAGTAAAGTCATATACTCTTTACTTTCTGCATATCTCCAAAGGCTGTCATATGTTTTAAAAAAATAATGGGAAATAGTGCTACAAAGGATCAACAAAGCAAGGTGAGGTAGTAGCAAGACATAGTTACCCTTGTCCACCACATAGCCATCTGTTGAAAGAAAGAAAAGAATACTGCACACGAAAGATATAATTAATAAATCGAACAGGAATATAACTCCTTTTCGATATTTTCTGATATTAAAATACATAGCCTATTCCCCCTACATTTCTACACCGAATTTAATCAATTAATTTTTTATAGTAATCGTAATTACCAATTTTTAATCATTTTCTCTTATGTAGGGTTACCTTAATATTTTTCTTCTGTTGGAATATACAAAATCTTTGATAATCTAAGATTATTTTATTTTCGAAGTTAACCTGTAGCATTCTAATTCTTCTTTAACTTGCCAAAACGGCTTTTCTCTTACTCTGCTTACTCCCGTGTCTTTTATTATACCCATCCTCTAAAGGTATCGTACCAAGGGTGGTGATACCCAGATATCTTTCAATATCATCTGCAGTTCGGATAGAATCGTTCATTATATAAACCAATGTGATGATAAAGGAAGCAAAAATTAATCCTAAAACGCCTCCGATAGTTGTGTTTAATATGATATTGGGATTGGAGGGCTTTACTGGATAATTCCCATATTCTAAAATATTAACCTTCTCCATCTCCATGATAGTTACCATTCGCTCAGAGGATACCTTTGCTATGGCATCAGCCAATTGCTTGGCCAATTCGGGGGCAGGATAGTCGACCTCAATCTCTAGTATTCGGGTTTCCTGCGGAGTATTTACTTTAATCATTTTTGACAGTTCTTCATGAGTTAGATCAAGATTCAGGTCCTTAATCACCTGCTCAGTAACCGGTCTGCTTTTTACAAGAATCATGTAGTCCTGTGTTAACTGAGTTCCGGTTTCTAAATCGGATAAAGTCATCCTGCTCTCATCCTGTCGATTAATGACATAGACTTTGGTTGTTGAGGTGTAAATTGGTTTAATCAAATACACACTGGCCACACCTGCAATGCCAGCCCCTATCATTCCGATAATAACAATAATCCATAACTTATGTAATATTAAAAATAGCCACTCTTTCATATCTATTTCTACGACTTCTTTATTTCTAGGTTCCATCATCCTACTCCTTGTTTAAACTATATTTGCTTCTACAAATGCTTATCTTCAATCATAATCATAAGTTTTCCCACACCAATTTTCTAACTGTATGTTCTCTGTACATTTTCCCAGTTTGAAGGGCTCTGCTCCTATTCTATAAATTTATTATTCTTTTATTATTTGAAGTTTATCCCCATATTTTTCCAACAAGTGAATTATATAACACCTGTTATTCATATTCAATCATTAAATTTGAAAAAGAGGAAAATCTAATTTACAGATTTTCCTCTTTTTATACAGCTAAATCTTTATTACATTAGCATTATATTCTATGTGACCTTTTAATTTAAAATAGCTTACTATTCCTTACTACTTAAATATATTTTAAAATTACATATATTTGTATTATATTACTCAGAATCATATATTTCATGAATTGTTTTTAACATTAACGGTAACTCCTCAATGGAACGCAGCCTTTTTTCCATTACTAATAAATCCCACCATTGTCCCATTTTATAACCGGTTTTTTTATAGATACCTACTTCGGCAAATCCAAATTTCTTATGAAGAGCCACGCTATTATCATGGGGGTATGTAATTAATGCATACACATTAAAATATCCCTGCTCTCTTACCAATTCAAACAACTTTGTGTAAAGTGCTGTTGCAATTCCTTGATGATGGGTGTTCTCCTTAATATAGACAGAGCACTCCAGGTCCCAGGCAAAGGCTGCTCTCTCTTTAAACTGAGAACAGTAGGCATACCCGATAACCTTTCCCTCTTGCTCACAAACCAACCAAGGATATTGTTCCTGTATGGTTTCCATTCTCAGTTTAAAAGCCTCTAGGGTAACTATCTCGTACTCAAACGTAATAGCCGTATTTAAAATGTATGGCTCGTATATTTGAAGGATTGCCGCAGCATCCTCGCTCCTAGCCATCCGAACTACAAATTCACTCATACTCTTTCCTCCAAAAAAACACCCAGAGAGGTATTAATCTCTCATGGGTGTAGGTAATTATTTCGTTACATGATGACAAGCTACCAAATGTCCTTGCTTTATTTCCAACGCAGGTTTCTCCTGTCTGCAAATATCTGTTACATAGGGACAACGACCCGCAAACGGGCAACCCTTTGGTGCATTAATCGGGCTTGGTACGTCACCGGTTAATATCTGACGTTTTTTCTGTGCTTCTTTATTAGGATCCGGAATTGGAACCGCCGATAATAATGCCTGAGAATAAGGGTGAAGTGTTTTATTATATAACTCCTCACTACTTGCAAGCTCAACAATATTTCCTAAATACATAACTGCAATACGATCACTAATATATTTTACAATATTTAAGTCATGGGCAATAAAGAGATAGGTTAAATTAAGCTTGCTCTGCAAATCATGTAAGAGATTGATAATCTGTGACTGAATGGAAACATCCAGTGCAGATATCGGCTCATCACACACGATAAACTCAGGTTCTATGGATAGTGCTCTTGCAATTCCGATACGTTGACGTTGTCCACCGGAAAACTCATGAGGAAAACGATTTGCATGCTCACGATTTAAGCCAACCAATTCCAACAGTTCATACACACGTTCCTGACGTTGCTTTTTATCATACATATTATGAATAATCATACCCTCTTCAATAATAGAAGAAACTGTCATACGTGGATCGAGAGAGGAATACGGATCCTGAAAAATAATCTGTGCCATTTTAGAATACGTAAAAAGTGTTTTTTTACAGATTTCCATATCATTTTTTCCATGATATATAATTTTTCCAGTTGAAGGAGGATAAATACCCATTAATACCTTGCCAAAGGTTGATTTACCACAGCCCGACTCTCCAACCAGACCTAATGTCTCTCCCTTCATAATATCCAGGGTAACGTGACTGACTGCTTTTAAAGTCCCCTCAGATACTTTGAAATTCTTAGAGACATCCATTACTTCAACAAGTTTTTGTTTTTCCCTGCCATTCACATTGTCAATTTTATTATTCTCAATTGTATTTTTTCCCATTACTTCTCACCTCCAGCCAGCTTACACGGGCAATCCTCATGAAGTAACCAGCAAGCAGATTGATGTTTATCCGCTACCTCAAAATGCGTAGGCATCTCTGTCTGGCAGATTTTCATAGCTTGCGTACATCTGCTTGCAAAGGGACAGCCTATCGGTGGATTTAATAAATCAGGAGGAGTCCCTGCGATAGATACAAGTCTGATACTGCGATCCATTTCTGTTGTGGGAAGGCTCTTTAACAACGCTCTTGTATACGGATGAGCAGGACGATAGAAAATGTCCTCCGCTGTTCCTGTTTCAACTATTTTTCCAGCATACATTACTGCTACTCGATCCGACAAGCTTGCTACCACTCCAAGATCATGGGTAATCAGAATTATTGCCGTATTGGTCTTATCTTTTATTTCCTCAAGAAGATCCATAATCTGAGCTTGAATGGTTACATCCAGAGCAGTAGTTGGTTCATCTGCAATCAGAAGCTTTGGTGCACTAGAAAGAGCCATAGCTATCATAACCCTTTGTCTCATACCACCAGAAAACTCATGAGGGTATTGCTTTGAACGCTGTTCCGGGTTTGGTATTTTTACAATCTCAAGTAACCGGAGTGCTTCTTTATGAGCTTCCGATTTAGAAAGCTTTTGATGATTTCGAATTGCCTCCGTTAACTGCTTTCCTACCTGCATGGTAGGGTTTAAACAGGTCATCGGATCCTGGAATATCATACTGACATCCTTACCACGGATCTTCATCATTTCCTTCTCTGTTGCATGCACAATATCCTTATCTGCTAATACTATCTCTCCACTTTTTATTCTAGCTGGGGGCATCGGGTTTAGTTTCATGATGGTTTGGGCTGTTACACTCTTACCGCAACCACTCTCACCAACAATAGCAAGTACTTCCCCTTCCTCTAATTCGAAGGTGACGCCACGAACAGCCTTAACCTCTCCGGCATAAGTATCGAAGGATACATGCAAATCATTTACTTGTAATACTTTACTCATCACATTACCTCCTTAACCTAGGATCAAATGCATCACGTAAACCATCCCCTAAAAGATTAAAGGATAACATAGTTAAACTAATGCAGATTGCGGGAACGATTAACTGGGAGGGGTACATCTGAAATACCCTACTTCCGTCGCTTGCCAGTGTTCCCCAGCTTGCCAAAGGTACCGGAACGCCAAGTCCGATGTAGCTTAAGAAAGCTTCTGTAAAGATAGCACTGGGAATTGCTAGCGTAATATTAACAATTACGACGCTTAGTGTATTAGGAAGCAAATGTTTTCCAATGATTCTGGAGGACTTGGCACCCATAACTTTAGCAGCTACAACATAATCCTGTTGCTTTAAGCTCATAACCTGACCACGCACAAGGCGCGCCATACCGGTCCATCCGACGGCAGCATATGCAATTACCATTGACATAACTCCCATTTCCTTTGGTAACACCATCATTAATAAGATAACAATAATCAAATAAGGAATACCATTAATAATCTCTATAAATCTCATCAGCACATTATCAAGTGCACCTCCCATGTAACCGGAGATACCGCCGTAGACGATACCGATAAGAAAGTTAACAAATACTGCAGTGAAAGAAATAAATAAAGATATTCTCGCACCAGACCATACTCTAGTGAATATATCACGGCCTAAAGTATCTGTACCGAACAGATGAATATGTCCATCAGTAACGTCCTTAAATCCCATACCTACATTCGTATGTGCATAATGCTGCTCACTTATTGTGTAGGGAGATAAGATCGGTACAAAGACTGCTAGAAGAATTATAGCTATAATTACTCCAAGGCAAATCATAGCAGCTTTATTCTTCGAAAGACGATGCATTGCATCTCTCCAATAACTGGTGCTGGGCCTTGTTATGCTTTCACTATCTGTAGCATTGGCTCCAACCCATTCAAAACGACTTTTATCTAATATGCTCATCGTATCACTCCTTTACTTCCGTAAGTTTTATACGGGGATCAATGAAACCATAAGCAAGGTCAACTAGCAGATTCGCAAGCACCAGAAATGCTCCATAGAATAATGTAGTTCCTGAAATCATGGTATAGTCATACGACTGTATGCTCATTACAAAAAATTTACCCATACCCGGTATTGAAAAAATATTTTCAACAACGAAGGCACCAGTCAGAACAGCCGCAGAAATAGGACCAAGTACCGTAATAACAGGCATAATTGCATTACGAACAGCATGCTTCCAGATAATTTTTGTCTGGGATAAACCTTTTGATTTCGCTGTTTTTATATAATCTGAACCAAGAACATCTAGCATACTGGTTCTCATCAGTCTCGAAATTGTAGCAAGAGAACCAAAACTTAAAGCAAAGGATGGAAGTAACTTACTTGTAAAGGTGTCCCAGCCCGTAATCGGGAAAAACCTTATTCCAGTCCATTCAAACAGTCTTAATCCTAAAAAATATTGAAGTAATGCACCAACGATAAAGCTCGGTACCGATACTCCGGCAATCGCTATTAGCATCGTTACTGTATCCCATTTGGTACCTCTTTTTACAGCAGCTACAATACCAAGCAATACACCCATAATTGTAGCAAAAATAAGTGATCTTAATCCCAAATCAAAGGAATAAGGAAATGCCTGTGCAATAATATCAGTAATGGGTCGATTATACTTAATCGAGAGACCTAGGTCTCCTTTGAAAACATTACCTACATACATCGCAAACTGTACCATCATTGGCTTATCAAGCCCATATTTCGCATTTAATGCTTTGAGTGTCGTCTCAGGTATTGCCTTGGTTCCGATAAACGGATCACCAGGTAACAGACGCATCATAAAAAAGGTTAATGTCGTCAAGACTAATAAAGTTAAAAAAGCATAAAACAGTCGCTTTCCAATGTATTTTATCACATGCGCTCCGCCTTTCTATTTTTTTCTATTATTTTCGTAACAGTGAAAGCATCACTGTCTTTAATAGAATTAATATCCTATACTACTTTTGGTAGTTTTCGTTATCAATGTAACGATTTAAATCGATAAAGTATTAAGTAGTAATATCCATCAATAAAAGTAATATAGGATGGTAATTCTAAAAAAGACATGATTAAATTACAATTACCGTTCTATTATACTATATAGTAACACAATTGTCGTGTTTTTTTCGCATTTTTTGTTAGGGGATTTATGGGGATCCCATTCTTTAACAAAGTGAAGTGCGGGTTGCTTAATACAGCCCGCACCACCTTGAAATAAATCTGGTAAATAGCAGATAGATTATTGTGTTAATGTAACAAACCTATAGTTCATATCCTGGAATGCAGTTCTTACTACACCGGATGCAATTTTCCCGCTAAGGATATAATCTCTTGATCTCCAGTAAACAGGACCGATAGGTAGATCTACCATTAACATTTTTTCAAGATCCATTAAGTAACCGAAACGTGTCGTCGGATCTAATTCCTTGCGAACTTTATCCAATAATTCATCGTATGCAGCACTTGAATAGCTTGTATGATTATTACCATTCCCTGTTTCAAACATATCAAGGTAGGTCATAGGATCATTATAGTCAGGACCCCAGCCAGCAAATACGATAGAGAAGTCTTTATTGGACATTCTATCAAGTCTGCTCTTGAAAGGCATGGACTCAACAGCTAAATCAATACCAAGGTTAACCTTTAATTGCTCCTGAATGAAAGCAGCATTCGTAACAGCAGTATCCGTGTCATCACAAATCATTGTAAGAGATACAGTATCAACATTAAGCTCAGTCAATGCCTTTTGATAGTATTCCTTTGCTTTCGCAACATCAAGTGTAGGTACTAACGGACCAACTTCATCACTAAATTTCCCTGCTAAACCGTTAAGTGCAGGTGCTGTAAAGGAAATAGCTGGTTTGGAGTTGTTCTTTATAATACTATCAACAAATGCCTGCTTATCAACTGCATAAGTAAGTGCTGTACGAAGATTTACGTTAGCAAGTTGAGGATCGAGTGTATTAAATTCTAAATAGAAGCAAGAGCCATCATCGTATGTGAATACAGGGAAACTCTCACCTTTCATCATTTTAACTTGATCACCGTTTAAGCCGATAACATCAACTTCTCCGGCTTTGAATGAGTTCATAGCTGCGTTAGTATCATTAATCATTACCATCGTAATTTTATCAAGGTTAATTTTGTCAGCAGCGTAGAAATCAGGGTTCTTCTCAAGAACAAGATTACTTTCATGTTCCCAGGAAGTCATTTTGAATGGGCCATTGTATACCATTTTATCAGCATCGGTACCATAAGCTTCACCAAATTCTTTGTATGCCTTTTCATTAACAGGTGCAAATACACCAAATGCTAAGGTACTTAGGAAATAAGAAGCAGGATTTTCAAGGGTTACTTCCAATTGATAATCAGTAACAGCCTTAATTCCAAGCTGATCAGCTGCTACTTCACCTGTGTTGTATGCTAGGCCATTCTTAAATATGTAGCCAAAGTATGCATAATCAGATGCAAAGCTAGGTGTTAAAAGAGAGGTCCATGCAAATACAAAGTCATTTGCAGTAACAGGCTCTCCGTTTGTCCACTTCATGTCTTGACGAAGATTGAAAGTGTAAACTAATCCATCATCGCTGGCTTTCCAATCAGTTGCAACACCAGGAACTACCTTGTCATCTGCATCTAACATAACTAAGTTCTCAATAACATGTCGAAGAACTGTGAAAGATGTGGTATCGGTCATTGTTACTGAAAACATTTCCGGTGGCTCACTAGTAATATTAATAGTAATAGCATTCGCATCTAGAGTACCTGGGTAAGCAGCGCGTTCACCTACTGTTTCTTCAACAGGAACTTGTGTAGCTTCTGGTTCGTCGACAGCTTGTGTAACCTCAGGTTCTTTTGCACCATCGTCTGTGGTATCATCTTTTTTAGTACCGCATCCTGTCAACATCGAGACAGACATAGCTAATACTAACATAACAGCAAGTAATTTCTTTAACTTCATAAAATATTATCCTCCTTTTTTACTATATAAAAAGGAAGTATATTGTTTATACACTTCCTTAGTATATTATGATATTACAATAATAATACAATTTGTCTAAATAGTCAAGATAAGAACTATAACCATTTACTTACATCCTATATAATCTTTACATTATTTTCTCCTTTAAGTACATCCTATATAATCTCTTTATTATTTTCTCCTTTTCGTACATCCTATATAATCTTTTTATTATTTTCTCCTATTACTTACAACCAATATAATCTTTACATTATTTTTCCTTTTCCACTCTTTCTCAGTTAATATAATCACATAATGTCCCCCAAAACATATAATATCGCATAAAGGAGTGAAGTATATGTCCTCTCAGTTTGATATCGGTATTTACGGAGGAGACCTTCGGCAGGTGTATATGGCTAAGTCCTTTCTTTTGAAGGGTTACCGAGTTGTCACTTATAGTATTGCCGAAACAGTCAGCCACAAAAATTGCCGTTCTGCGCATACCTTGAATGAATTATTCGAAAATAGCACAGTACTCATCGGCCCTATACCAATGTCAAGAGATCAAATCGGCATTATGTCAATCGGTGCGCCTTCTGATCTTACCCTTGCACATGTCGCCTATTTATTAAAGGATCATCATATTCTTATCGGTGGAAATATACCTGCCTCCATCACAGAGCTCTGTGATAACAGAAATATTATTTATTATGACTTAATGAAAGATGAGAAAATCACCATTCTAAATGCGGTTGCTACTGCTGAGGGTGCGATTATGGAAGCAATTTCAGGCAGTGATCGAAATCTTCATGGTAGTAACTGCCTGGTACTGGGATATGGACGATGTGCAAAAGTTTTATCACAAAAACTGAAAGCATTGGACGTGGGCGTAACCATAGCCGCTCGCTCTGAGGAGGCTCTTGCTTATGCAAGCACAAATGGCCAAATGGCTGTACATCTGTCCAATATAAAATGCATTCTGCCCTCCTTCCATTATATATTTAATACGATTCCCGTCTTAGTTCTGGACCGCGATTGCCTGGATCTTGTATCGAAAGATGTTACAATTATCGATATAGCATCTGCACCGGGCGGTGTTGATTTTAAGTATGCAAAAAGCCTCAATTTAAACGCCAAATTATGCCTCGGATTACCAGGCAAAGTTGCGCCAAAAACATCGGCCGATATCCTGGTAACTGAAATCGACTCGTTAATAAAGAAAGAAGTGATTAAATGACCGTTCATAATAAAAATGTAGGCTTTGCCTTTACAGGATCATTTTGCACTTTTGATAGAATTTTCCCTGAGTTAGAAAAACTGGTTAAGGAAAATGCCAATGTATACCCGATCTTCTCAGATCGAGCACAAAGCATTGATACCCGGTTTGGAAATGCAAGTGATTTTCTTTCAAAAGCCAAAATATGTACCGGAAGAGAGCCTATTACCACAATTGTAGAATCGGAAAAACTAGGTCCGAATAATATACTTGATATCCTAATTATTGCGCCATGCACGGGAAATACCCTAGCGAAGCTTGCGAATGGAATTACTGACTCGACTGTTCTCATGGCTGCAAAAGGGCATTTAAGGAACGGAAAACCGATTGTTCTTGCGATTGCTACGAATGATGCCCTGAGTGCAAATATGAAAAACATTGGTGCTATGATGAATACAAAGCATATATTCTTTGTCCCTTTCTGCCAAGATAATTATACGACAAAACCATATTCTATGGTTGCTAATTTTGATTTGATTCTTCCTACCCTTGAAGAAGCATTACAAGGACGCCAGCTTCAACCTGTCATTTTAAGCCCTCGTTAATTTTACTAGTACTACTAAAATGAATATTTAAATAGAAAGCAAGGGTGCTTTCCTATCCTGAATTATACCTGCCGGCAGGGTTTTAAAAATCAGGATTGAAAGCAGCCCTTTATTAATATAATTTGATGGGGGGATTCTATGTGCGGTATCGCTGGCTTTTGTAACATACAGGCAGATTATACGAAGGAGCAAAAAAGATGGCAACAAGTTCTTGAGCATATGAAACGGGTTCAAATACATCGTGGTCCCGATGATGAAGGGGATATCCTATATCCGCAACTTGGTTTTGCTCATACTAGATTATCCATAATAGATTTAAGTCGAGGACACCAGCCCATTACAAAGCACAAATTCGGTAACGCTTATACCATAATTTATAATGGGGAGCTTTATAATACCACTGAACTTAGAAATAATCTGATTCGCATGGGGTATCTGTTTAAAACAAATACCGATACTGAGGTTATTCTCACTGGATACATGGCTTTCGGTCCGGATTATGTGAAGGAATTAAATGGTATCTTTTCCTTCGCAATCTGGGATGATAACAGGAGTACCCTCTATTTGGTTCGGGATAGGTTGGGAATTAAGCCTTTGTTTTATACTGTCTATGAAAATACGATTATTTTTGCCTCCGAAATAAAAGCTCTCTTTCAGTATCCAGGTGTTAAGCCTAGGATTGATTCCCTAGGTCTTTCTGAAATTTTCGGACTCGGACCTGCAAAGTCTTACGGTCTTGGTGTGTTTAAGGATATCTATGAAGTTTTACCTGGAAATTATATTGTTTATAATGAGTACGGAATCCATAAAAAACAATACTGGTGTCTGGTTAGTGCACCACATGAGGACTCCTACCAAGAGACAGTGGAAAAGACTTCTTACCTATTAAATGATGCAGTGAAGAGGCAGATGATCTCCGATATCCCAATCTGTACCTTCCTTTCCGGCGGCTTGGACAGCAGCTTAGTCACTGCCATTTGTGCAAAAGAATTAAAGAAGGATGAAAAGCAAATGGTAACTTACTCCTTTGATTTTGTTGACAACGCCAAGCATTTTAAGTCAAACTCCTTTCAACCTGCCGAGGATCGTCCCTTCGTGGATATCATGGTAAAGCATGTAGGTAGTAAACATACTTACCTCGAATGTGATAATATAGATTTGGTCGATAATCTTTACCCGGCAGTCGATGCCAGGGATTTGCCCAATATGGCTGATGTCGAGTCCTCCCTGCTTTATTTCTGCCAAAAAGTTGCTGCCAAAACCAAGGTTGCGCTGACAGGGGAATGTGCAGATGAAATTTTTGGTGGATATCCTTGGTTCCATAGCCCTGACCTCATGATGTTAAACACCTTTCCATGGTCAAAAAATATGGAAACCAGAAAACTTTTATTATCGGAGGATTTATTAACCTCTGTAGATTTTGATGGTTATGTGAAGGCTGCCTATGAAAAATCCATAGCTGAAACTCCGAGGCTCGCGGGTGAAAGCAGCTTCGAAGCCAGGCAAAGAGAAATATCTTACTTAAATCTTAAATGGTTTATGGTGACCCTACTTGATCGCATGGACCGTTGTAGTATGTACTCCGGCTTGGAGGCAAGGGTTCCACTTGCCGATCATCGAATTGTAGAATATATATGGAATGTACCCTGGAAAATGAAATGTCCGAACGGTGTGGTAAAGGGTTTACTTCGAGATGCCGGAAAGGGTCTCTTACCTGAGGAAATTCTTTATCGGCGCAAGAGCCCTTATCCTAAGACTTATCATCCGGAATATGAGAAATTACTGGGTAATCGACTTTTGGATATTCTATCCGATGCGAACGCCCCGATTCGACCTTTGGTTGACGAAAAAAAGATTAAAGCCTACCTATCATCACCATCCGATTACGGAAAACCTTGGTATGGACAGTTGATGGCTGGGCCCCAAATGATTGCATATTTGCTGCAGATTAATTACTGGTTGGAAAAATATAAGATTGAATTGGTATAAATTTTTGCAACGAAAAAGGCTGTCACCGGGGGATTGTGGTTGGATGTAGAGGCGACAAAAAACATCGACCCTATATATCACAATTCACCGGTGACAGCCTCACCTTGTAAATCTTTGTTATGCGTTCTTTTCGGTATTTGGTTTCTCGAGTTCCACGATTGCACTCTTCTTCATTGGAATTCTACAGTTTTTATTACTACCAAATTCTACGATAACTACTTCTTCCATTACATCAATTACTACACCGTAAAAGCCACCTGAAGTAACTACGCTATCGCCTGTTGCAAGTGTTGAAAGCATAGCCTGTGCTGCCTTTTGTTGCTTCTTCTGTGGACGAATAAGCATAAAATAAAGTAAAAGTCCTAGTACTGCAACTTGTCCGACTATCATGATCCAATTACCGGATGATGCTGGAGTATCTGCTGCCGCTGTACCTGTTAAAAGTATTAAATTATTCATTATAATTCCCTCCTAAAATAAAATTCTATAATTCAATGTTATAAGCTTCTAATCATCGCTCCTAACAAATCCTTCCAGCTTTTGTTTCTTATATTCTTTATACCGTTTACTACGGATTGCCTCCCTAATTTCCTCCATCATCTTATTATAAAAGTATAGATTATGGAGTACTAGAAGACGCATTCCTAACATTTCCTTTGCCTTTAGTAAATGTCTTAAATATGCCCGGCTATACGTACGGCAGGTCGGACACCCACACCCTTCATCAAGCGGTCTACCATCTAGCTCAAACTTCGCATTTAATAAGTTCATTTTCCCATTATTGGTATAGGCATTTCCATGTCTACCGTTACGTGAGGGATATACGCAATCAAAAAAATCTACTCCACGGTCTACTGCTTCTAAAATATTAGCCGGTGTCCCAACTCCCATCAGATAAACAGGTTTTTTAAGCGGCAAGAAAGGCACCGTCTCTTCAATAATTCGATACATTTCTTCATGGCTTTCTCCTACAGCAAGTCCACCAAGTGCATACCCGTCAAGGTCCATATCCGATATCCTTTTTGCATGCTCAATTCGGATGTCTGCGAAGGTGCCCCCCTGATTTATCCCAAATAGCATTTGTTTTGGATTGATCGTATCTTCAAGGGTGTTCAATTTGCTAAGTTCTATTTGGCAGCGCTCCAACCAACGGGTCGTACGGTCCACCGAACTTTGCATATACTCTCTTGTCGCCGGATGTGGAGGACATTCATCAAATGCCATTGCAATTGTAGAGGCAAGATTTGATTGAATCTGCATGCTTTCTTCCGGACCCATGAAAATCTTTCTTCCATCAATATGAGAGTTAAAATATACTCCCTCCTCTTTGATTTTGCGGAGTTTAGCAAGGGAGAATACTTGAAATCCACCAGAATCCGTTAGGATTGGTTTGTCCCAAACCATAAATTTATGAAGACCACCTAATTGTTTTATTACTTTATCTCCAGGCCTCACATGCAAATGATAGGTATTGGAAAGCTGTACCTGGGTTTTAATCTCCTGAAGATCCTTCGTGGATACAGCTCCTTTTATCGCTGCTACCGTTCCGACATTCATGAATACAGGTGTCTGTATTGATCCATGGACAGTAATAAATTCGCCGCTCTTTGCACGCCCATCCTGTTCTATTAATCTGTACATATTTTCCTAATGCCTACTTTCCAGTTGCCTTGTTTGCTTCTATAACATTACAAGTATACCCTTAAACCCCTATATTTTCAACTAAAATAAAAGTAATTTAAAACTCACTTCATTATTTCATATAAAATAACAAATTTTAGAAATTTTTATATAACTTTTATAAATTTTATTGCATTATTATACTGAAATTGGTAGAATAATATTACTTGTTTACATAAAAAAGGTATAACTGAAGACGGAGGGTTTTTGATATGTCGATTAAAAAATCATTACGTATTTTACTAATCATATCATCCATTATACCTGTAGTATTGGTATCAGTTATTGCACATGGATTACTTACGAATAAGTTGATTGACATACAGACCCAGAGTCTGCAACGGATAGCTGATACAAATAAAATCGGACTCGAAGCTATGCTCGAAACTCAGATAGCCGAGGTTTCTCTTCTATCAATCCAGTCTGATCTCCAAAACTTAGCGAAATTAAGCGATAATTCAATAAATGTAGCTCCGGAGGCTGTCAATCGATTATTACATGCTAGAAAAGACAGTTATAGTTCCTGTGAAACAATATCCTTGTATAACCTAAAAAAAGAGGTGATAGCAAGCTCCGATCCTTTAAAGATTGGCAAGGATACCGGCATTGATATAACCCTTAACTATATACTCAATACGCAAAATATTGCAATCGGTGTGGAGGGCATTAAACCCTTAGTGAAGTCCGATCAAACCATATACACCCTCGATATCGGTGGTCCAATTATCGATCCGGTTTCCCAACAACTCCTTGGATATGTAATCAGTACCATAAGCATGTCCTGCTTTGAAGAATTGCTTTCTACCATATCAATCGGGGATACTGGATTTGGTGTTATGCTTGATTTTAACGGTACGATTTTGTATCATCCGAATTCTAGCTTACTATCAAATAATATTAATTCTGATAAATTATCTGACCTTGTCAATAGTTATAACAAAGGATTGATCAAGTCAAGTGGAACCTTTGAATACTTTTACGATAACACGAACCAGGTATATGCATATTGCATGTTACCGGAGTTTAATTGGGTTCTGTTGGTAAAACAAGACGTTTCAGAAATTCGATCGTTTACGTCGATTATATTATCTCTATTACTATTTATCTGCGCCTTTCTATTAATTATTATAATTATTGTTGCTAATTCGCTAGCTAAGTATTTCTCAACACCCATTATATCCTTAAGAGATGCGATGCGGACTGCCTCCGACGGAAATCTTACCGTACAATCCAATATCAAAAGTAATAACGAGCTTGGGGAATTGTCTAAGAATTTTAACAAGATGCTCCACATTATAAAAACAAATTACGAGGATTTAGCTTCGATGCATGAGGAGTTATTATCCAATGAGGAACAGCTACGTTCTAATTACGATCATATAGAGTTTTTGGCTTATCACGATATTCTGACTAATCTTCCAAATAAACTTGCATTTTTAGACTACGTCAATGCTGCGCTTGTATCGTCTCCGGCTGAAAGAAAAATACACGCCGTATATTTTGTTGACTTGGATAATTTTAAAACAGTGAATGATACTCTGGGGCATGAATATGGAGATGCCTTATTAGTTAAAACCGCGCAAATATTAACCAGCATCATTGGCGACAATGGTATGTTAGCAAGAGCGGGCGGCGATGAATTTTTACTTTTTAAAGAAAATATAGCATCCTCAAAAGCTTCCGTTGATTTCGCTTCTCAAATGGTTGAGTGCTTTCGTAATCCTTTGGACCTGGAAGGCGAAGTAGTATATGTCTCAATGAGTATTGGAATTTCTGTTTACCCCGAGAATGGGTTGTCTCCGAATGCTCTTATAAAGAATGCGGATATTGCAATGTATAAATCGAAAGATACAGGAAAAAATAAATACACTTTATTTGATAAAAAAATGGAAGAAGAACTTAATCGCAATACCGTAATAATAGAAGTTTTAAGAGGCGCTATCGATAACAAGGAAATATACATACAATATCAGCCTCTAATGGAACTTAAGTCTAATTCTATCATTGGATTTGAAGCCTTAATGAGAATTAGGAGTGAACGACTTGGAAATATAACACCAAAAGAATTTATTCCGATTGCCGAGGAGAGCGGTTTAATTATTGAATTGAGTTCCTGGCTGTTGAGAGAGGCTTGTGGATTTAACAAAAATTTGATTGATCATGGATTTTCACCTCGTCTACTTTCTGTAAATATTTCATCAGTACAAATTAACCGTCCGGGTTTTGTAAATTTATTATCGGGTATATTGGATGAAACTGGACTTCCACCCCAGTATCTCGAACTGGAAATAACGGAAAGTACTCTGGTTTCCTCAATTATGGATGCTACTCAGTTGCTAACTAATCTACAAAATATAGGTGTCAAAGTATCTTTAGATGACTTTGGTACCGGATATTCTTCTTTAAATTATTTAACGAAGCTTCCAATTAACACACTGAAAATTGATAAGTCCTTTATTGATAACATCTGTTCTAATGGTAAAGATTCCTGCATAGCAGAATCTATCATTCAGCTAGCTCACAGCTTAAATATCAAGGTAGTTGCAGAGGGCGTTGAGCAAGAAAGTCAGTTGGCACTTCTTAAATCTCAAAAATGTGACATCATTCAAGGTTACATCTTTAGTGCACCTCTGCATCCTGATGCATTAGCTGATGTGATTCGCGAATTATAAACTGTTAAACCAGATTAACTTTACAAAAACAAAATGAATTTATAATGAAGTCGGAACGGCTGAATTTGCTATGAATTGGGCACAGCTGAATTTGCTATGAATTGGTTCAGCTGAATTTGAAATGAATAAGGGGAAGTCGCATGTTATTTAACGGCTTCCCCTTTTGCTTTATATTCTATTATGAATTATCATGCTTTACCAGCGCATCCAAGTACGTTAACTAGCTTATGTCTAACTACTGCTTTTATATTATCTCTTGCAGGAGAAAGATACTGTCTTGGATCAAAATGGCTCGGATTATTTGCAAAATGCTCTCTGATGCCTGCAGTAAACGCAAGTCTTAAATCAGAGTCAATGTTTATCTTACAAACAGCCATACCGGCAGCTCTTCTTAACATTTCTTCTGGGATTCCAATAGCATCTTCCATTTTCCCGCCGAACTGCTGAATAATCTTTACATATTCCTGTGAAACGGAAGAAGCACCATGTAAAACGATAGGAAAATTAGGTAATCTTTTTTCTACTTCTTCTAAGATATCAAAACGAAGTAATGGTTTCTGACCCGGTTTAAATTTAAATGCACCATGGCTTGTACCAATTGCAATTGCTAAAGAATCAACACCGGTACGGGTAACAAATTCTTCTACCTCTTCCGGTCTGGTATAAGATGCATCAGCAGCAGATACGTTAACAGCATCTTCGATACCTGCTAATTTTCCCAATTCGCCTTCAACCACAACACCGTGTGCATGAGCATATTCTACAACTTTTTTGGTTAAGATAATATTATCTTCAAAACTGTGTTTTGATCCATCAATCATAACAGAGGAAAATCCGCCATCAATACATGATTTACATATTTCAAAGTCATCGCCATGATCTAAGTGAAGAGCGATAGGAAGGTCAGTATCTATTAGTGCTGCCTCTACCAATTTAACAAGATATGCATGCTTTGCATATTTTCTTGCTCCAGATGAAACCTGTAAAATAATCGGTGCATTCTCTTCTTTAGCAGCTTCTGTAATACCCTGGATAATTTCCATGTTATTTACGTTAAAAGCTCCTATTGCATAGCCTCCAGCATATGCTTTTTGAAACATTTCTTTGGTTGTCACTAATGCCATTTTATTACCATTCCTTTCTATTTTTTAAAAATTTTGCAATTCTTTTACCATTATACCATAAAATTACTTATTGAAAAGTTTTTTTGTAAATATTTTATGGAAATGCCCTCAGTGCTCGTATAAATAGGTACTCCTTGATAATTTTTTCGTAAAGGTATAAAATAAGATGCATACTAAAAATAAATTATTATTGCTATTAACGTCCCTACGAAAGGATACTATTATGGACCCAAAACGTATTTCTGATTCATTAACCGAACAAGTTCAAATTTTGATGCCTTGCCATATAAACGGTACGGACCGGCTTTTTGGAGGCCAGTTACTCGAATGGATTGACGTGGTTGCCGCCGTTGTAGCCAGACGTCATTCGGGATGTAATGTTACTACAGCAGCAATTGACAATCTGCTATTCAAAGCGGGAGCTTATCTTAATAATACATTAGTAATAATAGGTCGCATCACCTATGTAGGAAATACCTCCATGGAAGTTCGAGTAGACACCTATGTAGAGGATTTATCCGGCATTCGTAAAGTAGTAAATCGCGCTTATCTGGTTCTTGTGGCACTGGGCGAAAGTGGTACCCCTACAGAAGTTCCACGGCTCATTCTAGAAACAGAATCTGAACGAGCTGAATGGGACGCTGGTAAAAAACGCCACACTCTGCGTCACAAACGTCGTAAAGAAGGGTATTAAAATAAGCATTATAAGATAACTAGATGCAAATATAAAAATAAGTAAAACCCATAAAAAGAGTATATAAAAAACGGATATAGTATTAAATATGATACTACATCCGTTTTTTATATACTTGCTATATCCTGGGCGATAATAAGTTTATGCCTTCTTTGTAACCGGAAGCCATATTTCTGTTCGATATGCAGGTGAAGTTGTATCACCTTCCGGGTATAATTCTATGTCAGGAGCATCTGCATACTCATATCCTGAAGTGGGTAGCCATTCGGATATAATTCTTTTTTGCATTTCCTGGATTGCAGTTGGCATTGGTCCGATGCATTCAAAAACAGCCCAGGTCGAAGCCGGTATCTCATAGTCATACATGTTCTCTGGCACAGGTTGATTAGTAGCACTTGCAATGTAATAGTCTAGATTCTCTCCGTTCATGCAGGTACTAACACCAAGAATACCACTCGGTTCCCTATTTGATAAACTGCATATTATTTCAAACCTTCCATTTTGGAAGGTCTCTGCCCAAAGAACAGGCACACGGGTCATGTTTTCCTCCACATTCAATGTCAAATGTTCTTTCACACCTACGATACGAAAAGCATCCTTTTTCTCAATCTTATAATTCATCTCTGTATCTCCTTTAATCGATATTAAGAAGATCATACGAGGATATGCTTTGAGACGGACACCCTCTTCTCTTGCCATGGAAGGTGCTACCCCATGCACACTTTGGAACGCCCGGTTAAATGAAGTCGGTGATTCATAACCATATTTCAATGAGAGGTCAATAATTTTAATACCACTGTTTTGCAGTTCAAACGCTGCTGACGTCATTCTTCTTCTCCTGATATATTCCGACAAAGGAATTCCTGCCATGTAGGAAAACATTCTCTGAAAATGAAAGGTGGAACAAAAAGCTATTTTTGCTGCTTGATTAATATTTATCTCACCTTCCAAATTTTCTTCAATATAGTTTATTGAAGCATTTAATCTCTCTAACCACTCCATCGTATCATCTCCTTTCGATTATATTGTAGCAGGCTGCTATTTTGTTATCCTCTCATTTGATGCACAAATATGTAAGGCTTAATAATTGTACCAATTATTTACCATAATTACAATTGTTTGTTAAATGCTTTACTAACACTAAAAAAGTCTATTTACATAAAAAACCCCACATAATCAGCTGGGTTTTTGATTGATAATAATAAAAATACCTAGATTCTACGTCAGTACTTTAAAAAGCACCCTCAATGCCTTGATAAATATACGTTCCTTCAAAATCCAGCTTTCACCCATTGGGTGAAAGAAAAATGCTCGAAAATATGTTAAATTATCAGCTTTTATGACTCGATATATGGTACAATAATAGTAACAAAAGCAGTAAAAAGGGGTCCCAATTATGATTAATAAAATTGATTTCACAGCTAAGAATCTAACATCAAATGTAGGTCTTTTTCTGCTCCTTGAGAACGCAAAAAGTAATGAGATTTTTGATTTAGTTGAAAAAGACCTCGTATTTGATAATGACTCAACAAATAAAATCAAGATGAATCATATAAAGACGATGATCTGTGGTCACTTTATTGGTATAGACAAGCTAGAACGTCTAAAGCTACTTCAAAATGATCGTTAATGAATTTGATATTTCCGTAAAAGAACCTGAGACAGTATCAAGGTTTTTAGGAAACTTTACCTTTAAGACAACCCAAATGTTCAGAGACATTAACTTTAAAGTCTTTAAAAAGATACTCACTAAAAGTAATTTGACATCCATTACGATTGATATTGATAGTAGTGTAATTAACATAGAAGGGCATCAAGAAGGTGCGTCAAAAGGATACAATCCTAAGAAACTGGGAAACCGATGCTACAATATCCAATTTGCATTTTGCGACGAATTAAAAGCATACGTCACTGGCTTTGTTAGAAGTGGCAATACTTACACTGCAAACGGTGCTGCAGAAATAATCAAAGAGATCGTTGCTAACATCAAAACAGACGATTTAGAAATTTTATTTCGAATGGATAGTGGCTACTTTGATGAAAAAATCATTGAAACGATAGAATCTCTTGGATGCAAATATTTAATTAAAGCCAAAAGTTATCCTACACTTGCATCACAAGCAACGAATTCATCTGTTCAATTCGTTAAAGGCGAAGAAGGCAGAGAAACTACAGAACTGTTTACAAAATTAGATAAATGGGAGAAAGACAGAAGGTTTGTCGTGTCCCGCGTACTGAAACCAGAAAAAGAAAGAGCACAATTATCACTTTTAGAAGGTTCGGAGTACGACTACTTTTTCTTTGTAACAAATACTACCTTGCTTTCTGAAAAAGTAGTCATATCCTATGAAAAGCGTGGTAATGCTGAAAACTATATCAAAGAAGCCAAATACGACATGGCGGTGGGTCATCTTTTGCTTAAATCATTTTGGGCGAATGAAGCAGTGTTTCAAATGATGATGCTTTCATATAACCTGTTTTTGTTGTTCAAGTTTGATTCCTTGGATGTATCAGAATACAGACAGCAAATAAAGACCTTTCGTTTAAAGTATGTATTTCTTGCAGCCAAAATAATCAAAACCGCTCGCTCTGTGATTATGAAGTTGTCAGAAAACTATCCGTACAAGGAAGTGTATGAAAAATGTCTGGTATAAAAAGAATATCATCTAGAAAATCGAGTGTTGCTCTGTGGATAACTTACAGGGTTTAATAAGTATCTTTGCCCCAAAGTTGCAATCAATAATTTATCGAAAATGATTGGAAGGTGGTGGTAAATAATGTTACAATGTGTGAGTAACGGTCTTAATTCCTCGTGAAATTGTGATCTTTGACGCTAATAAAAAACACACGTGGAATTTAGGTAACAGTAATATAACGAGTAAAATTAGAGGAGATATATAATTATGAGTAAATATGACTTTAAAGCATGTAATCCAATGAAAGTCAGTACAGTTGTTTTAATTACATACACTGCAATAATTGGATTTATACATGGAGTCGGAGAAATACTTCAAGCAGGAAGTAAATCAAATTCAAATTTGATTTATGCGTTAGATGTCGCTGACCCTGATAAAGTTTGGCATGCAGGTTTGCCGGCATTTTCCGTAATACCTGATTTTTTAATTTCAGGAATCATAACCGTTTTGATAAGTATTGCTATAGTTATTTTTGCAAATTTGTTGATTGAGAGTAATTATTTTAAATTTTTCCCACTCTTATTTATTCTCTTATTTCTTTTT
>Ga0209724_1000962_pt1 | contig 27104 bp, 21 predicted proteins | sample grotaG_FD_184143 | JGI IMG/M metagenome (GOLD analysis project Ga0209724, IMG submission 184143) | Glacier valley bacterial and archeal communities from Borup Fiord, Nunavut, Canada, to study Microbial Dark Matter (Phase II) -... | ecosystem: Environmental > Aquatic > Freshwater > Ice > Glacier ...
CAGTTCTGGTAAATTCGGCTGTAAGAGCAGTAAATGCTGTTGCAATCTCGGGAACCAAGGTTCAGTTAACACTTGCCAGCGCGATCGCTTTTGGTGATGTAGTCACCGTGGCTTATACAAAACCTGCTGTGAGTCCGTTGCAAACTTCTTCAGCCGGACTGGCTGCATCGGTCACCGCACAGGCCGTAACCAATAATATCAGCGCTCCCGTTCCGGTATATGTCAATGCTGCTGTCGGGAATGCAACTCCTTCACTGATCGAAATGACTTATAACCTGAGCCTGGCCAATATTGTACCTGCCACATCCGCATTTACGGTTCTGGTAAATTCTGCAGCAAGAGCAGTGAATGCTGTTGCCATCGTTGGAACGAAAGTTCAGTTAACCCTTGCCACCGCGATCGCATTTGGTGATGTTGTTACGGTGGCTTATACTAAACCTGCCGTGAGTCCGTTGCAAACATCTTCGGCCGGACAGGCTGCATCGCTCACCGCACAGGCTGTAAACAATAACATCAGCGCTCCCGTTCCATTATGTGTCAGCGTTGCTGTCGGGAATGCAGCTCCTTCGCTGATCGAAATGACCTATGACCTGAGTCTGGACAATATCGTACCAGCCTCATCCGCATTTACAGTTCTGGTAAATTCGGCTGTAAGAGCAGTAAATGCTGTTGCAATCTCGGGAACCAAGGTTCAGTTAACACTTGCCAGCGCGATCGCTTTTGGTGATGTAGTCACCGTGGCTTATACAAAACCTGCGGCGAGTCCGTTACAAACTACATCGGGAGGACTAGCTGCATCGGTGAGTGCCCAGGCTGTGACCAATAATCTCAGCGCTCCCGTTCCATTATATGTCAGCGCTAATGTCGGGAATGCATCTCCTTCGCTGGTCGAAATGACCTATGACCTGAGCCTGGCCAATATCGTGCCTGCCACATCTGCTTTTTCGGTTCTGGTAAATGCAGCCGCAAGAGCAGTAAATACTGTTTTAATCTCAGGAACCAAAGTTCAATTAACCCTTACCAGTCCGATCGCTTTTGGGGATGTTGTAACCGTGGCTTATACAAAACCGGCTACGAGTCCGTTACAAACAACTTCGGCCGGACAGGCGGCATCGGTCACCGCCCAGGCTGTAACCAATACTATCAGCGCTCCCGTTCCGGTATATGTCAATGCTGCTGTCGGGAATGCAACTCCTTCGCTGCTCGAAATGACTTATAACCTTAGTCTTACCAATATCGTACCTGCCACATCTGCATTTACAGTTCTGGTAAATTCGGCTGTAAGAGCAGTAAATGCTGTTGCAATCTCGGGAACCAAAGTTCAGTTAACCCTTGCCAGTGCGATCGCTTTTGGTGATGTTGTCACGGTAGCATATACAAAACCTGCCGTGAGTCCGTTGCAAACAGTTTCGGCCGGACTGGCTGCATCTGTCACCGCCCAGACTGTGACCAACAGTATTAATCCTCCGGTTCCGGTATATGTCAGTTCTGCGGTCGGAAATACAACCCCTTCGCTGGTCGAAATGACTTATAACCTGAGTCTGGCCAATATCGTACCTGCCACATCTGCATTTTCGGTTCTGGTAAATTCTGCTGCAAGAGCAGTAAATGCTGTTGCAGTCTCCGGAACCAAAGTTCAGTTAACCCTTGCCAGTGCGATCGCATTTGGTGATGTTGTTACGGTAGCTTATACAAAACCTGCTGTGAGTCCGTTGCAAACTTCTTCGGCCGGACAGGCGGCATCGGTCGCCGCACAGGCTGTAACCAATAATATCAGCGCTCCCGTACCGGCATATGTCAGTTCAGTGGTTGGGAATGCAACTCCTTCGCTGGTCGAAATGACTTATAACCTGAGCCTGGCCAATATCGTTCCAGCCACAACGGCATTTTCGGTTCTGGTAAATTCCGCCGCAAGAGCAGTGAATACTGTTGCAATCTCCGGAACGAAAGTTCAGTTAACACTTGCAAGCGTGATCGCTTTTGGCGATGTTGTTACTGTCACTTATACTAAACCTGCAGTGAGTCCACTGCAAACAACTTCGGCAGGACTGGCTGCATCTGTCACCGCCCAGGTAGTAACCAATAGCACCAATCCAACAGGTATTAATGGATCACACTTTGTTCCGGTTTGGCAAGGCGAAAACGGAACTAACCATATGAACCTGATCGTTGTATCGGCAACGCTGGAAAGCCTGCCTCTATCTGTAAATGATGAAATTGCAGTATTCAGTGGTTCACGATGTGTAGGCTCCAAGATATTGACTGAATCAATTAACCCAGCGTTAAACAATACATTTCTTGCGATCCCCGCGTCGCAGGACGATGGTTCGAACAATGGCTTTATTAATAATGATTCAATTATATTTAAGATTTGGGATCATATAAATCAGCGGGAAATGGGAATAACTGTTGTCAAATACAAGAACGACCTTCCAACATGGCTTACCAGTGGAAAATATTCTGCCGGAGCTACTTCTGTCGTTGAAATTGCAACTTTTACCGAAAATACGCAAACCATTACCTTATTGCAAGGTTACAACCTGATCTCAACGTATATATCCCCTGAAAATCCGAATGTAAGTACTGTCACAAAGCAACTGATGGATCAGGGTGAACTGATCAAAGTACAGGATGAAGCGGGTAATTCATTCGAGAACTGGGGTAGCTTTGGAGGTTGGACCAATAAATTGGGGTCGTTCGAAACCACCGAAGGATACAAGATCAAGGTTGCGAATAATTGCACGCTTCGGGTAACAGGCAGACCCATTGTCCTGCCGCTTGATATCCCCTTAAAGTCAGGATGGAATATTATTTCGTTTCCCCGTACCGATTTGGTGGATGCGATGGATATTATTCAATCACTGATAGATCAAAATAAATTGATCAAGGTTCAGGATGAAGCCGGAAATTCAATCGAGAACTGGGGAATATTTGGAGGATGGAAAAATGCAATTGGCAATTTTATCCCCGGGAAAGCATACAAGGTAAAATCGAATTCGGATGCAGTTATTTCCATTCACGAGAACTACCTTAAATCGGCTGCGATTCCTGTCACTGCAGCTAAAGCTGAATATTTTTTAACAAAAATTGAAGGCAATGGAACGGATCATATGAATATTAACATCGTTGGTTTGCAGGAAGCCGGAATATCCATTGGGGATGAGCTGGCTGCTTTTGATGGCGATGTTTGTGTCGGATCATTAAAAATTACAAAAAATAATATATTTGAAGGAACGGCAGGTTTAGTTGCTTCTGCTTCGTCGGACGCTCAAAAACCGGATGGGTTTAAAGAAGGGAGCATCATCCGGATCGTTGGATGGAATAAGTTGACCAATAAAGAATTTCAGGTTCAGCCAGAACTATTAAACGGACAACTGAATTTCAAGAAAGAAGCAAGTGTACTTATCAGAATGAAAGCGTTAACTCCTGATGCCAAAAACATTGATGATCGTATCAAAACTGAAGTATATCCAAATCCAAACAACGGCAAATTTACAGTTCGATTATCCGCGATTCCTGAAGACAGAAGCCGGATTGAGATTATGGATATTTCTGGTAGAAACATCCTGTCAAGGGGCATCGTAGAAACAGCAGAAGAATTTAACCTGGATCATCAGCAGCCGGGGATCTACATTGTAAAAACAATAATTGGTTCGAGTCAAACGAATCATAAACTAATCATCTATTAGCAGAGTCGTTTTAATTCAAAGAAAGATTCATATATGTGGCATTCGTTTTCATAACGCGGATGTCACGCCTGTGTTATTTTCTTTGATTGTCATTGCGAGGAGCGTGTATTATTTGTTCAAAGAACATTCATGTACGACGAAGCAATCTCATCTTAGGGAGTAGGGCGTCAATTTTTTTTGACCTTGCTTTTACATGAGATTGCTTCGCTTCGCTCGCAATGACAGCTCCGTAAAAATGATCTCGTTTGACTGTCATTGCGAGGAGCGTTCTCCTCAGGACTGTCATTGCGAGAAGCGAGTATTATTTCCTTCTTAGCAAAATCCAAATGCGACGAAGCAATCTCAACTTAGGGAGAAGGATTCAAAAAACACCGGACCCCGGCATCGGTGCGGGGGGATTGCTTCGCTTCGCTCGCAATGACAGCTTGGTCGTAGTACCTTCTCCACGCAACCCCGTTCCGACTGATTAATCCAAATCTTCAAACAAATCCCGCCATTCCTGGTTGAATGCATTGATTAAATCCAACTTCTTTTGACGTGAACCTGCTTTGATCTGTTTTTCCCGGACGATTGCCTCCCCAATATCGAAAAAAGCCTCGTAATATACCAGTTCGTCAGCGTTATATTTTGCCGTAAACGAATAGGGATACATCTTGTTTTTATGTTCCCAAATCCGTTTTCGTAACGCAGATGTTACTCCGGTATAAAGCACCGTATGGTTTTTGTTGGTTACGATATAAGTATGATAGGTTTTGAATTCCATCTGATTACTCCTGCGGGTCTGTCATTGCGAGAAGCGTTCATCACCAAGACTGTCATTGCGAGGAGCGTGTATTATTTCCTTCTTAGTCCAATCAAAATGCGACGAAGCAATCTCATCTTCTTAAGCTGTCATTGCGAGAAGCGTGCATTATTTATTCAAAGAACAATCATGTGCGACGAAGCAACTGTCATTGCGAGAAGCGTGCATCATTCTTTTATAGAATAATCATATGCGACGAAGCAATCTCAACTTCTTAAGCAGGTTGCCAATTCTTTTTTGACCTTGCTTTATACCTGAGATTGCTTCGCTTCGCTCGCAATGACAGCTCCAGAAAAATGATCCCCTTTGACTGTCATTGCGAGAAGCGTGCATCCTCAGAATTGTCATTGCGAGAAGCGTGCATCATTCGTTTATAGAATAATCATATGCGACGAAGCAATCTCATTTTAGGGAGCAGGGTGCCAATTCTTTTTTGACCTTGCTTTATACATGAGATTGCTTCGCTTCGCTCGCAATGACAGTTGTTTCTCGTTGAGGTACTTTTGGAAAATTAATTGCCCGCCACTTATGCTGAAAATAAATACTAATCAACCGCGGTGAGGTGATTTGAAATTATACGTTGAATATATACGTTTCCATGCTGGTCGAGATTGTAAATGATAAACCAGATGGTTTGTTTATTTCGTTTGTAGTTATAAACTCTTTTGTCCGTACCGTTGATGGGTAGGAAATTGTGCATTAAAATGGAAGGTTCTATTGTCCAATTTGTCACAAGTCACTCTAATATCGGAGACATATTTTATCGCGTGTTCAATTGCCAGGGGATGTTTAACCCAACTCACTAAACCTGTTAAAATATCGGATAGATTTTCTATTGCTTGTCGGCTATAAAATACCATTTTCGTTACAATATGAATCTATATTCTCCATTACTTGTTTTTCAAATTCATCACCAGTGACATATCCTTCGGGCACAACTCCATTATCAGCAGGGTTTTCAAATTCGACACCTTTACGGTAACGACGTAAATCGCTTATGATTTTTTTCCCATTGCGCGTATTGTCATCTATTTTTACTGTGTGTATCATTCTGCTTTGAGTTTGTAAATCGATAAAATACCATACGAATTTACACTATTCGTTTTAAAATGCAACTATTCCATGAAAGATTTTCCCTCTAATTATTTATCACTCCCCTACAGATTCACCTCAATCAATTCCATTGTATCCCGGATCCCGAATCGTACCTCTCGGGAGCTCTTTCGACGATGCCCCAAACAACACCGACATGTCCCGAGAACGAAGTGATTCGGGATTCTTGTCATTGCGAGGAGCGAACAATATTATTTATTGCTGTCATTTGCGACGAAGCAATCTCAATCATTGGAAACTTAACCAAATACTCAATCACTATCTTGGGGTCCGAAAAACGGGCGAAGAGAGACGTTAGTCATATAAACAAATGGATTCAATGAACAGCTGAAGTAATCACATTAGCTTTGGTGCGATCTATTTGATAAATCAAAGTTGTTCTCATTTTGTTTACTCCAACTTCATTTGTTTTACTTATATTATCAATTAACATATTTGAAAAAATCGTTGCACCAGTTTCGTTCATATGTACAACATCTCTAAAATATCTAGGATTATTGGTGAATGTTGAATCTTTTGCATAATCATAAAACATGATATTATTTTTTTCCGCAATCTCTTGCCCAAGCTTTACTGAATAATCTGGATGATCAAATTTTGTATAATAAGGTGAACAGACTATATAGAGTTTAATTTTTGACTGAATACAATCTTGAATAAATGACTCATATGCTTTTATTTTGATGCTATCTATTACATATTTAGTCGAACTACTATCAATTTGAACTGGACCATTCCATGTCTGTATTAATGGGACATATCCCTTAAAATCACCTCTTCTTTTTTTATTAAATTCAGTATTACCAACCGCAATTGTGAACAATAATGAATTGTAAGGGTATATATGAGATAACAGTTTATATTTCTCAAATCTACTTTTTAGTTCTATTATTGATCTCATTTCCGGATGCCCATCATAATATGGCAGCAAAGAAGTAAGTCCATCATAACTAATTCTATTTAGCTTAAATTCGCCGTACGTAAAATCTAATATCACAACTTTAGGAGAATATCTTTTTAAAACGCCTTTAAGCACAGCAGAATGGTATAGAATAAAGTTGCCATCGCGTCCAACATTGTATGAGGAAAGATTTAATCGTTTCTCGAAAACATTAGGATCGTAGTGATGATTTGCTCTTGATGAACCAAATATTAATATATCAGCTGTTGTTTTTTCAATTGAATAAGTTGTTCTATATTGCAAACCACTTTCCTGATTAAAATAAAAGTAACTAAAAATACTGCCAATAGAGTAGTCAAGAATTAATACCATTGCGAGAAGAGCGATAAATTTTAAAAAAAAATATTCAATCGGATTATTTTTGATTTTATAAAATAATGAGTTTATCATGCCTGATATATTTTAAAATTGGAAATAAATAAATTGTCCACCATCAAAGACACCAAACAGCATTATAAGAATTATAATTAAAGCATATGACAGATTGCGAACCACCCAGCTATTGTTGGTAAAAAAAGAAAACTCACCTTTATAAAACTCCATTTTAAACTCAACAAATAACAATATAAATATTCCTAAAAAAGAATAGATCATAATAGAAATATTTTCAACATAAATAGATCCTCCAAATGTTGAGATTTTCTTAATGATTATAAAAGCATCATTTACATCATTGGCTCTAAAAAATATAAATGCAAAACAGGACAACGTAAAAGTGACTAAGATTTGTAATAAGTGATTTAAGCGGGGTAGTTTCTCAATACCAGTTAGTCTATTTATTTTGTTTCTAATTCTTTGAGAAATAATAGCAAAAATCAAATAGAAACCGTTTAGCGCTCCCCAAATAATATAAGTCCAATTGGCACCATGCCATAAACCGCTGATGAGAAAAACTAAAAACAAATTGAAATACAAACGTGGAATTGAGACCCTATTGCCGCCAAGTGAAATATACAAATAATCTTTAAACCAGGTAGCCAACGAAATATGCCATCGCTTCCAAAACTCAGAAATGTTTCTTGCTAAAAAGGGTCGATTGAAATTAGTCATTAATTTGAACCCCATAACTTTTGCTGCACCAATTGCAATATCTGAATAACCAGAAAAATCACAATATATTTGAAATGCAAAGAATATTGTAGCTAAAATAAGGGTCTTTCCATTATGTTCTGCTGCATTGTTATAAACTACATTTATATAGATCGCCAATCTGTCAGCAATTACTAATTTTTTAAATAAACCCCAAAGCATTAATTTGAGACCGTCTACAACTCTTTCGTATTCAAAATCATATTTTTCTCTGAACTGATGCAGTAGGTTTTGAGGTCGCTCAATTGGTCCGGCAACAAGTTGAGGATAAAACATTACATACAATGAATAAATGCCAAAATGTTTTTCTGCTTTTTGTCGACCACGGTAAACTTCTATATTGTAACTCATTGCTTGAAAAGTGTGAAAAGACAAACCTATTGGCAAAAGGATGGATAAGTATGGAATCGGATTTGATAAACCAAAACCATGCATTAAGAAAGAAAAGTTATGATTTAGAAAATTATAATACTTGAAAATTGCAAGCACACCAATATTAGCTACTAAACTAAATATCAAAAACAGTTTCCGCCGCTTTCCATCTGCATTTTCGATGTATCTACCTGCAAAATAATCTATCACAATCGTAAATCCCAAAATCAATATATAAATTGGAACAAAGGCCATATAAAAATAACAGCTACTTAGCAATAGCAAAAGCCATCTTCGGTTATAAGGCAACGCAAAATACAATGACGTTACAATAATGAAAAAAAATACAAAGTGAAGTGAATTAAAAAGCATAGTATGTCAAATTACCGTTTTCGTATTGTTTGTCATATTTTTAATAGTTAAGCAAATAACGAGGAATATAAATTGATGTTATGTTTTTCAGTTTTAATAATTCAATGGCAAACTAAGTTAATACAGTGCATTATTTTTATGGTTTAGATATCAAAATAATAGGTCTTCTATGTAAAAATTTGGACATATCCCTTGATGAACTATTCTGGAAGCGATCTTCAATAAATTATCCTCAATCAATTCCTTAGATTCCCAGATATGCTAATTCAAAGATACCAAATCCAGAGAGTTTACTACGTGTCTAGAGAACCAAGTGATTCTGGATTCGGAACTCTAATTTTGAAAACTTACCCTAAATACTCAAGCGCATCATTGGGTTGCAATACAACAACAGTTGCAAGCATCTGTATACCATTGGGTCGGAATTGATTTTAGTTAAGTCACTTTTCGTAAATTGCAATTCCTACACTCATTCGTAAACCAATTTTATTAATTGAGTTGCTGATAATCTCCATTATTACATTGTTTAATACGCCTTACAAAATTGGCAAAATCATTGTGAAAAATTTGTTTTTGGTATTGAGCCTGCTTGACTATTCCTTGTAATTATCATATATTTCTCTATAATGATGGCCAAAATAAATTTAATATTGCCAATTAGGTAGCGTTTCCACATACGACGGGGCTCTTTGAACAAGCGATATATCCATTCTAAACCGAGTTTAATGATCCATTGTGGAGCGCGATTTATGGTTCCGGCATAAAAATCAAAAACTGCACCTATGCAACAAACATGGCCGACCTGCAATTCATTAAAATATTGATAAGCCCACTTCTCTTGTTTTGGGGCTGTCATGCCAACAAACAAAACATCAGGCTGAAATGTATTAATAAGCCCAACCATTACTTGACTTTCTTCTATAGTAAACTCTTTCTTATAAGGGGGTGAGTAGGTTTGAATCTTTACATTGGGGTATTCCTTGAAAGCACGATCTTTTATTTTTATCAGAGTAGTTTCGTTGCTGCCTAAAAAAAAACATTTACCATAAGTCTGTTTAATGCGCTCCATCTCGTAAAAAAACAGATCAGCACCTGCAATTTTTTGAAGTTTTTGACCTGTTAACCATCGGATAGACCATACGACACTCACTCCATCTGGAATTAATACATCGCTATTTAATAAAGCATTCTGATAAAGTTGATCATAATGAAGTAAATTAAAACAATGTGCATTTATGGTATTTATTAATAGCTTAGTGCTAGCTAATGCTGTCAGATTGTTTTTATATATATTAAATGTTGCGAGCCTTACAAACATAAGTCTAAGTCTATTACTTAATTTTGCATTTTTACCGCTAATTCATAGATTTTGTTCAACTTTACCACATAACTGCCAACATCATAATTCTCTGCGATGGTTTTGGCTGCGTTACATGATAGTTTTTGGTATAGTATTCGATCTAAAAGAATTAATTTTAGCTTTTCAAACAAATCATGAGGATTTCTTTTTTCTACCAGAATGCCATTAACTTGATGTTTAACTAAATATTTCATTGATGCGTCATCGGTAACTACTGGTAGAACACCAGCAGCCATTGTTTCAAGCAGAGCCATTGGAAGACCTTCTCCATAGCGTGATGGCAATAAAAAGATATCTGATTTATTGATAACATCCATTTTTGCATCACCTGTAACTATACCATAAAATTCAAAATCAGGACCAAGCAATTTTTCACAATCAGTGACAAAATGATCTTTCAATGGACCTGTACCACAAAGAAAAAAGCGGAAATCTATTTTGTCCTTCAATAATCGAAAAGCTTCTATAATATCATCCACACCCTTACTTTCATGTATGCGACCTAAAAACAGCACAATGGGTTTATTGGAAGACAATTGCTTTTGACTTGTTTTATATAGGGCTACATCAATACTATTGCAAAGCACTTTAGCTGAAGAGTAGTTGTATTTATCACTAATTGATTCCCTTTCTATTTCACTCAATACAACAACTTGCTCACTGTGTTTAAAAAGTGATTTGGAGAGTTTCTTGAAAAAAAGATTATTAGATCCATTCATCAGAAAAATGCCACCATGTAGATGCAATACAACCGGAACATGCATCAGTCTGCACCATAAATTAATCAAATATTCCCGTAAAACTCCATTAGGATTCATTGGTAGGTTCTGATGAACGAGATTTATTTTATTATTTTTTAGCACTATTGGGAAGAGGATCATTTGCTTTAATAACTGAAGAAGCCACATAACTTTGTTTCGCTTTTTATCAGGCCTACCCAATAGATAATGGAAATAATTATGTAGCCTATTGTTTAAGATGATGGATTGTACAACTGTTGAAACACCGCTAACATTTTGATCAGGGTTTAAACTTGGAGCGGTAATTAGAATGTTCATAAGTATGCAATTTAAATTGTTATTTGCTATATATTTACCATACTAAATATACAGACTTGATTAATTTGCCAAGATCTAAATCGTATAACTGCCAGTAAGATTATTAATATTGATAACCCCATACATTTTAACGATACGATGATCAATTTCTGTTCCGGTAAAAATCAATTCAGAATTGCTTCGTGAAAACTTAAGTGCTGCAGTTGAAGATATTGTAATAACTTTTGTTGGATGATAGTCTAAAAGATCAAAAAGCTGAAAAGGTATTGGTTGATCAATAATTAATGCTTTGCCAAAATATTTCCTGTAATTAGTTTTTTCAGCATAATGAGTTTTAATTATTAAACGTTCTTCATCTATGTTGATTAGGATTTTTTTATAAATTTCTATTTTCTCCAATTCAGGTATTGTGCCATCTTCATCCTGGGCGATCGGCTGAGTTAGTAGTATCGAAGTGTAATTATGCAAACACTCAACTATCGACCTATCGATCGAAAACAATCTCATTATATCACATTTTTCATTCTCACTTTTTGCTTTCCACAAATTTCTAATATTGATGACCTCGACTTTATCTATCAATGCCTCTGGTAATGCAGCTTCGCCTGTTAAAAAGATCTTTTTTACTTGATTACTATAGCCATATGGAATATACTTTACATTTAAATAGAAGGTGAACAGCGACCAGATTGAAATTTTATTCATTAACGATTTTTGCCTTTTTATAAAAAAATGTTCTGATTTATAGTTAAATATTCCATCTTCTATTAAAACAATCCCTTTGTTCCAATACAAGACTGAGATGCTTAATTCATCATTTCCATACACTGAAATATATTTTCTAAATTTTCTATTGAATAAATATCTGATAAATTCGAAATTCGAAATGAGAAATTGTACTAATCGTGCATATATTCCTGAAAATACACCCAGCCCAGTTTTTATATAAAAAACACTTAAACCTTGTTTTTTCATAGATTCTATAATAGGTTTTGGTATTCTATCATATAACACAAAATCTATTTCTTCCCAATTCTTTTTTATCAATAAAAACAGGAATAATGAGTACAAGGATGTTGCAATAAACAATGAGTTTTTACTTGCCATAGATGTTCAATAATCTAAAAGTTCTTTTTCTTTAATGATGGTCTTAATATATAATTGTTCAGCAATATAAAAATCTAAAGGTGTATCAATATCAATCGATTCAATCTCATCAAATAGAACAAACTGAGGTTTTTTTCCGATAATATTTCGATATTTAATGAGATTATCCCGAGATATAATACTTATTCCAAAGTTGAGGGCTATAATGTCAGGTAGATCTTGAGAATTTGGAGCAGAAGAAGGGTCATAATTTACAGGTTTATTATCCAGCCAAAGGAAATCCTTTACCAGCGAAACGGATGCTAAACAATCATTCTCTGTTGATTCTTTATATTTTATGATGCATTTTGAAATCGTTTTAGGTTTAACAAATGGAGACGTAACAGGACAATAAACAAATATATCTGTATCCGTAGTTTTACCCAAATATTCAAAAAAATCGCTCCCGGAACACTTAGAAGATGCATAATAATCTTCCCGTCTATGATATTTCAACCCAAATTGCGATGCAATATCCATAGCCTTTTCAGAATCTGTATTAATAACAATTTCATCAATTTCAGGAACTAATAACAAATTACGAATTTTAAGGTCTAAAAGAGACGTACCAGCAAACGGTCTTAGATTTTTATCATTTACTCTTACAGAACCCTTGCGAATTGGAATAACAGCTGTTACTTTCATAATTTTTTGAATTTAAATTTAATAATAATAGAATTTGATTTGCTTGAATGTGTTATAAACTAAGTATGCTGATTGAAAGGTTATTGATTTTTTATTAAAAAACATTAACACTTCTTACTATGCTAAATTATACTTGAGAAAGTTTGATATTAATTCACCGTAATTTTCAAAATTAAATTTATTAATTCCCAATCTTCTACCATTTTCGCCAACTTTATTCGCCATTGAAATGTTGCGCTCAATGATTTTCATTATTGCAGAATATGCTTCAGGAGTATATTCTGCAGCCAAAAAGGCATTAACTTTATGTTCAAAATGACGGCCTACTTCTCCTACATTTCCTGTTATTATTGGACGACCGGAAGCCAGGTATTCACCAATCTTATGTGGAAATCGCGCTGTATCTTGCTTTTTTTGTCGCAACGGAATTAATAAAGCCAATGCATTTTCGTAATAGAAGGTTAGTTCACAATGGGAAAGATTGCTCAAAATATTTATATCTGCAAATAAATTTAGCTCTTTAATTAATTGATTTACCTTTATAAATCCTTCAAGTGGGCCACTTAATATTAAGTAAAGCTTAGAATCACCCCCTTTATTGGAGAATAATTTATAACTTCTAATTATAAAATCAATTACTGGAAAATATACAACATTCCCGCAATACAGAAAATATCTATTTGTTGAACTTATACCTAAATTTCTATTCATCTTGGACTGGCTAAAATCAGCAAGTATTGGTATTATGAGGATGGGTTTTCTGAAATGAATAACCTTATTTAAAATATATTTGCTTATAGGCAAGATACCATCAACAAAGTATCCAAAAAATTTATCAAATAGAAAATAATCTATTTTTCTTAACAGATTTACGTTTTCAAAGAAAAGATGCCATTCAGTAATTAAAACGATAGTTTTATAATTAAGTATTTTGGCATATAAAACATTTAGCAAAAACAGCGGAAAGTATGTATAACCGATGAATATATAGTTACTCCGATTATTATTGTAATTTTCGTTCAAAATGCGATATAAGTCTAAAAGGTTCTTCCAAATTTGTACCAATCCTTTCTCGGGAAAGATATAAGCATTAATTTCGCCTTCGGTGCTATATCTATATTTACTCTTTAGTCCTCTAAATCCTAAAATATTATTAATAATAGTTACTGAATGTCCCTCTTTCATTAACACCTTGGCTATTAATCCATTCTTTGAATTATTCGCTGAAAACATCAAGGGATAATTGTCCGTCACTCCTAAAAAAACTATATTATTTTTCATTCAATTAATTTCCTTATTACTTTGCAAGGATTTCCAGCAGCTATTGAATCAACTGGAATACTTTTTGTTACAACGCTATTCGCTCCGATAACACTATTTTGGCCGATTGTCACTCCCTTTAATACAACACAATTAACCCCCAACCAAACATTATCCTCTATTATTACATCTGCTGGTTCTCCACTACGAGGATCATCCAAATGCCAGTCCGAATCAGTAATAAGGGTATTAGCTCCACAACGAACGTTGTTACCGAGTTTTATATATTTAAAAGCACCTATCACCGTACCACTAAAACCGCAGTTGTTTCCAATTTCAATTCTTGAGTTATAGCTTGACATCATTGTTGAAATCGAACAGGGCCGATTTATACCAATTAGATTTGAGTTTTTTCTAGACCTAAACTGGCAGTTATTGCCAATGCTGATGTTTGTTCCTGGAAATCTCTCAAAATAGCATTTCCCATCAAACTCCGCATTCTTTCCCAGTTTTACTCCCCACCAAAAAGCATATATAATATTGAGTCCACCTAATAAAAAATGTAATTTTCGGATAATAATATTAATCGTATGAGACAAATTTCGATATTGCATGCTTTTAAGTTTTGTCTATATTTAGTTGGGCCATATTTTCATAAATAGAGATAATAGTTGCAAAAGCAATGACCGGAATTGATGTAATCTCAATCGAATATAAAAACGAAGCTAACAGCGTAAATGGTAAATATATTCTTAAAAGACTGCTTTTTATAAGCCCACTTTTCCCTTTAGCTCTTTGCCTGCAATAATTGTACCATTGAATAACAGCAATTACAAATAGAATAAACCCTAAAACACCACTTAATGCGAATTGTTTGATTAATCCAGATCTGCTATTGGTTAAATTATTAAATTCCATAGAAGAATTATCTTTGCTTTCAATATAGCTCATTTTGACATTATTACTAAATCCCTGTATACCATAACCCCAAATAATCTGCAACGGATCATTTTCAATAAAATCCGCAAAAATATATTGAAATCCTTTAATTTTCCCCCAATTACCGATGTCATTCAATATAATGTTCCTTGAATCAGTTACTTCGTTCTCATAGACATCGTTAAGATTTGCTCTGAATTCACCTGCAGAAGAATATTCATAATACATATTCCAAGCCTTATAGAAACCAAAAATACCTACAAAAATAAAAAAAATAAAAAACAAGTATCTTCCCATATTAATCTGAAAAGCTGTTTTTTTTATATATAAAAAAAAGGCTAAATATAACATCATTAGAATTGTTACGGCCAATATTGTTTTGGAATCTACAGTTGCAAATTGCAAAAATGTGATAAACAATAATAGTAGATAAGACTTATTTTTAGTTACAATCCACATGAGGATTAATAGTAAGGAAATTAGCGAAGCATACCAGGAGGTTAAATGACTTCCATCTGGACCAAATGTACCAGAAGCAACATCATCCAAGGCTGCAATCCATTCTAATTGTTCACCGTAACCATCAATGAAAAAAACTGAGGGCGGAGGCAATAATTCTAAAACCTGAAGAAAGGAGACAGCAGTTTGAAGAATAGCAACTGCTATAAATAAATTTAAAAATTTTGAATAATGGAAGTATTTAAGGCTTTTTTCCTGCATCAAAAAATACATAAGGAAAAAAGAACTTAGAGATATAATTACAAAGGGAGATTGCAATTGAATAACAGAACTTATTAATGTAAGAAGAAGGAAAAATAACCAGATGACAATAAATCTTTGCTTTAATATATTTCTTGGAATTTTATTTTGAAATATAAAAAAGACAACGACTAACAAAAAAGATGGCTTTACGATATATCTTGATAAAAAATCAACTGAAATATAACCCTGCCCCAAAAAATAACCGTATGTAAAAAACCAAATTAATAATATTTCAAGCGTTCGATATAGATTTCTTGAAAGTGCATAAAATAGAATGAGTAAAGCAATTAATATGGCCATACCATCCTTAAATATAGCCCCCCCAATTAAAATAATTGCGAAAATCAATAAATAACGAATAATCGTATTCCAATTTAAAAAATCAATGTTATCATTTAAAATACTCATCAAATTTTATTAATAATTGATTGATATAAATGGAATAGGTCAGATGAGATTTTTTCTTTGTCATGCCGCACAATAGCATGTAATCTTGCTGCTTGCGCATATTCTGTAGCTTTTTTAAAGTCATTTGAAAGTTCAAGTATGGCACCTGATAAACTATAAGGATCTCCGTCCTGGACCAATATACCTTCCTTACTATTTTCCAACATCGAATTTGTCCCTCCGGCATAAGTTGCTATAATTGGCATGCCAAGTATCATGGCTTCGCAAAGACTATTCGGACTATTTTCAATATGGCTTACCTGGCAATAGATATCCGATGATAATAACAATTTAACAACCTCTTCTTCGCTTTTAGAACCTAATAATTGAATATTGCTCCTGTCAAAATCTATTTCCAACCAATTTCTGACTAAAACTGCCGTTTCACTATTTTCATTAAGACCTATAACAAGCCATTCGAAATCAAAGTTTGGATAGGCTAAAAGAATGTTTGCTGCTTTAACAATTACCTCGAATCCTTTATATATCCCATTATTTAAAACAGTTACAATACGGGTTATACTATTAAATTTCAACTTATTCCATTCATTTGGGTAAAACGATTCACGAAGCATTTCCTGCCCTGTATAATATCTGCTGTTCGGTGCTAATACATTTGTTACCCTTCTATCCCAATCGGTACGTCCAATAATGTTTTTGGTAATCATTAAGATTTTACGTTCACGTTGTCCACCAATTTGGCACTGATTGTAATTGTAACGAGTAGATTTGACAAGAATTTTATTTTTAAAACTTTCATATTTCTTTGCTATACTATAAGATATACCAGAATGATATTTCTCGAAAATAACACTGCGAATTCCTTGAATTGAAATGACAACTGGTAAGTCAATATAATGTTGGATTAATCCGAAATTTTCCTCAGTGCCATGCACATGTATAAGATCAGGTTTAACAAGTTCGATAACAGAAAGCAGTTTTTTAATTTCGGCTTTATCATTGTGCTCTTTATTTAATAAACGCGTAATAAACCTCGAAATTTTTGATCCGCTATTCTTGCGATATATTGGGAAAAAATGGGTGTTATTATAATCAAAAGGCTTAATTTTCTGCGAATAATAAAAAGAGATATGTAATTCAATCTCTGCATTTTTTGATAATACTTTCTCGAGTGAAGAAAGCCAACCACCTATATTTAAACCAGGCGTCAGTTTTTCCGAAGAGCTGCATGGTGTATTTGAGAACCAAAGTATTTTCATATTATTTTTCCTGCCACTTAACATATGAGTGAGTTTCTAAACTTTCAAAATAATTTCAGAAATTATATTTGATAAAATAAATGGGAATACTATAACACTTTTTATATATCGAATCAACACGTATATTGTAAAAATAAATTTGGCAGTTAATTCAAGTACAAAATACTTCATCAGTTGGTGTTGATCTGCTCGCAGATTCCAATACTCAATTTATTTATGATTACACTGACTATCAATATCATGCTACTTGAAGAGTAATGTCAATATTCTATAAGCCATTTGAATTTTAAGACTTTTAACAAATAATTAATCTAATAAAATCATACCCCCTTTGATAAACATTAATTTTTTCTTTAACTTTAAATACAACGTATCAGAGGTGGTTCCTAATCTTGCAAAATTTCCATAGTTTGTGATGTTTGTATTCTTTGTCATAAATCTATTTAAAGAAATTATCGGACTATCAACAAATGGTAAAATGTTTACATCGTTTTGCGTCGTAAAAACAAATTTAAATCCTGCTTCTTCTGCTATATTTAAAACTGATGGATTAAAATTTCCATTAGGAAAAGCCATTGAAATTGGTATTGAACCTGTTAATTCAAAAAGAAATTTATTCGATACTGCAAATTCTTCTTTTATTTCATCATCGCTATAATTTGTTAAAATGGCGTGATTATGCGTATGATTACCAATAGATATTAATGGGTTTTTCGATATATTATAAAGTTCAGCACTATTAAATGGTCTATCTATATCCGACCAGGGTTTGTTTGAAATAGTCCCAAAGTTTTTTTCAATATATTTTTCGATATAGTCGTGTTTAAATTTTTTGAGAAATGCTTGTTCTTTCCGAATAGCTTCAAAATTTTTATACTCTTTGGTTCTATATTTAAAAATGATATCCCACCAAAATGAATTATTTTCAAAAACATTTTTTGTTGTTATGAAAATAACTGCTGGAATTTTGTATTTGTTTAATACATCTATGGCAAGTGTATTATTAAAATATCCATCATCAAACGTAATCATTGCATACGGTTGATCCTTGTTGAGTTCTTCTAATAAATCTTCAGGTTTAATGAAGATGTAATTGTGATGAAGAAAATATTCTAAAAACTCAATGAATTTTCCTACCGTTATATTATTTTGAGGGTCAATATGATTTAAATCTTTCTGCGTTATTGATTCAAAAATACCATGAAAATAAAATATTAATACGCGATTACCTTCCGTAGTAAAATTCAAAATAAATGGATTAAGTAAGTACCCCAATTTTTCAATTATTGCAGGTACATTTTTATCAATCTTATTTTTAATAGTTGGCATATACAATTTGTTCTTACTTTGTTTCGATATTTATTTTTGTATGCTTACCTTACTGTAATAATTTCACCATAAAAAACCGGACAAAATATAGGACTTTAATATAAAAATTCTGTCAGGCGAATTGCTTAGTCATCTAACTGTCTAAACGATTGTTGGCTATTTAAATTGTATATACCAAATAGCATTATTTCTCAACGTGATTTTTAGCATTCTCTCCCTTTGATTTTTAACTTAAAATGATTCTCAGAAAAAACAGCTTCGTGGATCTATGTTAATGAATTGTGAATTTATCTTTATTACAACATCTGAAAGCAAATTTAATCGTAAGCAATTGGGTAATCGATTTTTATCCGGATAACAATACAGCTAAATTTAACTATTCCCTCAAAAGTCAAGCAAATTTAAATTCCAAATCATACATCAACCTTCCAAAAATAGTTTAAGACAAATCTTAGACCTAACTTCGGTCTATAAATATATGATGCGAGTAATCCAAAGTATGATAATAGTTTAGAAAGCGATTAATTATTTTCTACCAATAATTCTTCAAATAATCTGACCCATTGTTTTACAATGGTTTTCGTCTGAAACTTCTTATAAATTTTCATGGTCTCAATTTGAATTGCCTTTCGCAGTACTTCATCCCCCATAAGAAGGCGAAGTTTATTCTCATATTCCTTTAAGCAATAAGGTTTTATCATATACCCATTTGTACCATCGTCAATTATATCAGGTAAGCTTGAAAAGCTTTTAAATGCAACAGGGATGCAGCCATAATGGGAAGCTTCAATGAGAACCATTGGTAATCCTTCATATGTAGAAGTCATACAAAGAATCTGAGACCTTTTATAATAGGGAATGGGATCGCCGAAATCAATAAAATTAACTCTTTCAATTTTATTGATTTTTGCAAGTTCAATTAGTTCTTTTTTAATGGAGCCATCTCCAACAATATCCAAGCTCCAACTTGGAAATTCTGGTGCTAACTTCATCCAAATATCTAATAATCTGTCAACTCTTTTGTGCCAATATTCAATCCTTCCAACATATAATATCTTGTTTTCTTTTGCATTTATATTAGGGGTATCAACATTAAAAGGGAAAGGATTAGAAATGGCAGTCAATTTTTTATGAGAAGCTAACCTTGTAATTTTTTTGAAATCTTTTTTATATTGAGATGATTCTAGCACAACTGCGTTACTATTATTGTAGATAAAATTATATAGATTGCTTTCAGAGATATAAGTCTTAAATATTCGATATGGAAGGAATAGAAGTCGCCCCAAAATTTTATAAAATTTTTGACTTGGTAAAATAGAAGTCGATAAATCAAATAAAGATGTAAACTTATATATTGGGTCAATATGAATAACTGAAATAACTTTTGCTTGTTTATATAATTTCGCAGCTTTGAAGCATAATAAAGAAAATTGCCTTATGTTTCCCGCTTGATTGATAATGATATCAATATCATTTTCCTCAAGATAGGCACAAAATTCATTTATATTATTAGGCGTGTTGAATTCAATTGAATTACTAAGCATTTTCTGAGGCGCAACTGGCATATATTCCTTTGAATATGAATATCTTGTACACGCAATAAAGTAAACTTTGTATCCAAGTTGTTGAAATTCTTTAGCTAAAATAGATGAAATTCTTTCTATTCCACCAATTTGAGGATTAAATTCTTGATCATTTGCAAAAAGTATATTCATTTTATGTATATTAATAATTATTTGCTTCCTTAAATTATATATTTTTCTTTATTGCAATTTTCATCGATTATTTATTTCTATGCCATATTTTGGTATTTGTTCTTTTTTCATTAAAGAACTCTATGCCAGAAAAAGTTACTCAACTCAATTTTTTCTTAAATCTTCATCATGCAGAAGTTTCATTGGCGGATTAATATTCCTTGATTTCATCTTCTTATCTTTTTAATAATCATCTGATTTAGCAATCTTCGTTCGTTTTTCTTTATTCCAACTGTATAAACGCTCAACAACGTCGATAATAATGCCACTATGGTAGTAACAATAAATCCAACCCAATTAGAAAAATATTGATTTACAATCAATGGAATCGGTAAAACTAATATGGTTACTGTCGACACTGGTAAGATGACCTCCTGAACGTATCGTCTTGCAGGTAATCCTATTTGGTGTCTTAGATATAATATACTCGCAAAATAACTCAGTAGATTTATCAAAACCCGGATAAATAAGCCACTTTCAGGTGGAAACCCAAACTTAAGAAAAATATATGAAAGCGGAAGATTTAAAAAAACCAAAGTTCCAATTAAAATTTGATAATTCCTTATATTTCCTGTTGCTTGAACTGACATCCACAACGGAGCAAAAATGGCATCGAGGAGCAAATATAAAATGATTAGTCTACAAAATGAAGATGAATATTCAGGAACAATCTCCAACCATATTTTAAGAATAAAATCTGTACAAATCAAAATTGGTAGCGCCAAAAGTAACATGAGATAGTATGAAAACTTTGATGTCTGAAATATTAAACTCATAAAATATGTTGGATCATTCGACGAATACGACTTTATGATTTGTGGATTGAATGCTGTCTGAAAGCTTGAAGTAAAGCTGTAAACTGCACTACTAACCTGATTTGCAATACCCATAGCAGCATTTACCGAAACACCCCAAAAGATATTAAGAAATATATACAATCCTTGTTGCGCTCCTACGCTCGCTATACCACCAAACAAACTCCAACCCGTATAACTCAATAGTTTCCTATATAGCGAAGCATCCCAAAAATAGTTATAGTAACATGTTTTGAAAACTCTAGTACAGTATAGTTTATATAATATTAGAATTATTAGCATTACTCCACTCGTTAATCCAGCATATAATTTAAGTTTATCCCAAGCAAAGTAGAATAGCAAAAATACGCTAATAAGCTTCAATATTACCTCTATGATACTGATATAAGCATAAAAAGACATTCTCTCATAAGCGATAATACTTGCAGTATAAGGAACACGGATAATCTGAATACAAAATGTGAGTATTGTAAATTGAAAAACCCAATTAGCAGCAATCATTCGTCCTGCTGGTATATTCAGCTGCGAATTGAGGAACCAAAGTCCAATTGTTTCTCCTAAAATAATAACAAGAAAGGCAATACTAATATGAGCTGTCATACTCATACTGAACACACGCTTAATCTCATCATCGTCACCTCTTCCCAACTCAAAACTTAAGAAGCGCTGGGTTGCACTTGCCATTGCAGAGTTCAAAAATGAGAACAACACCACAATACCGCCTACAATGTTGTAAATACCAAAATCCTCTACACCTAATATTTTGAGTATCATCCTGGAAGTATATAACGATATGCTCATTGTAAGCAACATACGAACATATAACAGGATTGTATTTTTAGCTATTCGTTTATTATTTTCAGCGTTGGACATTAATTTTTTTCAATTTAAAACGCTATTGTCTTATGGGAAGGGAGTCTATTCATTTCAGTGAACACACCCGCACAAAGACACTTAACCTCGCCCTTAGTTCTTACCCCCTTAAGGTCATACCCCTTCACCCTAATATCTTACTGTGTATCCCTGGTAAATCACAAGAAAAATCAAAAAATTAAATGAAGTGCGCACACGTAAAGGCAATTCCCGGTCACCTCTACGTGCACACAGTGCGCCCCTGTTATTTATTTTTCATTGGATATTTGAGAGAACCTTCTCGTTTATCTTTACTTTTCGTTTTTTCGGGTATGGATGCCTGGCGTAACCGCTTTTCAGATCCTCGAAAAGTAGAATCCTGTCAACCCATTTTAGGGAGGGTCATTGCCCTTAGGTCATTCCCCTTCCCCCGACTATGTTCACCATCGCCCGAAGATCTTCCCCCCTATTCCGAAGGTCTTCCCCCACGTTCCGAAGGTCGTCCCCCACGTTCCTAAGGTCGTCCCCCGTGTTCCTAAGGTCGTCCCCCACGTTCCTAAGGTCGTCCCCCGTGTTCCTAAGGTCATCCCCCACGTTCCTAAGGTCGTCCCCCGTGTTCCTAAGGTCGTCCCCCGTGTTCCTTTGGAAAAAATAGAAGAATTAAATCAGGAAAGAATTAAATGAAAGGCGCACACGTTAAGGCGTTTTCCGGCCACCTTAACGTGCAGATGTGCAATGACATCTGCATATGCGCCTCTACTACATCTTTCTATTTTTCATCCGTTGCTGCAAGATCTTCGCCTTTATCCTTACTTACTTTTTTTTCGGGTTTGGATGCCCAGCGTACCCGTTTTTTCAGACCCTCAAAAGTATATTCCTGTAGTTTGGCCGGCTCGGTTGTCTTGTAGAGTATCTTCCCCGCTGTAAGTATTTCAGTAAGCTGATCAAACAATCCATTCAGCAATCCTAAATTGCTATGAACAATCCTCTTTCGGTTGTTGAAAATTTTAGTCTGTTTTGACTTGTCTTCCTTAAGTGACTTTCTTGCAGTTACAAACACTGCAATAAGCTCCTCAGTAAGTCCCTGCTGAACGAGTGCCTCTTTAAAATGTGCAATATTTGCGATTACCGTTTGCAGACTATTTATACCTCCTGCAGCATCGCCATCTTTAATGGCCTTACGCAACAGCGTTAAACCGAAGTCGGTATGGTCGGTGTGGGAGAATTTAATATAACCTGAAAGTCTGTTGGCTGCATCCGTCATATTGTCGAGTGTTCCATTCATCCTTTCTGTAATCACTTTCTGAAGCTGAATTTCAGCTTGCGGTAGCACGATTTCAAAAACCTTCTCAATGTAGTTTCTGAAATCAATCAGGAATACCTGTGTAAACTTAGGCGAATAGGCCGAAAAATCGGCCAGATCGCTTTCTAAACTGTCGGCTGCAATGTTACAAATAACGGGTAAATCACCGTCTTTACATTTGTACTTACGAAAAAAAGGAGTAGCCATGCTTTTTTAATTTAAATTGTTTATATTAATAAAAATGAAAACGAATTAGAGCGAATTAGAGCGACACGAAGTTCGACGAAGTCAATTAAAACAAAACTCAACTGTGGAACATTGTGTTTGTACTCCGTGAGACACTGTGTAACTATCATTTCCAAAAAATCGGCCGAATGGGAAAGCTGCCTATTGATCTCACAAACTAAATAAGGTTGAAGAAAGGGGATATTATGGTAACTACTAAGAGGTTGGATGAATACATTTAAGGTTTCACAGCAAACTATTTCAAAATCGAAATATCGCTATATGGTTTCAAAGCAGGGATGGAATTTATTCGTACGATTCAGGGTTAATCGTTATAATGATATTTGCAGGATAAAATCAAAATTCCGGTTTCATTTACAGTATAAACAAGCCTGTGTTCATCGTTAATTCTCCGTGACCAGTAACCCGAAAGACTGTGTTTCAAAGGTTCAGGTTTACCAATGCCTTCAAATGGAGTACGGTCTATACTTTGAATAATCTCATTTATCTTTTTAAATATTTGCTTATCAGTTGTAGCCCACTCTTTATAGTTGTCAAATGCATCTGGATTAAAAGTGAGGTTGTACTTCATTCGCTGAGCAGTTTTGCCGACAATTCTTCAAACTCCTTGCCGGTGAATCGTATAATATTTTTATTCTTTTTTACATCTTTGATTGCATCCAATAAATGCTTTTTGTTGGATGGATTGCTTAATAAATATTCAGTCTCGTCCTGTATAGTTTTAATTGATATTTCTATTTCACTGTCCTTGAAAAGATTTTTTATCGTCTCGATAAACTTGCTGTCCAATTCAGTGGCTTTTAATTTGAATATTGTTTCCATACAAAAAATATTTCCTCAAATCTATAAAAAAATAAGGTTTAATTATCCGCAGACAATTATTTATAACGATCAATCTTCATCTATACCTTCGATTTAGTCTCCTTTTTCCGATGTTTTTTGGTGGGCTGTTCGTCGGCAGCAGCATAGTAGTTCTTCTTATAAGAACTTTTCGGGTATGGATCATATCTCGAATACCTGGAGTAGGCATATCCGAATGCGTTTGACTGAATATCATTCACTACAATAGCGAGATGGCTGATCATCTGTTTATCAGCATAATGATTGATCATTTCGAGCTGCTGCTTGCGTGAAACGCCATAGCGCAAAATAAAGATATTAAGATCGGACAACTGGCTCACGATAATACCATCGGTTACCAAAATGGTTGGTGCATTGTCGATGATGACATAGTCGAAACCGGACCGGACTTTGTCGATCAGCATTTTCATTTCAGGTTTACCAAGGATTTCGGAAGGGTTGGGGGGAATGGGCCCGGCAGGAAGCAAAAACAAATTGACAACAGAAGTCGGAAAAATCACCTCATCGATGGTATCGTGACCAATCAGGCAGGTACTCAATCCGTGATCGTTACTCATTTCAAATATTTTATGCAACTTGGGTTTTCGTAAATCAGCACCAATCAGTAGTACTTTTTTATTGTTCATCGCCAATATGCTTGCAAGGTTCACCGAGATAAATGATTTTCCCTCATTTGGATTGGTTGACTGAATGGAAATAATTTTCCCGTTAGGTTCAGTCAGCATAAACTGAAGGTTGGTACGCAATGCCCTGAACGATTCTGCAATAATGGATTTTGGATTTTCGTGTACAGTAATTACAGCATTGGATTGATCATGAATGATATTCCCCAATATCGGGATCAATGAATTATCTTCAATATCTTCCTGCGTACGTATATGGACGTCGAGATTGTTATACAACAGGATAATGCCTAATGGAAGCGCCAGACCTATGATCAGTCCGATGATCAAAATTATTTTACCGGAAAGGCCTATCGGAAGCGCTGTTTCGGGCCTGGCTTTATCGATAATTTGAATATCAGGAACACTTGAGGCCAATGCAATTTTCATTTCGGCACGCTTTTGCAACAGGAAAGTATATATCTCGCTCGTCATATCAACCTGACGCTGGATATTAATCATCTGTTGCTCTTTTTTGGGCAGTTTATTCATCTGACTTCCGATGGCGGCTTCCCTGATTTTTAAACTATTGATCGTATTTACCGCATTATCGATCAGGTTACGCAGGTTTTCGTTCAAAAGGTTTCGTGTCTGCACCAATTCTTTATCGATGTTTACCATTGCGGGATTGCTATCGCTAATACTGAACGACATAAACTGGCGACGGCTGTATTGTTCACCTAATTTAAGGACCAACGCGTTCAGCGAGGCGTCTTCGATCCCCACAACCGAAGGTGCAACCAGCTGTTTATAGTCAACTGATTTGCTCAGGTAAGAGCGAAGATTCTGAAAATAATCGAGCTGTACCTGATATTTGACTCTTTCCGATTCCGCCTCCTTGAGTTTATTCATCACGATGGTTGTTTCGGATCCCAGATCGATGATTTCGTTCCGGGAGCGGAACTCCGTATATTTTGTTCCGGCAGTATTCATAGAGTCTGAAATACCGCTTAACTGACTATTTATAAAATCAAGCGATCTTCGGTTAACTTCATTTTGAAGGTTCAGTTTACTCTCGATGTAAACTGCTATCAGCTCATTCAAAAATTCACCATATTTTACAGGTTCATCACCTTCGAGGGTACACTGAATGATTTCGCCCTTCTTATTCTTCAACGTAACTGCTAGCATCTTTTGGTATGCAAGGGTCGCATCATTAAGGTCATTAAACACAAATTTATACTTCCCCTCCAGAACTTCGGTATTGGTTGTCTTCTTAACCAATGTAAAATTGAAATGACCATTTTTAAAGGGACGACCAAATTCGCCTTGTCCCTCGAATTTTATTTTTGTGATTACTTTGCTATTTTTTAATTCTCCATCAACCGAAGCTGTAAAAGTTTCATTGGCCGTAGGAGTGATGCAAATGGCAATTCCCTGGGGATTTGTAAAACCCGGAGTTTCCTGAACATCAAATGGTTCTTCCTTATAAATGCTTGTCCACAAAAGCAACTCTTTTTTGTACCAGCTTGTACGCCAGTTCAGGTTGCTGAGCGCCTTGTTAATTGGGTAATACGATTTAAGGATCTCCAACTGATTGTAAATGTTGTCGTCCGATTTATTCTGGGTTCCCTTAAATAAATCTTTTATATCTATTTGGTTCAGATTTTCAGTGACCAGAATGGAAGTACTTACCTGGTAATTTTGATTTACAAATTTGGTATACAAGTATGCTCCACCCAAACCTAAAATACTGAACAGCAAAAACCAGTGCCATTGTTTTACCAATATGTAACTTAGTTTTTTCAGGTCGATCCCTTCGTCCCGGGTTTTCTCTTCATTAATACTTTCAAGTCTCATCTCGCAGAATTTACGGTTGTTTTGAATTGGGATTGTTTTTCTTCGTCAATGTTTGATTCTCAATTGACGGGGAATTTGGTCTTAATATCATTCGGGTCAAAATCCGGAAACCTTTACCAATGCCTTTTCACAGCTTCGCCTCCTCAGTCACACGGACTGGTTCTGTTTTTTGTAACACAAACAGGTATTACTCCTGTCAGGAATCAATTGGAACATAAATAACCTGGTGGAAATCGAAAATAGAATT